>Ga0222712_10007755_pt1 | contig 10297 bp, 5 predicted proteins | sample C33_657DmetaG_FD_165043 | JGI IMG/M metagenome (GOLD analysis project Ga0222712, IMG submission 165043) | Estuarine water microbial communities from San Francisco Bay, California, United States - C33_657D | ecosystem: Environmental > Aquatic > Marine > Unclassified | place: USA: California...
GCCGTCGCGTACACGACGCCTCGATCGAACGTCCGCGTCAACCCGCGATAATGGTCCTCGTGAAAGTGCGTCAAAATCCAGTGCTCACACGTTCGTGCGTTTTCATGCGTAAATCCATCCACGATGAACCTCGTCCCTGGTGGTCGCGTCCATGGCGGTACGACTGCCGAGGACGTCTTCGTCGCTCCGTCGCCCGTCGTCGTCGTCTTTCCGCCGTTCGCCTCCAATCCACTTTTCGCCTTTGTTCGATCGAACACCGATGCGACGACGTCGTGCGTCGCCTTCTGTCGCTCATTTCCCCGTACTCGTCCGTCGACGTCCGATGCCCACTGACGAACGAGCTGACACATGCGCACGCGCGCGCCGAGCGCGCCTCCGCCTCGAGCGCCCCACGCGATGGCGTCCATCGCGCGCGCCTCTCTGAGCGTCAACCCGTCGTCGATCGCGCTTTTGATGACGTCACGGGAAAACACCGATGGATTGGCGATCATATGCGCCACGAACGCGTCGTGGTCGTCCAAAACGTCACCCATGGCATCGCTTCGATGACCACGGAATGGCGTCACATCGTCGAATCGATGGATCGCACGCCCGATGACGCGCGCGCGCGCAAACGCGCGGTGATGTTCGACGAAACGAACTTGCTCGCGAACTTCAACGCGCGTTCGGCGGTGATGGTGATAGAGGAAATCGAAACCCCGTGGCACTCGCCGCCGCGGGAGTTGTTTCACGACGACGACGAGACGCGCGCGCCGGCGCTCGGAGACGCGCGCGAGCTCGATCACGCGCAAGTCTTAGCCAAGTTGCACGACGTGATCGCGCGTGATGTTCGAGGAGCGAGCGAGGATGGCGAACGCGTTGAAAGCGAATGCGCGGACGAAGGCGCACGCGATCGAGGGAAAGCGTTTCACGACGTTGACGTCGAGGAGAGCGAGCTGGCGAACGCGGATGAGGTTTTGAAGCGACGATTGTTCGACGCGAAGCGGAAGGCGTTTCAGTGTCGAGGACGGGAAACGAAGAGGTTTGAACGTCAAGACGAGGAGACGGTGATGAAGTGAGAATGCGATTTCGGAGTGGCCCTCGGGGGAGGCGAGCGGAAGCGGCGCGAGGAAAGGCGTCGGTCGGCGGAGGATGAGAGAGGAGAGAACGCGGAGCGATGAAATGAAAGGATGAGATGACACGGTGAAACGCGAGTGAGATGATGAATGAAGACAAGGGATTACATTCATGATTTGGCGGCGACGATGACGGCGGAGCCGAGCGGGGATTTCACGACGACGTCGACGACGTCGAACGCGCGCGTCGCGCTCGAGTCGGCTTGCGACGTGAGTAATACGGTTCGCTTCGGGAGGGCGCGGAGGAGCGCGGCGACGCGAGCGACGCCTTCGGCGTCGAGGTGCTGCAACACTTCATCGAGAACGAGGGCGTCGCACGAGACGCCACACCGCTCGGAGGCGAGATCGGCGTAGGCGAGAGCGAGAGCGAGCGCCACGCGTCGCCGCTCGCCGCCGGAGAGTTGACGAAGGGCGCGGGAAATCAACGCGCCGTCCGGTCGTCGGGCGTGAACGATGCGCTCGATGCGCTCGGCGGCGGCTGCGCTCGGCGCTTTGGGTGATTTCGTCTTCTTGAGCTTGGCGACGTCGACGCCGTCGAGGTCGTCGTCGAGGTCGATTCCGTCCTCCTCAGACGCGAATCCGACACCCATCGGACGTAATTCGAGCGTCAGCGCGCCGCCGGTGAGGGCGTCCATGTACTGTCCGACACGCGCGCTCAAATCGCCTAGTGCACCTTCGAATAAATAGCTTTGAATGCCTTTCGTGCTAAACGCCGAGTCCGCGGCTTGGGCGGTGGCGAGAACGTTCCTGGCGTCGTCGAGCGTGCGCGCTCGCGCGGCGAGCGCTTCGGTTTCAGACGCGAGCTGGCGCTCGAGTTCCTCCAGCGCACTCGCGTGCGGATTCGAGCGCGCGCCGAGCATGAACTCGCTCATGTCCTGCGCGCTGCGCTTGGCGTCGCGTCCCGCACGCTCGCCTTCGTTGATAGCGTCTTCGGCGTTCGCCACGAAGGAGCGGATGAATTCAGCGTCGGAGACGTCCCCGACGACATCCTCAGCAAACTTCGGTGCGACGGCTGAACTTCCCGACAACAGCGCTGGATCAATTCCGCGCAGAACTCTTGATGGTGATGGAGTCGCAGACATCGACGCGGACTTAGCTTTCATCGCTTCTTCGAGCGACATTTCGCGCGCTGCTCGAAGCGTGTCTTCGGGCGCACTATTCAACAACGCTTCGGCGCGAGTCGAAGCGTTGGCGATCAAGCTCAGCGCCCGTTGCGCGTGACGAAGCGTATCCGTCGCCAAAGTCCAAGACGACGTCGCGGATTCACTGCGCATGCGCTCCGCCTTGCGCGCGAGAGCGGCAGTTTCGCTCAATCTGCGCCGTTCAGCCGTCGCCTGGCGAAGCGCTAGGGCGGCTGCATCGCGAGCTTCGATGGCTTTGCCGTGCGCCAGCGCTGCGGCGCGAGCTTCATCCTTTAGTTTCACTAGTGTCTTTTCGTGATGCGTTGGATCGATAGGTTGCAAGCACCGGTCGCACGTGCCCAAACCATCGTGCTCGTGCTGTTTACCACCCGCGGCGCCGACGCCGGCGAACATGCCGACTGCGGCGTGCGCTTGTCTCCCGGCGGCCCCAGCGCTCGCTTCTTTACCTTGTAAATGTCGCACTTCGTCATTCAGACGTTCAATCGCGCGTTCGATATCGATTAATGTCGCCTCGAATTCGGATTCTTTCATCTCGAAACGCGCGGCGGCGCCTTCGGCCGCGTTTCTTGCCCCGTCGAGCGCTCGCTCGGCGTCGCGGGACGTCGATTCCAGCAATTCACGCGCACGTTGTAATCGCTCGACGAAATGATTCGCAATCGCCAATCGCCGCGCGAACGTCATCGATACATCACTCGTGCTCGCTTTGAGTGCGCTCAACTGTCGTGCGCGGTTTTCCTCCCATGAATCGCGTTCGCCCTTTGCGCGCTCCAGTCGTCCTCGAGTTCTATCGACGTACTCCTCTCGCGCCTTAACTTCGGCGACGATGGCGCTCACGTTCGACCGCGCATCGCTCACGCGCTTGCGCGAAATATCTTTGGCCTTTGTCCACGTGTCCGCTTCGACGAGTTTGCCGAGCGCGGCCTTCAAAGCCGCGTCGTTGGCGTCAAGCAGCGCGCCGACGGTGTGTTGGCCGTGAAACGCCATATTCGCGATAACGTCGGCGCCCAGATCATCGTCGATGCCTTGCTGCGTCAGCTTGGCTTCCGCCATGGTTTTGTCGTTGCCTCCGATGGCATACTTCAAGCTCACTAATTTCGTCTTGTTCACCTTGCGCTCGACCCAAAACGGGGTGGTGCCGTTCAAAAAACCTTCGAGTCGCACGCGACCAAATTTCGAGGCATCGTTGACGACGTCTGATTTCGTCAGTGACTTCCCCGACCCACCGCCATCTATGCGCAAGTCGCTCTGGCCAGTCAGCGCCCACATGGGAGCCATGACTAGCGTCGTTTTTCCCGCGCCGTTGGAGTCCGAACACGCATCCGTTCTATTTTCACCGACGACGACGCACACGCCTCGCGACGCCAATGGGTACCGCGTCACCGATTGAAACGCCCCAAAACCTTCGACTTCAACCGCGTCGAAAGAAACGCTGACGCTAGCCGACTGTCGACGCGTCTGCGGAGCGTCATCGCTCGACGCAACTTCTCGCAGCACTTCGCGTCCGAACGCGCTGACGTCCGGCGCCATGTCGCTCGCCGTCGCGTACGCGTCGAACAATCCCGCCGGACCGAGTTCCTCCGCTCGAGGAATGCGCGCAGGTATCTCCTTCGCGACGTAGCACACCTCGACTACATACCCTTCATCTCTCGCTTTTTTCACCGCCGCCGGCACCGCCGCGGACGCCGAATCCAAGGCTTCGATTGGAATCGTCCATCGAATGACGTCGCCTGGCTTGGCCGACGTCGGCGCGGCGCCATCCGCGCCGTGCACGGCAAAATGCTTCGGGCCAATATCCAAAGAAATCCTCGCGTTTGCGCCCTCCGTCCACGTCAGCGAGTCCAAAACCAGAAGCTCTTTCTTTTGCCCGGCTTCCGACCGCGATACTTCGTAGGGCGAGCCCACGTACGTGATCTTCGTGTTCGGCACGACGTGCGGCTTGTGATAGTGCCCGGTGTACGTATTCGCGCCGCCAAACAACTCCGGGTCTAACCCATCTCGCGCTTGAAACCGCTCGTTCATCGACGCCCCAACGACATCGGCGTGACAAAATATCGCGTTGAACTCCCCGCGCGTGGCCTCGATCGCCTCTTTGAGCGTCTCGGCGTCGCGGCGATACGGCAGCCAAAGCGCGCCTTGGTACAGCGTCGGTTCATCGAACACTTTAATCATCGAATTCGCCCGCGCCAGAGGCGTCAACGCGTGTGCTTCACCTCCCGCGGTGACTTGATCGTGATTCCCTGGAATCATGATCGTCGGCACGCACCACTCGCGCGAGGACATCATCGCTAACGCTTCGTTCAACGGTTCCACGGGCAACGCTCCGCGGGCGTGCCAAAAATCTCCTAGAAACACCACCCCGGCATCGCGCGCGAGCGCTTCAGCGCGCACGCGCTGTAAAACTTCCACGCACGTCTTCATCGTGCGCTTGGAGACGTGTAAGTCGCTGAAAACGATCCAGCGCGTTCGACGCTCGGCGCTCGCGAGCGAGGCGTCGTCGACGCGAAGCACGCTCGATTTCCCATTCGTCTTCGCCGCAACGTTTCCATCACCCGAGCGGTCGTCGATGACACGCGCGCGGTCGTCGATCGCGCGCGCGCGAGATGGCGCGCGCGAGCGCGGTGAGGACGAGGCGAGGGCGTCTTCGGTCGCGGCTCGGCTGGCGGCGGGCGAGCGAGCGACGCGCGAGCGCGAAGCGAAGCGAACGTCGACGACGCGACCGGCGTTGGCGACGGACATCGCGTGAGACGCGAAGGCGCGCGAGACGAAGGCGCGCGAGCGCATTGTGAGGATCGAAGCGAAGGGCGCGACGAAGGCGAACGACGCGACGCGGCTCGCGCGTTTGGCTTATAATAGGAATTAGAATGTTCTACGCCCCACGAGTGGGAGCTTGATCGTGCGTAACCGCGAAACATTACGTGGACTTGAGCCCGCCGCTCATGACGATGAGCTTACGCGGGCGATTCAAAACACACTGCGTGCCGCAAGCTTGGCACTTGTGCTCAAACTCTTCCAGCGGCTTCTCACCACCAAAGAACTGCTTGATCGGCATCTCGCAGCACGGGCACTGACCTTTCAAGATCTCCGCATTTTGCAAATTGGTGTAGTTCACCAACTTGTACGTGAGTCCCGCCGCGATGGTCAAAGCGAAGCCGAGCGAGAGCGCCGCCGGAAGTTCGACGCCGACGAGCCCCAACAAGATACCGGGCGCCAAACCGATGAGTAAGGGCGCAGTACCGAGCGCGGCGTACATCGTCAAAACTTGCGTCGTGTCGTTCTGTAACTCAGGCGACGTCTTGCTCAACGTGCACGTCGCACCCTTCATGCCGACGTCGATGCCTAACTTGAGCATATCCTTGCTCAACAATTCAAACTCCGCCTCATCCAGCAACTGCTTCCCTTTGGTGTACAACAACAGCGCCGTCACCTCCGTTCGTTTTCCCGCCGCCTTCACGCGTCGCTTAAGCTCTTCATACTTGGCGTCGTCTATGATCTTTTCCCCTCTCGAGTACGAAATCGCGGCTTGCACGAATTCAATCTCGTACCTTCGCAGCGTCGGGAACCCCGACCCTTGCCAGTTCAACTCCTCTCTCAATCGATCGTACTGCTCATCATTCAGCGTAAACTTCCCACCATTATAGTAGTTCCACAGCGCATCGACGTACATCAGCTCCAAATCCGCGAGCGTGCACGAACTCGGGTCATCGATCGAGCAATTCGGCCCGACGGCGTCCTTCGCGTTCGCGTTCGCCTTCACGAATTCGTTCCGTCTCACCACACCTCCATCTCGCGCCTTGACGTGTCGCCTCGCGCTCGCTCGCGTTCTATTCTCGCTTCTTAACGCCAACGCTTGCCCTTTCAACGCCATGCGAGCGTTCATCGCCGTCGAACGTCGATCGATTCGCTTTCGACCTCGATGTCGGACGTCGCGCGATACGATTCCACGCCGATGAAAAAGATGACCTACGCGCGCCCCGGTCGCGAGAGCTCGAGACTTCGAGCGCGCGAAAACGAACGAACGCGTGACCTACGTCCGCACGCGCCCGGGCGTTGGACGAATGACGACCGCGAACGACTGGTCGAGCGATAAAGGCGCGCGACGATCGATGCGTTATCCTCGGGCGCGCGTGGGGGGCGACAGGGCGACAGGGAGGGCGACAGGGAGGGGGATCGTGGTAGGGTTTATGTCGATCGAGCGCGCGCGTAGTGTGACTGGGAAAACGTCTGTCACGGGCGACGCGCGTGCGTCAGCACCTGGGTTGCCGTAGATACGGTGAGTTCCGGATGTAGTGCGTGCGTGCGTGCGTGACCGACCGACCGAGTGTTCGACCGACCGACCAATCGACCGACCGAGTGACCAATCGACCGACCGACCGAGTGATCGAGTGATCGAGTGACCGACCGACCGACCGAATGCATGACCGAGCGAGCGAGCGAGCGAGCGAGAGTTTTTTATTACAGTGACGTAGTGTGAGTATTACAAATGGATTCCGACGCCGCGCGCGATTGAAACGGCGTCGAACGAGAGGTGAATCGAGACGATCGTAGCGCTCAAGGCAAAGTCGCGCGCGGTGTCGGCGCGGAGGATAACGGCGCGAAGGCGTCGGCGACGACGACGGGCGCGGCGGAGGGCGCGACGGGACGAGACGTCGTCGCGGCGCTCGCGGGTAAGCCGATGGATGATGGAGCATACGCCCCGACGGAGGGCGGTGCGGGGAAACAATCATTCGCGCTCGGTTGGTCGAGTTCTCGCGGAACGATGTCGACCAAAAAGTCGAAAATGTCCGTCTTCGAGATGGCGGCGGCGATGTCGCTTCGATTCAGCGTTCGTCGCTTCCCTTCTTGGCTGTGCTCCCACGCTCGCATGGTGAGTTCTAGGACGAACATCTCGCATGCCTTGGCGAACAACACCGGGGCTTCGCTGGAAATCATCCGCACGTCTTCGTCGCTCTTCATGATCTTTTTTATCCGCGCCAACGGCAGGAGGTGGTTTTTGAAATCCGTCGTCTGTTGAATCTCCATCATTTGCTTGTGCCAAAACGCGCGCAACTGCTGCGCTTGCGCGGCGTACAATGGATTCATCGCCTGATACGCCTGTGCGATCTGTTGCTGATGCTGTCGCACTTGTGCGTTATAGTGCTCTTGAAACTCCCGCGGACTCAGCGCGCCCGCCCCGAGCGCCGTCCCGAACGCCGCCCCCGCCGGCGTCGTCGTCGACCCGGGCGCGTTCATCCACACCCCACGACCGTCGCCCGAACCGGGGTAACCGTATTTATCGTTCATATCGACCCGACTACGCGCGTGTCGCGCTCAAACGCGCGATGACTGTCGATGAATTGAATTGAAATGAAATGAAACCTACGCGCGCGCGACCGCGTCAGGCGTCAGGGCGTTTTCCCGAGCACGTGCGCTTCCTCGCATCATTTCCCGCCCCGACCTCGTTCGAAAACGCCCCACGCGAACGCGCGTGCGAAACGAACGAACGCGATTGGAGACGACCGTACCGTGCGATGAAAGCAAAGAGCGCGCTCGAGGCGCTCGAGGCGAGGCGCGGTGTGACGCCGACGAGACCAGGACGTCGGCGCGACGCCCATGTCATCGATCGAGCGCGACGAGCGCGCGCTCGACGGAGGAACGTGACATCGCTGGCGATGATTTACGTCGCCTTAAGCGCGATCGAGGCGAACGGGGATGGGATGATGATGGGAGAGACATGGCTCGCGCGCGCGCTCGCTCGGCTCGAGGCGCGGGACGCGAGCGCGACGAGCGCGAGCATCGATGGTATCGACGTCGATCGAGCGCTCGACGCGGAGGCGCGGAGTGATTTTGATTCTTATGGAGAAATTTTACGGTCGTGGGCGATTGATGGGATCGGGGCGAACGATGGATTGGGCGCGCGCGTCGCGAACGGCGCGAATTTTCGTATGCCGTTCGGCGTGGTCGCGGTACCGAAATGTTATCCGAATTGCGTCGACAGCGTGAACGTCGCGAGGCGCGCGCCCGCGCGAGGATGGTCCTCAGTGCGAGATGAAATTCTGCGAACGGCGGCGGTGGAGGAGACGCTCGCGCGGGTTCGAGAAACGCTCGAGCTGTTGTCCATGGCGTCGGCGGAGGACGAGGCGAGCGAAGGACGAGGCGAGATGGATTTTTCGTAACGCGCCGAAGGATGGTTCAGCACGTGAAAGGGACTTCACTCGAAGAGTTCGTCGCGATTAATAATACCGCGGATGCTCAGCATGTTTGTGAAAAGCGCGCGAGCGCGAGGCGTCGTCGTACGGCGACGGCGCCGAAACGCGACGACTTTTTGAAGATTGACGCGTTCCTGTTCAATAGCGAGTCGAATGCTTAGCGCCGAATGCTGCTGTCACATTGGTCTCGTTTGCGCATGGAACGCCCATCATGGTGCGCCGCTGGTGCGCGCGCGAGCACCGCCGCGCGAACCGCGGCGACGCACGACGGGCGTCGGAGCGACGGGCGAGGCGAATTTGGAATCGGCGAACGACGACAAATCATCCGTCGACCCGAATTCGGCACCGAGCGACACTGGCAAATCGCTCAAGTGAGCCGTGAGGCGCTCGACGTCTGAATACTTTGCACCACCGTTGCCGCCGTCGCCGTACGTTCCAGTGGCGCTGTACGACGACGCGCCAAACTGCGCGGTTGACGCGTCGTTTTGCCACATCGGGTGCGCCTGCGGCGCGTACCCGTAGTACCCGCTCGCGACGTACCCGTGGTAGGTCGGCGCCGCGAATGTTGTAAACAGCCTCGCGCTATCTGCGAACGCTTGCGCGTACCCGCCCGGCGCGTGTGCGCCGGCGCCGTACCCGTACTGTTGCGCGTGCCAATCGCCGTACGCCCCCGAGACGCCGGGCGCGGACGCGGACGTCGAGCCGCCGCCGCCGCCGCCGCCGCCGCCCTCGCGTTGGGGCGCTTTCGTCGTGCGCAAAACTCGACGCTCTTCGCGCTCGCGAACGCGCCTACCACCTCGTCGCTTACGAATTTTATCCCCGCCGTCGTCCTCCGCCGTAGACTCTGGCGCTCCTTCGTTCGCGACATCCGCCGCCAAAGCGAGCGGCGCGGGCGGACGACGCAAGATCATCGGCGACGCCTTCGCCCCGCTACTCTGGGCTTTCAAAAAATCGCTCCCTGGTCGATCGACGACGCGTTCGACGTCGATGCGCGGTCGCTCCGCTTTCACGTCCCCGCGCTCGCGCGAAACCTCCTCCGCCGAGCTCGCCCGCGGCGCCTCCGCCCCGTCGCCCCGTCGCCCATCGCTCGCTCGCCCACTCGCCCTGTCGAGCGCTCCCGCTCGTTCATCTCGCCGCTCTCGCGCGATTTCCTCCGCCACCGCGTCCAAGACTTGGTCAAACTTAGCCCTTCCTCCTCCGCGTTCGCGTTCGCGTTCGCGTTCGCGTTCGCGTTCATTCTCTCGCGCTCGCTCGCGCGCCTCCGCGTCCGCGAGCGACGCCATCCCGGGAATCCCACTCACCCTGTCGCATTCGTTTTCACCTCTATCACGTCCACCATCGCGAGGTCGTCGCACGACGGCGACGGTGGCGAATCGCTCGCCTCGTCGCCCGGCGTCGCCTCTCCCGTCGCTTCGTCGTTCATCCTCCTCCGCTCGATGTCCCCACTCGGGGCCATTCGCGACGTACGCCATTCCGATCGCGCGTTGTCGCGCCCTGAAATTCCCTTCATTCACTTCTACATCCCCATTCGACACATTCTCCCCACTCGCGATCGACGCCCCGAGCGCGGGATACTCCTTCGCGCTCGCCGCCGCGGCGTTCGCCCCGCTCGCGCGCGCCTGGCGCGCGCTTCCCCACGTCACCCTTCCACCATCTTGCGCGAGCGATGACGACGTCGCGCTCGAACTGCCGACGATGGACGACGCCAATAACGCGTTCGCGTGTTCGTCCACTACCGACGCGCTCGTCGGCGACGCCCCGGCGCGCGCTCGTTCGCGCGCGAGCGACGGCAACACCACCGGTTTCGGTACGCTCGCCCGTTCGCGGTGCGCGTTCGGGCCTAAAACGCCGTGCG
>Ga0222712_10007756_pt1 | contig 10297 bp, 10 predicted proteins | sample C33_657DmetaG_FD_165043 | JGI IMG/M metagenome (GOLD analysis project Ga0222712, IMG submission 165043) | Estuarine water microbial communities from San Francisco Bay, California, United States - C33_657D | ecosystem: Environmental > Aquatic > Marine > Unclassified | place: USA: California...
GACCGCGGAGCCCATCTTGCCGAAGATCCCGTTGATCATGACGTATTGCGTCGCGCGCGTGTGCGCGTTCGTCGTCGTCGTCGTCGCCCGAGGACGAGCCAACATGCGATGCGCCGCCATCGACGTCGAGCAGCGCGACATCGTGTGACGGCATCACGCGCGCCGACAGACGTCGCGAGGGGGGGTGTATGATGACGTCGTCCGAGACGTTCTTGGATCACGAGATGGAGAGCGATCGATCGATGTATGTAATGTACGTCCGAGTATGAGACATAAACGACGACGAGACCGATGACGAGACCGATGACGAGGGCTTGTTTCCAGAACACCGATGTATGTGATGTACGTCCGAGTATGCGACATAAACGACGACGTCGTCGTCCGTCGTCCGCCGCCGCCGCCGCGCGTCGATCGCATCGACCGCGATCGATCGATCGATCGATCGATCGATCGATCGATCGCGCGCGCAGTTCGCGACACGCGCGCTCGATCTCGACGAAACGAACAAGTCGAAGCGTTCGTGCGAGCGATCGTCGTCGAGCGACGCGAAAAACATCGAACGCGATTGAAGTGAACGACGACGCGCGAGCGATCGACTGGACGGTGCCGTGCGCTTTTTGATCGATCGATTGGCTTTTCGATCGCTTGAATCGCGATTTGGTTCGTGAGGGCGAACAAGGCGCGCGCGCTCGGAGGACGAACGAGAGCGAGAGAGAGATGAATAAGAATAATCCATCGGCGGACCCGATCGATGGCGATCGCGCGACGAAGAAAGCGCGAAACCAAGGATTGGCGAAGAAACTGTCGAGCTCCAAGTCGCTCGCGCAGCTGAGCGGGGCGGACAGCGCGGATTGGCGCACGCAACACGTGTTGGAGAACGGCACGGGTAAGTTTGAAGTGGAAGATGAAGAGGCGGCATTTAGGGCGAAGGATACGCATCGGATTGGATTCAAGTCGAAGATTATATGCACGTTAGGGCCGGTGTCGCGAAGCGTGGAGGTGCTGGAGAATATGCTTCGCGCCGGGATGTCCATCGCGCGGTTTAATTTTAGCCACGGCTCGCACGAGTATCATCAAGAGACGTTGGATAATTTAAGAATCGCGTGTAAGAATTTGGGCGTGGAGTGCGGGGTTTTGCTCGACACGAAAGGTCCGGAGATTCGCACCGGCATGCTCGCCGGCGGCGGACCGGTGATGCTGGAACACGGCAACGAGGTCATCTTGACCACGAATTATGACTTTGCGGGCGACGCGACGAAGATCGCGGTGTCTTACCCTGATCTCGCCAAAGATGTGCACCCAGGGTCGAAGATTTTGTGCGCCGATGGTTCAATTACTTTTAAGGTTATCTCGTGCGACGTCGCCAAGGGCGAAGTCAAGGTGCGATGCGAAAATAGCGCCAAGCTCGGCGAACGCAAGAATATGAACTTGCCGGGTGTGGTCGTGAACTTGCCGACGATCACTGAAAAGGATCGCATTGATTTGATCGACTGGGGCGTGAAGAATGAGGTGGATTACATCGCGGCGTCCTTCGTGCGCAAGGGTTCGGATGTCGATTACATTCGCACCGTCTTGGGCGACTTTGCGTCCAGGTGCTCAATCGTCGCCAAGGTTGAAAACATGGAAGGTCTCGACAATTTTGACGATATTCTCGAAAAGTCTGATGCCATCATGGTCGCCCGCGGCGATCTCGGTATGGAGATCCGCATGGAGCAAATCTTCTTGGCGCAAAAGCGCATGATCAAGCGATGCAACTTGGCGGGCAAACCCGTCGTCACCGCGACGCAAATGCTCGAGTCCATGACTGGCGCCCCGCGCCCGACGCGTGCGGAGGCCACTGACGTGGCGAACGCCATTCTCGATGGCACCGACGCCGTCATGCTTTCTGGGGAAACCGCAGCTGGTAACTACGCGCTCGACGCCGTGCAGACCATGGCGTCCATCTGCCGCGAAGCTGAGGCGTACGTCAACGATATCGCGTGCTATTTCCAAGTTCTCGAGCAGCAACCCATCCCGATGGGTGTCATCGAAGCGCTCGCTTCTTCTGCCGTGCGTACTGCGCAAAAGGTTGACGCTGCGCTGATCGTCACCTTGTCGCGAACTGGTCACACAGCAAACATGATCGCCAAGTACCGCCCCGAGCAACGCATCGTCAACGTGTGCATGGTCGACCCCGCTTTTCCAGGCCGCGCGCAATCCGTTCAGCGTCGCTCGCTCATCACTCGCGGCTTAGTGCCTATTATCGAAGACCCTGCCTGGAAAGGCGATAGCGGGCACCCGCAAGAAGTCATGCGCAACGCTATTTTACACTGCCGCGACGTCCTCGGCGTCATTCGCCCAGGCGAGTGCATCGTCGGCGTCCACGTCATCCAAGGCGAAGCCGTCCTCAAGGTTGTCCAGTGCCCTTCACCCGGCGAAGGCTTCTTAACCAACTAAAATATAGATTTCTTTTGATTCCATCGATATCACTCCAATGATCTCCTCGTCTATTTCTGTCGCCGGCGCTCGATTCGCCCGCCCTCGGTAGCGGCTCGACACCTGCACCGCACTTTTCGCCTCCCACCTCGGTATTCTCCGTCGATGATTCGGTTCATCCTCCTCCAAAACCGTCAAGGCAAAACCAGACTGGCGAAATACTACGTCCCGCTCGACGACGACGAGAAACGAACGGTCGAACACGACATCCATCGCCTGGTGGTCAATCGAGACCCAAAGCTCACGAATTTCGTTGAATTTCGCAACTATAAAGTCATCTACCGGCGCTACGCCGGATTGTTCTTCTCTTTGTGCGTGGACTTAAACGATAACGAACTCGTACATCTGGAAAGTATACACTTGTTCGTGGAGATGCTGGACCATTTCTTCGCCAACGTGTGCGAGCTCGACTTGGTGTTCAACTTTCAAAAAGTATATTTGCTCGTGGATGAGTTCATCTTAGGAGGGGAGATTCAAGATACGTCGAAGAGGGCGATCATGGAACGGTTAGCCGAGCTCGAGCGCGTGAAGGATTAAGCGCGCTAAGAAACTCACGCGAGAGAACGCGTTTTCGTAGCGACGAGTAGAGTAGCCATTTGTGAGATCATGTATTAGCGCACAACACAACGGCGTGGATCACGCCCTAGAACTATGGGTATAAATGGATTCGAGCAAAACGCTGGCGTTGTACGTCGCGTGGGCGACGGTGGAAACGGCGTAGTTGGAGGGCGCGGACGCTGACGCGGCGAAGACGACACCGCACGCGAAGAGAGAAGGAAAATCTTTCGCGCTGAAATGTGCGGCGGCGAACAGCGCCGAAGATATCGCGATCGCTAGAACGCGCGATTGCGTCTTTGCTTGGAGAGTGCGCAGAAGAAAGTGGCGGAAGAAGAGCTCCTCTAAATACGGAGCGACGGCGCACGACGCCAAAGCCGTCGCCGCCGTCGCCGCAACATCCCCTGACGCAATGAAAGACGCCGCGCCCGCGCTCGACGCTCCTGATTCGCTCACTCCAACTAACGCACGATCGATGACGCGTGCGAGCACGGCGGCACACGCGCCGTACGCCGCGCCTCGAGAGAGACCTCGAACATCCAACTGAAACGCCGCGCTCACGCCGGCGCGCTCGATCGCATCCACCGCCACCGCAGCTTTGGCGCTCTCAAGAGAAAGTAAAATCAACGACAATGTTTTCGCTCCCTCGTCCAGCGCGGCGGCGTCGGTGGTGTCGATGCGAGCGGCGATCGCCAAAGCGCTCGGCGCGACGTAACCGAACGCGACCCAGGCGTAGGCGAACCGCACCGAGCTCTCGGCGATCGCCAACGCCCCGAGAGCGGTGAAAACATCGTCGCTCGAAACGATGGGAGATGACATCGCACGATCGTCGCCATCGAGCGCTTTCGACCATCGTCTCGCGGTGGCGGCGGAGCGGCGCTCGAGCGGCGGAGCGAAGAGAAACGGCGTCGACGCGCGCGGTGCGCGAGCGGCGAGGTACATCGCGTCGACGTCGAACAAATGCGAGCTAGTATTACGCCTTCATCGCCCTCGCGCGCGAGGGTTGGAGGACATGGCGACGCCGAGGACGCGCGCGACGCGCCTCGATGTGGCGCTCGCAACCGCCGCTCGCGACGACGAGCGCTCAACCGCGAGCGTCTGTGAATCGACCGATCGAAACGCGTGTGCGTGCGAACGCATTCGCTTCAATCACGCCTTCATCTCTCCGCGACTCGCGCGATGAAACGAATCATTCTTAAGAAACCTCTCATCCATCAGCTATAACAAGGTCGTCTAGTACTTCATCCCTCTCTCCGCAACGCTACACGAACATCCTAGACGATCGAAGACGCGGCGGAAGCGACACGGGGCCACAAATCCGCGCACTCCTTCGCCACCGGACCGGCGATGGCGGATCCTTTCAATTCCCCTTTCGGGTTGCAAATCACGCCAGCGTTGTCTTCAAAGTAAATCATCAAACCCTCCTTGCGTCGGATCGCCTTACGTTGGCGAACGATGATCGCCGGGAACACTGCGCCGAACGACGAACGCGCTCGATGTCAGTATCGCACTCTACAACGCATCGTCCTCCGTAGTGCCGAGCGACGATCACCTCCGCGCTCGGTCCGTCGACCGTCGACCGTCTGCTCGCTCGCGCATCGCGTCGCTCATCGACGAGTCACAACTCAACCCCAACGTACCCTTCTTGCGCAAATCCGGCTTGCCCTTCTTCACCGACGCCATGACCATCGACCCGGGGTTCGCCGCGGGGAGGCGGTTCATGCGCGACCCCCAACCTGCGTTTGAAAAAACACGCGAACGAACGGTTTGTCGTGAGTCATCATCATCGTCTCTATCGTCCGTTCATACGTGTTCGGAGTCACCTCACCGATCGCGTCGCGTTCGCGATCACATCGTCGTCGCAATCCGTCGCCCACGCACGTTTCACGGAGATGATGTACAAGTTCTTCGCCCCGGTGTTATCCGCGCAGTTCACGACCGCGCCCACGGGGCAACCGTAGGACATTTTATATTTCGTCCCGCTCGCGTTCCCGCCGCCTGCGATCGATATCGTTACGTCAGTGCGCGCTCACATCGTCGTCGATCGCGTCGTCGCGAGCGTCAAAGCCCTAGCGCGCGATCGTCATCGATGGACGACGTCTTGACGCGATCGTCTCGCGCCGTCGTCCTCTCGAACGTCTCGGCGCGAATGAAATGCGCCCGTCGCCGTCGTCCCCACTCCCCGTCGTCCTCGCGCGCGCGCGTCCACGCACCTCGTTTCGACATCGCGCGTTCTCGAGCGCGTGGAAGAGACGCCCGTGGACGATTCGCGCGCGCGTCAGTGCGCGGTCAGGTCAAACCCTAGTCGCGGGCGAACGCGACGCTCGTCATCGTACGACTCGTACACGGGCACAAAAATCGTGGAGTATTGGAAAAAACTGTTGTGCGTTCTGATTCTCCTTTTTGACGATCGATGCTCTATGCGCTCTATCGAAGTGACGGTTGATATCTCGTTCGTTCGTTCGTTCGTTCGTTCGTTGACCTCTGAGCGAACGCGTCGGCGTCGACGGCGACTGCGACGACGCGAACGACGCCTCGGCGTAACGCGATGTTTCCTAAGCGCACGCGCGTCGGACTTCGGCGGACGATGACGAGCGAGCGAGGACGGCGACGGAGACGGCGACGACGCGAACGGCGAAAACGCCGGTAGCGCGAACGGCGAAAACGCCGGTAGCGCGCGAGCGACGTCGGTCGTCCCTTCACGATTCGCGCCTTCGACGCGCACGTCGTGAATCGATCTTGATTTCTTGTCCGCTTTTTGTCGCTTTCGTCGATTTGCGCGCGCGCGGGTGATCATCACCCCGCGCCGCGTCCGTGTTTCGCCCGCGCGTTCGCGCGCGCTCGTCCTTCGATGTCTTGCAACGCGTACATCGCCGCGATCGCGCGATCGAACGCTCGCGCGACGCCTCCGACGTCGACGTCGACGATGTGTTCGCACGTTCGTCTCGTCGTCGCCGCGTACGCGGCGCATCGCTCGGTGTCTCGTGCGATGTCGCGCGTCGCGTTCGCGCGCGACTCGAGCTCGCGCGTCTTTGATCGCGCGTGTTCCCCGACGTAGTACTGCCCGCGCATCGGGTCTTCGCACAGCGACGACAGAGCGACGGTGAGTTTCGTCGCGATGCGATCTTCAACAGCGCGCATCGCGCGCGGATGACGATGAGAGAGGCAAAACCCAGGGGAGGGACGAGATGTGACGCGCGAGCCGCGCGCGCGCGAGCGCGTCGCCTCAAAATGCGCGCGCGCATCAGTCGAGCGCGCGATTGGCGTGAGTGACGCGCGCATCGATCGTGAGTGACCGCGCGGGCGTTGCGTTCTCGCGCGCGCGCGGCAAAGCGATGGGTATTCGACGCGCGGCTTTGAGCTTTGAGCGTTGAGCGTCGAGCGTCGAGCGCGCGGCTTTTAGCTTTGAGCTATGAGCCTTCGGCGTGCAGCTTTGAGCGCGCAGCATGCAGGTTTTGGCTTTTAGCTTTCGGCGTGCGGCATTCAGCTTTTAGCATTCAGCTCGTAGCACGCATCGTGCAGCTTTTAGCTTTTAGCGTTCAGCATTCAGCTTGTAGCTTTTAGCACATTCAGCATTCAGCTTTTAGCATTCAGCTTTTAGCATTCGGCATTCATCATTCAGCATGCAGCTTTGAGCTCGCTCTACTGTAGTGTGTTTTAGTTTTTCATCATTTAGCATTCAGCGTGCATCGACATCAATCAGCACGCATGAACCATCAATCACGAACCGCGACGCATCAATCAGAAATCAGAAATCAATCAGAAATCATCATCATCGACGACATCCATCGACGCCTCTGTGGCTATTCATCATCCCATCGTTTCTGTCTCAATCGGTTGTCATCGAATCGAACGCGCGCGCTTGAGTCGGCGATGCGCACGACGCTTCCGGTCGCGCGTCGCGCGCGCTCGTCGCGGCTCGCGTCGCCCGCGTCGCTCGCGTCGCCCGCGTCGCTCGCGACTTCCACGACGTCTTCCGCGAGCGACGACGACGCGCGAGATGCGAGCGATTCATTTCGATTGATGACGTTCGCCCGCGCCGTTCGCGAACGCGGACACTTGATAGCGAAGTTGGACCCCCTCGGACGCGCGCTCGGGATGGTGACTCGCGAGGCGGAGACGATGGAGCCGACGACGCCGCGCGAGGCGAGGGATATAGCGATCGTGATCAATGGCTACCCCGATGAGTTATTTTTGCGAGGACGACGAGTTGGATTCGCGGCGTATCTCGGGTTGAAAGATCGAGGGAAAGGACGGGAGTTTTATTTAGGCGCGGATGCGGCGACGTTGGACGCGAGCGGACGACGAACGAAGACGCGGTGGACCGCGGATGAGCTTTTTGAGCGATTACGAGCGGTGTATTGCGGGACGTCGAGCGTGGAGTGCGAACATTTGATGAGCGCGGAGAAGAAGCGGTGGTTACGCGAACGCGTGGAATGTGGGCCAGGGACGGCGACGGCGGAGGAGAAGCGGTTAACGCTGACGAGGCTCACGACGGCGGACCGTTTAGAAGCGTTTTTAGCGAATAAGTTCCCGAGCGCGAAGAGGTTTGGGTTAGAAGGGGCGGAGAGTTTAGTGCCTGGGTTACAAGCCCTCGTGGAGCGCGCGGCGGCGAACGAGGTGGATTGCGTCGTCCTCGGCATGGCGCACCGCGGTCGGCTGAACGTGCTGAGAAATATTTTTGGGAAACCGCTCGGGCAAATTTGCGCGGAGATCGTGGACGATAAGTCGTCATTTTTAGTAGGTGACGTGCGATATCATTTAGGCGCCAAGGCGGTCGTGGAGTGCGCGAATGAACTCGGCTCGCCGCCGCGAAAAGTCGAATTGTGTTTGGTGCCGAATCCGAGTCATTTGGAAATGGTCAACGCCGTCGTGAGCGGCATCGCACGCGCGAAGCAATTCAAGCGCGATCCCGCAAAAGATGGGCGCACGGCGCGCGCGAAAGTCTTGCCTTTATTGCTTCACGGCGATGCTTCGTTCTGCGGACTCGGGCAGAACGGCGAGGTGATGCAATTGCAAGACTTGCCCGACTACACCACGGGCGGGACAGTGCACGTCGTCGTGAACAACCAAATTGGATTCACGACGGTGCCTCGTCGAGCACGTTCGAGCCCGCATCCGAGCGACGTGGCCAAGGCGTACGGCGCACCGATCATTCACGTGAATGGAGATGACCCCGACGCGGTGATTCGCTCGATGCGACTCGCCGCGGATTATCGCGCCGAATTTGAATCAGACGTTGTCGTGAATTTCGTGTGTTATCGACGATTTGGGCACAACGAACTCGATGACCCATCCATCACGCTTCCGCTCATGTCGAAGCGCATTGAAGCGACGCCGAGAGTGGCGGCGACGTACGCCAACGCGTGCGTGGCTTCCGGAATTGTCACCGCGGATGAATTGAAAGACATTCGAAAGCGGATTGACGACGAGCTCGCGGCGGACGGAGCTACGCATGCGCAATTTGTGCCGACGGCAGAGTCATGGCTCGCGTCGACGTTCTCCGTCACCAGCGGCATGTCCGGACGCGAAGCGCGCATCATGGCGGCGGGGACGGGAATCCCGATCCCCGTCGTGAAGGATTTATGCTTTGCACTGACGCGCATGCCCGAATCAGAAGGAGATCTCGCAAATTTCACCTTGCATCCGCACGTTGAAGCGATGTTCGCCGCTCGCCGCCGAGCCATGGAGCCCGAAGCGCAAGTCGGCGCCGGCGCGATCGATTGGTCCACTGCCGAAGCATTGGCTTTCGCGTCGCTCATGCTGCATCCAAGCGAAGCTCGATGGGGGAAGAATCAAGCGTGGTGGGGAGAGGAAAAAGATGCATCCGGCAATCCCGTGGGCTCGCACGCGCACGTTCGCTTGAGCGGACAAGATGTCGTCCGCGGGACGTTTAATCAACGTCACGCCGCTATTTATTGCTCGCGGTCGTCGCGCGAATTCGTGCCGCTGGACAACTTGGGTTTTGGCCCGCAAGACACCTTTCGCGCGGCGAATTCACCGCTGAGCGAGCACGCCGTGCTCGGATTCGAATACGGCTTCTCCGTCGAACTCGGGAAGTCGGCGCTCGTCCTGTGGGAGGCGCAATTTGGTGATTTTGCGAACAACGCGCAAGTCATCATCGACCAATTCATATGCTCAGGCGAAGAGCGCTGGGGGCAAAAGAGTAACTTAGTGCTCTTGCTCCCTCACGGATACGAGGGACAGGGCCCTGATCATTCATCTGCGCGTCCCGAGCGTTGGCTCGCGGCGGCGAACGACGAACCTGACGCTCTTCCTGGGAGCGCCGACGCTGAAATTGCGCTCGCGGAGCGCACGTTTGACGCCCTCGGTCCAGATGCTAAGGGGTTCGTTCAGATCGAGAACATCCGCGAACACTTCCAGCCGTCGAAAAACGACGCTGGGGTGAAGCTCGAGACGACGTTCGCGCTAAACCAAACCGAACGCGATGCCGACGGCGGCATGTGGGACGACATTGTCGCCTACTTTGGCTCAAGCGGTAAAATTCACCGCCGCGACTGGCTTCGCTACATGCGTCGCCGCGATCGCGCTTCCGTTACCGCTCGCGCAAATTTTATAATGGTTCAACCGTCCACGCCGGCGCAGTATTTTCATGTCTTGAGGCGTCAGGTAAGTTCGCCGCACATGAAGCCGCTTGTCGTCCTCGCTCCAAAGACGTTGCTCCATCACAAGCACTGCGCGTCGAAGCTCATCGATTTCGCGCCAAAATCATCGTTCCGGCGCATCATCGCCGACGGTGACGCCGGGGACGACGTCAGTCGACACGAAAAGATTCCATTAAAACCCAACGCCGAGATCAAGCGCGTGGTGCTGTGCACGGGGAAAATATATTACCCGCTCGCGCGGCATCGAGCGCAGAAGAAACTAGCCGATGTCGCGTTGGTGCGCATTGAACAACTGTTCCCGTTCCCGCACGACGCCTTGGCGCGTCGGCTTCAGCGCTACCCCAACGCCGAGCTCGTGTGGGCGCAAGAGGAACCCAAGAACCTCGGGTACTGGGCGTTCGTCGCGCCGAGAATCGCCACCACTGAACGCGCGAGCCGCGCCGACGCCCGTCCGACCGGCGACGGATTACGCTACATCGGCCGACCCGCGAGCGCGAGTGCCGCCACGGGATCGCTCGCCATTCACAGCGCTGAAACGAACGAGATCATCGCTCGGTGTTTCGCGTTCGATTAACTCATAGCGCGCGCTCCTTGCGTTCCTCGCGTATCGCTCTTGGCGTCTCGCTCTTGTACTATTATCG
>Ga0222712_10007757_pt1 | contig 10297 bp, 5 predicted proteins | sample C33_657DmetaG_FD_165043 | JGI IMG/M metagenome (GOLD analysis project Ga0222712, IMG submission 165043) | Estuarine water microbial communities from San Francisco Bay, California, United States - C33_657D | ecosystem: Environmental > Aquatic > Marine > Unclassified | place: USA: California...
ATGGACTCGTGTCACAACACTTGGAAGTTATCAAGGTGTAAATGCAATAGCACAAGATAAACGTCCAGGTCATACAAATACATGGTACTATTTAACAGGAGAAGCATACGGTACTTCTGCAAGTGGCGGCTCTGCGTTTTATTTAGGAAATGGAATGTATAAGAGTGTTGATGGTGGTTTGACATGGTCTTCACTTGCATCAACAAGTTCAGGTACTCCACAAACCTTCGATAATATCTGGGATGTAACATGGAATGTAGTAACTGACAATGGCAACTTAACACAAGATGTTTTATATGCTGCTGTTTATGATGGAATTTATCGTAGCGTAAACGGCGGTACTTCGTGGTCGTTAGTGAAAGGTGGTGGCGGTGCGGGATCGCTACAAGCTTATTTTACTGATGTGGCTGTTTCTCCTACGAGTGTGGTTTATGCTACAATAAGCAGTGATGGAGCTGTTGCTCAAAAAGGAATCTGGCGTAGTTCTGGGGGGACATCTTGGACGAATATCACACCTTCTAATTTTCCTGTTAATTATGACCGCATTGTAGCTGGCATTGATCCAAATAATGAGAATATAGTTTACTTCTTTGGTCCAACGCCAGGCTATGGTAAAGTGAGTACTGATTTCTTAGGAGACACCCTTTATAATAGTTTGTGGAAGTACGAATATGTATCAGGCACAGGCGCTGGAGCAGGTGGAGTATGGACTGATCTGTCTCAAAACTTACCTGGTAATATTGGAGTGTTTAATGGAATGAATACCCAAGGTGGTTATGATGTGGTGGTAAAAGTGATGCCGGGTAATTCAAACGCTGTATTCCTTGGTGGTACTAATATTTATCGTTCCACAACAGCATTTTCTGATTCATTGCATAATGATGTAATCGGTGGTTACGAGCCCGGTGCTGCATTACCTTTCGTGAATGAATATGAAGGACATCATCCTGATCAACATGTATTGGAATTCTTGCCTTCTAATCCAATGAAAATGTATTCTGCAAACGACGGAGGTATTGCTCGTACAGATGATTGTTTAGCATCGAACGTAGTTTGGAATGATGTAAATAACGGGTATATCACTTCTCAGTTTTATACGGTTGCAGTAGATATGAATACTACTGATGATATATTAATGGGTGGACTTCAAGACAACGGAACATATCGTACAACAAATGCAATATCTACTGATCCATGGGTGCATTCATTTGATGGTGATGGATCATATTGTGCTATCGGAAATGGAACAGAATATTATTTCTCAAAACAACAAGGACGTATTTATAAAACACATCTAGATGCGCAAGGTAGCGTTACGGATTACCGAAGAATGGACCCAATAGGTGCAAGCAATTATCGTTTTATTGCTCCATTCGTGTTAGATCCGAATAATAATAACTTGATGTATTTATGCGCAGGCGAATCAATCTGGCGCAATGATGATTTAAGTGCTATTCAATTAACGAATCAGTTTGATACTATCTCTACCAATTGGGTTCAGTTCCCAGATACATTAGCTATAACTGACGAAGTAATTACAGCATTAGCAATTAGTAAAACTCCTGCAAACCGATTATACTACGGGACTAACAAGCGCAATATTTATCGTATCGACAATGCGAATGTTAGTATTCCTACAAGACAATCTATCACCTCTACTCTGTTTACGGCAACTGGTTACATCAGTTGTATAGCAGTTAATCCTGCTAACGCCGATGAAATTATGGTGGTGTTTAGTAATTATAATATTTATAGTTTATTCCATTCGATTGATGGTGGTCTTAACTGGACGAAAGTAGGAGGGAATCTCGAAGCAACTACTGGCGGAACAGGTAATGGTCCGTCTTTACGTTGGGCTTCAATTTTACCTTTAGCGAATGGTGATAAAATCTATTTTGTTGGAGGTAGTACAGGTTTGTATGCTACATCAACATTAAATGGACTTACTACAGTTTGGATTCAACAAGGTGCAAATACGATTGGTAAATCGATTGTGGATATGATGGCTGTTCGTCCTTCAGATGGATTAATTGCTGTTGCTACTCATGGTAACGGAATGTACTCAGCGCATATCACAAGTGTAAATGATATTACTTCGTTAGATGAATACAGTAAAATGGATTTTCAGATTTATCCTAATCCTGCTTCTAAATTTATCAATGTAAAATTACCTGTTGCTGATTTTGCTGGACTTGTAAGTCGCTATGAGATCGTCAATGAAATAGGGCAGTCAATTGTTAATGTTGACAACTCCCGATTGAATCAGGAATTTACAATTGATGTAAGTGAATATAAAAGTGGTGTTTACTATCTAAAGCTAATCGACAATCAAGGAGCTGTTTTATCTACAAAATCATTTGTTGTTCGATGATTACCTCGAGAAAACAAATTTTATAGGTCGAATAAAGTTATCGTAGTGAATATTTAGTAAATACATTCCATTGCTATTAGCGTTTAAAGGAATTGTATTATTAATGCTGTTGCTGCTGTAAATGATTTTACCTTCAGGACTTATTATTTCAACTCGTTTTACATCATGTAAGCTTCCCTCTAGGTTTATAATGCCTGATTTCGAAATGTTAGATATGTGTACTTCATTATTTTGATTTTCGTACAATCCAGATTGAATGGTGGAAACCTGTAAAGTAAAGGTGTCTGTTTCATTACAATGATAACCCACTAATGTGATTGAATAATTGCCTCCTTGCTGGTATACATGTATCGGTGATCCTATATTTGATTGTGTTCCATCTCCAAAATCCCATAGGATAGAATCACAGTTAGTAGATTGGTTCATTAAAATAACTCCTGCACTAGAGCCCATTGAATAAGTAAAATTGACATTCATGTCATAATCTCCAACATTCCAAAAGTTTAAACTATCATAAGCCACTAGCTTTGCTGCATTGCGAATATTTGCAGCATCGGTGCTATCTAATGTGCTTGAAAAAGTTATTGCCGTTGGATCTTTTCTAAAAACGATTGAATAAAATGTGCACGCAGCAGCATAACTACCTGCTAAAGATGGATGACTTTCATCTGCGCTATACAATTCGATTGCTGGAAAATTATTTCTGATATATCTCCACACAGCGCCTACTGGTGAAACCAATGCATTATTCGCATTAGCCATATATTCATAACGCATGCGTAATAGACTATCCATGCCTGAATAGGTACATATCGGCGGCCAATTAGGGCAATTACTTGCATCTCCATTTTTTCGACCCCATGTCATATAAAAAACAGTTTCAGTACATGGATTTGCAACGTTAATTAATGAGTCTAACGTTTTTGCATATGGGTAAACAGATGATTGTACTTGAGAAATAGGGAAGGAGGGTAATTGACTTTGCTCTTGTAATACTACAAATTCAAAATTGCCTTGTGCGATTTTTTGTAAAGTCGTTGCATTAGTGCTATGAAGCTGAAAGGTATATCCACCAATACAATTACTATCGTAAATCACGCTATCTCCCGTTGATTGTGCAACGCTTGATAATAAAGCTGGCAAATCATTTACGTAGGTATAACTATTTCCAATAAACAATACTTTTTTTATTTGCTGTTGTGCGATTGAGTAATTTGCAATCAACAATAAAAGAATTAGCGATTTTAATTTCATCATGATACAAAAATAAAAAAGGGACTACAATATTGTAGTCCCTTTTAATAATATTTAAGCTAGAATTATTTGCTGAAATATAAACGAGTAATGAAGATACCATTACCGTCGTCTTTACCTGCATCTGATTCAACACCTGAAGCTACGAAAGTTAATTTCCAGCCATTCTTAATCATTTCATTGATTTTCGCTCCGATTACTGCATCGTTAGTAGCGATGTTTCCGAACTGGATACCAACCATTGAATAGAAGTTCAATAATTTAGTTTCTTTTAAGTTGTCACCTACATCTTTCAAGTCGCTACGCTTTACTTTACCAGCGTTTGACTTATCTCCGTCACGCTCAGTTGTCATTGCTTCGATATCAACTGTTCCTTGATTTTCGATAATTCTTGAACGTCCTAATCCACCTGGTACGATAGACTCAACGATAGTGATTACTTTGAATTCTTGAGCGAATCCAATCGATGACATGAATAGGAATAATGCTCCTAAGATTAATGATTTTTTCATTTTGTTTTGTTTTTCTGTTGTTTGTATTAATTAATTATTGTTTTACAATTTTCACAATTGAAGTCATTCCATTCATGTCTATTACCTGAACAGAATATACTCCACTACTTAAATTTCTTAAATCAACTGGCAAACCAATTTTAGTTGAATATGACTCGAAAGAAGAAACTAAATTTCCAAGGATGTCAAATACGCGAACATTTACATTTCCTTCGTATGCTGTATTGATTCTTACTAATCCGTTTGTTGGATTAGGGAATGCACTTACAACATTATTTTTTACTACTTGATTAATTCCTACAGCACTTCCTGCATAACGGTAGATACCATCAGTTAAAGGATCTGCAGAGAATCCACCAGCCCAACCTGTTAGAGGACTTACCCAATCCATCGATGTATACCCATCAGCAGTTCCGATTCCATTAGTATCAACTAAAATCCAAGTATTGCCATCATCAGCACTGTATGAACTTCCACGACCTGTTGAACTAGCTGCACAACTAAATAATACAGAAGTTCCTGGTACATAAGCTAAGTCACTATAAAATGCTGGTCCTACCGGAGTGATTTGCGCCCAAGTAATACCACCATCAGTTGTTCTGTAGAATGTATTAACTCCTGCTGTAGTTGATTTAGTACAAACTCCATTTAATGTATCTCTGAATGCTAAAGAGCTAACTGTATTTACATTTGAAACTACTGACTTTGCAGTCCAGTTAACGCCACCATCGTAAGAGATATATACACGTCCTTTGTTGGTTCCGAACCAGATTTTATTTCCTACAACAGTAAAGTCATTTACAATTCCATATTCTCCACTTAAAGGTGCAGTAATATTTGCTTGTGGAAGGCGTGTCCAAGTTGCACCGCCATCAGTTGTAGAATAAATTTCAAAATATCCACCAACAGGATCGCCCATTGTCCATCCGTTTAATGAGTCTGTAAAATAGACTACATTAGGGAATGAAGCAGCATTTGTGAATATGCTTCCTACTCCTAATTGGTTCCATGTAGCTCCCATATCTGTAGTTTTGAAAATGCCACCACCACCAAGAGTATTGTTATACATAGCAGCATAGCACATATTTTCAGTAATTGCTGAGATGTTAGAGAAACGGAAGTTTGTATCAGCAGTTACTAGTCCTGCAGTCCATGTTGTTCCTCCGTCAGTGGTCATAGAAAATTCCTGTGTGCTGATTCCTGAACCATCACCAACTCCAGCGCAATTCCAAACGATGTTAGAATCAACCGCATCAATGTCAAATGGATAAGAAGATGTGTAGTTGTAACCAACGTTTTGCATCGACCAAGGGCTTTGCGCAAACATGGATACCGAAGTTGCTAAAATTGCAACCAATGTCATGTAAATTTTTTTCATAATTAGTCGGTTTTTAAATTGAAGTCCGAAAATAAGAAAAATGCACATAACCACCTCATTAAAAGGTAAAAATTACAATTGATAAAAAAATAAGAGCAAAACTTCCATTAGATTAAAATAATCCATAGAGATCCATTACTAAAAAGATTTTTTAATCAATTCAATCTTTTGTTGGTCAAGCGGCTTCGAAATAAAATCTGTAACAGCATCAAAGCTCTTAGATTTTTCAATATCGTTTGGATCTAAGGAGGAACTTAAAATGTAAATCCTGGTTTCTGGCAAACTCACATTTTCCTCTTTCATCTTTTCCAATAATTCAAAACCAGACATCTCGGGCATATTAATATCCAGAAAAATTACATCTGGTTTATTTTCTTTGTTATCGAGCATACAACTTTTTATAAAATCATAGGCTTCCTCGGGATTAATGAATTCCGAAACTTGGCATTCTTCCCCACAATGTTTTCCAATTACGCTTTTGTTTAGAAAATTGTTGATCTTATCATCATCAATTAATAGTACTTTCAATCTCATCAAATTCGTTTAATACTATTGTAAAGGTAGTTCCTAATCCGAGTTCGCTGGTTACTCGGATGCTCCCTCCTAAAGTTTCAATTTGTTCTTTAATTAGATGGAGTCCCACTCCAGTTCCTTCTGCTACGTCTTTATGGAAACGCTTGTATAATCCAAAAACTTTGTCTTTGTATTTTTCGAGATCGATTCCAATGCCGTTATCAGCAAATGTAAGGGTAACTGAATTATTATCAAAATGGACATTAATTGAAATAGTGCAAGCTTTGTTGCTGTCGCGATATTTTAGTGCATTTGAAATCAAATTATAAAATATACTATGCATAAATGAATTAATCGAATGAATAGAGCAGTCCTCATTGATATTACTACTTATTGTAGCTTGAGCTTCTTCTATTTCGGATTTTAAATCTGATTTAACTTCATTAAGAACTTTCAACAAAGAAATGCTTTCCATCGAATGATTAATTTCTTCTCGGACAGCCAATATGGAATTTAAATCTTTTAAAATAGCATCGATTCTCTCTGACGATTCTTTTATATGTACTATTATCGTTTTGTTTTTTTCATTTTCACTATGATCGAAGAAATTTGAAAGTCCAACTAGATTTGCAATTGGAGCTCTTAAATTATGTGACACTACATAGGAATATTGCATTAGCTGTGAATAGTTTTTCTGAAGCTTAGTATTGGCCAAACGCAGTTGTTCTTCGCTTCTCTTTGCAGCAACTTCTGATTCTTTGATAGACGTAATATCTAAACCATAGCCAAGCATCATTTCCAATTCATTGTTTTTATTGTAAACTGGGAAATATTTTCTTAAAATAAAAATTTGTTTACCGTCCTTTTGAATGTGTAAGTCCTCAAATGACTTAGAAACCCCTGTTTTTGCAACATCATTAAAGATAGATAAACGCCTATCTGCAAATTCAGAACTGATGTTCTTCATAGTTGCGTATTCATAATCATCCTTTCCAATAAGCCAGTTTCTGATTTCCGTATTGGCGATTGCTTGCGGATTTATAAATAAGTACTTGTAGTTTTTGTCTAATACTGCAATATCTGTTGGTAGGTTGTTTAATATTTTTTGATAGAAGTTATTTAAGTCTTCAATCTCAGCTTTTGCAATCGCAGTTTCAGTAATTTCCTTTAATTGGATACAAACACCAATCGATCTGTCATTTGGTTTGTCAACAGCAGGATAAAAAGTTGCATTGAAATATCTTGTTTTGTTGGAAATGTCATTTTTTTTAAATTCAGTTCTAATTACTTCGTTTGTTTTTAAAGATTTTTTTACATTTTCATCAAACAAGAATTTAATATCAGAGGGCATTACTTCAAAAATATTTTGCCAGGCTTCTATCTTTTTAATGCCAAAACTATTAAGAAGCTTCGCTGATTGATTATTGAAATAAACTAATTCGAGATTTTTATTAATAAGCAAAATAACATCATCTGAACTATTTAAAATAGCATTTAAATCTGTTGTTTTTTGTTGTAGTTTTTCGGCTATTCGTTCCTGTTGGGTTATGTTTGTGCAATAAATATTTACATAATTATTCACTTTGTTGGGTAAAAAGTTAAGAAGGAAGTATTGCTTGTTTACCTTTAGTTTTAGATTTCTTGCACAACTATCAAACAAACAAGCTTTTATAATCGCTCTTACATCTTTATTGATAATGATATTGTTTTTAATTCCAATTTTTTGCGTAAAGTCTGTCCCAGATTTATTAGTAAATAAAATTTTACCTATTGCATTAACTCTTATTACGGGATTAGGATTTTCGATTGGGAAGCGTGCAAAGGCCTCTTTTTCTTCGATTGCTTTGGTGCGCTCTGTCATATCTACAAGATAAACGACTACGCAATTTTCTTCTTTGTAATTTAATATACAATCAATGTATAAATCCCAGTTTCTTGTCCTGAAACGATGAGAAATAAAAGCTTCGTTATGCGTCTCTAAAACTTCGTCTAATTTCGACTTGAATTTTTTCGCTAGGTTAAAGTCTAATATGTCAAGTATGGTTAGGCCCGTCGCAATCCCAAATTTCTGTAAAATACCTTCCTTTCCATCCGAAAGCACCTTAGTGATTTTGCTATTGTTGTCGATTTCGAAAAGGCTCCCACTCAGGTATTTTAAGTAAAGGTTAAAACATTTTTGGTTGGCAGCCATTGTTGCATCTATTTCAGACACAAATTTTTCTATTCGGCAGATAAAGATTGGTGAATCAGTAAGATTGAGTGGGTGAATATTTAGGCTGTAAAAATGCTGTCCTGGATTTGTTGCAAAAGGGCCAATGTCTTTTTTTAGGACAAGGTTTTTATAAGTCTTAAAATTTTTTGGATCAGATAATGGGAATATTTCAGGCAGCCCCGATAGTATCGTTTGTATTTTAAAACTGCCGTTTCCTTTTCTTTGATCTTCCGGAAGCAATTCTAAAATATTTTCTTTTAAATCAATAACTTTTCCTTCAGCGTCTATTATAAAGTTCACAGCATCTTTATTTGAAGCCTAAAAATAACCTTTAATTGTACAGTAATGCAAGTTTTTAAATAAAAAATATACTGAATGTGGGCAAATGATAAAATAGAAACTACTGCAAATCGTAATTTTTACACTTCAGTATGATATTTTCTTTGTTTAACAAGTTTGCGCATCATATTAAGAAATCATTAATAAAAATCGTTAATTTTAAACCCCTTCACAAACCCAAAACAAATGAAAAAAAACGTTAAATTTTTATTCGCAATCATTCTCTTTGCGTCTGGATTCTTTAGTGTCAATGCTCAGCAATGGGGCGATTACACCCTTTATGCATTGCAGAATCAGTATAGCGCTAACTTGTTAGATACCAATGGTAATATTGTTAAATCGTGGACCTTTCCTTCTACTGCAAAGACAGGTTATTCAACTTATATGTTGCCTGGCGGAACGTTGCTAAGGACCGTTGCCCGAATGGGGAATTCTTTTCAAGGAGGGCCAATTTGCGGTGAAGTTCAAAAGGTTGATTGGAATGGAAATGTTGTTTGGGATTATATCTATTCTACAGCAAACTACTGCTCTCATCATGATGTTTGCGCAATGCCCAATGGAAATGTTCTCTTGATAGCATACGAGCGTAAAACAGCTGCCGAGGCATCAGCAGCTGGATGTTCACAAAGTATTGAGATATGGCCTGATAAAATAGTTGAAGTTCAACCCACAGGTGCTACAACAGGAACAGTAGTTTGGGAATGGCGCGCCTGGGATCACTTAGTGCAAAATGTTAATTCATCAAAAGCGAATTATTATCCATCTATTGTTGATCATCCAGAGCTATTAAATATTAATTACAACACTCAAAAGGATTGGATGCATATGAATGGCGTTGATTATAACCCTATTTTGGATCAGATCGCCTTCTCATCTCATAATTTAAATGAGTGGTATATTATCGATCATAGCACAACAACTGCTGAAGCTGCTTCTCATAGCGGAGGAAATTCTGGTAAAGGTGGCGATATCCTTTATCGTTGGGGACATCCTGTAAATTATAGTGCAACAGGAACTTCAATATTAAATGTGACGCATGATGCACATTGGATTCCTGAAGGTGTTCCTAATACAGGTCGACTAGTTGGATTTAATAATCGTGGTGTATCGAATAATCAAAGTTCAGTAGATCAGATTGATGTTCCTCGCGTTGGATATAATTATTCGCATACTGCTGGTTCTGCCTATTTACCTGCAACTTATACTATCCGTTTGGCATGTAATGGCTATAGTTCAAATATGGGTAATTCGCAGCAATTGCCGAATGGAAATCAATTAGTGTGTGTAGCAACGTCTGGTTTAATTTACGAAGTAGATCCCTCTGGCACTACGATCTGGTCGAAGCAATTATCGGGTTCTGCACCTCAATCTTTTAGATATGATACTTGCTATGCTAATAATCCTGCACCCGCAATTCCAGTTATTTCATCTGTTGGCTCAAGTGGTTTATCAGCTCCAATAGCCGATAGTTATCAGTGGTACTTCAATGGAGATTTGCTCACTGGAGAAACCAATCAAACTATAAATTGTACACAAAGTGGAATTTATCTTGTTCGTATAACGCAAGCGCCTAGCTGTTCGTATAGTTATTCATCTGGTTATAATTTCACCTTAACGGGTATCAGCACGAGCGATAATGATATTAAAGGAATTTCCTTTTTTCCAAATCCAGCTACTGAAGTGATTAAAGTAGGAGGACTAGAAAAAATCGCTGAGAA
>Ga0222712_10007758_pt1 | contig 10296 bp, 11 predicted proteins | sample C33_657DmetaG_FD_165043 | JGI IMG/M metagenome (GOLD analysis project Ga0222712, IMG submission 165043) | Estuarine water microbial communities from San Francisco Bay, California, United States - C33_657D | ecosystem: Environmental > Aquatic > Marine > Unclassified | place: USA: California...
TTGAGCGTGATGCGGCCGGCCTTGTCGCAGGTGACCTGAATGCTGTTCGTGGCGAGCAGGCTCAGCGCATCCATCTTGACCGGGTCGCTCACCGTGACCTGCTGGGCCGCGTCGTGGATGCGCTGCGCCATCGACGGCGGGAACACCACGATCGAGCCGAGCGCGGGGTGATACATCGCGAGGAAGGTCGCCTCCGCGTCGAAACGCCAGGCCGCCGGGATGGTGACACGGTTCTTCTCATCCAATTTTCCTTTATGGATGCCGGTGAAGAGACCGTTGTTGGCGCCAATAGACATTAAGTATGGGGAGTTGCCCCCAGATGACCCACTTTTCCCCACACCTCTCCACCCGTCAAGATTTTAGCCCCAGATCGGCCCAATTTCTTGTTCACAGCGCGGCCCCGGCTGATTAAACGACTGTTTTCGCTCTTTATATATCATAAGTTACTTACTTTCAATACTTTATGAAAATAAATAAGCCTCCGGACCTTTTTACCCCTCCCCTGCCCCCTCCAGGCCGCCCCCCGACGATCCCGCCGGCGCCCGCCGCGGCCGGGATATGTAATGGTTTTCCCACTACAGATTCGGCTCCGCCGCGGCCGGGAGACGAGGGCGAAACTGTTTGCCAACGGCCCCCGGCTGTGCTTTGTGTCCAAGCACTCAACCACGACTCTCGCCCATGAAAACCGCCCTCGCCCTCCTCGCCGCCCTCGTCCTGACCGGATGCTCCACCCAGCTCGGCGTGGACAACTCCCAGAACAACGAGGCTTCCTACTCCAACGTCACCGGCATCCTGACCACCCGCTACACCGCCGACACCGAGGCCGTCTTCAACGCCGTCAAGCGCACGATCGACTCCATGCCCGGCACCCTCCGCACCGGCGAGACCGACGAACGCGGCGCCAACAAGGAACTCCTCAGCGTCGTGGCCTACGCACGCACGATCGGCGACCTGGAGATCAAGATCACCATCGAGAAGGCCGAAGACGAGGTCACCAAGGCCGTCTTCACCCAGGTGAAGGTCAAGTACGGCTTCTTCGGCAACCTGCCCGAGAGCCAGAAGATCGTCTCGAAGATCACCTCCAACCTGCGCTAAGCGCCGGGGCGGAACCGCCAAACGGACGCCGCCCAGCCACCCGGCTCGGCGGCGTTCTTTTTTCACCACTTTCCCAATGGGCAACATCCACGGACACAGTTTCCGCATCACCACCTTCGGCGAAAGCCACGGCCCCGCCCTCGGCGTGATCATCGACGGCTGCCCGCCCCGCGTGCCCTTCGACGCGACGTTCCTCCGCAGCGAGCTCGACCGCCGCCGCCCGGGCCAGAGCGCGCTCACCACGCAGCGCAAGGAAGCGGACGCCCCCGAGGTCCTCTCCGGCGTCTCGCCCGACGGGCTCACGCTCGGCTCGCCCATCGCCATCGTCATCCGCAACGGCGACCAGCGCCCGCAGGCCTACGCCGAGATGAAGGCCGCCTACCGCCCCTCGCACGCCGACTACACCTACGACGCGAAGTACGGCATCCGCGCCGTCGAAGGCGGGGGCCGTTCCTCCGCCCGCGAGACCGCGGCGCGCGTCGCCGCCGGCGCCGTCGCCAAGACGGTGCTCAAGCACGCCTGCGGCGCCCGCATCATCGCCTGGGTCGAGAGCGTCGGCGACGTGCGCATGCCCGCCGCCGCCAAGGCCCCCACGCTCAAGCAGGTCGAGGCCACGCCCACGCGCTGCCCGCACCCCGCCACCGCCGCGAAGATCGACGCCCTCATCCGCGAAGCCCGCGCCGACGGCGACTCCGTGGGCGGCGTGATCTGCTGCGTCATCGAGAACCTGCCCGCCGGCCTCGGCTCGCCGGTCTTCGACCGCTTCGAGGCCGACCTCGCCAAGGCCATGCTCTCGCTGCCCGCGACCAAGGGCTTCGAGATCGGCAGCGGCTTCGCCGGCACCGTCCTCCGCGGCAGCGCGCACAACGACGCGTTCGTCCGCAAGGGCGGCCGCATCCGCACCGCGACCAACCGCTCCGGCGGCACGCAGGGCGGCATCACCAACGGCGAAGACGTCGTGTTCCGCATCGCCTTCAAGCCCACCGCGACCGTGCTCAAGCCGCAGAAGACCGTCCGCCCGGACGGCCGCGCCACCGAGCTCAGCGCCAAGGGCCGCCACGACCCCTGCGTCCTCCCGCGCGCCGTGCCCATCGTCGAAGCCATGGCCGCCTTGGTGGCCGTGGACCACTGGATCCGCGACCGCGGACAGAACGCTCCCTTCGGCCGCTGCGGGCGCCAGGCATGACGCCCCTCATCATCATCCTCGGTCCCACGGGCGCCGGCCGGGCCGACACGGTGCGCGAACTGGCCGAGAACGCCTGGCCCGAAGGCCGCAAGATCCGCGTCCTCCGCGAAGCCCGCGAAGGCGGCGGCGCGCCCGACCAGTGGGAATTCAAGGGCGGCCAGGCCGTCCTCCCCGCGCCGGGCGACGAAGACGCCGCGATCCTCGTCACGCACGGCTCGCTCCACGTCATCGACCAGATGGAGGCGCTCCACCGCGCCATCAAGCCGATGATGCCCGACGCCGTCTGGCGCGTCGCGCGCATCATCACCGTCGTCGACTGCCCGCTCGCGATGAAGCACAAGGCCGTCGAGGAATGGTACCGCGTCTGCGTGCACTTCTCCGACGCCGTCGTCATCAACCGCCGCTGGGAAGTCCCCGGCCAGTGGGTCAGCAAGTTCCTCGAGCCTTACGAGAAGGAATTCTACCCCTGCCTCTTCTTCAACCTCACCAAGGTCGGCGCGATCGCCAACCCGCCCGCCGTCATCGACGGCGAGCCGCTGCGCCTGACGCACATCTTCGATGACATCGACGCCGTCGACGAGATGGAGTTCGACGAGGACAACCTGCCCGACGAGCCGTTCGACCTCGTCCGTCAGGTGGACAAGTATTTCGCGCGCGACGAACTCGGCCGACGCAACATCCTCGTCCCGGAGATCGGCGACCTGCTCAAGCAGGAAGGTCGCGGCTGAGCCCCCTCCCGATGCGGCCGCTGATCGTCACCTATGCCTGGCTGCTGACCCGCCTCCCCGAAGCGTTCGCCCGGCTCAACGCCGCCGTGCTCGGCGAGGTGCTCTGGCTCCTCCGCGGCAAGCTGATCCGCCGCAACCTCGCGCGGGCCTTCCCCGACAAGGACGCCGCCTGGGTCCGCCGCATCGGGCGCGCTTCCTGCCGGCGCACGGCCGAGATGGGCCTCTTCTCCATCGCTTCGCCGCTGATGGCGGAGACCGAGATCCGCGACCGCGTCGTCGTCGACGAGAGCATGACGGGCGCCGAACACGGCCTGCCCCCCAAGGGCACCGGCGCGGTCCTCTTCGTGCCGCACTTCGCGCTGATGGAGATGATGACGGCGGCGACGCTGATCCGCCCCGAGCTCGCCAAGCGCGAATGGGTCGTCATCTACCGCCCCCTCGACCAACCCGCGGCCGAACGTTGGGTCAAGGAGGCCCGCGAACGTTTCGGCATGAAGCTCGCCTCGCGCCGCGACGGCTTCGCCCGCTCCATGAAGGCCGTGCGCGAAGGGCACGTCGCGGCCATCCTCTTCGACCAGACGACCCAGAGCGGCTCGATCTGGCAGTTCATGGGGGCCCCCTGCGCGGTCACCGAGCTGCCCGGCATCATCGCGCAACGCTTCAGGTGCCCGAGCCGCATCTTCTGGTCCGAACGCACCGGCTTCTGGCGCTGCCGCCTCCGCATGGAGGCCCTGCAGGCGAACGACGCGATCGGCCTGACCATCGAATCGAACGCCTGGCTCGAACGCCAGCTGCGCTCCGGCGACGACGCCTGCGCGAACTGGCTGTGGGCGCACGACCGCTGGAAGCACGGCGGGCACCCCTTCAAGAAGCTCGGCGAATAGGCCTTACTGCTTGGGCGCGACGGCCGGCGCCTCGCCTTCGGCGAGCTTGCGGCGCTTCTTGTCGCCTTCCTTGCCCTCGGCGGCCTTGGCCTTGTCCTTCGCGATCTCCGGGCCGTACTTCTCGCCGAGCTGGCGGATGAACTCGAGGCGCTGCTCCGTGGTCAGGGCCTGGATCCGGGCGCGTTCGGCCTTGGCCTCCTCGGGGCTGAGCGTCTTGAAATGATGTTCGAGCACGCGGGAACCGAAGCCGCCGCGTTCGCGCATGTCCTTCATGATCTTCTTGCGCTCCTCAGGCGTGGCAGCCTCGTACCTGGCCAGATGGGTCGCGAACTCACGCCGCGACTCGGGCGACATGCGCTCCATCTTCTCGATGGCCGAACGCATGCGGGTGAGACGCTCGGGCGGCAGCTCGAGGATCTTGCGGATGGTCTGGATATCCTCGACGGAAGGCTCGGCCTCGGGCGGGCGGCCGGCCGGCTGCTGGGCGAGGACGACGGCGGCCGTCAGGACGAGGGCCGCGCGCAGGAAAGGCTTCTTCATCGGCTCAGGAACCGGGGGCGTTGAGGACCTCGACCACGCTGGACTTCTCCACCGCGGGCGAAAGGAGCGAAAGGTCGGCGGAGGCGCCGAGCAGGTCGGCGAACTGCGCGGATTCGTCGTGGGCGACGAGCGCGAACGTCTGGCGGTTGAGCGCCTCCTCGGAAGGGGCGGACAAGGTGAGCACCGCCACGAGGCAGGCGGCGGCGGCCGTGGCCACCGAGCTCCAGCGGACGATGACCCGGCGGCGGCGGTCGGCGCGGACGGCGACGACGACGCGGTCGGCGAAGCCGGGGACGGCCACGGAACGGCCACGGCTGAGCGAAGCGGCGAGTTCTTGGTCGAAGGCTTTGTGTTGAGGGTTATCCATGGCTCAGTTCATGGGGTTAAACACCGCGGGAAGCGGCAAGTTGCACGGTTCATTCGTTTCCATAGAAGTCTTTCAGGAGCTCGCGCAGGCGGCTCCGGGCGCGGTGGATCCAGGTCTTCACCGAGGAGACCGGCACACCCATGATCTCGGCGATATCCTCGTAGGGCAGCTCCTGCTGGACGACCAGGAGGATGGCGGTGCGCTGTTCGGGGGGCAGCTGGGCGATCGCCCGCTGGAAAGCCTCGTCGAGTTCGGCCACGCGGCGGGCGGACTGCTGGGAGCTGTCGCCGGGTTCGGCGGCGAACTCGAGCGCGGTGGTGGGCTTGCGCCCGCGGCGACGCCACTCGTTCAGCACGAGGTTGTGCGCGATGTGGATCAGGTAGGTGCTCAGCTTCGCCTCCGGACGCCACCGGGCGGCCGCGCGATGGAGGCGGATGAAGACTTCCATCGCGAGCTCCTCGGCGGTGGCGAGGGAACCGACCTCGCCGCGGAGGTAGCCGACCAGCCGCGCATGGTGGCGATGCACGAGCAGCCGGAGGGCGTCGTCGTCCCCTCCGGCGACCAAGGCCATCAGTCGCTTGTCGTCCTCGTCGTCGGGGAGCGTGGGCTCTTCCTGGGACATCGCTTAGATAATAACTCCGGTAAGGGGGTGAAGTTACGCCGTGCGCGGGCGCAGGGCGAAGGCGCGGAGCGTGCGCAGGAGGAACTGCTCGAAAGCGGCCACGACCTGGTAGTTGAGCTCCATGCGGTGGCGGGCGTCCTCGAGGTAGCCGACGGCCAGGGCGACCTGTTCGGCGCAGCCGGGATGCGTGCGGCCGATGAGGCGGAGCTTCTCCTCCACGGAGACGAGCATGCGGGCGCGGACGCCGCGCCGGACGGATTCCTCGTAGGCGAGCTCGGCGTCGTCCTCGTCCTCGTCGGTCGGGGGCGGCGGCGGGGCGGCCTTCAACGCTTCTTCGACGAAGAGCTCCAGGAGCACCTCGAGCCGGGCGCAGAGGGCGTAGAGCGGGATGAAGACCTCGGAGACGCGAGCGTTGGGCGAAGCCGGTCCCTTGACCATCCGGGCGAGCAGCTTCTCCATCTCGCGCAGCCAGTCGGCCCAGGAAGGGTCGGCCAGCACCGGCGCCTCGCCCGCCACGTGGAAGCGCAGGCAGCGGCTGAGGATGGTCGGGAGGACGCGGTAGTAATTCGCCGTCTGGAGGATGATCAGGGTGCCGGGCGGCGGCTCCTCGAGCGTCTTCAGGAAGGCGTTGGCGGAATCGGACTGGAAGCGGTCGGGCTCGTTGACGACCACCACGCGGCGCGACGTCATCGAGGTCAGGCGCAAGGCGGCGACCACCTCGAGGGTGTTGTCGATGGTGATGCGGCGCGACTTCTTCGCCGGACGGAGCACGCGGCAGTCCGGATGGGCGAGCGGCGCGGGGTCGCCGAGGTGGAGCGCGGCGAGCTGTTCGGCGGCGCGGGCGAGCAGGGCGCCGTCGGCGCCGGTGAGCAGGACCGCGTGCGGCATCCGGCCTTCGGCGCGGGCGCGCGCGAGGACCTTCAGGACCGGCAGGTCCGAGAGGTCAGCGGAAGCGGCGGGCGACTTCATGCCAGATCTCCTCTTCGACGGCTTCGGGCGGACGCGCGGCGTCGACCACGAAGAAACGTCCGGGTTCTTCCTTCGCGAGCGAGTGATAGGCGGCGCGCACCTGACGATGGAAATCGGCGCCGAGGACCTCGAAGCGGTCCGCATGGCCCTGATCGCGCACGGAGGCGCGGCCCAGCCCGCGGGCGGGATCGAGGTCGAGCAAGATGGTCAGGTCGGGGCGGACGGCGCCGCAGGCGAGCCGGTTGGCCGCCTCGATGAGCGCGCGGTCGAGGCCGCGGCCGCCCGCCTGGTAGGCGACGGTGGAATCGATGAAACGATCGCAGAGCACGACCTGCCCCGCGGCCAGCGCCGGCGCGATGACGTCGGCCACGAGCTGGGCGCGGCAGGCGGCGAACAGCAAGGCTTCGGCGGCCGGCCGGATGACCGAGCCGGGCTGCTTGAGCACGTCGCGCATCTTCTCCCCGAAAGGGGTGCCGCCGGGCTCACGCAGGCCGAGCACGCCGGCGCCTCCCGCGCGGAGACGTTCCGCCAGGCGGGTGAGCTGGGTGGACTTTCCCGCGCCTTCCCCGCCTTCGAACGTGATGAATTTACCCGCGATCGGCATGCGCTCCCAAGATGCCCCGCCGCGCCGCCCAAGGCGAGGAGAGAAACCCTCTGCGAATAAAAAGGCCCGGCAGCGGCCGGGCCTTTCCAGGGGAAAGCGGGCGGACGCTCAGACGCCGGTCGGCGTCGGGTTGACCTGCTTCTGCTCGACGGTGCGATCCACGTTGTCGGTGATCTTCTTGAGGGTCTCGTCGAGGGTCGAGCTGCCGCCGGTGGTGGTGTTCATCGGGCCACCCGGCGCGTTGGTCTTGTCTTCCTTGGCGACGGTGTCGGACACCTGCGAATCGGAGATGACGACGCCGAAATTCTTGTTGGGCGCGCCGCCGATGCCGCCGCCGAAGATCTGGGCGCGGCTCGGCATCGTGAGGCCCATCGCGTTGATGGTCGTGGAGACCTCGACGGGGAGCGTGGAGTTGGCGCCGAGCAGCGCGGCGATCGCGGCCATGTCTTCGGCCGGGATCGGGTAGAGCATGATCTCGACGGGCTTGGCGAGCAGGGCGAGCGTGGCGGCCGAAGGGGCGGCGGGCTGGGGCGCGCCCGGAGCGGCCGTGGCGGCGCGGGAGAGGCTGTTGATGAGCGCGGCGGAGGGCACGGCGCTGGCCATCTGCATGCCGGGGTCGACGGTGACGGGGCCCGCGTTGGAGCTGAAGACGGTCGTCTCGACGGAACCGCGGATGCAGTCGACGACCACGCGGCCGATGCCGTCGGCGCCGACGCGGTACTCGACGGTGAACACGGTGCCACGGATGCGGACGAGGCCGGCGGGCGTCTTGACGGTGAAGGTCGAGAGGGCGTTCAGCTTGCGGACTTCGCCGATGATCTTGCCGCGCGGGACCTCGAGTTCGGTGACCGACGGGCTCGGATCCTTCTCGATCTGGCGATACGGGTCGATGATGCCGGCGGAGGGCACCTGACGGAAAGTGCGCAGCTCGACGAGGGTGTTGGGCGTGAGGACGACGGAAGCGCCGTTGGAGAAGACGAGTTCGGCGGTGGAATTGACGCCGGTCTCGACGAGGGAACCTTCCTGGAAGAACGCGCCGTTAGCGAGCGGCTTACGCTGCGCCTTGGCGTCGATGAGGGTGACGGTGCCGCTCACCTTGCCGACCTGGACCTTGCCGGTCTGCAGGGCGGCCGAAGACAGAATAGGCAGGAGCGCAAAGGCGACCATTCCCAGGTGCTTGAAAAAGGAACTCATGGAGACTGTGGGGAGATGAAAAACTAACCCAGGCAGGAGACGAGGCAACCCCTTTAAAACAAAAAGACCCCCGTAAACGGGGGTCTTTGTTCACACTAAGCCGGGCAGGCTCAGGCCGTGACGTACTTCTCGAGGCGACGCTGGACCGCGATCGCCGAGAGCTGGGCGTACTTCGGAAGTCCCTGATCGTAAGGGAGTTGCAGTTCGCCTTGGATCAGCGGAAGCGCGTAGCGGACGAAGTCGGGGTGGATGGACATCTTGTCTTCGCCGATCCACTTCTCCGGGAAGGCCTTCACGCCGTTGGCGATTTGGTCGAGCGGGGCGAGCATGGTCTGGACGGCGTAGTTCTCCTTTTCGGAGCGGGTCAGGATGACCATCTTGCCGGACTCGCCTTCGAGGGCGGCCTTGACGGCGGCGCCACCGCAGAGCTCGGCTTCATCGACGTCGGTCTTCGAAGCGTTGTGCGAAGCGGCGCGCTGGGTGATGCCGAGCTTGGAAGAGCGGGCCTTCACGCCATCGAAGCGGGACTCGACGAGCGTGCGGAGGTATTCGCCGGCGCCGCCGAGGACGGCGTGGCCGAACGCGTCGGTGCTGGAAGTGTCGGCGCCGAGGTAGTTGCCGGTGGCGTCCTGGACGCCTTCGGAGACGACGACGAAGCAGTGGCCGTTGGACTTGAGCACTTCTTCGACGCGGCGGATAAAGTTGTCGGCGTTGAAGGCGACTTCCGGGAGCAGCACGATGTGCGGCGCGCTGTTGTTGTAGTGGGTGTTCTTGACGGACTTGTCGTCGCCCTTGTCGCGACGCTGCGCGAGAACGGAAGAGGCGGCGAGCCAGCCGGCGTTGCGGCCCATGACTTCGAGGATGGAGACGAAGTCGTTCTGGCCCATGGCGGCGTTGTCGAGCGCGGTCTCGCGGATGGTCACGCCGATGTGCTTGGCGACGGAGCCGAAGCCGGGGCAGTGGTCGGTGAGGGGCAGGTCGTTGTCGATGGTCTTGGGCACGCCGACGACGCGGAGTTCGTAGCCGCGCTCCTTGGCGAGGGCGTCGATCTTGGCGGCGGTGTCCTGGGAATCGTTGCCGCCGATGTAGTGGAAGTAACGGATGTTGTGGGCTTCGAAGACCTGGAGGATACGGTCGAAGTCTTCGGCCTTCTTCACCTTGTAGCGGCAGGTGCCGAGGGCGGCGCCGGGGGTGTGGCGGAGGGCGCGGAGGGTCTGCTGGGATTCGGCGGCGAGGTCGACGAGCTGCTCATGGAGCACGCCCTGGATGCCATTGAGGCCACCATAGATCTCGACGATCTCGTCCTCATGCTTGAGGGCTTCGGAGATCACCCCGGCGAGGCTGGCGTTGATGACAGGGGTCGGACCGCCGCTCTGCGCGACGAGAAGGTTGCCAATGAGGGGAGAAGACATGGGAGTGAACGAGTTGAAAAGTGGGTTGTGGGAAGCCCTCCCCCCCTTGGCAACACGGAAAACCCTCCCCTGCCCGCGCCCCCTGACTTAGGCCTACAAAATGCGTCCGGCTTTGACCTGGGCGGACTCCGGAACCTTCCGGGTCCAGTCGGCGGCCTGGCGGACGAACACGTCGACCTGCGCCCCGGCGGAACCGGTCAGTTCGCCGGCCTTGGTGACGGCGTCGAGGAGGACGGACTTAGGCAGACGCAGGCGTGCGTCGGCGGCGAGGCGGTCGACGAGGTCGTTGCGCTCGATCTTGCCGGTGCGGAGTTCCTTGGCCACGGCGACGGCGTGTTCCTTGATGGCCTCGTGGGCCTCTTCGCGGCCGGCGCCGGCCTTGACGGCTTCCATGAGGAAGGTGGTCGTGAGCAGGAACGGCAGGTAGTGACGGGACTCGCGGTCGATGACGGGACGGTTGACCTCCATCTGGCCGAGCACGGTGAGGAAGGCTTCGAAGAGTCCGTCGATGGCGAGGAAGGCGTCAGGCAGGAGCACGCGGCGCACGACCGAGCACGAGACGTCGCCTTCGTTCCACTGCTCGCCGGAGAGCGAAGCGGCCATGGCGAGGTGACCGCGCAGGATCACGTGGAAGCCGTTGATGCGCTCGCAGGTGCGGGCGTTCATCTTGTGCGGCATGGCGGACGAACCGACCT
>Ga0222712_10007759_pt1 | contig 10296 bp, 9 predicted proteins | sample C33_657DmetaG_FD_165043 | JGI IMG/M metagenome (GOLD analysis project Ga0222712, IMG submission 165043) | Estuarine water microbial communities from San Francisco Bay, California, United States - C33_657D | ecosystem: Environmental > Aquatic > Marine > Unclassified | place: USA: California...
GTTTTCTCCCATTTGGCAACTGCTTGCTCTGTGACACCAAACTGGATACCCAGGGATTTTTGAGATAAAAGCATCGATTGACGGATATAACGAAACTCAGCTCCAGTTAAGTGAGCAGACTTCATTGCCAATGCTTTACAAATTGCCATCGTCAATCCCTCTTGATCTTCGATAGCAATACTCTTTCCGTAGGGATTTTTTTCAATCTTGAACCCATTGGCTAACCAAATATTTCTCAACCCACCGTCGGTGAAGTGATACATTTTTTTCATTTATTTCTCCTCACATCAATGGCTGTAATAACAACACCTTTTGTTGCGAATGCATTTTCTATGGCAACAATAATGGCAAGCTCTCGACCCGCCACAAACTTTTCAAGTCTGCATTTCAGATGCCCGTCGCCATGTCTAATTCAGGTTCACGCTTGATCAATCCATTTCTTAATACTTCAAAAACTAACATTCTTGTAATCTGTCTTTCCTTCATTCTTGAAAGACAGTGAAATGTAAAGCTGATGCATTTGGAATCCTTTGAAATTTCTTGAATGAGCTTTTCTAATACAATTTTTCTGGGCATTTGAATACTATACAAAGTATAGGTTATAAATCGATTGATGGGAAGTAATTATACTTTTTATAATTAACCATATCGCCTAAAGGCCCACCCAAGACATGATCAAGAAGGGTTAAAATTAATCATGACCATCACATTTGAAACCAAAGTTTGGGAAAACGACTGGGAACTGATCCTTAAGACATCTCGTCTAAAAGATTTAGTGGAGCGTTGCAACCATCCTCTTGATCATCGTGTTCTTTATATCAATAACATCAAAAATCCAGCCGAGGTGGAAAGCCATGCTCAAAAATGGATTGATGAGGGTGTGATTGATCAATATGTGCATGTTCATGAACATGCACAAGCAGCTTTGGATTTTTTTAATTTAAGCAAAGAAAAGCTTGGTAAAGGCTACTACTACTCGATCGCCGAACTGGTCTCGATCTATCTCACGAAGACCAAGTACCTCTTGCACTTCTCAAGTGATGCGATTCCAGAAAAAAACATCAAAACACCTTGGTTAAAACTAGGGCTTGATTTGTTAGAAGCTAAACCTGAGGTCAAGGTCTATAACCTCACCTGGAATAGACGCTACAAAGAAGCCATCAATGAGGCCCTTGAGCAAGATCAAGACTTCTACTACGGCTATGGTTTCTCAGATCAAATGTACTTGGTCAGAACAGCAGACTTCAGAGCTCCGATTTACGAAGAGTTTCATGAGGCATCTAAACGTTACCCACAGTATGGTGGTGAGCTTTTTGAGAAAAGAGTCGACTCTTGGATGAGAAACAATCACTGCGTGCGCGCCACCTACAGACATGCCAGCTACTTACATCAAAACTTCAGTAAACACGATCTGATTAAAAAGATCGCTGTGGCACTCAACTACCCGACTTTACTCAGCAAGTGAGCTTGCCACTTGGCTTGGTTCTCTAACAAATAAGCTGGGAACTGCTCATCCAAAGCCTGAATCTCATACCTGGCTTTAGGCTTATTGATGTCTCGACCAGAACGAATCAAAGCAATGATGCGCTCAGGATTTTTGTGATCAATGTGATTGAACTCTTGATGGGCCGTGCTCTCAATTTTCTTGATGATATTTTCAATTGAAAACACCCAAGTGAAATGCCAGCCACCATCTTGAATCACTTGATTCTTGAATAACTTGAACCAAGCACGCTTGAGCCCTCGTAAAAAACCTGAGGACTTAAAAATTCGCACACTGGTGGCATTGCTCTTAAAGTAATCGATAAAATACTCATAAGTGGTGATCTTGGTACCGTGCCAAACATTGCTATTCGGCAAAAGCTTGCCATCTTCACCCACATCACCAATCCAAAAGTTATTCAAGTAATAACTGTAATAACGCTGACATAGATCACCGCGCTTATAAGAACGATCGTAAGCATCAATAGCAGCAGGCTTTGGAATTTCATCCAAATCAGAAATCATGATCAGATCCTCTGGCGCTGCATCAAACAAACCTTTCGCAACATTGTTGCGAATAAAGTTTTCATTCTTCCAAAAACCATTGGGGCCAGCAGGACGCTCATCTAGGCGAACATAACGAATCTTTGAAGCGTATTTCTTGAACCTCTCAGGATTGAACTCGGTCGTTCGATCCTGCCCGGCATGGGTGTATGAAGCCTCAGAAATCACAAAGACATCAACATGATCCCAAAGAGTCTCCAAGCGCAGCTCTAAGAGCATGTCTTCATTAAAGTAACAAAAGCAATCGTAAATGCGCGGCTTTTTCATAGAGGATGTTTCTCTCAAATGCGGGGTTGATTGTCAGTATAATAAAGCATGCCGAAGCATATAAATCAACTACTTAGCCTTCCACAAAAGCTGGGATATGTATCAGCACCTCAAGTTGGCACCGCCAGCCCCAAGCTAGATCTTGTGACGTGCTTGGCTTTGGCACTATTCCCACTACTGTATCTCACGCTAAGAAGCTGGACCAACTACTTTGTCTTCATCCTCTTGATCATGGCCATCATTCATTTGGTGACCACCACAAGAGTCAATAGAACAGATGATTGTCCAATAGCCACTTGGGCCATTAGCTTAACCCTGGCCTCTCCGATCTTGGCCATCTTTTTTAGTCAATTATTCCGTGGTGAATTCACCAGCACCGCTTTTGATGGCCCCAGCCGTTTCTTACTGGCCGTGCCCGTATTTTTGTATCTAAAAAACCGCTCGTTTAATTTCACAAAAATCATTGAATGGATCATTCCGCTCTCATTGATCATTTGTTTGGGCGCATACCTGTTTAATCCAGCAGCATCAGAACAGTGGGATGGTAGAGCCGCAAGCTATTTTGTTGACACCATCACATTTGGTGTTTATTGCCTCATCCTAGGTTTGATTTGCTTAGCCAGCATCAAGATCAATGATGAAAAAGATTCTGCGTTTCTCACGACCTTAAAATTACTTGGCCTTGCAATTGGCTTTTACATAGCCATTCAATCACAATCGAGAAGCGCCTGGACAGCAGCACTGGGATTGCTGGTAGCACTGTCATTCATGAAGCTACACAAAAAGCATCCGCTAGCGCCATGGCTGATGGTAGTTCTTGGAATGCTGGCCATGATCAGCGCTTACTTGCTGATTCCAAGCGTACAGATGAGAATCGGCACAGCCATCAAGGAAGTCATTGAGTACACCCAAGGTGGTGCTCTGGACACTTCAACTGGCATCAGAATCTCAATGATGCGCATTGGCATCCATTTAATTATGGAAAGTCCTCTGGCCGGTTTTAAAGATGGTGTTATGCCAGCATTAAACTCGATTCCAAGTATTCAACCCTTCTACTCGGAAGAACTTGAATTTGTGACTACTGAAGCTGGTATTCACACAGAAATACTTGCACAAGGTGTGCGCTCTGGCATTTTTGGCCTGATCTCTTCTACAGCACTTTTTGTGGTGCCCGGTTTTTTATTCTGGAAACGACTCAATCATCCAAATCAACAAATTCGTGCAGCAGCATTGATTGGATTTGTTTTGGTACTGGGTCTTTTCATTGCCGCCTTGACCATTCAAGTCTATAACCTCAAATACACCTCTTCGTTCTACGCTCTTATGATTGCAGCCCTATCAGCTCAAGTGTTACAAGATAAAAAGAAGCATGTTTAAAAGGATCAAACCTCATGAATAAAAATAAATACTCTCTGACTTTTGCTTGCTACAACTCAGTTGAATACACCAAGCTATGCGTTGAGAGCATGATCAAACACGGCACACCTTTGGATCGCTTGGTGGTAGTTGATAACGGCTCCAAAGATGAAACCCGAGACTATCTCAGCACCCTGCCTTTGGGTGGCAGAATTTTTAACACTCAAAACCTAGGTTGCGGTGTCGCCTGGAATCAAGGCGCTTTGCACTTACAGTCTGAGTGGACTATTGTGATGAACAATGATGTTTTGGTCTCACCCAACTGGATTGAGAACCTGATTGGCGCGGCTGAAGAACAACAACTCAAAATCGTTTCACCCGCCCTGATTGAAGGCAAACTGGATTACGACTTTGATAGTTTTGAACGTGAAGCACAAGCCAAAACTAAACATGTTCACCGCATTGGCGCACGCCATGCTGTTTGCCTAGCGATTCATCAATCTGTTTGGATGGACATCGGCTACTTCCAACCAGTGCCTAAGTTACTAGGCTATGAAGACACCATGTTCTTTCATGAAGCCAAGAAAGCCAATCTAAAAATGGCCATGACCGGTGCCTCATGGCTACACCACTACGGATCCATCACTCAAACAGCCATGAAGCTAGAGCGTGGCCTCAAAGAAAACCAAAATCTACCTTACAGATACAACTACCGCCTCCTCAACCAATCTTGGCTTGAGCGCAAAATGAGCAAAATCAAGCGTAAACGCCAAGAAAGAGATTGGCGTGATGATGAAGTATCTAAGTTTGGTATTTCAATTCATGGCATCCGTGAAAACGGCCAATTCAGATGGATTTAACTTCACCACAATGAAAAAAGCCTGCTCTATTTAGCGGGCTTTTTTATTGAAGCTATTTAAAACCTTTAAAATTCGTCAGACCAATTACTTTCTAGCCACCCAATCAACAATCGATGAATCGGGCACAAAGCCAGTCACCAGCTTTTGAAGCTGCTGATAAATAGCTGGTGCATCAGCACTGCTCAATGATTGCTCCAGCGTGTTTAACTCTGCTTGCAACTGATCCCAAGGCAGGTAAGTTTCTTGAGCTTTCATGATTCTAGAATGCTGCGTAGGCATTGGGTTATCACCAATCAGTAATTCCTCGTAGAGCTTCTCACCAGGTCGCAAGCCCACCACCTCAATGGCAATATCACCATCAGGATTTTCTTCATTCTGCAGACTAAAACCAGAAAGCTCGATCATGCGCTGGGCAAGATCAACAATCTTTACAGGCTCACCCATATCCAATACAAAAACAGCTCCCTGACCCATAGCATCAGAAATACTGGCCATAGCACCAGCCTGAATCACCAATTGCGCAGCCTCCGGAATCGTCATGAAATAACGGGTCACTTCAGGATGCGTCACGGTCACTGGGCCACCAGCGTTGATTTGTGAGCGGAACAAAGGAACGACAGAACCACTGGAACCCAAGACATTGCCAAAGCGCACCATTGATAGCTGAGTTTTAATGCCAGATTGATTGGCAAGGGCTTGTAGGACCATCTCTGCCAAACGCTTAGAGGCTCCCATCACATTAGTTGGTCGAACAGCTTTATCGGTGCTGATTAAAACAAACTGATTAACTCCTGATTCAATGGCCGCTCTTGCAGCATTCAAAGTACCCCAGACATTATTAAAAACACCTTCGGTGACATTGTGCTCAACGATTGGTACATGCTTGTAAGCAGCGGCATGATAAATGGTGTTGATTTGCCAAGTAGAGAAAATCTTTTTGAGCCACTCGTATTGGCGCACATTACCAAGCAATGAAATCAACTCAATATCAAGCGCATCATCTTTAATGCGTGCTTTTAATTCTGCGTCTAATGTGTAGAGAGCAAATTCACTTTGCTCTAAAAGAATCAAAGTCTTTGGTTTGGCAAACAAAATTTGACGGGTCAGTTCACTACCAATACTGCCACCAGCACCAGTCACCATCACCACTTGATTGGTTATATTTTTCTCAAATAATTCTTTATTGGGTGCCACAGGGTTGCGACCTAAAAGGTCGCCAACATCTAATTCTCTGATATCAGAAACCTTGACCTTGCCCTCAGCCAGATCGGTGAGGCTTGGCAATGATCGAACATGCACATGAAAACGTCGTAGATCATTTAGGATCTCATTGCGACGAGATTGCTGTATCGATGGTAAAGCCAACAAGATATCGGTCACACCGTACTCTTTGATTAATGAATCAATCTCATCAACGCCAAACACTTTTAAGCCATTGATATTCTTGTGGCGTAATTGGTGGTCATCATCCACGTAACCCACCAAGTAATACTGACCACCATACTTGAGTGATGAACCAATCTGCATCCCAGAGGCTCCAGCCCCATAAATCAATGTGCGGCGCTCATGTTTCTTTCTTTGGGTATTGGTGCTGCTGGCCAACCATAAGCGCACCAAAGAGCGGCTCAATGCAATCAGTAAAAACAAAACCAACGGTTGAGAAATACCCAAACTTCGTGGCACAACGCCACCAGAACGAGGTAAACCTAAAAAGTCCCAACTAAGCAACAATGAGAAAAAAATTAATCCATATAAAGCAACCGCTTTCACCACTGTCCAGATAGCATACTGCCCGACATAGCGAAAGATGGCTCGATACAAACCCAATTTAATAAAAATTGGGATGGCAATAAAAATGGAAATGATGTACAGAAGGTACTCTTCATGAACTGGAATATGAAAAGTTTCTAAGCGAAGAGAAAAAGCAATCCAAACAGACAAAACAATTGAAGCCACATCAACCGCAATGGCGAACAATTGTTTTTGGAATCTTGGTAGAGAAATTAAGCGATTTTTCATTTATGTCGCTATTTTCCCTTATTTTTTATAACTATTCCCAATTTAATGAGACACACCATCGCGACCTAAAACTTTGATAAAGGTGAGGTAAAGGATATAGATATCAAATGAAAAAGATTGTCTTTGCATGTATTCCACGTCCAAATTGACCTTAACATGAATTGGCAACTCATCGCGGCCATTGACTTGGGCCCAACCCGTTAAGCCTGGCACCAAGGTATGCACTTGTTTCTCTGTGCGCAAAGCAATCAAATCATCTTGATTGAACAAAGCAGGACGAGGCCCCACAAAAGACATATCTCCGACCAAAACACTCCAAATCTGGGGCAATTCATCCAAACTACTGCGCCGCAAAAAACTCCCAATCGGCGTTAAAAAAGACTTGGGATCAGATAACAAGTGAGTGGCAACTGCGGGGGTATCTGTTCTCATGCTGCGAAACTTTGGCATGCGAAAGATCTGGTTATTCTTGCCTACCCTATCAGACCAATACAAGGCTGGACCAGGAGAAGTCAAGCGAACGGCTATCGCCACCAAGAACAATGGCAAAGCAAATAAAGCTGCTAGAAAAATACCAAGGACCAGGTCAAATAAACGTTTCATGCTCAAAGTTTAATCGAGTTGCTGAATTCGCTGAATCTGCAGAAATTGCTGATGCTGCTAAATCTAATCACCCTTACTTACTCCAATGAACAGATCATTCTTTAAAAGAGCGCTCTGATAAATAAGCCGCCACAGTTTTACTCATTTGATCTCTGAAACTATATGGCGGCTTCCAAGATAACAGTGTTTTAGCCAAAGTGATGTCTAACTGCAAAGAGGCACACAATCGCTCTGCGATATGACCTTGACCTAACAGAATCAATGCCTTTTCCAGAACAAACTCAGGAATCAGTAATAAACGTGAGGGGCGATGCATGGCAGCAGCGATCTCTCTGAGCAACTCTGTCGTTGAAACATCATGATCATCACTGATCAAGAAAGTCTGACCTGCCGCCTTTGGATGGGTCAAACACACCTGAATAAAATCTAATAAGTTATCAATGCCCAACAAACTTCTTTGATTCGTAATGCTTCCCAGTGGCAAAGGAATGCCCTTTTCAACCCACTGCATCATTTTTAAGAAATTTGCCTTAACACCTGGGCCGTAGATCAGAGGCGGTCGAATGATCACAACTTCCATGCCTGTTTTAAGACTCAGTTCTTTCAAGCCCTGCTCAGCCTCATACTTGGATAAACCATAAGGGTCGGCGGGAATATTTTCACTGGCCGGAGAAAATCTTTGCCCTGGCAAAGTGGATTCTCCATTGACTTTCACAGAACTGATGAAAATAAAACGCTTAACACCTGCGGCAGCCGCTTGACGTGCCAATTGCAAAGTACCATCGGTATTGATAGAACGATATAAAGCCAAAGGATTGGCATCAGACTCATGCATCACATGAGCTCGATTGGCCAAATGAATGACTGCGTCAATATCCAACAGATAGGGGCTCCAATTGGTGGAGCCATCAATATCTCCCACAGCAGTTAACTTAACAAGTCCAGAGGCTAAAGAACTATCCCAGCCAATAGAACGAGTAAGAGCAACCAGCTCATGGCCAATAGAAGCTAGATAATGAACAAGAGGAGCACCTACAAAACCAGAGGAGCCGGTAACTAAGACTTTCAAAATAATGCTTTAAAAGAAATAAATATCAAAAGTTAAATAAATAACCGCGATAAGAAAAGCCATTAATCTTCCAAGAATATAAGGCTTTAAAACATCCGTTAAATTTCCTTGATCCATTTTTCTATACAAAATAGGATCAAGCATCAATAACAGGAGAACTGTTCCAATGATATTTAAGATCTGTCCAAAACTATTCATTGTTAATCGATAGTTAAGAAATTCATTCGCCAATAAAAAGGGAAGGAATAAAGCAATCACCAAAGCTATGCTGACCAAGCATGAATAGATAAATACTTTTTTATCAAAATTGACTTTTATTTCTTCAAGATAAAGTGGTCTATATTGAAACCTAAACCATCTAGAAAAATAAAATATTTTTCTATTTAACAAGTACCTGTTTAACAACAAACTTTGCATCCCTGCACCGATCACCATGGTCAACAAAAAGATCAGTTGCAAGCGGTCTGTGCTAACCCCATGATCAATTAAATAAGCAATTGAAATATAAGAGCAAAAATAAAAAAATCTACCAACATAGATCAGTACGTTTGATTTAGCAACGCCAATAGCGATTGAATGTGCTGGAGACAAACTTTTAAGAATCCAAGCAATAGATTCAATCCAATAAAAAAAAGGTAGGCCTATTGCACCTAATATTGTGGCAATTTGGAAAAAGTCTAGACTTGCGAAAAAGCTGGTTAAGCTCATAATTCAATCTGCTACATTCAAAATAAACCTAACGATACATCAAATAAAAGTCGGAGACTCTTTTAACAATAATCCAGCGGCATCCTTAGGATTCAGAACAGGCTCCATCCCAATGCTAGGCCACCGAATACCAATCTCAGGATCATTCCAAACAATGCACTTCTCACTGGCAGCATGCCAGTAATCAGTGGTTTTATACAAAAACTCTGCTGACTCTGACAAAACTAAAAAGCCATGGGCAAAACCAGCCGGGATCCAGAGTTGTTTCTTATTATCTGCAGATAGCTCAACTCCTACCCACTCACCAAAGGTAGCTGATGATTGACGAAGATCCACAGCCACATCAAATACCGCACCATGACACACCCTCACCAACTTACCTTGGGTTTGTTCCATTTGATAATGAAGACCACGCAACACACCTTTCTTAGAAGAAGAGTGATTGTCTTGAGAAAAAGTCACTGAATGACCTACAGCCGCAGAAAAATCTTTTTCATTAAAAGACTCAAAGAACCAGCCCCGATCATCGCGAAAGACTTTGGGCTCAATAATTAATACGTCAGGGATAGATGTTGATGTTGCAACAATAGGCATGATTAGTTCTTTCTACTTATTTATTGATTTTTATTTCCCATGACTTCAAGACACCTTTTCCATGAGCATTTTTTCTAAATATTGACCATAAGCATTCTTCTTCAGTGGCGCAGCCAACTTAAGAACATGCTCTGCACTGATCCAACCCTGGCGATAAGCAATCTCTTCAGGACAAGCCACCATCAAACCTTGGCGCTTTTGTAAAGTCGCAATAAATCCTGCAGCATCCAATAAAGAATCATGTGTACCCGTATCTAACCAAGCATAGCCACGCCCCATGATTTCTACTTGCAACTGGCCTAACTCAAGATATTTACGATTAACGTCAGTAATTTCTAATTCACCACGCGGGCTAGGCTTAATGGCTGCAGCGATATCACATACTTGTTGATCATAAAAATACAAACCAGTGACTGCGTAATTGCTTTTAGGCTTCAGTGGCTTCTCTTCAATCGACAATGCTTTAAAAGAATCATCAAAATCTACAACACCATAACGCTCTGGATCATGCACATGGTATGCAAAGACTGTAGCGCCAGATGTTCGTTCATTGGCTGAATGAAGTTGACTGACCAACTCATGGCCGTAGAAAATATTATCACCCAGCACCAAAGCTGATGGATGGTTACCCACAAACTCTTTACCAATGATAAAAGCCTGGGCTAAACCGTCTGGAGAAGGTTGCACTGCATACCGGATATTAACTCCCCACTGTGAACCATCACCCAATAACTCTGTAAAACGTGGAGTATCTTGCGGTGTTGAAATCAACAA
>Ga0222712_10007760_pt1 | contig 10294 bp, 7 predicted proteins | sample C33_657DmetaG_FD_165043 | JGI IMG/M metagenome (GOLD analysis project Ga0222712, IMG submission 165043) | Estuarine water microbial communities from San Francisco Bay, California, United States - C33_657D | ecosystem: Environmental > Aquatic > Marine > Unclassified | place: USA: California...
GGAGGTATGTTTAGCAATTGTGTTTTGCTTTCATTCGAGTAAGTAACCGATGACCCCATATAATAAGCTGAGCTCCCCGGAATAGAAGTAATCAAATGAGCCATAAATCCACCTGAACAGCTTTCCGCAGTAGCTAAGGTAAGTCCGTTTGATTTTAGTAAATCACCTACCACTTTCGGCAACTCGTCCTTTCCATAACCATAAATGAACTCAGGAATAATCCCCGACAATTCTTTTGTCAAACCTTCTATTTCTTTTTTAAGTCCTTCTTCATTGTCACCACTACCTGATAATCGTAAGCGCACAGAACCTGCACTAGGCAAATATGCTAGCTTAATATGGCTTGGCAATTTATTTTCGAAAGCAGCAATTTTCTCCGCTAGAAAGCTCTCTCCAATTCCGAAGGTAAGAATCGTGCTATGTACTATAAATGGCGTTTTAAATCTTTGCTTAACTCGAGGAATGACTTCGTTTTCCATCAAATACTTCATCTCGTAAGGAACACCAGGCATACTCACATACACCACATCAGCCTCATCAAACCACATCCCTGGTGCAGTACCCACCTTATTATAAAGTGTAATACAGTTTTCAGGCACCTCTGCTTGTAGTCGATTGATTGCAGAAACCTCACGTCCTCTTATGGAAAATAAATGCACCACATCTTCAAATGCTTTTTCATCAAAGCGCATATTCACGCGAAAAAAATCAGCCAGTGTTTTCTTCGTGATATCATCATTCGTTGGACCTAAGCCTCCAGTTATTAAAACTAAATGTGCTCGATTTGATGCTTCTTTCAACGTGCTAATTATCTCATCTCGATTGTCGGAAATAGAAGTGATACGATTTACTTTAATGCCTATTTGATTTAATACCTCACCCATCCATGCTGAATTGGTATCGATTACTTGTCCGATTAAAAGCTCATCGCCGATGGTAATAATTTCTGCTATCATAGTTTTATCATTCAAAAGTAAATAAAGGCAATCGCATAGGTAAACATCTAAATGAAATAATTGTTAAAAATGATGACAATCAGAAAATCAAAAAATATCCTCTTTCGATTTTGGTCTGATCTCATCCAGCCATTTAAAATCACGAAGTTTAATATCACTTTCCAATGCATCCTTTATTGGTAATAAAACAGCATCGGGCTCACTCTTCAATGCAATTTTTTTGACCTTGCTGTCAGCAATATAAATATTCATATCACTACAGTCGGCTTTATTCACACCCGTTAGTTGTTGCTTTTTATTTCTGATAAAATAAATAGTTTGTCCATTACCCGATACCTTTATCAAATCCAGTTTATTGTCGACAAAATTCCCAACCATATTTCTCCCTTTAATCTGATTAAAATTCAGCGAATCTTCTTGTCCAACTATAAAGGAGTTTTCTTCGAGGTACATTTTATTCAACTGATTGTTGGATATCTCAAGCTTGATAAAATTGGCAGTAAGTTGATTCTTGTTATTCCAAAGCACCGGATTTATAAAGAATGAAATAACTGAGTCGGTGGTATTATAAACCAGCGAATCACAAATTCCCTGAAGGTCATTCTTAAAAATCTTCACTTTGTGATAAGCATAATAGATTTTTTGTTTTTTCACTGAATCTTGCTGTGCATACAACGTATCCGCATGCATATACATCGAATCCTTTTCAAAAACTTTAATTAGCGAACACTTACCTGTCACGAATGAATTCCCTTTTTTCTCATTCAAATAGGCATACTCTCCAGCAACAATAATCTTCTGAACAGTATCGGTAATAAATACGTTCTTCCACGCTTTTCCAACGCCGGTAATGCGATCATAAAAAATAGAATCTCCTTCTAGTTTATTTTCTTTAGATAAGATGTAAGCATTTTTTCCAAATACTGATTTTTCTGTTTGGGTATTATACCAACCATTCTCACAATAAATGAAACCGCCATCTTTTCCTGTGCTTTTAATAGTAGTTGGTCCGAAGAAGTAAGCGACTTTACTAATGGTATTATACTTCAACGTATCCGACTGCATTATATAACGAGGGTTATTCAACTTTACTTTACTCTTGAAAAACACTTCTTTATTTCGAGCATAATAAAACCCGATATCACTAGTAAGTATATTCTCTTTATCTCTTACAGTTCCTCCTTGAAAATAAGACCCAACATCATTGGTTAAATCATAAAACAACACCGTTGTTGATAGATCCATTTTCCCATCCGTAAGATGAACTTCTCTGCCATTTATCTGAGCATTTTTTGTGTTGCCATCGTAGTGCAAAATATCACCACTTAATCGAGCTTGTGGACCTTCAATTCGAATTTTGCCATACGCATCGATTGTATTATTCGATTCATAAAACAGGGCGGAGTCGCAATACATCAACGTATTATCTTGTCGAAAGATTACATTACCAACTAGTCGCCTTACCTCGATACCATTATACTTTACGCCTTCTAATGATCCTGCCTGTACAATCTCAATGGGCTTTCCATTTAATTGTGCAAACGTTGTATTTCTATTCACAAATAGCAGCAGCATTACAAACCAAAAAGTTCGCAGGCATAAAGCATACGAACTTTTGTTACAGTTTAAATACTGACTGAAAGTCATCATTCAATAAAGATTATTTAAATACCTCTTCGCGCACCATCGTTTGTTTCCGATCTGGCCCTACTGATAAAATAGTTATAGGCAATCCTGTTGCGTTTTCGATATAAGAGATATAATTTAAAAATGCCTGTGGCAATTGATCAAGGTCGTTATAGCCAGTTAAATCTTCACTCCAACCTGGTAGTTCTTCATAAACAGGTTCGATTGATTCATTCACTACATCGTAAGGAACATAGTCAATAATTTGACCTCTGTATTTATAATGCGTACACACTTTGATTTTTTCAAAGCCACTTAACACATCCGACTTCATCATGATTAATTGCGTAACTCCATTTAACATGATTGCATAGTTCAAAGAAGGCAAATCCAGCCAACCACAACGACGTGCACGACCTGTTGTTGAGCCAAATTCATTCCCTTTCTTTCTTAACTCATCACCTGTTTCATCAAACAACTCTGTCGGAAATGGTCCACTACCAACGCGAGTACAATAAGCTTTAAAAATACCATACACCTCACCAACAGCAGAAGGAGGAATTCCTAAGCCGATACAAGTACCGGCAGTTACTGTATGTGAAGAAGTCACGAAAGGATATGATCCGAAATCAACATCTAATAAAGATCCTTGTGCACCTTCAGCTAATACTGATTGTCCGCTACGTATATTATTATTTAACTCGTACTCGCTATCAATTAATGTTAATTCTTTTAACATCTCAATCCCTTCAAAAAACCCTTGCTCCATTGATGGTAAGTCATACTCAAAGTCGTATTGCTTTAACATAGAAATATGCTTATCAACTAACTTCTTGTAATTCGCTAAAAAATCAGGATGCTCTATATCTCCAACGCGTAAACCATTGCGCCCTGTTTTATCCATGTATGCAGGACCAATACCTTTTAAGGTAGAACCGATTTTTTCTTTTCCTTTAGCAGCTTCCGATGCAGCATCTATCAAACGGTGAGAAGGAATAATCAAATGCGCCTTGCGGGAAATTTTTAAATTACCTTTTACATTTACACCACGGCTAACTAAAGCATCTATTTCCTTTTTGAAAACTACAGGATCAATCACTACTCCATTACCAATCACGTTACTCTTTCCATCATGAAATATCCCAGAAGGAATAGTATGCAAAACATGCTTTGTTCCTTCAAACTCTAATGTATGACCAGCATTTGGTCCACCTTGAAAACGAGCTATGACATCGTAGCGTGGAGTAAGTACATCCACTACCTTCCCTTTACCTTCGTCTCCCCATTGAAGACCTAATAAAACATCAACTTTCATAAACTTTTTTAATTAGCAAATGATTTAGCTGCAGCTTCTTCATTTTCCATTACTGAAAAAACATTGTTTAATTTCGTAATCACTAACAATGAATTAATTTTTTCAGGAACAGCGCAAATAACCGCTTCACCACCAGACTTTCTTGCTTTCGATAAAATATTTAATAAAACATTTAGACCTGTACTATTCATATATTGAAAATCAGATAGGTCGATAACATAGTTTACATGTTCTCCTTCAGCATGCGAATCAATTTCCTCCATTAAGGCGTTTGCTTGATTTTTCTCAATCAGATTACCATTTAATTTTATTAATGAATAACTATCTTTCTTTGTGATTTTAAATCCGAATTCCATAGTATTTTTATATGTTGCTAAATTACTTGTTTTTTGCTTTCAAATTTTCACATTTTCCTTTTTGCGCCAACATATTGCATTTGCCAAAAAGGTTCAGACTATGATGGGTCACATCAAAGCCTAATATATCGCCCATCATTGATTGAATTTGCTGAATGCGAGGGTCACAAAACTCTAATACCTTTCCACAATCCTGACAAATTAAATGGTCGTGCTGTTTGTAGGCATACGACTTTTCAAACTGTGCCATATTTTTTCCAAACTGATGCTTGGTAATTAAATCGCAATTCAATAAATGTTCAATAGTATTGTAGAGTGTTGCACGACTCACATGATACTTTTTTGTTTTCATATGAGCAAAAAGCGACTCCACATCAAAGTGTTCGTTGATTGAATAGATTTCTCTTAAAATCGCAAATCGTTCAGGCGTCTTCCGTAGATTATTTTTCTCAAGATATTCTAGAAACACAGCATGTACCTTGTCCCCTATTTTTTCATTGGTGTTATTCATAGCTGGAATCGTTTTGATCATTATTATCAATCCTTGCTACCGATAAAATACCAGGCAACTTTTCAATTTTTTTAATCAACTTTTTCAGATGCTCAGTATCGTGTACAAACAACATAATTGTTCCTTCAAATACACCATCATTACTTTCAATATTTAACGAACGAATATTAACTTTCAATTCACTCGAAATTACTTTAGTGATATTATTAACTACACCTACATCATCCAATCCTGTTAATTTCACTCCTGTTAAAAAGGCAATTTGCTCTTGTCCGAACCACCTAGCTTTAACAATCTTATTAGCATAGTTAGCCATTAACTGCATTGCGTTAGGACAATTCGTTCTATGAATAGAAATACTATTTCCATCTTCAATAAACCCGAAAACGTCATCACCTGGAATCGGCGCACAACAATCAGATAATTTATATTTAATCTGATCAATATCCTGACCAATCACCAACATATCCGACTTACCTCTTATCGACTTAACTAATTCTTCAAATGTTTGCTGATCGGTTTTAAAGGTGTTTGGCAATTTGCCTTGTTCCTTTAAATCGAAAAAGTCTTTTAAGTTGCTTAATTCAATAGCACCAACTGCGATTCTATAATAGAAATCAGTAATGTTTGTCACCTTGAAAAACATGAGCAACTCATTCACCGCATAGTTTATCTTATCCAGCTTGAGTGACTTGATTTTTTTATCGAATATTTCTTTCCCTTCCTCTGCAAATTTCTTCTTATCTTCTTTTAACGCTGTCTTAATTTTTGATTTAGCCTTTGCCGTAATAACCATGTCTAACCAGTTGTCCTTCGGACGTTGTTTACTGGCTGTAATAATCTCTACCTGATCGCCTGAGTTAAGCACATGTGATATAGCGGCTAACTTATGATTCACCTTAGCACCGATACACTTAGTTCCAATATCAGAGTGAATTTCAAAAGCAAAGTCGAGCGCAGTTGAACCTGAAGGAAGAGTTTTAATTTCTCCTTTGGGAGTAAACACAAATATCTCTTCAGCGAAAAGGTTTAATTTAAAATCATCAATAAAATCCAACGCATTTGCATCCGGATTTTCAAGTGTCTCACGTATACGAGAAATCCACTCATCTAATGCTCCTTCGTGATTAGATTCTTTATATTTCCAATGAGCAGCATATCCTTTCTCTGCAATCTCATCCATTCGCTTGGTTCTTATTTGAACCTCCACCCACTTTCCTTCTTTACTCATTACAGTTGCGTGCAATGATTCGTAACCATTTGCTTTAGGAGTACTAATCCAGTCACGTAAGCGATCAGGATTAGGAGTAAAATGATCTGTTATTTTAGAGTACACTCTCCAACATTCTGCTTTTTCTAAATCATACGGACAATCGATAATAATACGAATAGCAAATAAATCATACACTTCTTCGAAAGTGATGTTTTGCTTTTTCATTTTATTCCAAATGGAATTTATCGATTTAGGTCTGCCCTTAACTTCAAACTTAAAATGTTCGTTTTTTAGTTCATCAATAAGAGGACGCGTAAAGTCATTGATGAATTTCTCACGATCTCTTCTACTCTGTTGTAACTTTAACGCGATAGAGCGATAAACATCTGGCTCGGTATATTTCAAAGCTAAATCATCTAGCTCTGTTTTGATGGCATAGAGCCCTAAACGATGTGCTAGTGGAGCATATAAATAAGCTGTTTCATTTGCAATTTTCAACTGCTTATCACGAGGCATTGAACCTAGCGTACGCATGTTATGCAAACGATCAGCTATTTTAATCAAGATTACGCGAACATCATCACTTAACGTGAGAAGCATCTTACGAAAGTTCTCTGCCTGCAAAGAACTCTTATGATCAAATACACCTGAAATCTTCGTTAATCCATCAACGATATTAGACACTTTTTTATTGAACAACCTTTCAAGATCGTCCAACGTGTAATGTGTATCTTCAACCACATCATGCAATAAAGCACACACTACCGCCAATGCTCCTAAACCAATTTCCTCCGCAACAATTTGCGCAACGGCTATTGGATGATAAATATAAGGTTCCCCCGACTTACGACGCATATCGCTATGGGCCTCTAAAGAAATGTCAAAGGCCTTGCGAATCATCTTACGCTCTTTTACATCAACATTCGATTTACAAGATTTTAAAAGCGCACGATATCTTTTTAATATTTCCTTTTTCTCTTGCTCTGGGTCAAGAATAATAGGAGCCAATTTGGTTGTATTTCCGGTGCTTGGGATGGTACTCATAGTAGATGAACAAAGGTAAGAAAAGCGATTCGTATAAATAAAAAATGGCCGCTTGAAAACGGCCATCTTATTATAATTTTACTTTTAGTTTATCATTACTGGCATTACCAACATTAATAAGTCGGCACTTGGATCAGACTCATCTTTAGGTGATGAAAGTAATCCTGCACGGTTTGGCAATGACAACTCCATTTGAATGTGCTCTGAATGTAAATTGCTTAACATATCAGATATGAATTTAGCATTGAAAGCGATTTCGATATCTTTCCCTTCGTAGCTGCATTGTAAACGCTCGTTCGCATCATTTCCAAAATCAACATCTTCTGCTGAAATATCAACCTGACTACCTGCAATTTTAAACTTCACCTGATGTGTTGTTTTGTTAGAGAAGATAGATACACGCTTGATAGCGCTTAAGAAAGAAACACGGTCGATTGTTAATTTATTTGGATTATCCAAAGGAATAACCGCTTCATAATTTGGATAACGACCATCGATTAAACGACAGATCAAATTGATATTATCGAAAGAGAAAAACGCATTTGCTTCGTTGAAATCAACTTTTACTTGTGTGTTGGTATTCGGAAGGTTTGATTTTAACAATCCAAGCGGCTTCTTTGGAAGAATGAAAGAAACTTCTTTTCCTGAACGAATATCAGAACGACGATATCTCACTAAACGATGTGCATCCGTAGCAACGAAAATAGACCCTTCTTTTCCAAACTGGCAATATACCCCTGTCATTACCGGACGAAGCTCATCATTTCCTGTTGCAAATAAAGTTGTGTTAATCGCATCAGCTAAAGTATCACTAGGGATATCTATAGAATTAGGCTTATCAATTGTTGGTAATTTAGGAAATTCATCACCATTAAATCCTGATAATTTATACTTACCCACGTTTGAGCTAACCTCAATTTGGAAATTATCCATATTTACCTTGAAGGTAAGTGGAACTTCACTGAACGTTTTAAGCGTTTCTAATAATAGCTTCGCAGGAATAGCAATTTTACCGCTCTCCTTCGATTCCACTTCAATGGTTGTGCTCATTGTTGTTTCTAAATCAGATGCTGATGCTTTTAGCTCACCAGGATTTAATTCAAAAAGGAAGTTTTCTAAGATTGGTAATGGTGTGCTTGATTGTAATGCACCACTGATAGCCTGCAACTGCTTTAATAAGGTTGTAGAGGAAACAACGAATTTCATATTCTATTTTCTATTTTTTTTAGATAACCACGATCAAATCACAAAATTCGATTTGATGAGCAAATATAATTAAGGGGATTTTTTAATCCCATTATTTCAAGCTTATGTTATCAACAATTCAGAGGAAATAAGATTTTACCTTAAATCAATACCTGTTTTCAGGTGCGATAGCCGCCTTCCCAGGCATTAAAATCTCGGGAGTAATCATTACTCGATCAAAGTGAAAATACTGGCAAATAAACCATTCGTCACTTCCTTCCATGCGAGTATAAAAACGATCCATATCAAACTGCAAAGGCTTACCTGTATTTTCATCAAACTGATTTCTGGAGGAAGCAGTAACAGGCTTTCTGTAGAGCCTAATATTTTTGGTATAATTTCGATCATCAGTAACTGAAACACTGGCAAAAGGAGGTGTTTTTAGAATTGAATCCGCCTGCTCTTTGCTTAATCTATTATCAATTCGCTCGAAATTCGTATTACTGAACACATCTAAGTATTTTCTCAATTTTACAACATCGTAAGGAACAACCAGCTTAGAAGTAAGATTCGTGTACGTTAAGGCATAAGATGAATCGACATTTCTAATAATAGAAAAGCTGCGGTCTATCTTAGTAGTATTTATTACGTTAACAGCTACAATAGTACGCGGGTCAAAATGAAAAACATATCGCTCTCTCCAGTCATTTTCCTTAGTCAGGTAACGTGTACTTAAGAATCCATTGAACCCAGGTATATGCATGATATAGGGCACCGTCGATTTTTCTATGTACATAAAAGTACCGAGGTTATCCATTGTTGGATGTCCAACATAGTAAGTCTTTACCAAATTCCCCTTCTGATAAATTTCAATCTTCACCGACTTGGAAGCCATCAGCTTCATGGTGTTATTATATAAGTTCTTACCTACCGGACTTTTTACTTCAAGTGCTTTGATCGTATATAATAGGTTGTTAATCGACTCCTGACGTGCATTGTGTTTATTATTAACCTTCCACTGTCCAGCTGAAACACGCGTTAAAAGTGATTTGTTTCCATCTCTGTCAACAAGAAATAATTTATCAATCGATGCAGTATCACTTACGGCAAAGTCACGCAGATCACCAACAATTGTAGAAGTTTTTTTATTAAAAACTGCATACAGCGCAATTCCAGCAACTAAGACAAAAACACCAATTAAAAATTTATTTTTCATAGTATACGCTCTCTTACTTATTGTATTTTCTTTTTCGATTATACGTTTTCACCAAGCCAAACAAAACAATTAATAACACAGGCGCACCTGCATTCACCACTTTCAAAACCTGATTATCTTTCTCTAATACATTTGGATCAATTAAACGCAGTTTAAATACTTTATTTCGCACCTGCATCAGATTTGAATCATCACACATGTAATCAATACAATTCTGTATAAAAGATTTGTTACCGAAAGTATTTCTGGTAAATCGGTCGTAGCCTAGTGGTGCAATACTTCCCTTCAACGTATCGTTGGCAATCATATCTCCATCGCTAATGACAATCATTTGATTATTCACACTCGACTCTTTAAAAGCGATATCCTTGCTATTAACAATTTCTTTTGAAGCAATTCTATTTTTAAATGCAGAAGTAAATTTACCTTCCAATAAAACCGCAACCGGTAAATCGCGAGCCGGAAACATTTTAGGATCTGGCTTAAACTCCATAATTCCTAGACTCACGCGCGCAGGGGCCGTTGATATTTTACTATAACGAGACGAGGCCAATAGCACGGTCGACTTAATATCACTCGCGCCAAGCAAATCAATAGAGCTAGTAAACTGTCCTTTAATAGAATTTAAATTATTAACGATTGGATGCGTTGACATTGGAGTGAATACTGGAAAAAAGTACCATGGCTTTAACTCCTGTTTTGGCTGATTTCCAATATAACCTGTTACAACGGGTATCATCGAGCAACTCAAATCCTGAATCAAATCATAATTAATACGAGCTCCGTATCTGAACAACATGTCATCAAGGTTAAGGTCGCGAGCCAACGCCATCGTGTTACCTGTAGTTTTAATGCTATCCATTGATACTTGC
>Ga0222712_10007761_pt1 | contig 10294 bp, 6 predicted proteins | sample C33_657DmetaG_FD_165043 | JGI IMG/M metagenome (GOLD analysis project Ga0222712, IMG submission 165043) | Estuarine water microbial communities from San Francisco Bay, California, United States - C33_657D | ecosystem: Environmental > Aquatic > Marine > Unclassified | place: USA: California...
ACCGCCACCGAATATGGGGTGCCTGCTGGCAACTATGACGGCAGCAGTCAAGACTGGGTCAGTGATGCTGTGAGAGCAGCCAACTATTATCGCGGCCAGGGCAGTGTACAAACAATCTCACTTCAGGTCACTGATTTTGAAGGTATCATATACCTGGATGCCACCCTGGATGCCAACGCACCCGATGCCACATGGTTTAACACATACACCTATGGTGACGGCTCTTCTGTACCACTCACTGATTACCACCCGGCAACTGTGACCGGTAACTTTACATGGATACGAGCAAGAATCGAAGGATTCTCAGGCGGCACCATTGACTCTGTTGTTATAACCTATTGAGCGACCCCATGACTGATTTTGTTACAATTAGTGGAAATATAAATTCCAGCAATACAAAAATACCACTTGGTGTTGAAGTTTGGATTGATGACACCTGCATTATCAACACTGATCATGTGGATTCAAATATACAATTCAATCAGGACCTGGCCGAAGACGAAGCAGAGCACGAATTGCGTATTGTGCTAAAAAACAAAGTGGCAGCTCATACCAAGATTGACGATCAAAATCAACGGATCGAGGATGTGGTACTTTTGATCACTGATTTATGTTTTGACGGAATTCGATTGGCTCACAATTGTCAACAGTTGATCACATACACACATGATCTCAACGGCACTGGAGACATCACACATGATCGATTTTATGGTGAAATAGGGTGCAATGGTACTGTGAGTTTGAAATTTACAACCCCAATTTATCTTTGGTTGTTAGAAAACATGTAACACTAAATACTAACTATGAAACAGTTAGTAATTATGCCCGGGGGATTTCACCCATTTCATGCAGGCCATGCTGCACTTTATCAATCAGCTGTTCAGGCGTTTCCTGGTGCCGATGTGTATGTGGCTGCAACCAATGATACCAGTACCCGTCCTTTTCCGTTTGCTATCAAAGAAAAACTAGCAAAACTGGCCGGAGTTGCACCAAACCATTTTATACAAGTTAAAAGCCCATTTCGTGCTGAAGAAATTGTAAATCGATTTGACCCCAATAACACCCAGCTGATTTTTGTTCGCAGTGAAAAAGACGCCAACAAGCCCCCGCAAGGTGGTGGCACAAAGAAAGATGGGTCATTATCCTATTTGCAACCACTGGGCAATGATGCACAACCGCTGACTCAGCATGCTTACATGGCCTACCTGCCCACAGTGGAGTTTGGCCCGGGCATGACGTCGGCCACTGAAATTCGTGCAGCATGGCCCAATCTAAATGAAAAGCGCAAGACTGCATTGGTCATGAGTTTGTATCCAGCAACTCAAAAGAATCCCAAGTTGGCTGTAAATGTGGTCAAAATGCTAGACACAGCAATGAGTGTGGTGGACGAAAGTGTGCTTGGAAATCAAGGTGTGGCAGAAGCATCGGATAGAATGCAAAGATATGGTCAACTAATACTCAAACGTGCTCGGGCGGCACGAGATGCTGAGCCCGAATCAAAAAAACAACCACCACCACCAGCATTGAATTCCATCAGCACACGTGATTTGATGCAGCAACTAAAAAAACCAAAGAACAAGAATGTGGCAGCAGCACCAGACTACATGGAAGAAAATATCAAGAAATTATGAGCCTTAATCCAGATCTTGTTAACAAAGAGTCAACACTTAACCCTTATTATTGCCCGGCAATAGAACATGGAATGTATATAGAAAGATACAACGCAACACAAGTCAAAATTGCACCGTGTTGCTGTGCTACCGCCGAACTTACTACCAACGAATATATTGATTTTAATACCAATCCGTTTCTAATTCGATTGCGAGAAGAAAATCGGCAAGGCAAACCGTCAACGGAATGCAATACGTGTTATCGCAACGAACAACTGTCGGGCCGGAGTCTTCGAATTGGTCTGATACACAGCTACAACGACAAGTTTTTTCAGCCAACTGGGCTAGTTAATCTTGACTTTAATGTTGAGCCAATCTGTAATGCAAAGTGCATCATTTGCGTTGAGGACAACAGCAGTACCTGGTTAGCTGAGAATTTAAAATTTGGATATATTAAACAAGGACTCTCTCGGACCGCAGCTAGTAGCAAAGCAAATACAATAGTAGAAACAGTTGATCTAAGTAATTTACAGCGCATATACTTCAATGGTGGTGAGCCTGTGCTGAGTAAAGAGCCAATTAAACTATTAACCAAACTTAAAGAAATTGGGCGTATTGGAAAAGTAGAATTGGCTTTTAATATGAATGGGTCAACCCCGCCATCAGCAGAATTTGTTGATCTTATCAAGCAAGTAAAACAAGTCCATGTGTTTTTTAGCATAGATGGCGTGGGCGAACAATTTGAATATATTCGAAATCCATTAAAATGGAATGATCTATTAGAAAATGTAGAGTATATCATTGGTCTTGATATAAAAGATCTCACGGTATATTCATCGTATACCGTGGGTCTTCATAATGTAGATTATATCAATGACTGTCACACCTGGTGGCACGACTTTACTACACAGTTGGTCAGCAAACTACCAGAAAATAATTCGGTCAAAATTCGCACCTATCAGCAACTGTGTGTGGGCGAGTTAGATATCAAACATGCCCCGGCCCTGATTAAAACACAATGGGTTGATTATTTGTTACAATTTAAGGACAAGCCGTGGTATCCACTGGTAATCGGCGCAATTAAAGATTCAACCACTGAGCAGAATTACCAGTGGATTGAAAAGTTGGATCATTTAGATATGCGTCGAGGTAATAGCTGGCATGAGAGCTTGTCAAGATTTTATCAACGCTGCATTGATGCCGGTGTCATAAAATAATTTGGTGAGATAATAGCACATTAAATATACACATACATTTTATGGAGTATACAATGGCCGAACAGCAGATTCAAGTAAACGTGGATTATCTTCGCACCACCCGTGTGCATATTTGCATGCCCTGTTATGGTGGCATGCTAACTGAACAAACTTTTATGAGTTATGTCAAGTGGGGTAACACTTGCCGACAATTGGGTATTGACTGGACAGTTGAAACCATGACCAATGAAAGTTTGATTTCACGAGCAAGAAACACCCTCACTGCTAAATTTTTAAACACCCCAGAATCAACACATTTGATGTTTGTTGATGCTGATATTGGCTGGGAGCCATGGCACCTGTTGGCATTGCTAAATCGTGATGTAGATGTTATCGGCGGATTGTATCCAATGAAATCTTTACCGGTCAAATGGTGTGTCAACGGCATTCCCGGACAACCTGACGGTCCTGATGGTCTTGTAGAGGTTACCAAAACCGGCACTGGTTTCTTGCTGATGAAACGCAGTGTGTTTGCCAAACTAGATGAACATCCGGCTGTTAGACCGTTTACCAATGATATTGGATTGCCACGCGAGTTGGATCCGCACATGAAAACATACTTTGACACAGCAGTTCGCGAAGGTCGATATTACAGTGAAGATTGGACATTCTGCGAGAATTGGCGTGATCTTGGGGGCAAAGTGTTTGTTGACAATCGTGTGCTGTTAAGGCATGTGGGATCGTATACCTTTGATTTTAGCAATCATGAAAAACTCTATCAGGATCTGCATGAAATGTACAAAAATAATGCACTGCCCGGATCAGCTGCCCTGGCTCCCATGATTGCAGCATTGCCGCAAGATCCCACTCCACATGAATTGGCTGCACAACCAGCCCCAGCAGCTCAAGCCACGGTAATTGCCACCAGCAAGAGCAAAAACAAGAAACACGCCAAAGCTGCATAACGGTAAATATACTCATGAACATTCATGAGTTAGATTCCTACCGATTAAGCGATGCCATCAAATTCCATGACCGGTTAAACCACCGGTTATGGAGCAACGACGAGCATCTTCACCCGCAGGTGCGTGACAAGTTGTTGGAAATATCACAAGATTTCCAGGAGTTTTTGGGTGTGCCAGACCTGGATGTCAAGGATATCACAATATCTGGCAGCAATGCAGCCTACAACTATACCAATCATTCAGACATAGATCTACATCTTGTGATAGATCTCCCAACTGCCGACAGTTCTGAGGTATATCGTGAGTTGTTTGATGCAAAAAAATATCAGTATAACGATCAACACAACATCAAGATCGGCGGATACTCAGTTGAACTGTATGTGCAGAATCCCAATCAAGAACATCACTCGCAGGGCATCTACAGCCTGTTGCGTAATTCCTGGATCAGTGTTCCCAAAAGAAAACAAGCAAAGATTGATGACATTTCCACTCGTAGCAAATATCAAGATCTCGCAGCCCGTATCAATGATGCAATAACATCATCTGATTTTGATTGCATGACCAGGCTGATGGCCAAGATCAAACTCATGCGGCAAAGTGGTCTAGAGCAACAGGGTGAATTTGGATCAGACAACCTGGCATTTAAGATGTTACGTGCCAATGGATTGATTGAAAAATTGATCACTGCCAAAACAGCAGCACGTGATCAACAATTGAGTCTTCAGGAACGCATGCGACCCGCACCTGCACCTGTGCGGTATGGATTTGCAGAGGATGTGTCATCCAATCCCAATGGTGTGAGCCCTAGCACCAAGATGTTTTTGGAAACTGAAAACGACAATGAGCAAACTGTTTATGATTTTATTGCTTATGCTGCTCAGCAGCTGGACATTGAGAAAATGCCGCACATTGAGTTGCACACTGATCCTGACTGGTCGGCTCGTGAACGTAGTTTTGGTCGATACTCTCCGGAAACTCACACTCTAGAAGTAAATCTGGCCAATCGACACATCATGGATATACTGCGTACTGTGGCACATGAACTGACGCATTGCAAACAACATCTCTCCCGGCCATTGCCAGACCATGCTGGCAATACAGGATCGGCCTGGGAAAATCAAGCCAATGCTGTGGCCGGTGCAATCATGAGAGACTATGCACAGGCCAATCCAGAAAAATTTGGAGATCATGCACTGGGTGAAAGTTCAGGGTATATTCCCACAGCAGCACAGGCCCGGGATCCACGATTTGTCATGGCTCTCAGCGGTGATGTGAGACCTGGACAAACTGGCCGGGAAGCCAACAAAATGCGCCTGGCCACCGACGCTCAAGGTCATCCGCAAGTGTTGAGAGCAGATGGCAAAGTAAAGTTAGCAGAAAGTTTAGCTCTAGAGTTTGCAGAATTTTCTAAGCCCAAGAGTTATGGATATAATTCCAAACCACTGAGTCAAGTTCCTGGCGAACAAGAAGATGATCTTGGCAATCAAGAAGCAACAGGTCCAGAGTTTCCGCCACAATGGCCTGCGGGCACAACCAAAATTGATGTAACGGATCTGACTGACTGGTATAGACTGGGAATGGATGTTTCTGATCTAGACGATGCTGATCCAGCAGATTACAATCAAGGCCCTCCACAAACTGTTATGGTGTTCCCAAGTGACGAAGCAGAACAAGGTTACTTGAAGCAATTCAAGCGCCTGGGATTAAAAACACACGACATGGATCCTGATGTAGAAGGTGGTGAGGATCTAACAGGCAAACACCTGCGCAACAAACTGGCTGAAGAATTTGAATTGTTTGAAGAACAAGACCTGTTTGAAATAAACATGGGCAGCAAAAACCTGCGCCGGGAAGCTGCCAAGACAGGTGCCATGGCTGGCATGGAATTTGAAATGATTGTGCCATCCATGAATTCAGACGATTCAGACAACATGCCCGAGGCCGACTATGATACCGACCGACGTTGCCGCAGTATTCAAGATGCCGCAGACTTCTTTCACGACGGCGACTACAACAGTCGACGAGATATTGCAAATATGCGCGAAAGCATGCAACAAGACTTTATTGAGTGGACCGACGAAAAGATCGCAAAGGATTGGGACAACGACGGAGAAGACTATCTTAGAGATTGGATTGTGGAAAATGTAGATGAAGACGAGTGGTCAGATCTCAACGCAGACAAGACCAAGTCACTTGAAGAATTCACTGATAATGTTTGGGGTGATCCCAACAATGATTACTATCAACAGGCCTATACTGAATACCGTGAGGAAAATGCCGAAACCTATGACGAAAGCGACTGGTTAGACGCCCAAGATCTTGACTTGATGAGCAATGTAGAAAATGCCTATGAGATTACTTGGCCAAATTGGACCATGAACGATGGTTCTGGCGAGATTGATGCCACACAAGTGGCTGAGGAATTTGGTCAAGCCTTGGGTCGTGAAGTGCGGGTGAACACACAATATCATCAATCAGGCGCTAGACCAGGCCTCAAAAATCAGTTTTATATTGTAGAGCCAGACGGCAGTTTGCAAGGCGACAATGACGGTGACCGGGGCCTGGAGTTTGTGAGTCCGCCCATGCCCATAGATGAACTCTTGAAAGATTTAAATGCCGTGGGCAAGTGGGCAGGCCGCATGGGAGTGTATACCAACAGCTCAACTGGGCTGCACATCAATATCTCAGTGCCTGGCTACAGCAAAGATAACCTAGACTATGTGAAACTGGCCTTGCTCCTGGGCGACGAATATGTGTTGGATCAGTTTGGACGTAGTTCAAACACCTACACAAAGAGTGCCATGGGCAAAGTGCGTGCTCGTGTGCGAGACAACCCCAAAGTTGCACAACAGTTGTTGGCCAACATGAAAAACCAACTGGGAGTATTGGCTTCCAAGGCCATTCATTCAGGTGACACAGAAAAATTCACATCAATCAACACCAAAGACGGACACATTGAATTTCGTTCACCCGGCGGTGATTGGCTTGGTGAATTGGCAGCCGGCGAGAGCAAAATTGAAAATACTCTTTTGCGTTTTGTTGTGGCCATGAGTGCGGCGTTGAACCCCGAAGCCTATCGTGAAGAATATCTCAAGAAACTATATAAACTATTAAATGTAGACAATAAACAAGATCCCCTGGCCATATTTGCTAGATATGCAGCAGGCCAACTGCCTGCTGCTGAATTGAAGAGTTTTGTGCGTCAAGTACAGGCTGACCGCCAGGTGAAAAAATCTGGTGAAGAGATAGCAGGAGCACCTGAAGCAGGCGTCAGCGCCACTGCACCACATCCTGAAGGTCGTGGCAGACCCAATGACCCCAACGGTCGTTATGCCATTGTTCGAAGAAGTGATCCCAGAAACTACAGCCATCGGGCCAACAGTGCAGCACCCGACTACTTGTTTAGATTCTCCTTGCCAGGTGAATTTACTCAACCTCAGATGCGTGCTGTGAGGATGGCCTGGGCTGCGCGGAACAACGTAGATCCTGAAGATTACATGTTTGTTGATACCACGCAGTTTGCAGCACCAACTGGTAGACTACCAGTCGGTCCACCTGGTATTACCACACCAACTGGTAGTACAACACCAAGTGGTGACTGGGGAGTTTGGGTACCATCGCTTGATCGCTATGTAACTATAGGCAATGCAGGACCTAGAAGATTCATGCGGCATGCGGATGCTCAGGCCTGGATACAGGATTACAACACAAGGGCCCCTAATAATAATCTTGAATTGAACATTCGTCTTATTGACCCACCAGCAGCCGCAAGCAATACACCTAGCCCTATTCCTGGCATCATTGACATTGAGCCAAACGTAGAACAGAACTTTGTTCCCGGCAGCACAGCAGATATACAACAGCGCAGAGCAGCAGGTGGAGAGTTTACTGGCAGCTGGCAGGTAATGATTGATGGTGAAGAAGTATTTCGATTTAGTGGCATTGGTAACGACCAAGGTCTTGCAAACCAGCACGGTCGCTACTGGATACTGGGTCAAATTCGACAAGGTACGTTGCAACCTGCAGAGGGTGCAGAGATTGAAGTTCTGCCGATAATGAGTTAATATGAGAGCAAACGAAATAACAATTGATGAATCAGAATCTTTAGTTGAAATCAGCAAGACTGCTGCGGGTATACACAAAGAATTAACAGCCAAGGGATATCGGCCTATAGGCAAACCGGGTGTGGATCAAACTGCATATGTTGAACCGGGCAGCGGCATGATTCTCAAAATATTTGGGACTCGTCCGGGAAGTAAAACTTTGACAAAAGATCAAAAAATGTTTTTTACCTGGGCTAAATTTTGTATGGATAATTCATCCAACTTATTTTTACCACGGTATTATGGGCATGAAAGTTTCACTTATAACAATTCATTATATTTACAAATTCGTACTGAAAGATTGCAACACAATGCTAAATTAGGTCGTGCGGTTTCTAAGCTGGGCGAATATGCCAGTATTGGTTCCATGGATGCACGTGGCATCTTGGATTATTTTGTAAAAAACCAACCTCAGCGAAGTTATTATGAAACAATCAAACAAACAATTGGCAAAGAAAATGTAATACCTTTGTTAAATACACTGAGCGACTTGTATAAAATTGCCAGTAAAAAGGGATATGCGTGGGATCTACACTCAGAAAATGTCATGACCAGAACCAATGGATGGCCAGTGATCAATGATCCTTGGAGGATATAATATATGAGAGCAACTGAATTTATTGTTGAAACTGCCATGATGGGTAAGATTGCAGACTCGGGCAAAATTATTCGCATCTTGAAGAAAGCACACACCGTGCCATTCAGTGATGAAAAAAACTGGTTGCTGGTAGATACTGATCCTGGCAAAGGCAACAGTGGACTGGGTATCAAATGGATTCCAGCTGACACAAGATTTGAATGGGTAAGACCATATAAAGATAGTGTGGATGAAAACTTGTCTCCGCAGACCATACACAAATTGGCAGACCACAAGGGCGTGAAATGGGATAACGAACCCAGTTTCCTTCAACTTACCAAACGATTAACAGGCAAAGAACATTTGGATGACCTAGACCAAACAGGGTTGAACAAAGTTAAAAAACATTTAGATGGATTGCAAGAGGTGGCGGAAGGCAAAGTTATTAATACCTATCTTTGGCATGGGTCAAGACAACAGATTCCTATGCTAGAGCCAAGACAAGCGGTAGATACAGGTGGTGCGGCTGGTAGTAATCAAAATGCTATCTATGCTACCTCTGATCCTAAAGTTGCCATAGCTATGGGTCTAACTACTGCTGGGTCAGACACAGGTATGTTCCCCAATGATCCACAAATGGTTTTGTTCAGTGGCAAGATTAGAAAAGGTGAATATGTGTATCTACATAAATTACCATTCAATGGCCCAGATGGAAAACCACAGTTTGTTCAAGGTGGCAATAGCAGAGAGTTTCATTCTATTCCTGGAGTAGAAGGCATCAAACCCATTGAGATAAAAGAAATTCCAGTAAACAAATATTTGAATTTAATCAGAAAAGCAACGCCGGCAGACTTAAAATTGCGTAAGAAGTATATGAAGAAACAAGGTGTGGCGGAAGAAATAAACTCAGATGTCTTTAATCCTGCTTTCAATGACACACAAATCTTTGATGAGTTGACGTATCGTGCCACAGCAGAAAAAGGCTATAATGACAAAACATATTTTCAAGTCAAAGTACTCGACAGCAACTTTCAACAGGTGGGCTTGGCAAAGTTTAGTCCAACCAAACGTGGGCTAGTGTCAGCAATGACCTGGGTTCATCCTGAATATCAAGGACAAGGTCTGGCCCGCAACATCTATGCCTATGTGCGATCCCTGGGCAACACTATTGCGCCCAGTAGAAATCAATTGCCTGCTGGAAAGGCCATGTGGGCTAGTTGGAAGAAATCAGGCGATGCCAAATATTTGATGAATGATGTGGCGGAAGGCCGGGAGCCAGATAAAAAATACACAATTAAAAAATCTTACACCATGTCTACGGCTGGTGTTGAAAAATCTGTATGGTACATCATGGACGGTGACTTTGTAGTTGACGCCACTGACCTAAGGCGCGATGCCAAGTACTACGCTGACAAGTGGAATGCTGCCGAAAAAGACAGCAAAAACATATCCCAGAACCCTCCATTAGAAGAAAATCTAAATGTTGATGTACCAAACGAAGAATGGCTCAACGATGCCATTGCGTATGCCAAAAAGAACAGTCCTGATCGTAATGGTCTACCCTACATGGGCAACACCACTGCCAGTGCTAGACAAGTTGAAGTCCCGGTCAGCATACTAAAACGTATACCAGGCATGCGCTACGAGCAATCAAATGTGCGACATCATGACCTTGCTGCTATTAAAAAAATCATGCACACCACAGGTAAACTGCCACTGCACGCTCATTCTCAACAAGAATACAAACCCTTTATCAATGTGGCATACGATGGCAGTGCTTGGGTCAACGAAGGCAATCACCGTATCATGGCAGCTGCCGAACTCAGTTGGCCCTCGTTGCCAG
>Ga0222712_10007764_pt1 | contig 10293 bp, 10 predicted proteins | sample C33_657DmetaG_FD_165043 | JGI IMG/M metagenome (GOLD analysis project Ga0222712, IMG submission 165043) | Estuarine water microbial communities from San Francisco Bay, California, United States - C33_657D | ecosystem: Environmental > Aquatic > Marine > Unclassified | place: USA: California...
TGCTGAATTTATCAGAGAAGCGGACCTAGCAGGCTATAATTCGAATAGATTCGATATCCCTATGCTCACAGAAGAGATGCTAAGATGCGGAATAGACCTGAATATAGAGAACAAAAATAACATCGATATTCAAACAATCTTTCATACGAAGGAGAAGAGAGACTTATCTGCTGCTTATCAGTTTTACTGTGAGAAAGAATTAAACAATGCCCATACAGCAGAAGCTGATACAGAGGCTACATACGAGATATTCAAAGCTCAGTTGCTTCGGTATCCTGATATCATAAATGATGTTGCTTATATTTCTAAGACCTACTCTATGAATTCTTCAGGTCACCTGGATAATGCTAAGCGAATATTGAAAAAAGATAATCAATATTACTTGTGCTTCGGCAAATATAAAGATATGCGATTTCAAGATATTTTCGAAAAGGATAAAGGTTATTTCAAATGGATGTACAATGCTGATTTTGGATTGCATACAAAGGCTAAGCTAAAACAAGTATGCAATGAGTTAGGAATTTCCTTAAGTTAATTTCAGGACCTAGATTGCAATTTTCATTTACATTTGTACTATGAATGATACTCTGGTCATAATTCCTACATACAATGAGCAGGATAATATAGTCTCTATGATTGAAAAAGTTTTTTCACTAGAGCAGGGTTTTGACCTATTAATTATCGATGATAATTCGCCAGATGGCACTGCCGATTTAGTAAAGAATCTTCAAAAAAAGTATACAGAAAATTTACATTTAATACAAAGAGAAGGTAAATTAGGCTTAGGGACTGCCTATATCAAAGGCTTTAAATGGGCATTGAATCACTCCTATCAGTACATCTGCGAGTTGGATTGTGATTTTTCACATAACCCAGAGGACTTACCAAGGCTACGAAAGGCATTGATAGACGGCGCCGACGTGGCTGTAGGATCTAGATATATAGCTGGTGGAGGAGTGCATAACTGGCCTAAGCGTAGAATATTGTTATCCAGAGGAGCGTCGATATATGCCAGACTGATTACAGGTATACCAGTTCAGGATACCACTGCAGGTTTTGTATGCTACAAAAAGGAATTTCTAGAAAATCTCAATATGGATAAAATTGTCTTCAAAGGCTATGCATTTCAGATTCAGATGAAATTTGCTGCTTATTTAATGGGATTTAAGATTGTTGAAATACCAATTTGGTTCAAGGATAGAGAAGAAGGTGTATCTAAAATGTCTTCTAATATCATTCAAGAAGCTATTCTTGGGGTACTAAAGCTGCGATGGAATGCTTTCTTTGAAAGCTATAAAAAGTAATTTCGATGCTTAGTTTTTGGGAAAAAGATCAATTAATTGATTTTGATTTTGCTGTAGTAGGAGGCGGTATTCTTGGACTATTTACTGCTTTTGAACTTTCCATTAAATATCCCAAAGCCAGAATAGCTATTTTTGAAAAGTCTATGTATGGACAAGGCGCCACCACGAGAAATGCGGGGTTTGCGTGCTTTGGCAGTATGACAGAGATAGCGAGTGATCGCAGAAAATGGGGAGATGAAAAAACGCTTGAAATTATAGAAAAACGCTGGCGTGGTATTCAGAAAATTAAAAATAAACTTGGGTCAAAGATAGACTACGAGACCTATGGAGGCTATGAATTGATATTTGAAACGAAAGACATAGACTCGCAACTAAATGAAACCAATCGCTTCCTTTTTCCTATTTTTCAGAAGAATGTTTTTTCTATTGCAGTGGATAATCTAAGAAGATTTGGATTTAGCGATGAAGTAAAGCAATTGATATTTAACCCTATAGAAGGGCAATTACATAGTGGAAAGTTAGTATTAGCTCTTCATAAACTACTCCAAAACAAAGGGGTTAGTTTTTTCTCAAACTCAGAAATAACTAACTATCAATCTGGCGAAAAAGTAAACTTTTCCATTAATCATCAGCGAGAATTATCGACAACTAAACTAATATTTTGCACCAATGCTTTAGCTCCAAGTCAAATGAACAAAGTAGTGCCAGCTAGAGGTCAAGTACTAATAACAGAGCCATTGGAACACTTAAAATTTAAAGGCTGCTTTCATTTTGATGAAGGCTTTTATTATTTCAGAAATGTTGGAAATAGAATTTTATTAGGAGGTGGTAGACAGTTAGACATAGCAGGTGAAACAACAATTTCACCAGATTTAAATGAAAAAATTCAGTTGGATTTAAATTCTAAATTACATCAAATCATTAGCCCAGGATATAGTCCCAAAATAGAAATGAGGTGGTCCGGTATAATGTCATTCTCAGAAACTAAGCTACCCGTCACAACTCAAATAAGTAAAAATGTATATTATGCAATGATTTGCAATGGAATGGGAATCTCCCTTAGCCCGATAGCAGCAGAAAAAATAGCGGATATAATATAAAGAAAGGGATAGACTTGAACCTATCCCTCCACTTAAACATAAATTAGTATTAAAACAACTATCTTGCAATAGTCATTTTCTTGTTGACTTGCTCTGATCCATTATCCAAATGGAGTATATAATTTCCGATTGGCAACTCAGAACAGTCAATATCTTTCGTAGTTTCAAATTTATTGATTGTAATTTGTTTTACTTCTTTTCCTAGCAAATCAATAACCTTAATTTGAATATCTGACTTACTAGCCTCCTTTATTTTTAAGGTCATTCGACCATCAGAAGGCACAGGAAATAGCTCAAAATTAGCATTTTTTACATCTGATATGCCGCTACCAGCCTTGCGATTGTAATGGAAGTAGAATGTACCTCCACCTTTGGAAGATACCAAATTATTTATTTGAACATAAGCTACGCTGTTAAGTGTACCCATTTCCTTGTCATTAACTACCTGATAAGGAAAGCTAATAGGTGCTTTAGTTTGGGAAAGAATTAAAGGGCTCGTCATTGATTCTTGTGTAGAGACGACAAAAGACAACTGATCAAGAGGTAAATCAGTAGAGAACTCATTGGTACGTTCTAAAACATTTTTACGTGATTGAATAGTACTAAGGAATAAGCCTTTTTCAGAAGGACCCTCATTGTAGAAAAATCTAACCGAATAAGGCATTTTTACTGTATCCAGTGTATTAATGGTAAACATTCTCAATCCCATGAGGACAACCTTTTTTTCTGGTGCTACAGGCTCCAACTCTTTTATAAATCCATTTGTAAATCTGATATCTGGAGAGAATACTATGTTATTTCCATTCTTTTTTATAGCAAATAAAAGTTCTTGTTTATTACCTTCGTGTGCATAATATGTCCAACCCAAATTGTCCGTGCACTGTTGCATGAGCCCTAGTTTATCACTAATGGCCAATCTTACTGCGTTAGAAGGGTTAATCTGTCTCACCAATACAGTTTTAGAAGGCTCATCGGTACAATAAATATTTCGTACATGAGCTCTATATTCGTCTGGAGAATTAGTTAGAGGGCTAATTGTATAGTTGCTATCAGTAGCTCCTGGTATTATGACTCCATTCTTGTACCACTGATAACCTGTAGCATGTTTACCGCGTACCATCATAGTATGCGATGGAGCACTACAATTTTCATTAGGTAATGGCTGCATGGTAACCTCCTGACGAGGATTTAAAACCACCTTGATTCTTTTAAATAGATCTTTTTCTTGACAATCGCCTTGGACACTTGGATCCTTGGTGATTATTAAATTATAGAATCCTGCTGTCGTTGAATCTGCATTAGCTATGATAAACCTATTATATATAGCGCCTTCAAGTGAATCTTGAATTCCAGTATTACTCACTTTGTACCACTGATATTTATAAACACCTAATGCACTTACCTCCATCAATGCAGGTCCGCCCATACAGGCATTTAGCAAAGTATCCGTTTGCTTTAGTAGGATAGGGCACAACGTAGGCTCAACTAATAACAGTCTACTTCTCAGTGTATCAAGACACGGAAGAGTAGTATTGACTATGACTCTGTATGCACCTGAATCCAATGCAGAAGTAAACGAATAAATCTTAAAACTATCAGTGTTTGCACCTGAAATTGGTATACCATCTTTATACCACTGATAGGCAAATGGTCCATCTCCCCCTACTTTAATGCGCATCACATGTGACATAAGAGACGCATCTCTCAATTTTGCTCCTTTCGGAGTATCTATGATAAAAGCTCTTCTTTTTACATCAAAATTAAACGCATTAGTAATCGTATCTTTACAACCTACAAGGGCCTTTGCTAGAACAGTATAGGCTCCCGTATCTGCGATTGTTACTCCGAGTTTATTGTATGTCATAGACCCGGTTGATAGCACTATATTATTTCTTCTCCATACCATAGTAGCATTCTGAACATTTGCACTCAAGTTTAGGTTACGTCCTTCACATAAGGGAGATAAACTTCCTGAAGGATGTGTTATAATGTTGGGCTTTAAATTTATCGTCACATGGCATGACTGAATGTTGGTAGCTCCAGTTACTTGCTCTTTTATTTCGCATGTATAGGTTCCAGTATCAGCTATGCTAGCTATTGGCAATACAAAGCTAGAACTGTTCATACCTACGACGCTTCCATTTCGCTTCCATACAAAATCTACTATATTATCACTAGTCAAAGAAATATTTAATAGGAGGGAATCTCCCTCGCATTTTGTCACATTGACGGGAAGTGGCGTGATAACGTTTATGGCTGACTCAGCACTAGAAATAATAAGACATAAAATCAGACTAGAAATCGACTTCCTGAACAAATTACCATCAAGTATAGTTTTAATCATCTTGGGATAGAATTTATATAATTGTATTCGCAAAGATATAAAAAAATGCAAATGAAGGATATAAAATTATTCTAATAATAGATTTTTTCTGTAACCGATTAGAATGTTTCTTATCCTATATTCAAATGATTTGAAAAAAAACCACATGAAAAATAATCTAATTCTATCAGTACCAACAGCTAAAATACAAATAGGAAATAAAGCGGCCATTACCTTAGATACAGCTACCACCAATGGTAAAAAGTCATTTCAGATCAGTATAATGACTGAAAATGACACAGTTAATAAAATCATAGATGATATTGCCGAGGAGGTAACGAATGAAATTGAAACTAGTATGGCCGCTCTAGGTAAAGATGCTAAATTTAGATTCTTTGAAGGTTAAGTAGAAACTGAAAAATAAGAAGTGAGTCATTTGCAAACACCCTTAGTATTTAATCCCAATAAGTGCGATACTAGCAGTTTTTTGTATTAAGACGTTTTTACTCCTGTTAGAAAAGAAAATGGCGAGAAGCTCTGCTTTAATTTAAGTTTTGACGTGAGAAAAGACGACATTCTTCTGTTATGTATGATAATTTTTTGCTCTACTATCGTTTATTTTTTCGGTTTTAGCGACCAGTACAAAGTCCGTATTTATATATCTAAGAAATTAGTTTTCAACATTTTAAGCAAATTCATGATAGAACTAACTCTGGCAGTGTTTCTATTAATTATTTTTCTGATAGAAAGAAAAAATATTATTTTAAAAATAAATTTATATATTTGCACTTCCAAAATTTGAAGATTCAGAGATATGGCAAACACAAAAAATGCAAAGAAAGCAGCTAGAAAAGCTGTGAAGAGAAGATTATACAATAGATATCATGCGAAAACTACGCGTAATGCTATTAAGACTATACTAAATTTAGAAGACAATGGTGAGCAGAAAGAAAAGCTAGCCAATGTAATTTCTTTAATTGATAAATTAGCAAAGCGAAATATTATTCATAAGAATAAGGCTGCTAACATCAAGTCTAAGTTGATGAAAAAAATACTGAAAGCTGCCTAAAACTAAAATTATTAACTTATATTAAACATATTGAGCAAGTTCTAAATGAACTTGCTTTTTTTTTGAAAAAAAAATTACATTTGCCGAAAATTCAAAATTAGTTCACCTAATAAATAAGCGATTATGAGTAATAATAATAGAAATAAAGCATGGATTATGTGTGGTCTTGGAGTTATCGGTTGTTTAACTTCCTTGGTAATGTTCCCACAATGGGTATGGATTCCGTTACCATTTGCTCTTACTGGACTAGCGCAGGCTTTTGAAGCTATATAGGCAGATTTATTAAATGAAGATATATACCAAAACAGGTGACGATGGCAGCACTGCTCTATTCGGCGGGAATAGAGTCAAGAAGAGTTATGTTAGAGTGGACACCTATGGGAATATAGATGAGCTCAATGCCTTCTTAGGAATGCTAATAGAAGCGCTCGAAAATGGTGAACTAAAAGAATATCTCTCCAAAATACAGCATATTCTTTTCAATATAGGATCAGTTATAGCGACATTAAATGAGAAATATGTTGCAAAACTTCCTAATCTATTAGTATCTGATATAGAAAGTCTAGAGGCACAAATTGACAAAATGGACGAAACATTGTCGCCTATGACAAATTTTATTCTGCCTAGTGGCGGTGAGACTATTGCCAGAGCCCATGTCTGCCGGACTGTCTGCCGCAGAGCCGAAAGAAGTCTAGTAGCTCTCATGGATACAGAACCGTGTCATGATAGTGTAAATGTGGCTTTACAATTTCTTAATAGACTTAGCGATTATTTTTTCGTTTTATCAAGAAAACTGGCACAATTAAATAACGCAAACGAAGTTATATGGAAAAAGGATATAACACTTTAAACTATTTATCAAAATAATTATCAAACTCAAAAAAAGGAAAAACTATGTATTGGACACTTGAATTAGCTTCTTATTTGGAAGATGCCCCATGGCCCGCTACTAGAGACGAACTCATAGATTATGCTATTCGTTCCGGAGCACCTGTAGCCGTTACTGAGAATCTACAGCAACTAGAGGATGCTGGAGACGAACAATATGAAGGCGTAGAGGATATCTGGCCAGACTATCCTACACAGGACGACTTTTACTTCAATGAAGATGAGTACTAGTCCTAATTAATAAAAGAAGAGGTTGTCTGATATAGGGGCAGCCTTTTGTTTTTTTGCACCCAATATTGATTAGTGCATTTTTAATATTCTAAAAGCATTTCTTAGCCTTCTCAGCTATATCCATCGCGCAGACTGTGGCGCTGGTCCATGTATTTTGAAAGTTGAAGCCCCCCGTGATTCCATCTATATTCGTCACTTCTCCTATGAAGTAGAGATTAGACAATTTCTTTGACATCATTGTATTGCTATCGATATCCTGCGTATTTATGCCTCCTGCTGTGACGAATTCTTCTTTAAACGTAGTCTTACCCTGGATATCATATACACTATGAAATAAAACTTGAACTAATTTATTCACATTCTTTTTAGATAAATCTATCCATTTTTTCTCTAATTCTATCTCCGCCTTATAAAGCACATAGTCCCAGAATCGCTTTGGAAATTTCTCTATTTTACGGTTGACTACCTTAGCCAGACCATTGTTCTTAATAATCATATCTAATTCTTGCCTAATTTGCTCCTCTGTCATTTCGCCCATCCATTGTACCGCTATTTGAAAATTATAGGCCGCTTTGTGTAACTCAAAGGCCGCCCAGGCAGAGAGTTTTAAAATAGCCGGACCACTCAATCCCCAGTGTGTTATAAGAACGTCTCCTATTTCCTTATAATCCTTACCTATTATCTTTATCATTACATTTTTAAGACTCAGACCCATGAGTTCGGTCAATGAAGGCTCTTTGATTTTAAATGTAAACAAGGAGGGAACCGGTGATATGGTTTGAATACCAATACTAGTAAACATACTTAGTTCTCTTTCTTTTTGAGCGCCACCAGTAGCTATGATTGCATAGTCCGCGATGCACTCTTTTTGATTTATTGTGAGTATAAATTCCTGATCTCTTTTGGCTATTTTTTGCAATTCTGAACCGAAGACTACCTTTATATTAAATCGATCCAATTCCCTGAGGAAGCAATCAATGATAGTTTGAGAATCATTCGATAAAGGAAAAACCCTACCATCAGCCTCTGTCTTCAGTTTGACACCTCTCGTCTCCAGCCATAACCACATGTCCGCAGCCGAAAATTTATTAAAATTTTGCTTTAGAATTTTCTGTCCTCGCGGATAATTTTTGGAAAATTGGGCTTGCGATAAATAATGGTGTGTCACATTGCATCTACCACCGCCACTAATCTTGACCTTTTTCAGCAATTCGGATGTTCTTTCATAAATAGTAACATCACAGTCTAAGCGCTCTCTGAGCTGAATGGCACTAAAAACACCTGCTGCACCACCACCTATTATAACTACTCTTTTTTTCAAACTACCACCTACATTCTAATGCCCTGCAAGATAGGAATAAATGCCTAATTTTTTATAATTCGCATTAATTTTTGATTCTATTGTAAATTTGCTTAGTAGATTTTAAAATTGAACAGACTGAGCACACTCCTACAAAAACTAAACAGACGATTCTCTAAAGAATTTTATATTGGCTTTGGGATTTGGACTTTTAGTTTTTTTATGCCTTACATCATTCTTGGCTATGACTCCTATATTCGTATTCACGATACCTTAGAAGGTGAGCTCGTCTGGCTACATATATTGAAAAATTCTGGCTATATGCACAGCCTATCCAATGAGGTGAGATTAAATACCATCATGGATGGATTGCCGCGAAATGTGCTTCCTTCTGGGTTCTCACTTATTGCGAACCTCTGCCATTTCTTTGACATTTTTTATGGGTATATAATAGGTCATTATATTTTTAAGACGATAGGGTTCATTTCCTTCTATTTATTTATCAAGCGTTACATGACGCTTAATTATATCTATGAATCTGGTATCGTTTTTGTTTGTCTTTTATTGACATCCATTCAGTTCTTCACCCCTTTTGGCATTTCTATCATGGGTATGCCTCTGCTAGCTTATGGTTTCGCAAGGCTCTATTATCAGCAAGATTTTGGCATCACCGCACTGATTTTCTTTATATTTCCATTCTGCTCCTCCTTTGTTTGGTCAGGCATAGAGATCATAGTTCTTTTTAACATCTATCTTGGTTATCTATTTATAGTAAAACATGATCATATCAAAAAGTGGATAGCGGCATGGCTTTCGTTTATTCTTGGAACCATCCTTGCTAATTTGCAATTTATCTATGGGATGCTGTTTCTAAGGAATGGATTTCGATCCCATCGAGTTGACTATTATCAATTTCAGGATGTCCCTAATATTAAAGCTAGTCTCACAGAATTTTTCTCCTTCTTCTTTAGCACACATTATCATGTTTCCATATTCGTTTCGACGCTTATCTTTGGAGTTTTTATTTTGAGCTATTATGGCATCAAAAAGAATCCATGGTCCAAGCGTCTTTTCATAGCCATAATTTTTATCGTCCTTTGGCAGGCCTTCTATAATTATATTGAATACTTTAGCCAAAGTATCGTTTTTATAAAATCTTTCCGTTTCAATCGATTTGGTTTTTTATTGCCATTTCTTTGGTTCCTGATTCTATTGATATCGCTAGATACCATAGCTAGATTCAGATTGCTACGAAAAACCATTCCACTCATCTTAGGTACGCAATTTCTTATCCTCTTTCTAGCGAATGATGAAACGCAACATAACTATAAAAAGCTCTGGGGCTTTGAAGATACATTTCCAAGTTATAGAGAATACCTAGCCATAGAACAGTTTCAAGAGATAAAAAAACTTATCCCCAATCACTCTCAAAATAAAGTCGTATCTCTAGGGCTAAGCCCTACTATAGCACAATACCATGACTATGCAACCCTCGATGGTCTATTTTCAGTCTATAATTTGAACTATAAAATTGCCTTTAGAAAAACAATGGAGAAAGAACTGGAGAAAAATCCGCTCATTCGTGAGAAGTTTGATACATGGGGAAATAGGTGCTACCTCTACTCGGATGAACTAGGTGTAGAAAACGTTCAAAATTGTCAAAGTGCACATGACAGAAAGAAAATTTACAACTTGGAGATCAACACGGCTCAGCTTAAAAAACTAGGCGGCCAATACCTTTTTTCCGCGTGTGAAATTAAAAATGAGTCTGCCATAGGATTAAGCCTATTAAAAACGGTGGGCACCGAAAAGGATTTTTGGAAACTATACCTATACAAATTATGACCACCACCAAAGAGAAACTTTTCTTTCTTCTGATTATTCTATTCTGTATTCTCTCACTGGGCCTTACATTCTACACATTTGTCATTTTACCTAAAACCAATATTGCCTTAGGGTCGTTTTTTTAATCCTAGTATGTATTTTTGTGCTAGGAAATCCTATTTGAATAATTTTTTTTTAGTATATTTGTAGCTTATAGCGCTAGATATAAAGCATGTTTGAGAAGTTACAAGAAA
>Ga0222712_10007765_pt1 | contig 10293 bp, 8 predicted proteins | sample C33_657DmetaG_FD_165043 | JGI IMG/M metagenome (GOLD analysis project Ga0222712, IMG submission 165043) | Estuarine water microbial communities from San Francisco Bay, California, United States - C33_657D | ecosystem: Environmental > Aquatic > Marine > Unclassified | place: USA: California...
GGAAATCGCGCACCTGCTCACCGAGGAAGTGGAGCGCCAGAGTGACGGTCTCGAACTCATCGCCAGCGAGAACTTCGTATCGCCGGCGGTCATGGAAGCCATGGGCTCGCCGCTCACCAACAAGTACGCGGAGGGCCTGCCCGGCAAGCGCTACTATGGTGGCTGTGAAGTGGTGGACAAGATCGAGCAACTGGCCATCGATCGGGCCAAGCAGCTGTTCGGCGCCGACCACGCCAACGTGCAGCCGCACAGCGGCGCGAGCGCCAACGCCGCGGTGTTCCTCGCCTTCATGAAGCCTGGCGAAACGTTCCTCGGCATGGATCTGTCGCAGGGCGGGCACCTCACGCACGGCTCGCCGGTCAACTTCTCCGGCCTGTTGTACAAGGCCGTGTCGTACGGCGTGACCGGCAACGGCATCATCGACTACGAGCACATGCGCGCGCAGGCCCGCGAGCACAAGCCGAAGATGATCATTGCCGGCTACAGCGCGTACTCTCGCGAGATCGACTGGCAGGCGTTCGCCGACATTGCCAAGGAAGTGGGCGCGCTGTTCTGGGTGGACATGGCGCATTTCGCCGGTCTCGCGGCCACGGGGGCCTATCCGTCGCCGGTGCCCTTCGCCGATGTGGTGACCAGCACGACGCACAAGACGCTGCGTGGCCCGCGCGGCGGCATCATCCTGTGCAAGGCCGAGCACGCCAAGGCCATCGACAAGGCGATGTTCCCCGGCATGCAGGGCGGGCCGTTGGAGCACGTCATTGCCGCGAAGGCCGTGGCGTTCCACGAGGCGCTGCAGCCCTCGTTCACCGTGTACTGCCGGCAGGTCGTGCAGAACGCGCAGGTGCTCGCCTCGGCACTCGTGGCGCGCGGCTATCACATCGTGAGTGGCGGCACCGACAACCATCTCATGCTTGTCGATCTGCGCAACAAGGGGCTCACCGGCAAGGTGGCCGAGAAGGTGCTCGACCACGCCGGGATCACCGTCAACAAGAACACGGTGCCCAACGAAACGCAGTCGCCGTTCATCACGAGCGGCATTCGTATCGGCACGCCGGCGGTCACCACGCGTGGCATGGACGGCGATGCCATGCAGCAGATCGCGGCGCTCATCGACCGCGTGCTGAGTGATCATGAGAACGCCGACACGGTGGCGGCGGTGAAGGCCGATGTGAAGGCGCTCGCCGACCGGTTCCCGCTCTACCGCGCTGTCGCGCCGGTCTGAGAAGGGCGAGATCCCGGGATGATGCCCGGGTAACCTGGCGGGTTGCCGCGCGTCGTGCAGACATGACGCGCGCCTAACCCGTGCATGCAGCGGGACTTCCACCACATGCCATCACAAAGCTGTGGGCGGCGACCCGGGCGGGTGACTGCGGGAGTTGTGGCCACCCGTGCTCGTCGGCAGTATTCACGTCCCGTAGGAGCGCGCGGGCCCATCGAGGACCGCGTGTCGCAGTCAACTGTCGTCGCACCACTCGAGAGGCAGCACAGCGTGTCCGAATTGGCGTTCCGTGAAGGCATCATGGATCAGATCCGTCTGCGTGAGCAGCGGTTCGACGAACGCGCATACCTGTTCGTACTGTCGGCCCTCGAGCACAGTCAGACACGCCTGATCGAGCGTCGCCACATCAGCGGCCCCGAACTCGCAAATGCCTGCCGTGAACTCGCGCTGCACCGCTTCGGCGTGATGGCGCGCGTGGTGCTCTCATCCTGGGGCGTGCGCTCCACCATGGACATCGGCGACATCGTCTTCACGTTGGTTGACCTCGGGTTGCTGGTCAGCCAGGCGCAGGACAGCCGCGATGACTTTTACGGCGTGTTCGATTTCGAGGACGCGTTCGAGCGCGAATATCCATGGAGCACGGCGCACGTCTGAACGTGCCGCCCCGCGCCTTGCGCGTCACCACCGCGGCTGAAGCGGCGGCGCGCGATCGCCGCGCCATCGATGCCGGCACGCCCTCGTTCGACCTCATGCTGCAGGCCGGGACCGCGGCGGCCTCGTGGCTGCTCCGCGAGTGCGCGGAGCTGCTGGCGCACGGCGTCGCACTGCACGCAGGCTCGGGAAACAACGGTGGCGATGCGTACATCGTCGCCGCCCAACTCGCCCGCGCCGGTGTGACCGTGCGGCTGCACGCCAGCCTGCCACCGCGTACACCGGACGCCCGGCAGGCCGCGCAACTCGCTCAGCCCTACCTCGTGCATGGCGCGCCCACCGGCCGTGAGCGTCTGGTGGTCGACGGCCTGCTCGGCACGGGGCACCACGGCCCGCTGCGCGACATCCTCGCCGCCGATTGCGCGCGCCTCGGGGTCGCGCGTGACGGGGGGGCCACCCTCGTTGCCCTCGATCTGCCCAGCGGGCTCGATGCCACCACGGGCGAGGTGGCCGAGGGGAGCGTACCGGCGCACGTGACACTCTCGTTCGGCACGTTCAAGCGCGGTACGCTGCTGCGGCGCGAGCATGTGGGGCGGCTCGTGCTGCTCGACATCGGCCTGCGTCTCCATGGGGACGTGCCAGGCGAACACGACGACGAGGCGTGGTGTCTGGCCGGCGGGGACACGCTCCGTGCGCTCGGCCAGACGGCACGGGAGGCCGATGCGTGGACATCGCACAAGGGTGTCCGGGGACGCGTCGGTATCGCTGGCGGCGATGCGGGGATGGCGGGTGCCGTCGTCCTCGCCAGTCTGGCCGCGTTGCGCACGGGCGCGGGGCTCGTGCACGCCATCGTGCATGAGGCGAGTGTCGCACCGGTGCAATCGCTCGTGCCTCAGGCCCTCGCGCACTGCTGGCCGTTGCAGCCAACGAGCCGGCAGTCCGACGACGCCACGACGGCCAAGCAAACCGTGGTCGGTCGCCCCACCCCCGGCCCGATCGATGCCGATCCGCGCTACGACGCGCTCGCCATGGGGCCCGGACTGGGCCGCTCGCGGGCGTCGGCGACGGCGATGCAGCGGCTGCTCGACATTCACCGCGGGACCCCGCTCGTGCTCGATGCCGACGCCCTGTGGCTTGCCGCCGATGCCGCCAACGCGCAGGGGACCGACACCGCGTCGATGCTGCGACAGTGGACCCGTGACACTCCGCAGGTCGTGTGCACACCGCACCCGGGGGAATTCGCACGCCTGCTCGGTACGCCACTCCCCGCATCGTGGGACCCACGCGCCGCGCGACTCATCGAATTCGCCGCGCGCGCCAACTGCACCGTGCTGCTCAAGGGGACGCCCACGCTCGTGGCCGTACCGGACGGACAGCCGCTCTGGGTGGTACCGCACGGGACGCCCATGCTCGCGACCGGCGGCAGCGGCGACTGTCTCACCGGCATCATCGCCACGCTGCTCGCGCAGCGCTGTCCGGCGCGTGATGCGGCGGTGCTCGGGGCCACGCTGCACGGTCGTGCCGCCGAGCGCGCCACGGCGGCACAGGGCACGACGCGCGGCGGGACCCTCGATGACGTGATGCGTGAGCTGGGCGCCGTGTGGGCCGACATTGCCCGCGCGGAGCCGCGTGCGCCGTACGTGTTGAACGAACTTCCGGCCGTCTAGGCGGCGCCCGCATGCGCTGGCAGATGCCGAGCGTCGCCGTGGCCGTCGCGCTGTGCACGGCGTGCGCGCCGCTGCCGCCGGGTGCCGGGTCGCCCATCGCCGTCAGCGTGGACGAGGAGCGTGTCGTGGTGGGCAGCTTCGCGGTGATCGACGCGGTGGCCGTTTCCCGACGGTTCGTCTTCGCGGCCGGTCCCGGCGGCGTGGCCGTGTACGATCGGGTCGGCGAGCGGTTCATGGCGCCGGCCTCGCGTGATCTCGATCGCGAACTCGGGCGCGATCCGCAGTCGTTCGCGGCGCCACCGCTCGCGGGCTTCGGGGCGTCCGTTTCGGTCATGGCCGGTGATCCGTTCGAGGACGCGCTGTGGATCGGTGTACCGGGGGCGGTCCTCATCTACCGGCCGTTCACGGGACAGGTGCAACGCACGATCGTGACGGGGATGCCGCAGCGCATCGTCTTCGACCGCAGCGGGAGCGGGGATGCACTGGTGCTCAGCAGCGGGCACTGGACACGCGTGTCGCGCGTGGGCATCGCCACGCCGGCCAACGCGCCAACGGCGCAGCAGGTCGTCATGCCGCCCAGCACGGCCGACCTGCTGAACCGCTATCCCGGACTGCGGACGCAGCCGCAGCTCCTGCTGCGACGCACCGCGCCCACTCGACCCATCGGCACGTTCGCCCTCACCGCCGTCGCCGCCGCTCCCGATCGCACCAGCGAGCTGTGGCTCGGTACCGACGGGGAGGGGCTGTTCCGCTTCGATCCCGTCTTCGGGCAGGGCGCGTCATTGCCCTACGGCCTGCTCGACGCCGGTGCCGGCGCGCTCGCCCCCGCCGCGAACGGCGTGTGGGTGGCGGGGCTCGGTCTGTCCCGGCGCGGTGGGCTCACCTTTGCCTCCGCCGATCTGCAACGGTGGCGCTGGATCGAGGGCACCATCACGGTACCGCTCGCCGGCATCCGAACCTTCGCCATGGCCACCCGCGGTTCGCGCGCGTGGCTGGGCACCGACCGGGGGCTCGTGCGCGCGCCGCTCGACGGCGCACAGGACATGCGCGCCACGACGCGGTTCGATGGACTCCCCGATGACCGCGTCTTCGCCGTGGCCGCGCGCGACGATGGCGCATGGGCGGGCACCGCCGGCGGTCTCGTGTTCGTGTCGGATTCACTCGGCGTCGGCACGCCGCTCCTGCGTGACGCTGCGGTGTATGCGCTGCAGGTAACCGGCCGCACGCTGTGGGTGGGCACGCAGCGCGGACTCTTCACGACCCCGGCCTCAGGCATCGTGGGGATCGGCACGGCGGCCGATGCCCCGCGGGCCGTGAGTGCCGGGGATGCTGCCGATCGCGTGGTGCGCACGCCCGTGCGCGCGCTCGCCGCGAGCGACACCGTCTTGCTGGTCGCCACCGACGACGCGGTGGCCGTATTGCATCCTGCGCCGGCGGCGGGCGGCATGGTGACCGCCGTAACGGGGCAGCCGGTGCCCGCGCTCGATCCGCGGCTGGTCGGCGAGGTCACGCGCGCGGCCGCCGATGAGCGCGCCTTCGTGGTGGCGGGGCGTGATGGCGTGGTGCTCGTGTCACGAGTGTCCGGCGCGCGGCGCGCGCTGCGGGTGCCGCTCGATGTACCCGGCCCCGTGTTCGATGTGCTCCTGCAGCGCGATGCGCTGTTCCTCGCGACGGCGCAGGGGCTGCTGCGCTATCGCCGGACGGGCGACGGCCTCGTGCCCTGAGCCACGCGCCGGCCTAGATTGCGGACATGTACAACACGCACGGCGGTTCCGGCGCGCCGTTTCGCGCGCACCAGGCCATGGGGCGCGGGGTGGAGTTCGACACCATCCGTACGCTGCTGGCCCGCTGGGGCGATCTGGCGGTGGACATCGGCGACGATGCGGCCGTGCTGCCCGCCGTCAGCGACGGCCAGCGCGTGGTGAGCACCGACGCCTGCGTGGAGGACGTGCACTTCCGTCGTGCGTGGCTCACCCCGTACCAGGTGGGACACCGGGCGGCCGCGGCCGCGCTCTCCGATCTTGCCGCGATGGGCGCACGGGCGGACTGCATGTTGGTGGCCTTCATCGTGCCGGAGTCGTGGCAGGCCGACCTGGCCGAGGTGGCCGACGGCATCGGGGCGCAGGTGCGGGCGGCGGGGGCGCGCATCGTGGGCGGCAATCTCAGTCGCGGGCGCGTCTTCGCCATCACCCTCACCGTGATCGGTGTGGCCGAACGCGTGGTGTCGCGGCGGGGCGCGGCGGTTGGTGACCTCGTGCTCGTGACCGGCGTGTTGGGCGGACCGGGCGCGGCACTCGCCGCGTGGGAGCGGGGGGAGTCTCCCCCGCCGTGGGCGCTGTCGCGATTCGTCGCGCCTGTGCCGCGTCTTGCCGCAGGGCGTGCCTTGGCGGCGGCGGGGGCCACGGCCATGCTCGACATCTCCGATGGATTGGCCGCCGATGCGCGGCACCTGGGCGCGGCCAGTGGTGTCCGGCTCGCCATCGATCCGGCGACCCTGCCGGTCGGCACTGGCGTGTCGCCCTCCAGCGCCCTTCTGAGCGGCGAAGAATACGAACTGCTGGTGACCATGCCTCGCGGGGCGTTTGAAGTCTTGGCGAGGCACTGGGAGGCCCGGGAAGACATCCCGTTGACGGTGATCGGCACCGTGGAGCAGGCGGCGGGGGACCACGCCATTGATGAGACCGCCGGTCACGATCACTTCCGCCCGGGCCAGTTGTAGCGGGCGACCGATTTCGCGAACTTCGATCGATGTTCCGAACCGGCATCACGTTCATCGCCCTGCTGCTTGGCACTCTCGTCTTCGGCGGGACGGTGCTCGTGGCCCAATTGCTGGGGGTGAAGCAGGGTCCCGACAGCATCTACGAGAAGTGCCCGCGCTGGTGGGCCTGGTGGCTGCTGCGTGCTGCCGGCGTGCATGTCGTGCTGCACGGTGACGACGGGCTCGCCAAGGGTGCGCCCCGGGTCTACATCGCGAACCACGTGAGTTGGTTCGACATTCCCAGCCTGATCGAGGTGCTGCCGCATTACGGCTTCGTGGCCAAGCGGGAGCTCGAGAAGATTCCGATCTTCGGTGCCGCCGCGCGCGGCGTGGGCGTGATCTACATCGACCGCGAAAACCGGAAGGCCGCCTTCGGCGCCTACGAGGAAGCCGCGAAGAACATCGCCCAGGGCAATCCGGTGCTGGTGTATCCCGAGGGCACGCGCGGCGCCACATACGCGCTGCGCCCGTTCAAGAAAGGCCCCTTCGTGCTCGCCATCGCTTCGCAGGCGCCCATCGTGCCGGTGGTCATCCACGGCACCATCGAGGTGAACCCGCGCGACGAGTTTCGCGCCAGCCCCGGCACCGTGCACGTGCATCTGCTGGCGCCCATTCCCACCGACGGGCTCACGTACGCCGACCGCGAGGTGCTCGCCGACACGGTGCGTGAGCGCATGGCCGCCTGTCTCTCCACGATCTACGGCGTGACCCCGTCCATGATCGCCGGCGAGGGCCGTGGGCCCCGCGCCGAGCCCCTGTCGGCCCCGGCATCGTCGTAGATTACGGTACGGAAGGACGCAGGGAGCAGGAGGCAGGGGGCAGACACGCGTGGGTCCCACCGTCTGCGGTCCGCCGTCTGCCGTTGCCGTTCACCAACTTCGCCCAACACAAATCTCCCGCACAAATGGCTCCCATCGTTTCCGTCTCCGCCCGCGAAATCCTCGACTCGCGCGGTAACCCCACCGTCGAAGTCGATGTCATCCTCGAGACCGGCGCGGCCGGCCGTGCGGCGGTGCCGAGCGGTGCCAGCACCGGCGAGCGCGAAGCGGTGGAACTGCGTGACGGCGATGCGGAGCGCTACGGCGGCAAGGGTGTGCAGCTGGCGGTGAACAACGTCAACACCGAAATGGCCGAAGCGCTCGAAGGCATGGACGCCACCGATCAGATCGCGGTCGACCGCGCGCTGCTCGACCTCGACGGCACGGAGAACAAGGGCCGGCTCGGCGCCAACGCGATGCTGGGCGTGTCCATGGCCGTCGCGCGCGCCGCGGCGCTCGAAGTGGGTTTGCCGCTCTATCGCTATCTCGGCGGCCCCATGGCCCGCACGCTCCCCGTGCCGATGATGAACATCCTCAACGGCGGCGCGCATGCCACGAACACGGTGGACTTCCAGGAGTTCATGGTGATTCCGGTGGGCGCCGATTCGTTCGCGGAGGGGCTGCGCATGGGTACGCAGGTGTTCCATCAGCTCAAGAAGGTGCTGGTGAGCCGCAAGCTCTCCACCGGCGTGGGCGACGAAGGCGGCTTTGCCCCAAACCTCGCGAGCGACGAAGAGGCGCTGCAGGTGATCATGGAGGCCATCGAAGCGGCCGGCTTCCGTCCGGGGCAGGATATCGCGCTCGCCCTCGACGTGGCGGCCAGCGAACTGTTCCGCGATGGCCAATATCACTTTAAGAAGAGCGGTGCCGCGAGCCGTTCGCCGCAGGCGATGGCCGAGATGTACGCGAGCTGGCTCGAGCAGTATCCCATCGTGTCCATCGAAGACGGCATGGCCGAAAACGACTGGGACGGCTGGAAGATTCTCACCGAGATGGTGGGCGACCGCTGTCAGCTGGTGGGCGACGACCTGTTCTGCACGAACAGCGAAATCCTCGCCAAGGGCATCGAGGCCGACGTGGCCAACGCGATCCTCATCAAGGTGAACCAGATCGGCACGCTCACCGAGACGCTCGAAGCCATCGAGCTCGCGAAGAGCGCCGGCTACAACAGCATCATCTCGCACCGTTCGGGCGAAACCGAAGACACCTTCATCGCCGATCTCGCGGTGGCCACGCAGGCCGGCCAGATCAAGACCGGCGCGCCGTCGCGCAGCGACCGCGTGGCGAAGTACAACCAGCTGCTCCGCATCGAAGAGCAGCTGGAGGGCTACGCCGAGTATCCCGGCGGCGCCATCTTCGGTATCTGAACCGGTCCGCACGTATGGCTGCCGTCAAGAAGACCGTGACGCGGGGTGGCACGTTGCTGCGCCGGCTCGCATGGGCAGCCGGCGTGCTGTTCGTGGTGTACTACGCCGTGGAAGGCGGTGAGTACGGGGCCAGCGACCTGCTGGGGCAGCGCGAGGACGTGGCCGAACTCGAGGCCGAACTCGCGCTGCTGCGTGACACGGTGGCCGTGCTCGACACCACGCTCACGCGGGTAAGCACCGACGACTACACTCTCGAACGCATCGCGCGTGAAGAGTACGGACTCGTGCGCGGCGAGAAGGAATTGTTGTACTGGGTGGATGATCCGGCCGCGCGCGACAAGGCGGTGTCGGACAGCGGCGGCAGACGCGCAGCCGACGATAGCACGAAGGCGCCGGAATGAGCGCGAATGGCCGGCGAGCGGGGTTGACTCTGCGGTTTCATCGGCTAATATCCCAAGACTGCCGCGGGGTGGAGCAGCCTGGTAGCTCGTCGGGCTCATAACCCGAAGGTCGCGGGTTCAAATCCCGCCCCCGCCATAGCAATCGGCCGGTCCGAAAGGGCCGGCCGTTTGCGTCCCACGAGTGCCGCGCCTGCTCCATGCGCGGATCACGCTTTTGGGGCTGGGTAGCTCAGCCGGTTAGAGCGCACGACTCATAATCGTGAGGTCGAGAGTTCGAGTCTCTCCCCAGCTACTGCATCGCGTCTCAACCAACATCGGCAAGGCCGGTCCGCTCGGGCCGGCTTTGTCGTTTCTCCAACCGCGAGCACGTTCCGGCGCTGCGCCTCCGGATCGTGTGGTACGGCAGTAAGCGCCTCTGCCCATCGCCAATGGCGCATCGCCGATGGCGCCTCACGACGTCCCGCTCAGCGTACCATCCAATCGACCTTGAGGTGCACGGTGCCCCACGCAATGGTGAGCGCGCCCTTCTGGGGGCCCGGCGCCGTGCCGGGCACCAGCGTGATGGCGAGGCTCTCCTGCGCGGTCGCGACCGTGGTGGCGGTGAGCGGAATGCGCGCGTAGTCCTTCGCCGCATCGTACGGCGCGACGTTCACCTGCGCGGCGCCCGTCGTTTCCTGCTGCAGAATGAGCGTCCAGCCGCTGGGTTCGGGGAGCAGCTGCGCCACGTAGCGACCCTTCGCCACATCCTTGCCACCAATTGTCAGATCCACATCGGTGGTGAAGAGCGTGGCGGCGTTCGCGCCGAGTCGCCACACCTTGCCCATCGGCACGAGACTGTCGGTGAGCAGCTTGCGACCACGCAGGTGCGGCTGACCATAGTCGATGCGGACGAGCGCCGGCTTCCCCGCGGCGCGCTGCGCGGCGGTGTCGGCGAAGGTGAGCGACATCTCGGCGATCGCGCGCGTGCTGGGGGCGGCACGACGCGCACCGGCTTGCGCATGCAGTTCCGTGGCGACGAGGCACGTGGCCATCATCGCGACGGCAAGCGAGGGAACACGAAGCATGGGAAATTCCAGGGGCGGGAGTGGATGGTTGCTCAGGGCCGCAGCGATTCACGCTGCAATGCCATCTTCACGGCAGCATAGGCGTCGACCAGACCACCGGTGCGGGACAGCGACGCGAAGGGGACCTGCTGTCCGTCGCCGCCGGGAAGCGCGACCACGGCGTTCGGAAACGTCCGCACCGACTGCACCATGATCTCACGCACCTCGGTGGGCGTGAGTTTGGGAAAATAGGCGAGCAGGAGCGCCGCCACACCTGACACCACCGGCGCGGCCATGCTCGTCCCGTCCTCGCGCTTCACGCCACCGCCGGGCACGGTGCTGAGAATGTCCTCGCCCGGGGCGAACAGG
>Ga0222712_10007767_pt1 | contig 10292 bp, 7 predicted proteins | sample C33_657DmetaG_FD_165043 | JGI IMG/M metagenome (GOLD analysis project Ga0222712, IMG submission 165043) | Estuarine water microbial communities from San Francisco Bay, California, United States - C33_657D | ecosystem: Environmental > Aquatic > Marine > Unclassified | place: USA: California...
AAGAGGACCCAAAACTACTCTCCCAATGGAAGAAGCTCCAGCCGGGGGATGTGATCTTCTTCCATGCCCAATCCCTGAGCCGGTTCCTCAAGGACAAGGACCTGTCCTCACGGGTCGTGGGCTTCGGGGTGGTCGGGAATCACTTCTTCACCGGCACCAGCCCCCTGTGGATCGAGGAGTTCGAGGCCGGGAGGGTCATCTACCCCTATCGCTTCCACTTCAGCGAGGTCTACTTTTTCGCCGATATCCCCGTGGCCGGGGACTGGGATAGCCAGTCGCTCGTGAAACAGGCGAGCACCGCGGACATCATCAAGCGCCTGCTCGCCGCCGGCATCCCGCTCAAGGAGCTACCGGGGTTCCCGCACATGCAGTCTTACTCGGTCATCAAAGACCAGGCGGTCAAAGAAACCCTCCTGACCAGTACCCGCGGGCTCTACGCCTACCGGATCCGCGAAGAGGTCGAAGATGCCCTGCCCACTCGACTGACCGCGCTCGAGGAAGTCCGCGGTGAGAAAGACCTGCTGCGACATACGACCGGCCTGACCCAGTTCGAAGATGTCGGCGGTCGCGTGCTCCGGCTCGACGACGGTCATCGCCAGGTCGACCTCCGGAAGCTGCAGCGCGCCGAGACCGCCCATGCGGACATCCTCTCCCTGCTCTACCGCAAGCTCAGCGAACGCGGCTACGAGTGCTTCAAGAACAACCACATCGACCTGCTCGCCGTGCACGCGGACCAAGGGCGCTCGCTCCTAATCGAAGCCAAGAGCAATGAAGGCGACAACTTCCGGACTCAGGCCCGCAAGGGCATCGCCCAGCTTTTCGAGTACAATTACTTCGAGATGGAACGCTTCAAGGCCGAGCGCGGCCTGGCCCTTAAGCAGGAGCACCAAGTGCTCGCCTTCTCGCAGGCCCCCGGGGACGCCGACTACCTCGGCTTCCTCAACACCCTACGTATCCGCACGCTCGTCGCCCAGGCCGAGACCATCACCCCGCTCGGCGACCTCACCGACTTCGCCGAACTGGCGGGGTGAGGATTCTTATGCTTTGTTTGAAGTTCAGCCAGCGGAGATAAAAGGGCCGTCCCCGCCCCCCATCTGCTCGAAAAGCTCGGCCGGTAGGCTGTCGACCAAATCGTCGTTCAGCAAAGCCGTCAGAAGATGCTGCTTCTTATCGAAGTGCATGTTTACGAATTTCAGTGATGCTACTAAGTCGGCCCTGGTCGCATCGTCCATGCAATCTAGCACGTAAGAAACAAATCCCTGTGCCGCTTCGAATTCCTTCTTGGCTCTTTCCAAAGGGTGAGCCTCCAGCCGGGATGCGATGGAACGATCGTACATCGACTTCCATTCATGATAGATCGGGACCATGGTGCCGTTGGGATGAACATAAGTATACAGGATTTCCTGCTCCGGCTGGGCGTCGGGGATGATGTTCCCGTGGAGCAAATTGTTACGAGCGACCATCATCCGCTGAAATTCCTTATACTCAGGGGCGTCAGTCGAAACCGGCCGACGAAAGCCGTCGCATTGGTGATGCAGCCCTTCGATGCGTTGCTGGATATATCTTTTGTGATAATCATTCGACCGAAGGTTGGCTTTCGAGGCCTTGAAAATAACTAGGTTGACGAAGGTTTCCGCCATCACCGGAGCCACCATGCGCAGCGCCAAGCAAACACCCGCGAGTTCGGAGGCATCCGAACAGGCCTGCGCATGGTTCGCTAATTGCCAACGCAGCTCCTTGACGTCGTCAGGATGTTTCCTGCTCTTGGACAGTCGACAATCAAGCTCCTCGGCCCGACCCAACAAGCTGCGCCCGGTATGCAAGAGATGGGAATAGGGATTCAGGAAGGAAATCCATTTGCGCAGCTTATGCACGATCGCCGCAACTTGCTTTTCCCGGGCCTTCAGGTCGGCCTTGATGAGGCGCGCAAACTCTTGAGCCGAACATTCGACCCTAAGCGCGGGGTGAAAGACGACATCCGTACGATAGCCGAATCCGGTCAGCTCAACCGGGCATTCATCCAGCATGAGCACATAATGCCAAAGAACCCCACTATCGGGCCTGGCCACGTGATCATTGATGAAGCCGGCTGGCTCACCAAACCTTGCCAAAAGATACTTGAAGAGAGCAACTGGGCTGAGCTCGCCCTCTAGCCGCACCAAATGCCCTGCGGACTTCCCTTCCTGCGCCATAAACTCCATCAATGCCCGCTGCCTTTCCATCGATGTCGCCACCCGAAGTCGACGGAGTTGATCTTCATTAAACTGGGTGTTATTGGTCTTCATTATTTATCTGTTTTAAAACTGGCGCCAGCTGGCCGGCGCTTCGCAGCGAGTCTTTAGGCACCATCGGTTCATACCTTCAAGCCAATCGCTGGCAACCGTCGCTCATATCACAAGGAGCCGATTGTTACGCTGCTGGAAGCTACGGTCATACTCATAAATGTCATGATATGCCCAGCGTTACTGCGCTAACCATGGTCAGGCCATCTCCGCAGCGATTTCAGCAGCCGTCCGCGTCGAAGTATCAAGGGTGATTTCATCCGGTAGTCGAATCTTCAGCACATCGGCATTTAGCTTGAGCGCAATCCGGTGATCCTTAAAGGAATCCGCCGGGCGGGCCGATAGTCTTTGGGCAAGCACCTCAGGGGTCGCATGCAACGCAAAGAGGCGATGAGTCAGGCCAGGATTCAATGACCTTAGCCTTGAAAGAAAGGCTGTTACTTTATCTCCGCTGAAGGTGTCGACGACGATGACGGGGCTGAAGCCGGCTTCGACGAAGTCGGCCACGGTCCGGGCGGCTAGTCCCAGCAACTTGATATGTTCGGCTTGGTCGGTCCAGTTCACGCTGATCACCATCTTGCGGAGGGCATCCACCTCCACCCGGGATCCTTGCGGGTAATACTTGGCCAGGGCCTTGCTGAGCTCGGTCTTGCCGACCCCGGGCGCACCGCGGATGATGATGACGTCCGGGGGAATCCTCATTTGAAGAGCAGCACCTGAGGCTTGTTGCAGGACATGGCCTTACACGGAAGATTGCAGGTCTTCATGATCTTGGAGACCTCGGTGGAGCGCTTGGTGCAGAGAATCTCGATGATGTCCTGCTCGCCGATGTTACCCAGGGGCTGCTTGGCGAGGGGGATGCGTCGGTGGTCGAAGCACTTCACTACGTCGCCATTGGGATAGATGCAGATATTCTTACGGGCCGCGCAAGGGGTGTCGTCCGCGACCATCTGTTGGTGCGTCACGAGGTTCGACCAATTCTTGGCCCCGAAGTCCTGATACAACTGGGTGTTGTGCTGGATGCCATGCTGCTTGCACCAGGCGACGACTTTGGGAATCTCTTCCGCCGATTCCTTTGAGAGCACCGACTGGACGCGCAACTGGTCGCCAAGGATCTCCTTCGCGAGCATGATCTTCGGCATGACGATGTCGAAGCTCTTGGTCCCCCGGAATTCGTTCCATTTCTCGCGACTAACGGAGTCGATGGAGATGACCAAGATATGGCCCAGCTCATGGTAACGGCGAAGGAAGGCTTCATCGAGCATGCGACCGTTGGTGATCGTGACCATCGGGACGTTGAGCCGCTTCGCCTCCTCGGCGATGAGCACGACATCCCGCTTGAAGAGGAGCGGTTCGCCGCCCGTGAGGGTCACCTGGTAAAGATTGTGGTGAAGACGCTGCAGGCACTTGAGGAAATGCTGGTTCCGCAGGTGCTGCTCCTTCGGCTCCGGACGCTCCCAAATGCCGCACTTAGGGCACTTGTCATTGCAGGCATTGGTGATCATGTAGATCAGCTCATTGCTCTTGATGCCGTAGAAACGCCGGATTGGCGTCTTATGCCAGCGGTAGATCGCCCATTCGAGAGACTTCAGCACCACCATCGGGACCTTCAGGAGCGGATTCTTGATACGTCTGGAGAATGGGATGATCTCGCCTAGGTAATCTTGGATTCCGTGCGTGAAGTTCGGCTGACTTTGCTTGAGGCGGTAGATGAGGCTCATCGGAGGTTTCCTTCGTAGATGGATTCGGAGGAGTCCCACATCAGGACCGTGTGCCCCTCATAAAGCGTGGCGCTGGAACTCTTGTATTTCTTGAAAAGGCGCAGGAACCGGAAAAACCCGGTGATGGTGCTCCGGTAGCCATAGTCATGCCAGAGCTTGGCTTCCGGACAGAACCCGATGCGGTACTTGCTGCGGAGACGCAGGCAGAGGTCCACATCTTCACCGGCCGCCGTTGGAAAACGTTCGTCGAAGGGGAATTCCTCGGCGGCGAAGGCCTTGAGGCCGAAGTTCAGCGAAGGCATGTACCAGAGCTCCTTCCGTTCAGGCAGGAGCCATTTGCCGGCCAAAGTGCCGTTGATGTCATGGTAACGGTCAAGCAAGGTCTTCCCCCACGAGTAGGTCATTCCTCCGACCGCAGCGAAATCATTGCCGTCGAGGAATCCGACCATTCTGCCGACCCAATCCCTATCGAGGATACAATCATGGTCGGTGAAAAGGAGGTTTCGGTAACCGGAGGCCAAGGCCTTGTTGATAGCGACATTCCGGGCGCGGGCCGGCCCCCCGTTTTTCTCCAGTACGATGTGTTCGACCTTCCTGTCTCGCAGGTCGTACTTCAGGGGGCTGGCATCATCCACGACGTAGACGTGGTCTGGCGGGACCGCCTGGGAAGCGACGCTATCCAAAAGACGGCGCAGGCAGGCCAGATCCCACTCGGTCCGGAGATAACAGGGTATGATGAGACAGTTCATTGCTGGATTGATTGCTGAAATGAGCGGACCAAGCGCAAGATGCCTTCCGCCAACTTGACCTGCGGCTGCCATCCTAAGATCGCCTTCGCCAAGGCGAGGTCTGGCTTGCGTTGCATCGGATCGTCAGGTCGACGGAGACTTCGCTCCAATGCGGAGGACGAACCTGTCACTTCCAAGACAAGCCGGGCCAGATCTACCAGCTTGATTTCCTCGTTTCCGCCCAAATTGACAGGTCCGAGCAATTGGGGGTGATTCATGAGAGCGCCAAGACCCTCAATCATGTCATCGATGTAACAGAACGTGCGAGTCTGCTCGCCATCAGCATCGAGGCGTAGCGGACGGCCGGCTAAGGCGGCCGTTATGAACTCGGTCATGACACGGCCGTCATCGAGGCGCATGCCTGGACCGTAGGTATTGAAGATGCGGGCGACGCGTACGTCGGCACGCCCTTGGGAATGGAACTCGTAGCAAAGCGACTCAGCCGCGCGCTTGCCTTCGTCATAGCACGCCCGGGGGCCCCAGGTATTAACATTGCCGTGATAGCTCTCAGGCTGAGGGGAGACCTCCGGGTCGCCGTAGACCTCGGAGGTCGAGGCAACCAGGATACGGGCATTATGGCGCTCTGCGTTGAGCAAGGCGTGATAGGTGCCGTTGAACGCGGTCCGCAATGTGCCGACGCCATCGCGCTGGTAAAAGACCGGCGAAGCCGGACAAGCGAGGTGATAAATCTGGTCGCACGGAATATCGAACGGCTTGGCAACATCCCCTTCGACCAGTTCTACGGACAGACCTGCCAGATTGCTTCTCAGCCCGGTCGAGAAGTTATCCAGCACGACGACCTGGTGACCCGCGGACAAGAGCCGGCGCACCACATGAGCGCCGATGAAGCCGGCTCCGCCCGTGACGAGGATTCTCATCGGGAAGACCTCCCTAGGCTGATGATGTCGAAGCGTTTCCCTCGTACGGCGGAGAGTACCCCATGGCCGTCATAGAGTTTCGCGCCCGCTGGGCAGAGGCTATCCCAGTCAATCTTACGGAAAGAGGTGTCGTTGGTAAGGATGGCAATGACCTTGGCTCCGACGATGGCTTCCCAGATCCGCGTCTTAACATCGATTCCCCTGAGTCTTTTGACCAAGGGATCGTATGCCACGACTGGATGACGCGCGGCGAGCAGTCCCTTGATGATGCGCATCGACGGCGAGTTGCGCACGTCGCTGACGCCTCCCTTGAAGCCAAGGCCTATCACCGCGATCTTGCCCCCGTGGCCAGCTGCTTGGCTGATGCACTTGGCAACTCGCCGGATGTGGGCGTCATTCTGATCGATCACCGACTTCCAATACCTGGCGACCTCGGGGCGTCCCATGCATTTAGCTAATACGCAAAGTAGCCGAAGATCTTTCTCCAGGCATGATCCGCCGAAGCCGGGCGAAGCGTTGAGGTATAGACGTCCTATGCGTGGATCGCGCCCAACAGCTCGGGAAACCTCACGGACGTCGCCACCCCCCAGTTCGCAGAGACCTGCGACCGAGTTGATGGAACTGACGCGCTGGGCGAGCATCGCGTTCGCGAGGAGCTTGGCCAACTGGGCCGACCAGGCATCCATCCGGATGATGCGGGATGCTGGGACCCAAGCACGATAGAGGCTCACGACGGCTTCGACGGCATTTTTATCCCCACCCCCGACCAAGACCCGGTGCGGCTTGAGGATATCCCTTTCAGCCGTCCCCTCGGACATGAACTCGGGGCACACCACAACCCGACGCTTAGTCATGGCTTCGAGCCTTACAACGTCTCCAGGCACTAGTGTGGACTTGATGACAACAATCGCGGCTAGCTCTGCGTGTTTTGCAATTTGCTTGGCCAACATCTTCCAGCCCGAACCTGACACGCCTTCGCCTTTAAGGTGACTGGGCACACAGAGGAAAATGAAGTCGGTGCCCTTGAGGGCACCCGGCAAGGTCTTCGCAACGCGGACTTTTCCAGCAGCCCGGCCACTGACTTTCGAATCATAGGCCTGGACCTCCGCTCCTCGAATCTTCACAGCCAAGACTTCGCCAAGCGCCCGTCCAACGACGCCATAGCCAATGATCGTGACACGGGGCATGCTTCAGTAATCTAGAGATAAGAACCTTCATTAGAAGCCTGTTTTATTGGTTCTTTAATGTCTTTCAGTATGCAACGGTTCCTGAATTGAAAGCGCAGCATATAATATCAGTCCCGCATTTTTCGTGCGACAAGTGCCCTCGGAGTTTGGGCGGGGGCGGGGAGGCTAAGGGTACATATGAAACCCATCACCCCCTCCCTGCCCTTCCTGTCCTTCCCGACCGACGAGGTGCTCCGCACGTTCTGGCCGGTGCGCGCGCTGCTGGTCGAGACCAACCCGCCCGCCGGAGCGCAGGTGCCGCACCTCTTCGCCTCGCCGGAGGCCATCGTGAGCATGGAGCTCCACGACCCACGGCCGCTCCTCGAGGCCATCGCGATCGAGATGGGCTACGATCCCGATAAAATCGCCTCGGGCCAGGGCGAGACGGGGATCTCGGGCCACACCTGGGTCACCTATTGCAGCGAGCGATGGCTCCCGATGCTGATCCGCTGGCAGGCCGGGGAGGCGCAATTGCTCGTGACGATGGTCGAGGCGTTCGATTGCGGCGACGGCTCCTCTAACCTGCGGACGACCATCCTTGGCGATGCGGCGGCCAAGCCGATCATGCGTCGCTTGGCGGTCGCGCTGTCCCGGTTCGGACTGACCCGGCGCGGTGACTGCCACGGAATGGCGACGGTGGACGGGGAGTCGCTGCAGGTGATGGTGCCAGAGATTGCCTTCAAGCGCCTGGACTCCACGCTGATCATCAACGGGGACATTCACGGCCGGCTGAACGAGACGCGTGCCGGAGAACTCCCGGACCTCCTGCATTCGTGCGACGTCAGCGCGCTCCCGGGGGCAGAACAGATGCCGATCGGCGGGGCCGAACTCTGGCTGCCGCACCGCCATCCCCTGAAGATGGCCTTCGCGCCCGACCGGGTGATCCCGGCCGAGCTGGTCGAACTGATCCAGAGACAGAGCGTGCAGAAAGCCCGTGACCTCACGACCCAAGAGCTCCGCCGCTTCTTCGCGTCCAAGGAATCTCGCGACAAGCGTGCGTGGCTTAGCCAAGCCGCGGGCGAGTCGGCGGAGTCACAGCAACAGCGGGCCTACCTGGCGGGATCGCTACTGGAGATCGAAAAGGCGGGGCCGATCGAAGGTGAGCTGAGCCGCCCAGGCCTGCCCTTCGAATCCTTCGCCTTACGCACGGGCGTGACTTCGGTCGGGGATGACCTGCGCTGGCCGGCGGCGGAGATCTTCGCGGGAGCCGGCCCACAGCCCACGTCGAAAGGAATGAGCCGCGGCCTGATCGAACTGGCCCTGGGGGCCGTCGAACATGCGGTGATGATGATGTGGAGCATGAGGGAAAAGGCCTGGCTCAAGCCGCCGCGCGAGGGATGGGTATCCCGGGACATGAAGGAGAGCCTGCTGAAGGGCCCGGGGTCTCCCCGCGCCAAGATCTTCCGGGCCGAGAAGCCGAGCTTTGGCATCCACCAAGGGCTGCCCATCTCGGTCAACTACAGTGCAGTCGTCTGGCGCAAGCACGACGAAGAGGCCCTAGCGTTCGACTTCGCCTACCATCGTCCGTCGGACGGCGTGCATCTGGCGCGCGTGCGGAGGTGCGCGGTGCCGGGCCGCGACAGCGTGACCGCGAGGGGCACGCTGGCACGGTGACACGGGGGCACGGGAGAGTATAGAGTTTCGAGTATCGAGTATGGGGCGGCAGGTAGGGCGCGGCTCTCCGAGCCCGCCGAGGCAGAGGTGGAGAAGTGGGCGGACGGCTCGGAGAGCCGATGCGTCCCTACCTAAGGCCGGCTATGTCGTGACGCGGTCCCGACCCTACCCATATCAGGTCGAAGCGGTTAGCGGTTAGGCGGGCGGGAACAAAGGCAACTAGGGCAGCACGCGGTGCTGCCCCTACCTAGATACAGCGGATGCGATGTCGTCGCATCCCTACCTGATGGGAAGGGGCTGGACGGGTTCTACGGGATGAATAGAAGGATGTCATCGATGGCCTACTCCACCGCCGACTTCCATTACCTGACGATCCTCCGCGAGCTCGAGAAAGAGACGACGCGGCTGGAAAGGCGCCGTAAGTCCAGCGAACGCGGCCAGGCCCACCGGACGAGCCGGGTGTTCCGCGATCTGTTCGGCGAGCTCGGCGACAAGGTGGCCGGCGACAGCATCACGCTGAAGCTGAAGGCGTCCGGCGAGAAACTCCTCGAGACCGAGCTGGCGAGCGCCGACCTGATCCGCGAACTGACCGAGGGCCGCCCACGCTACGAACGGATCGCCGCCGGCGACTGGCCTCCGGTGGTCCCAGCCCCCCGGATGGTCGAGCGATTCACGGCGCTGACCATCGGCCAGCATTCCGAGGACCCGAGCCAACCGCTTTCCGCCCATGCCGCCCAGGCCTTCAAGTCGGCGGTGCTCCCTGCCCTGGCCTGGGGGCTAGTCAGCAGCCTCTACGAACTCTCCGAAGACCTGCGTAGCGAAGCGCAGGCCGAGCTCGCCCGACTTTTCGCCGGCCCCCGCAAGCCCCACCAGGACGAACTGATCCTGAACGACGAAGAACGCGTCGGCTTCCTGTATCTGCGCATGGTCGAAGCGTGGTTCAGCCTGCTGGACTCGGCTCATCCTTGGGGCGTAGCCAAAGCGCACCTCGAAGAAGCCAGGCATAAGCTCTCCGGCTGGCTCAAGCGCCCGCTGACCGAACTGGACACCCTGCTCTGGGAAAGCCTGGGCGAACATTACACCAGCCAGCAGGCCGGGGCCCAACGCGCCCGCGTGGTGAGTCAGGCCGGCGGCCATACGGCCGGCTTCATCCGCCATCGCCTCCAGCTCTTCACGGCCGCCGCCGATCTGAAGCTGCGCAAGTTCCGACTGCAGACCGAAAACTCACTGGGGAAGGCCGTCGGGGTCCGCTTCGCCGCCGAGGACATGTCGCCGGCCAAAGCCGACGCCGCCGCCCATGAAGCCTGCGGCGCGGCCTTCTGGCTGGCCCGTGCCTGCTTCGGCAAGCACGTCGGCGACCAGACTCAGAATATCCCCGCCGACCTCGCGTCCGAGCGGGTCTTGCTCCTCCTCCTGCGGGCCGCCGTGCACCTCAAGCACGACGCCCCGCTCCAGCTGACATGCGTCCGCTACGCGGCCGGGTTCGCGACCAATCCGCGCTACGTCCGCTCGGGCGCCGTGCTGGACAACCAGGAACGGCTCGTCGACCTCTACGCGAAGATGCCCGGAGCCCGCCGGTCGCTGACGCAGCTTTTCCGAGGCCGCATCGCCTGGCATGATTGGAAAGCCCGACGGACGGAATCTCCCCAGGCGGCCCTGAATCACTACGCCGCCGCGCTCAAGGAACATAACCATGCGGAACATGGCTTCGACGCCGAAGCGCCCATCCACTTCTTCCCGGAACTGATCGTCCTGCTGGACCAGGCGCGCAAACGGAAGACCC
>Ga0222712_10007769_pt1 | contig 10291 bp, 7 predicted proteins | sample C33_657DmetaG_FD_165043 | JGI IMG/M metagenome (GOLD analysis project Ga0222712, IMG submission 165043) | Estuarine water microbial communities from San Francisco Bay, California, United States - C33_657D | ecosystem: Environmental > Aquatic > Marine > Unclassified | place: USA: California...
AATCGCTGGTATCGGACCTGGTCCGTTTGCAGCCATGTTGCTTGCCGACATGGGCGCTGAAGTCATTCGCGTAGATCGTGCACAAGCTGTTCGTGGGCCTGCACCCGCAACACCAGCAGGTGACCTCATGCTTCGTGGGCGTCGCAATATCGCACTAGATCTGAAAAGCCCAGAAGGTGTTGAGGCTTTGTTGCAGTTGGTGGAAAAAGCAGACGGTCTCATTGAAGGTTTTCGCCCTGGCGTAATGGAGCGCTTAGGCGTCGGACCAGATGTATGTCATGCGCGTAATCCAAAACTGGTTTTTGGTCGAATGACTGGTTGGGGTCAAGAGGGCATGTATGCACAAGCAGCAGGCCACGACATTAACTACATCTCGTTGTCTGGTTCGCTTGCGCACTTCGCACGCGCTGGTGAAGCACCAGTACCGCCTCTCAATATGGTGGGCGACTTTGGCGGCGGCGGAATGTTCCTGGCGTATGGCGTCGTGTGTGCTTTGTTGGAAGCACAAAAGTCTGGCAAGGGCCAAGTTGTCGACACAGCGATGGTCGATGGCGCAGCAGTTCTCATGACAATGTTCTGGTCGTTTAAGTCCATGGGAATTTTCAATGAAAATGCCCCTGGAACAAACCTTCTCGACACCGGAGCACATTTTTACGATGTATTCGAGTGCGCCGATGGCAAATACATTTCGCTTGGTTCTATTGAGCCACAGTTCTACGCAGAGTTGTTGAAACTCACAGGACTTGAAGGTGACCCAGAGTTTGCAAAGCAGATGGACCAATCAATGTGGCCACATCTGAAAGATCGTCTCCGTGAGGTAATGAAGGCAAAGACACGTGACGAGTGGTGCGCAATCATGGAAGCCACCGACGTGTGCTTTGCACCGGTACTCACTATGAGCGAAGCAGCAGCGCATCCACACAACGTGGAGCGCAGCACGTTCATCAATGTCAATGGCCACATGCAGCCAGCGCCCGCGCCACGTTTCTCGCGCACAACTCCTGAAGTCGGTCGTGCATCTGCACATGCTGGTCAGCACACTGCAGAAGTGCTGCGTGAGTGGGGCGTTGCCAACGTCGACGCTCTCATCGCTAGTGGCGCAGCCAAGCAGGCATAGGTGTCAACTCTCGTTTGTTTTCATGCACATCCCGATGACGAATGCATCGGCACTGGCGGAACCATTGCGCGCGCATCAGCTGAAGGGCATCGCGTGGTGTTGGTTGTTGCAACTAACGGAGACCACGGTGAAATACCTGCAGATATGCCAGCGGGGCTCACACTGGTTGACGTTCGTCGTGAAGAGACACTGAAATCAGCAGAAGCCCTTGGCATTCACAGAGTGGTGTGGCTGGGTTACGAAGACAGTGGAATGACCGGTTGGGAACAAAACAGTCTTCCTGGTGCTTTCTGTAATGCATCTCTCGACGAGGCTGCGCACAAACTTGCTGCTGTGCTTCGTGAGGAAAACGCCGACGTGCTCACGACATACGATTGGCACGGTGGTTATGGTCACCCAGATCACATCATGGTGCACAAAGTAGGGCATCGCGCCGCAGAGTTGTTTCCCGAAGTGCGAGTTCTTGAAAGCACGATGAATCGCGATCAAATGCGTCGCGGTATCGAAGCGGCACGTGCTGCAGGCTTTCTTCCAGAGGGCGAAGGGTTTAACCCAGATGGCCCTATGGACGATGGCAATCCAATGGGAACACTTGAGGCAGAAATCAATTACAAAGTTGATGTCGTAGGTTTCGTTTCACAAAAGCGTGCAGCCATGAAATGTCATGCAAGCCAATTGAGCGATTCCAGTTTCTTCTTAGCAATGGACGACGACACTTTTGCGCGACAGTTTGGCAATGAATGGTTTATTGACCCAACGAGCGATGCGCCTATGCGTGACGGATGGATTTTTGAATGACGCGCGTGTACATGGTGCGACATGGTCGCGCTGCAGCCGGATGGAATGTTGATCCTGACCCTGCACTTGATGAGTTAGGTCGCACGCAGGCGCTAACTGTTGCAGGAAAGTTGTCTTCACGTGGGCCGTTGCCCGTGGTGTCGAGCCCGTTGTTGCGTTGCCAACAAACCGCTTTCCCTTTGGCTACTGCATGGAAACAAGACATAGTCATCGAGCCACTTGTCGGAGAGATTCCGTCGCCTGAGGGATACGCACTTGAAGACCGCGTTGATTGGCTGCGAGATGCGATGGCGGGAACGTGGACTCAGGTGGGAGAAAAATCTGGTGAGCATTACGTGACGTACCGCAACGCAATCGGTGACTTTGTGAAATCAATCAAGGAAGACACAGTCATCTTTAGTCATTTCATCGCCATCAACGCAGTCATTGGCGTTGCCACGCAGAATGATGCTGTATTGGTCACAAGTCTTGATAACTGCTCAGTCACGACCTTTGAGGTGCATGCCGATGGGCGACTCGAACTTATTGAGGCCGGCAATGAAGCCGACACTCTGATTCGCTAGGTAGATTTATCACGTGCTGTCGTTAATGATTCTTGATATTCACAAGGCGTGGGCCTGGGTAGCAATTCTCAGCAATGCTCTCGCTGGAGTATGGGCACTGGCTGCACACAAGATCACGCCGTTACGTACTCGCGCATTGTGGTGGTACACCGGAGTTGCTCAGTTCAGTATTTTTGTGCAGGTCACTCTTGGCGTCATCATGGTGAACAAAGAGAAACTTGAGTTTCCAGCGTTTCATGCGTTCTATGGTTTCGTTGCCATCATGGCCGTTGCCATCATCTACAGCTATCGCTTGCAACTAAAGAGCCGTGTGTACTTGCTCTACGGCTTCGGCGGTCTATTCCTCATGGGCTTGGGTATTCGAGCCATGTTGGTGGGTCAGGCCTAACTACTTATCGACCGGGCAATACGTTGCACGGTTCTTTGTGTGGCTCAAGGACGAATAGTTAATCAATGTCAATGGGCGCCCAAGTCCCTGCGAAGTTTTGACTTTTTGAATGTCAGCATTAGCGATGCTCCACAATGGGTCTTGCCCATCTGTCAGTGAGTGAATCTTTTCCTTCCAGCCATTTGCCGTTGGTTTCAACTCGAATACCTGGCCTGTCCGGTACGGACTGTCCTCGTTGTAGAACTGTCCTGAGCCCGAAGTGAGAATCAATGACCGGTCAGTGGCAGCAACTTGACTGAGCTCGCCGATTTCATAACCAGCTACGACTTCGGGCATACCTGATTCGTTCATGGCGATGATTGTGACGCTTTGGTTGAATTCATTTAGGTCGGCCCGCGTTTCGGATTTGGGAAGATAGCCATTGCCCACTGAGAGTACGAAGACGTCGTCTTGACCAACTCTAAGTTTTTTGAGATTGATAGTTCCAACCTTTGTCGGATACACGCATTTAGAAATACTGAAGTGTGATTGGAGAACAGAGAAGGTGAACTTCTTGTCTCCACGTATGCCTTCTGCATAGACAGTGATTTGCAGTTCGTCTGAGTTGTCCCAATTGAGGCTGTCTGTCTGAAAGCGTTCGATAATGACTTGGTAGCGCCCCCGATTTGTAGAGCCCACTCCACAGGCCATAAGGCCGATGAACTTCTTCGGTGAACACGAAAACTCTGAGCCAGTACTTTCGCGGAAAGATGGGATATACGGAGCTTGCCAAACTCCTGCGCCAGAGTCGTATAGGTGAGAAATTCCGTACACGAAAGGGTTGTAGCGAACTGGTGGAATGCGTTCAGGCCATGTAGTTGGAAATGGATACTTCAGAGTCGAAGTTCTCAGGGTGCGATCGCTAACAAACGATTTACCAACAGCAGGGTCAACAGGGTCGTTGCTCTGTGGTTCGAAGTCTGCTGCATCTTGCACGCCATGGTCATAAGAATTTTCATCAAAATTTTCATTCGGACCCGAGTCCTCGGAAACGGCATCATCGCCCGTGGTTGGTATCGAAGAAGTTGGTGCGGTACTGCTTGAGCTTTGTGCCGATTGGTTCGCCATGTTCTTGACGAGGGGAGTCAATAGGGAAATGATCACCACGGTGATTGCGGTAAGGACTAAGGCGCGGTTGAGTCGAGAGGCAGATGTGTTCACTGCATGACTATATATTCAGTTATGAACTGGCCTTCACTTAGGCGTAAGGCAACTTGGCCTAATTATTTGAGCGACGACTCAAGTTCGTTCAGTGCTGCAGTTAACGGCGCAGGAAGCTTTGAACCGAACTGGGCGTAATGATCGCGCATTTGCGGTAATGCCGATTTCCAGCCTTCGGAGTCGATAGACAACAAAGCGTTCATGTCAGCGTCGGTGACGTTGAGGCCAGAGACATCAATGTCGGCAGGGGATGGCAAGTAACCAATTGCAGTCTTAGTTGCATTTGCTTTGCCGTCAACGCGATCAAAGATCCACTTGAGCACGCGGCTGTTCTCGCCGTAGCCCGGCCAGAGGAAACGACCGTCTTCATCACGTCGGAACCAGTTGACAAAGAAAATCTTTGGAAGGTTTTCGCTCTTTGTAGAAGAACCCACTTTGAGCCAGTGGCCAAAGTAGTCAGCCATGTTGTAGCCACAGAACGGAAGCATGGCCATTGGGTCGAAGCGAAGATTCCCAACTGCACCCGCTGCTGCTGCAGTGGTCTCAGAGGCCATGATGCTGCCGAGGAACACGCCGTGATCCCAATCGAAAGCTTCTGTTACCAATGGAACAGTGGTGCGACGACGACCGCCAAACAAGATGGCTGAAATGGGAACGCCTGCAGGGTCTTCCCACTCTGGAGCGATACATGGGCACTGTGATGCAGGCGCTGTAAAGCGAGCATTTGGGTGCGCAGCAACTGCGTCACTCTCAGGAGTCCACACATTGCCTTTCCAGTCCGTTGCACGTGCTGGAGCGGTGTCACTCATGCCTTCCCACCACACGTCGCCGTCTGGAGTGAGAGCAGTATTTGTATAGATGCTGTTGCCCCACAAAGTTTCCATTGCATTTGCGTTGGTGTCGTAACCAGTGCCTGGTGCAACACCAAAGAATCCGGCTTCAGGGTTGATGGCATACAAGCGGCCATCGGCGCCGTACTTCATCCAGCAAATATCGTCACCGATTGTTTCTGCTTTCCAGCCCGGAATTGTTGGCACCAACATTGCAAGGTTTGTCTTGCCGCAAGCCGAAGGAAATGCTGCCGCGATGTATTTCGACGCGCCTTCAGGGTTTGTGAGTTTCAGAATGAGCATGTGCTCGGCAAGCCAACCCGCATCGCGAGCCATGACTGAAGCAATACGCAATGCAAAACATTTCTTTCCAAGCAACGCGTTGCCGCCGTAACCAGAACCAAACGACCATATCTCGCGCGTGTCAGGGAAGTGCACGATGTACTTGTTGTCTGGGTTGCATGGCCATGCAGAACTCTTTTGACCAGCAGCGAGTGGATCGCCAACTGAGTGCACGCAAGGCACCCAATCGTTGTTGCCCAATACATCGAGAGCGCCTTGGCCCATGCGAGTCATGATGCGCATGCTGACTGCAACGTATGCGCTGTCGGTGAGCTGTACACCAATATGAGCAATGGGGGAGCCAAGTGGACCCATAGAGAAAGGCACCACATACATGGTGCGGCCCTTCATGGCGCCTTGGTACAACGAGTTCATTTCTGCACGCATTACAGATGGTTCACGCCAGTTGTTGTTGGGGCCAGCGTCTGCTTCGTTGGTGGAACAAATGAATGTTCGATCTTCTACACGTGCAACGTCGCCCGGATCTGAATGTGCCCAATAACTATTTGGGCGTTTTGCTTCGTCGAGCTTCTTGAAAGTTCCTGCATCGACAAGTGATTGACACAAGGTTTCGTACTCGTCAGCAGTGCCATCACACCAATAGATGGAATCTGGTTGCAGAATTTCTGCCCAATCATTCACCCACTGTGTAAGGCGGGTGTTGCTCGTGGTTGCAGCCATCGAAGGACCTCTGTTCGTGAAGATGGATTCGGGGGAAATCCAACATTGCTAGTTCAAGTCTAAAAACTAAACGATGGGGGTTCCCATGTCAGATTCTGAACCGAGGCTGAGACTTGTGGCACGACCAGAGGCGTCGAGGGTGAAGACCACTCGTTGGCCCTGGCGCAACATCCGAAAGATGGAACCCTCTAGGGCGTTGGGGGCAAGGTCGTATTCAGACAGGTCGGTATCGCTGACGACGATTCCATCACCGTTGGATGGATCGAATGCCTTGATGACGCCTTGCATGGCAATCCGCCTTAGCGGGCAACCTTGGTGACTTTGCCGGACTTGATGCATGCGGTGCATGCATAGACGCGACGTGGTGTGCCTTTAACAAGTGCACGGACGCGCTGGATATTTGGGCTCCAGCGGCGCTTGGTACGGACGTGTGAGTGTGACACTGACATGCCCCATGATGGGCCTTTGCCACACACTTCGCAAACTGCAGCCATTTTGGATTCCTCTTCGCTTCGGGGAAACCTCGTGGCTTCCGAACGCAGGTATAGAAACTACCAGCGAGACCAAAGCACCCCCAACCGTCCGAGCAAAGTAGCCTTGGCATTCATGGCAGGGTTGGAGCTATTGGGGGCAGATGAGGTCCGGCGCACGGTGGTGACCTTCCGTGACGCCATGCGTGCCCACGCCCCAGGAATCAACCGCCTCAACGTCTACCCAGTCCCAGATGGCGATACGGGCACAAATATGTCTCGCACCCTCGATGCTGTGGTGGCCGAACTTGAAGGCGCCGGCCCCGAGATGGACGCCACCTGTAAAGCCATCAGCCACGGCTCGCTCATGGGGGCTCGGGGAAATAGTGGAGTCATCCTCAGTCAGATCCTCAGAGGACTAGTTGCCACCATCAATGAAAGCTCCGATGGCAAGGTCAATGCCGCGCGCATGGCCGACGCATTGAAGCGGGCATCTGCAGCAGCGTACGAAGCGGTGTTGAAACCAATCGAAGGAACCATCTTGACTGTGGTGCGCGAAGCTGCCGATGGAGCAGCCGCAGCAGCTGTAGGTGGCGCAACATTGTCGGCCACGTTGCAAGCTGCGCGAACTGCTGGTCGAGATGCGTTGGCGAGAACACCAGAGTTATTGCCAGTTCTCAAAGATGCAGGTGTTGTCGACGCTGGCGGTGCGGGTTTTTTGTTGCTCCTTGATTCGGCAATTCATGTGGTGGATGGCGAGCCAATGCCAGAACCAGATGAATCAGCTGGCCCATCTGTTGACCAGTTAGAAGCAGTTGCAAAACGACACCACGACGACGGTTCTGTAGATGTGAGCGAACTTCGCTACGAAGTGATGTTCCTCCTTGATCTTGATGATGCACAAGCTGGTGCATTTAAATCTGCATGGGGTTCCATTGGCGACTCCATTGTTGTGGTCGGTGGCGAAGGTTTGTACAACTGCCACATTCATACAAACGACATTGGTGCAGCTATTGAAGCGCCGCTGTTGTTGGGTGGGCGACCAAAACAGATTCGAGTCACAGACCTGTTTGAAGAAGTGGCCGACGAACATGCAGCGCGCGAGGCAGAACTGGGAGCACCAATTCAGTCGCGCACAAGCACTACGTCATTGCCGCCAGTTACCTGTGCCGTGGTCGCGGTGGCTAGCGGAGATGGAATTGCAGAACTCTTTGGTCAGCTTGGTGTTCATGGTGTGATCTCTGGCGGTCAAACTCTCAATCCGTCTACTGCCGAATTGTTGGCAGCGGTGGAACACATGAATGCACGTCAAGTTGTCATCTTGCCGAACAACAAGAACATCATTCCGGTTGCGCAACAGATCGATGCGCTCACCACCAAAGATGTGCGTGTTGTTCCTACGTGCTCTATGCCTGAAGCACTTGCATGTTTGGTGTCGTATGACCCAGAAGCATCCGCCGAGTCGAACGCACGCAACATGACAATGGCCGCAGACGCAGTAGCCACCGGTGAAGTTACTCAAGCAGTGCGCGATACACAGACCGACGCCGGCCAGGTAACAGAAGGGGATTGGATCGGCATTGTGCGCGGGGATGGCATCGTGGCAATCGCCGGAACGCTTGCCAGTGCTTCTACTCAGTTGCTCGACCACCTCATCGGAGACTCAGGTGAATTGCTCACCATCATCACGGGTTCCGATGCCACGCCAGCACAGACAGATCAAATCTCGGCGTGGGTCTCAGAGCATCGACCAGACGTAGCAATCGAAGTGCACGCGGGTGGACAACCCTTGTACCCATATTTATTCGGCGTTGAGTAATTCACCTCTCACCCTTCGCGATCTTGATGAAATAGGTCTTGATCGCATCAATGAAGCGAAGGAAAAGAAGAAGGCTGCGTTAGAAAACTTCGGCATCCAAAGCGTTCTCGATTTGTTAGAGACGTATCCGCGGCGATACATAGATCGCACAAACATGATCACTATTGCTGACCTAGAACCTGGTGTTCCAGCACTTGTCATTGTCACGGTGGAATCGTCCAAGTTGTTTATTACTCGTAATGGGAAGCCAATGGTGAAAGTTGTTGTCACCGATGGCCATCGAAAACTCTCAATCACGTTTTTCAATCAGAAGTGGCGCGAGAAGGAACTGCAACCAGGAATGGAAGTTGCGGTCTTTGGAAAACCAGATCTGTATAACGGTGCTTTACAAATGACAAACCCAGTGGTTGACAGAGTGGGCGACCAAACAGGTCGCATCCTTCCCATTTACCCGCAAAGCGAAAAATCTCGAATCACAACGAAAGAACTTGGCAAGTGGATCGTCGATGCGTTGAAAAAATGTGGTCCACGTGGCATTGCAGACCCAGTACCGCAATCAGTCATTGACGCTCACGAGTTTGTGTCCAGACAGGTTGCATTCCATGACATTCATTTGCCTGAGTCAAACGATCATCACATTGCTGCCAGACGGCGATTGGCGTTTGATGAAGTACTGCGCGTGCAGTTGATGTTGGTTGGGCGCAAAGCTCAGTGGGAACGAGAGTCGGCCGGATTTGCACACGACACCAAGGGCCACCTCATTGACGGGTTTATGAAGGCGTTGCCATTTCCATTGACGGGTGCACAAAAGAGAACCATTACAGAGATTTATAAAGATCTTGCATCTCCACGGCCAATGCATCGTTTGCTGCAGGGAGACGTAGGTTCAGGAAAGACCCTTGTTGCAGTTGCCACAATGCTTGCCGCAGTGCAAGGTGGTCATCAGGCAGCAATTATGGCGCCCACTGAAGTGCTGGCAGATCAACATGCAATTGGCATTCGTGGCTTGCTTGATTCATTACAAGTCTCTGATGAGTCACAACTGTTTGGTGCGCGTGGCCTACGCATCGAGTTGCTCACAAACAAAGTCACAGGAGAGCAGAGAAAATCGATTCTTGCTGGAATCGCCGACGGCTCTGTTGATATCGCAATCGGTACTCATGCACTTATTCAAGACAAAGTTTCGTTCAAGAGTCTTGGTGCGGTTGTTGTTGATGAGCAGCATCGATTTGGTGTTGAGCAGCGTTCGCGTTTGCGCGACAAGGCACAAGAATCAGAACACGGACTCGTGCCAGATGTTTTGGTGATGACGGCCACTCCTATTCCTCGCACTGCTGCCATGACTGTGTATGGCGACCTGGACGTGAGCGTTCTTGATGAATTGCCCCCTGGTCGCACGCCCATCGTGACGACATGGGTGAATAGCCCTGTGGAGATTGAAACCATGTGGGCATCGGTACGCACGCGACTTGATGCAGGTGAGCAGGTGTATGTGGTGTGTCCTCTCATTGAAGAGAGCGAAAAACTGGAAGTCGCTTCAGCGCAAGAGACATACGACCAACTCACGCAGGCCGACCTTGCCGGTTACACAGTGGGTTTGTTGCACGGTCGAATGGCGTCTGGCGAAAAAGAAGCGGTGATGACGTCGTTTCGAAAGAATCAGACGCAGGTACTTGTTGCCACCACCGTGATTGAAGTGGGCGTCGATGTTCCGAACTCAACAAGCATGGTGATTCTTGATGCAGGCAGATTTGGTATTGCTCAGCTCCATCAGTTACGTGGTCGCGTTGGCCGTGGGGCATTGCAGTCACATTGTTACTTGGTGACACAAACTGCAGATGCGTCGCCACGGGTCGAAGCGCTCGTTGCATCAACAGATGGGTTTGTGCTGGCAGAAGAAGACCTTCGTCTGCGTGGCGAGGGCACCATCATGAGTGTGAACCAAAAAGGTGAAAGCGACCTCACGCTTGCATCACTGCAACGAGATCTCGACCTCATTCAATGGGCGCGTGAAGATGCAATCGCTATCATCTCTAAAGACCCCACGCTTGAGACATTGCCACTATTGCGCGATGAACTCGAT
>Ga0222712_10007772_pt1 | contig 10290 bp, 5 predicted proteins | sample C33_657DmetaG_FD_165043 | JGI IMG/M metagenome (GOLD analysis project Ga0222712, IMG submission 165043) | Estuarine water microbial communities from San Francisco Bay, California, United States - C33_657D | ecosystem: Environmental > Aquatic > Marine > Unclassified | place: USA: California...
TTTTTATAAATATCGTTTAATTATTGTTTATTATCTTTCTACTGCACCAAATCCATGTGCTACAATAGTTGAATAAGTAGCTGAACCACCTATACACATATTTAAGTTTTCGCTTGTTATTGTATAGCATCTCGCTGCCGGTCCACCTTCACTAGCAGTTGATATAACATTAATAGTATTATTTATACCGAAAAGAAGGTCTGTAAATCTTACACCGGCTGAAGTGAATCCTTGTACTTGATATAAGAATCCTGAGCCACCCATTCCTTTTACAATAATAGTAGTGTTTCCGGGAGCAAAATTTTGTAAGGTTCTTGCACTTATACCTCCTCCATAACTTGGAGAATATTCACCATCAGGGTTTCCGAATCTAATAGCACCAGCTACTTGAAGAGCCACATTTTGGTTTGTGTTCCAATTGGCTGCACATGCTCCTATTCTTACAACACCACCACTTCCCATTGATTGCATGTGTATATCCCCCGTACATCCACCATATGATGATGTATATCCTATACCACCATTTAAATATAATCTACCACCTTTAAAATTTGCCGTATTATCCGAAGTACCAGCTTTTATCATTAAATCCTTACCTCTACCTGTACCTTGGTCAGATGGTGAACCACCTCCCGCACCCGTTGGTGTGATAACAACTCTCGAATCATAATAAGAACCTAAAGCAAGAACCAAACTTGCACCAGAAGCCGCAGTACCCACACCACCATTTCCATCAGTATCAAAGTATATTAATCTTGCGTTTGAATCTGCTTCTGCATTATATACAGGCCAACCCAATGATGGCGATGATGCAGTAATACCGCTTGTTGTAACATGCAATTTACCAAGAGGAGATGGGTTACCTATACCAACTCTACCATTGATTATGGTCATAGTATTACACCATCCACTTGTATTTTTAGTTTGGAAATTTATATACCCTTGATTAACTGCCGTACAAAATCCAAGAGCTTGATATGTCATTTCACCATTTGATGTAGGAGCACATAAATTATAACCATATAATGCAACTCTATCACCAGTTGCGGTACTTCTAGTGTAAAAATTTATTCTGGCATCTGAATTTGTTGTAGTATTGCAATTTACTCCAATAGTTCCACCATTTACTACTAAATTTCCACCCACACAAACATCACTAGCAAAACAAGATACACCAGTGTATTCTATTTTTAGTTTAGTAGCAACAGCTGCTCTTTCACCAATTGCAAATATCAAATCACCACTACTACCACCAACTCTATTGTATTTTATAAATCCACCTAATTCATTTGAAGCGGCATCATAGTTTCTATAAAATTCAATACCATAGCAATTTACTCCTGAATTATATCCGTTATAAAATCTTAAATTTCCACTATTTTGTGTAGGTGAACATATTTCTAAATTTGCTCCAGGCGAATTAGTACCAATACCAACATTGCCCTTTTCGTTTAAAATTAAAACATCTAATCCACAAGTAATTCCATCATTGCAAGAAAATCCAAAAGTTAAAGATTGACAAGTACCAACATCTCCACTAATAATTCTAGTAGTTGGTCTTGTTCCATTTGTAGATGTATCTGTTAAAAACAAATATGGATTTGCGTTACTAATATGTAAAACCGCACAAGGTGTAGTTATGCCTATACCTACTCTACAAGTGTTTGTTATTCTCATTGCTTCTACGCCAGAACCAACACTTGTTACATTAAAAATTATATTATCACCCCATACTCTTAAAGTTTCTGCAGTTGATGTATCATTTGCACTTTTTACTGTTACAAGAGAATCTGCATAATTAACAAATAATCTTCTTGCTCCACCTGCTAATACATTAACATCCAATTGTGATAATGGGCTATTAGTATTTATTCCGACATTTCCATTAGCTAATAAAGTAAATCTTTCTGCACCACAAGTGTACATTCTAATTGGCTGGCTACCCACTCCTTCATTATTTGCAGATATACCCAATCCACCATTTGCTGTTCTAAATATATGAGGTCTATCAGTTGGGTTTGGTAATACAGTATTTGTTCCATCAAAATACGAATATAGTGTACTACTAGCACAACTACAAACACTATTAGAAAAACATGCATGCGAATTACCTATTAAATTAGCATTTACACAAACCGTTGTACCATTATCAATTATACAACTATCGGTAAGATGTTCATTTCCAGCTCCTTTTTGAATATAATTACTTGTTGGGTAAATTTCAGTTCCTACATTATCATAAGTTTGTGGTCCCATAAGGACTACCGATGATGTTACTGAATTGCTAGAGCCTCTATGTACAAATATAAATTCATCTTGTACTGAATCGTATAAGAATGAACCAGAACCACCTATCGAACCACTATCACCAATTGATAAACCCGCATATCTTACAGCAGGATTAGCAGTATTTAAATTTACTATATTTGTACCAATAGAAACAGCAGATGCCGTAATGTTTTGAAGAGATGAAGAACCTTGTACTATTAAATCCGTTGTTATATATAAAGAACCCGTAATGGTTTGCGTTCCAATAAAGGTATTAGAACCCGTTGTTGCTAAACTACCGGTTTTAATTTCTAATGATGTTAATCTCGTATTTTGTGTGGTATTTAATGTATCTACTGATGCTGAGGTTGTTTCTAATGAAGTTAATCTAGCAATGTTTGATGCCGAAATAATTTCAATTGAATTTAATCTACTCAAATTTGAAGCAGATATAGTTTCAATTGAATTTAATCTTGCCGAAGTAGAAGATGTGAATGATTCCAAACTATTTATTCTACTATCGCTTGAAGAAGATATTGTTTCAATACTATTTAATCTACTATTTGTCGAAGCAGTAAATTCATTAGTTGCGTTTATATCAATTCCGGCAATAGAACCTGTGAATGAACCTGTTATGGATGCAGATGAACCACTTACTACAATTGTTGTACCTTTAAGTTGTGCCGAGAATATTTTCATTCGTTAATTCTTTTTTATAAATATTTGTTTTTATTAAGGTTTTGTTGGCCAATTTACAATATCAGTTACATTTGTTATAGTTGATATTATATCTCTTAATTCTTGTCTATAAGTTTGCCATTCCGCTTTCTTTTCATTACTCAAAGGTGAATCAATTGTTTGTGTCCAATCAGATTCTGCTAATCTTCTATCCCTTTCTTGTCTTATAAAGTTTTTATGACTTTCTAATATCACAACTTCTACTTCTTCGGTAGATAACGATGCAATATCAGTTGGTATAGGTGAATTTCTTTCAACTGCGTTTGCTACAAGATTATCATAATCTACATTTATGTATTCTATTGAACCATCTTCTTTTTCTATTTTTATAAAATCACTCATAATATAAATTTTTTATGTATAATATTGACCAGTTGTATTGTTTTCTGCAAAAGAAAGAACATTTATTCTCATACCTAAATCCAAACCATGTGAACTTATAAAAACATTTATTTTACCTTCTGTATATCCATTATCTTGTCTATCAAATTTTAAACATACATAATAAGGTGAATCCGTTTTGTAAATATTTGATAATGTAGTTGATGCTGAATTATAAATGTATTTATTTAAAATAGATGTCCCATTATACGGATAGCATCCAGCATACCCAAAGCAATTTTGTGCATTATATAAATACCCCCAATAGTAAAAAAATAACATAGCAGATTGGGTCGGATAATCCGTTTTTATATCTAAGTATCTGTTACCAGCTCTTAGTGTAAATTCACCAATGTGTTGCATCATTGGAGTTGATGACCTAGTCCATCCATTTGGACTACTTGCATCAAAAATTGTTCTTTGAAATATTGCCATAGTTTATATAATTTCTTCTAATTTAATTTTAAATCTTTTACAATTTGAATTGTTAATGATATACAAATTCTCCGCTCCTTCTTGTATTGTCCAATTGCCATTTGTACCATCTATATCATTTCCACCACACTTATTCATATTACTTAAATGTAAGTCATTTGTATATATGTGAGCCCAAGCGCAATTTGAATTTCCTAAACATCTTGTGTTATTAGCATCTGGAATAACATTTCCATAAAATATATTTACATCTGCAAAATATCTAAGTCCTGCTGTGTTATCGGCTCCGTAGATTGAACCCCTATTTACTCCATTTTTTTGCCAAAATATATATGGTTCACCAGAAGAAGCAGTTGGTCTATTAATAAACATTCCTTCACCTGTTATTATTAAATTTTGACTAACACAAACTTGACAACTAAAAGTGCTTATACCATTGGAAGCAATAGTAAGTCTTTCCTGATTATTAGTACTTAGCACTAATGGGAAACTTCCTAAAGTTCTTAAATATGCAGCATTTTGGTCTGTAAGAATATTAAAACAATTTCTTGTACCACCTGTATTATCTCTATTGAAAATAAAATTAAGATTTGCACCAAATGTATTATTAGATGTTATCGCTGTTTGGTTAGTTGAATATACTTCAAAACCAAACGCTGGTGTTGTTTGGCCTATGCCAATATTACTTCCATAAAAATACATTAAATCACCTGTACAACTAGCTATAGCTCCATAAGTAGCATTAGCACTTAATTTGAGCATTGTGTTGGCCCCATTTAAAAAGCTAAGTACTGGTCTATTTGCAACTGCTGAACAAATGGTAATACCATTATCAACTCCTAAAATATGCAATATATCAGTTGGTACTGCATTTATACCTACACATGTATTTCTATCACCACCTAATCTAATATATCCACATGCGTTTGTACTTGCGTTAATACCCGGAGTTATAAATAAATGTTCACTTGTACCACCTGCGGTTCTAATTATATTTGCTTTATCTGCTGTTATAGAACCACCTTGTTCACTTATTACTAAACCATTACAAACATTTGCACCTCTTTGAAAAAATGTACTTCCGTTACAAGAAACAATAGATGGTGCACAAATTGTATTTGAAAAGCATGTAACTCCACTATCATCTAATCTAACTAATGTGCTAGCATCATTATTTGTTCCTGCCGCCGATAAACCAAAAGTCATTGACCTATCCCCTAAACCGGTACTTACCTTAATAAATCCACCATATCCTACAACAGCACCTTGGGTAAATCCGATTGTTGCCGTTTCGTTATTTCCTGAATTTATATATAAAACGGGATTGGTATTGTTTACTACAATTGTAGGTGCACAAACATTACTTGCAAAACAAGCCGTACCTGTTCCTACTAAATTATTTTTAATACAAGTTGTAGTACCATTATCAAAAATGCAAGAATCAACTAAATGTTCATTACCCGTCCCTTTTTGAACTATATTAAGGGTAGGATAAGTTTCGTTTCCAATACTATCGTATGTCTGAGGACCCATAAGAACAACAGATGAAGTCACCGTAGTATTTGCTCCCCTATGTACAAATATCATTTCATCTTGTACTGAATCATATAGAAACGAACCAGACCCACCTACTGAACCACTATCACCAATTGATAATCCAGCATATCTTACAGCAGGATTAGCAGTGTTTAAATTAACTATGTTTGTTCCGATTGATACTGCGGAAGCAGTTATATTTTGAAGTGAAGATGAACCTTGTACTATTAAATCCGTTGTTATATACAAAGAACCAGTTATTGTCTGAGTTCCTATAAATACATTTGAACCGGTTGTTGCTAAACTTCCTGTTTTAATTTCTAATGAAGTTAATCTAGCCGAAGTAGAAGATGTAAAAGTTTCTATACTATCAATTCTTGCAATGTTTGATGCTGAAATTATTTCTATACTATTTAATCTTGCCGAAGCAGAAGATGTAAATATATTAGTAGTAAAGTTACTTGCGGTAAATGCGTTAAGAGAACTTAAATTATCATTTGTTACAATTGAATCACCCGTAAGAGTTTTTACAATTGTACCAGTATTATCAACTAAATATATTGAGCCCGTTCCTACATAAATGTGTTTCCAAGGGTTTGATTGACTTCCTAAATCATAAGCCCCACTTACTGCAGGAATTAGTGATTGAGAAATTGGATTTAAATGAGATGCGGTTAATGCGTTTACTGCGTTTGTTACAAGCACATCTGCCGCAGGTGTCCAACTTGCTGTATAAGGTGCTGAATCTGAAACCTGTAAAACATATCCACCATAAGATGAGCTAATTGCAGGTAAATCACCACCTATTGTACCAACTGCCCAACCTTCCGTTGCTTCAGGAAATGTAATTAAAGATGATGTTGTATCGGTTAACGCAATTGTTTGTGGAATTATTTTTTCATAATTACCATCGTATGTTTGAATACTTACAAATCTATCTCCAATATTATGTTCAAATCTCCAACTTAATGAAGATGTAAAGTATTGTTTGATTGTTCTACCATTAACTTCAATAGTACCACCAATTCCGGCAGTAGCATATCCACTAACAGGTGTACCAAATTCTAAAACTAAAGTATTTGCGTTTGTAGCAGTAATACTTTGTGGTAAAATTATATTATTGTTTGAACCATAAACCGTTACATTTGGATATTGTGTACTTAAATTATGTACAAATGTCCAAGTACTTGCAGGTTCCGATTGAGTATGAAACTTTGCACCAGCTGCTAAGCCAGTCAATTGAGAACCATCCCCTCTATATGAACCACTAAACGAACCACTAAACGAACCTGAAAGATTCTGAATAGTAGTTCCATCCAATTGTGAAGAACCACTTATTAGGGTAGGTTTAAAAGTTAATTCAGCAAATGTAATATCATCACCAACTAATCGGTATCTAACATCTAATGATTCAGTTACCTGCATTGCTCCACTTACAATGCCCACAGGAATTGATGAGATGCTTGAATAAGTAATTTGAGATGAGCCACTAACTACCCCAATTGGTAATAGTGATACCACTTGTGAAGAACCTGAAACTATACCAGCTGGCTTATTTTCAATATTATCCCAAGTCGTTTGAGTAATTGTACCACTAACTATGTAGTAGTTTCCTAATGAGCCTGTAATTTGTGCTGAAGATGAAAATATGCCATTTAAATTACTAGCTTTAATTGTTCCATCTATTTCTACTGAACCTGTGAATGAATGTGTATCATCTCCACTATCTCCAAATTTTGTACTTCCGCTTTGGAATACAACCGATGAAGAAACATATTCAGTATGAAACTCTTGTGCAGTAATTCTATCAGTTACAATTAAAGAGCCAGTGATGGTTAACCCACCAGTCATACTATCACCACTTACATTTACATAAGTTGCGTCAGCCGATGCCGTAAACGATTCTAAGGCATTTATTCTTGGAGATAATGATGCGGTAGTACTTTCTATTGAATCTATTCTTGCATCGAAAGAAGCGGATGCAGCTAAGAATGAAGATGATACGGCTGTATATCTAGGTATCTCTGCTGTTTGACCTGCTTGTTGTGTAAGTGAACCACTTATGATAGGACTATCTAAAATCATTTCTCCGTTTTATTATTATCTATAAATATTCTTTTTATTCTTATTGTGCTATCTCCATTATTGTATAACTAAAATTACCAACTGTATCTGCACTAAATCCTCCCACACCATAATATGGATTCCATTGATAATAATTACCTGCACCACCTGATGTTCCGATTCTAAAAGATATTGTATTTGCTGATGTTCCCCAAGAATTAGCGGCTCCATTTAGATTTATAATCGCACCTTGTGTTCCTGCACCAGTACATTGTCCTAAATTTAAAACATATCCACCAGATTTTGCTAAAACTGCCCCAGCACTATCATTTGATGCCCATAAATAAAAATGGTCAGATACATTTGCAGTTTCCCACAATGATATAGTATTGGTTTGTATTAATATCTTTGATGATGCCGATTTTGGTGTAAATGATACAGATGTTATAAGACAACCACAATTATATCCAGGAGTACTACCACCGGCACTTGGTCCCAAACTTGCGCTATTTCCAGATGGACCAGATGTAGCCACCGCTGTACCTGTTACAACTTGTATTGGTGTTCCGGGTGCAAATAAAGTACAAGTAGTATAAAGATTTCCTTGTAGTAAACAAACATTACCATTATGCATTAACAATAAAGGTGATTTAAGAGTACCATTTGCCTGATGGGTGTATAATACCATATTTGCTCCTCTACATCCCGCAGCACCTGCTACTGTTTGTATTTCTATCAATGCAACTCTTTGTCCACCCACTCCATCACCATCTACATTTATATTTGTTGAATCATACCACCCTATTTGTGAAATATAAGATGGATTGCACCCATACATTCTTATAGAACTTACACAACTACCATTATTAATAGTTAATTTTGATTCAGTTGTATTACAATTTATACCAATATGACCGGTAATCACCGTATTACCAAACCAACAACTTGTGCCGGAATTATATACTCTAAATAAACCAGTAGTATCTTCATAATTATTTAATCCCCAAGCCCCACCATTTACAGTAGTTCCACCATTATGAAAAACAATTTGATTATTACCTGCGTAAAATAATCTTTTAAATTGAGTATTATCTGATTTTACAAATAAAGTATCTCTATTACAACCATCTATGTAAAGTTGACAAGATAAAGTAGTTCTCCCATCTGGTGCAATTGTTATGTGGGGAGAATTATTTGTACCCAATTGTAAACATCCACCCTGATAGTTGATTATGCAATAATTTGCTCCACCTGTACCTCCAAATCTCAAATCACCATTTATATTTAATAAACCTCCACCAATATTGCAATTTTCATTTAAATTTATTTTAATAATTCCATCATTTAATATTTTAATTCTATCCGTACTTGCGGTTTGTAATGATAATGCTGCCTGACTATTTATTAATACATTTCCGGTAGAATTTGATGTTTCCATTCCACCCATTTGATTTATTCCATTATAAAAATAAAGACCTGAATACCCAGTAGTACATCCATTATTTATTGAAATTCCTGGATATTGTCCGGCACCAGTACATCCATTATTTCTACATACTTCTAATGCCCATTTTGGGTTACTAGCACCTATACCAAGCTGTGTTGAAAAGGAAGCAGTTGGTGTATTAAAACAAATACTATTTCCATAGTCGATTATACAACTATCTACTAAGTGTTCATTGCCAGTTCCTTTTTGGATATAGTTACTCGATGGATAGGTTTCAGTCCCAATATTATCATAAGTCTGAGGTCCCATTAAGATAACAGAAGATGTTACAACAGTTGAAGTACCTCTGTGTACAAAAATCATTTCATCTTGTACTGAGTCATAAAGAAATGAACCTGAGCCGCCTACTGAGCCACTATCTCCGATAGATAATCCAGCATACCTTATAGCAGGATTTGCGGTATTTAAGTTTATTAAGTTAGTACCAATTGATACTGCGGATGCAGTTATATTTTGTAAAGAAGAACTTCCTTGTACAATTAAATCAGAACTTATGTATAAAGAACCTGTAATCGTTTGAGTTCCAATGAAAGTATTTGAACCAGTACTTGCTAAACTACCAGTCTTATTTTCTAATGAATTTAATCTACTATTTTGGGTAGTATTTGTAGTATCATTAGATTGTGTATAAGAATTCAATGAAGAAAGAATACCAACTATTTGTTCACTTCCACTAACTAAAGTTGGAACATCTGTTAAGTTTGTATAACTAATAGAACCAGTCAATGCTGATGCTGAAACTGCTCCCACAATACTTTGGTTACCTACAAATGTATTTGAACCTGTTGTTGTGTATGCTCCTAAATCATTAAATGTATCACCATTTACTGAGAAACTACCAGTAATTAACGCTGAATCTATTCTCATTATTCTCCTATTTTATTTTCTAATTGTTTAACTTTTTCCGATAACTCTTTTACTGCTCCAATCAATAATGTCGTAACTTTAGAATAATCTAATAACAACATTTTCTCTGTCACATTTCCAACTACTACTTCTTTCTCATGTACTAATTCAGGTTGAACTTTCTGAACTTCTTGAGATACTAAACCTATTTGTCTAACACCTTCATTATTATATTCTTCAATCCAATCATAAGTATAAGCGTTCAATTGTTCAACCTTATCTAAAGCGCCTGTAATTACTTCTAAATTCGTCTTTAATCTTACATCTGAAGTAGTATTAAAGTTTTGTGCATCCACATCCCCACTCGCAACAATTGAACCCGTTACATTCAAACTACCACTCAATCCGTACACTCCATTTCCGAATTCAATAAATGCAGAAGTTGTTCTTGCACCACCCTTTGAAATGATTGCGTTACCTGAAGTTGGTATAGCAAATACTAATGTTGTTGTATT
>Ga0222712_10007773_pt1 | contig 10290 bp, 11 predicted proteins | sample C33_657DmetaG_FD_165043 | JGI IMG/M metagenome (GOLD analysis project Ga0222712, IMG submission 165043) | Estuarine water microbial communities from San Francisco Bay, California, United States - C33_657D | ecosystem: Environmental > Aquatic > Marine > Unclassified | place: USA: California...
GGGGTGATCTCGATTCGTTTGATGCTTTTCAACAGTTCCACAACTTTGATTTTCTTAAGTCTGTCCTGGGCTTGGTCTACCGTGATACCTAACCGTTCACTCATACATGCGGCCAAGATGGCTCTGCAGTGTGAGGCTGAACTGATAGGGTCGATGTCGCCCCAAGTGCACCCTGCGATTTTCTCAATGAGGAACGCCTCGTCGAGTGTCAGGTCGTCCTCTTCCACGTGCAGGTCTTCGTAGTCGATTTTCCACTTCATCGCCACGTCACCCTGCGAAAACCGCAACTGCAACGCGTCTAAAATGCCGCTCAGATTTCCGTCGTATTCGCCTGACGCGATACGTTGCGCAAAATCCTGCCCTGTTTCAGTCATTTACTGAACACTCCCTTTAGTTTCTGCGCTTGTCCGAATCCTGCACGGACCAGTGCTTTGTTGACTTGTTTATTGTACCCTGCTGGGGCTATTTCTTGCGCTGATTTCTTGCACGCAAGCCACACCGGCATGTGGTCCTTGGTCCCTGGGTGGAACGCGTAGGCCTTAGGTCCATCTGCTCCTGGAATCACCAACGCTCGACGACCTGCACGGATCGAGCCCTTCTTGGTGGTTTCGGCTAACATCTTGCCGAACACGCCACGATTGCTACCGCCGAACGCCTTATTCGCCCCGATACGCTGTTGTTTGCCAGCAATACCGCCTGACACTCGCCTACTCTTACCGATCGAATCCTTACTCTTACGGTACTGTGTACCCTTCGAGCCAAGGCGACCTGCACCAATGATATGCGGCACAGTGTCCCCAAACCATAGATGTAGTGGGCCTTTGATACGAATATTGGTGGCCGGTTTCACTTTACCCTTCACATCGTAGCCAACGCTCCACTTACGTTTTGCTACTTTAGCGTCAGGACGCAAACCACCGGCCCCAATAATCGATATCCAGGACGTTTTCACTTCCATGCCCACAGCGTTTGCACCCTCCTGCATGTACTGGGGCATGACATCCACCGATTTTTTGAACTTGTCACTCAGAAGTTGGAAATCTGACGACAGCCCAGCGGTGAATGTTTTAGACACGGATCACGTCGTCGAACGTGTAAGGTCACCAGTGCGTGGCCAGGTGATTGATAGGGTCGATAGATCCCCTACCTTACCTGAAACCGGTTTGTATTGGGTGACCAAATATGAGCCACTGTACAGTGGATTCGTGGCTGACGTCGATGCAGATGTAGCCTTAACCGACACGGTGATAGCGGTGCCTCGTGCGGCCCACAGTGTAGCGTCCACCTTGCTGGCGGCGTAGTCCTGTTGGAACTCGATAGTGATCGATCCGTCCTTGAGGCCGCCGGTGCGGGTGGTGTTCCCTGACGAACCGAAGTTCGTCGTGGCGATATCGGCGGTTTCGTCGTTCAGTTCCACGCTGGTTACGTGATCAGAAAGGTCGACACCGTTTACCGTGATGACTGGCGAGGTAATGACAAAAGTGGCCATTTAAATGCTCCTATTGCTGGGTTGGTCAGGCGATGGCTGCGAATGCCGCAAGGCTTACGTTGCCGGTTGTGCCGCCTAGAGTGTACGTGACTCTCCAGTAGGCGTTAGTGGTTGCAGTGGTTGATGAGCCGAAACCCGACCCTGCCGTGGTGATTGCGGAAAGCGTAACACGATCGGTTGGCGATGTAAACCCCAACACAGCCGACGACGACAGTTTGCAGGTCACAGTCCGATCACCGGTCAACGAGAACACGTGCACACCGAAATAGACGGTTTGCGGTGCGGTTTGCGCTCCCAGGTTAACTACCGACCCGTTGCCGGTTGCCGATACTGTTGTACTGGGTAGCATGACCATGCCCTGCAGTAGACCTTCGGGCTGTGCTTGGCTGATTTCGGCGTCGATACGTGCGGCGTCCCCCACCTTCATGGGTTCCTTGTATGACTTCAACATACCACGCACTGAATAGGTGCGGTCGCCTGCTGTGACTGTTCCACTGGTTGGGAATGCGCACGCAGTTAACAGGTCAATGGCACCGCCACGTTCCGAAGTGATCGCGGGCTCAGAAATGGACGGGTCCAGGTAGGTCATCACCGACACACTGGTGTCTTCTAGACCGGCTACACGTTCATGTGCGCCACCACTACCGAACGTAGTGACATCTACATCTACGAATGACGAGTCGAAACTGATCTCGTTAGCGGTGCTGGTAAGGTCCCAGCCTCCGTACCAAATATTGCAGTCCTTAATCACTGGCATGGTGTTCTCCTTCTAGCGTGCGTACACTGTTATCTGGAACTCGCCGCCCCAATATTGGAGCGCGGCTACTTCGGTGTCTTCAAGTGGTCGAAACGTGTTAACTATGAGGCTGTCCGCTACACCGCCCAGGGTGGGGTCACCCTCGATTGCGTTGCGGATCGATGTGGCAGATCCTGGGTCGGCGTACGTGTCGAGGGTGTGTGCTGCTTCATCAAGCAGACCTTGGGCCACTAGGACAATCACCCTGAACTGGTACCGTTTCAAACCGCCGGAACTGTTGAAACTGGCGTGGTATTCGATGGTGGGAGTGACCACCACCGCGGCGGGTGGTGTGATCTGTCCAGGTTCGGCAGAGTAGGTGTTCAGTCCGGCGATGGTTTCAAGTCTAGTGACCAGTCCGGCGCGCAGTTGCGCAATAGTTGCCATTTCAGGCCATACCTGCGACAGAGTTCATGTTGCGGTACGGTGACAGTAGGGCGACGGCTTGCGGTGACATTTTGCCGACTCGAACTGCACCGTAGTCTGCGAACCCTGCAACACCGAACGGTGCCTCTCGCAGTTTGAAGATTTCAGCGGCCATGATTAGGCAGGATTGTCTCACTGGTTCCGGTGTTGCCAACCACCCCCACCTACCATGGATACGCACGTTGGGGTACTGTTGCCATTGGGTTGGTAGCATGTAGTCGTTGGTGAACCGTAACCTAGTGACTGGCCACCCAGTCAACCCGTCGGCGTAACCGTTCAACGGTTCCTCGACGTAACCAGTGCTGGGGACGATAGTGTCGTAGGTTTGATTTGCGCCGGTGCTTAGTGCTACCTCTTCGATGTTAATGCAGTCGTTGATCAACAGGGTAGTCAGGTCTGCGCTGTAGTAGTACTTATTTTGGTGTACACCTTGGGCTGTGGCAGCGTAGAAGATACGCCCACAGTAGCCATCGATCTGTCGCGATGCGGTGTTAATCGCAGTGGCTAGATCGTCGTTGTAGGTGGTCGAGTCCACAGTCATATACCGTGCAAGGTCGGCTACGGTTGTGTACCCGTTGACTACTGAAATCGGCATTCAGACACCTGGACCTTTCCACGGATTGAACAGTACGGACACCGCCACGAACGGTAACGCCCAACTAGGCAACACCTGGGTGCACGCTAATGCCATAACCGGTGTTGCCCATTGGTAGAGCCGAACTGTGTCGGTGGCCATCAATGTCTGCCCATATCCTACCGCAAGAGCGGCACCTAGGCGAATATCAAAACCGGCAAGACCAGCAAGTAGCCCACCCCACGGTGCGACCATCAACGACCAATCCAACCAAACCCCACGGTGATATTTCCGTGACGCTGCTATCGGGTGAGCCAATATCCAGGCATTTTCAGCATCGAGAACATCACCGCCAGCCTTCTGTAGCGCGCGTATCGCAACCGGCACCAAACCCACCAACAGTACAGGGTTCCAGGCGTACAACGCCGTCCACACCGGCGCAGTCTCACGTACACACCCAGCCAACAGCACAATCACAACCGCTGCAGGCCAACAATAAGGGAACACCACCGCCGCCGCCAACGCCCCAACCATGCCCACCGCATCGACCAAGACCGGATATTTCCAGGAAAACACCACCCCAGGAAGGAACGCAACGCAAACCATCCACGGGTTGCGACAGTACACAGCAGTGAGAACACCGACCAGGACCACCGCCACACGACTGACCCACTGCCAACGAGCAAAATCCTGGCCGCACACTTTAGGCAATAACCACCGCAAATGGAACGGGCGCGCAACCCGTTGTTTTGCAGCAGCGAAATATCTAACTCCGTCAGGAGTTAACACGACCAGCCGCCTGCTGGAGGATATGGTACATCTGCTCCGTCAACACGTAATCGACACCTTTAACATGGCCGATTTTCGCACCAGTGTGCACATAGATCGGGAAACCGCACGCCTTAATCAACTCGCAAAACGCCACGTCTTCACTGGTCCAGTCGTCTACTTCCGGCGTCGGGTGTTCCATAAACCAGGACCATTTCCCCAGTCCTACCTCTTGCTGGATTTTCTCCAGGACGGACCGGTGAATGAGCAGGAACGCGCAACCGGTTGCGTCACATTCGACCAGTTCGCTAGGTGGGTAATCCCACATTGGGAAATAACCGCCCTGGGGTGCGCTGTGCATAATGGTTGGCACCAATGTAGCGAACGGTCCAGCGTGGTAACCGTCCTGGGCGAAACATAAACCGCCAACCACTGGCCGGTGTACAGAATGCGCACTATCTAACACCACATTGAAATCTTCAACGGTGAACTTCATATCTGAATCGATAAACAGCATCCACTCGTCAGTGCTAGCAGACAGATACTCGTGCACTGCACGGTTGCGCCCACGAGTGATACCACCACCCGAACGCAACACGACACGACCAGCGATCACATCGGACCGCACACGGAACAAATCCATCACAGACACACAAAAGTCACTGCGTACGTCTCCAGGATCGAGCCATACCACAGTGACATTTTGCGGTTTATTCTTATTCTTAGACATCACCATCTCCCCAAGTCTATTTGTAGGTGCTAAGGCGCGGGTACCGCGGCGAGTGTGGGGGACGATACCCACGCCCTAGCGAACTGCTCAGTTACTGAATAGATCAGTAACCGGAAGGTGCGACGAAACCGGTACCGGAGCAGACGCTGATGGCGTTGCTGTAACGGTACGAGGTGAAGGCACTGTAGTTGTAAACCTGCAGACGGACCTGCAGTTTGTCTGCATCCGTTTCGTACAGGACACGGGTACGTGCTGGACCTTCAAACAGTGCAAGGTCGCTGAATCGGGCGACGATAACACGGTCCTGGTTGGTCGAGGCTCCGTACGTGGTGCCGATGTTCGGGTCCAGGTAAACCGGAAGACCAAGCATCGTGCCAACTGAACCCTCTGCACGGGTGTTGGTTTCAACGCCCAGGACATTGTAAGGGCCACCTGAGTTCGGGATCACGAGCGGACGACCTGCAGTGTCCACCTGTGAAGAGAACCAGTACCAACGCTGTGGGTTCATCACAATGGCATCGGCAGGGAGGAAACGCTGACGTGCAACGTTCGACACAGCCTGAGCGATTGCAGTGAACACACCGGAACCGGTAGGTGTCGTGGCGGTGTAAACGATGCTGTTCGTGCTGGTGTTGGTGAGAACACCCTTATGCACGCCAGCCGTACCTGCACCTGAAATAACTGCCGAACCGATCGCCTGCGCATGTGCGGCGATAAGATCGGAGAACACCACCTGATCGAAGTTGATCGGTGACTGTTCAAGCAGCGCAAGCGAAAACACCTGCTGGCCTGAGTAGGTGTTAACCGGAGCGGTAACAGTCTCAGTCGTGATGTCGGTGTTGCTGATGGTTGTGTTGTCTGACGTTCCGGTGACGGTTGCGCCGGTGCTGATCTTCGGCATGTTGATCGAGTCGGTACCGGTCGGAAGGTCGTACTTGCTAGCAAGATCGGCGGTCACTCGACCGGAACGTGCGAGAGCGATGTACTGGTTGAGGAGCCACAACGGTGGCACGAACTCGCCACCTTGTCCGTCAGTGCGGCTCATGTTGGTGCGCATTTCAACACGCACCTCGTCGGCGTGACGTGCGAGACGTGCGCGTGCTTCTCCGTCCCAAATGCCTGGAGCCTGGGAAAGTGCGAGATCCTTGAAATAGGAGTTCTCGCCACCTTGACGGTAGGTCATTTCTTCTGCACGGACGGTGACACGGGTGTTTGTGGCGTCGGTGGTTTCGGCACCGTTCTGCTCCGCTGCGGCGCGGGCTTCGTTCATATCTTCCACGATATGCTCTCCTTGGCTGATGCGAGTACGCAACTCGCTGATGATTTCATCGTCTGCACGCACTGCGTCACGCATTTCTGCGAACTGTGTGGCTTCCGACTCGTTTAGGTCACGGGCCTCGTCCGCTGGTGCGGCGAGGATTTCTTCAAGTGCTGCTTGGTGCTCCGCTCGCTGATCCAATCGATCTTTGAGTTGAGTGCGCAGTGTTTCGAGAAACTCCACGGTTCTACTCCTTGGTTGTGGGGTTGGGATCATCAAGTGTTTGCAGGGTGTACACGGGTGCGATTGCGGCGCGTGTTACGGCACTCAAACGGCGTGATGTTGTGCACGTAAACGTAGCACTTCAACCTGGGCTTGCGCTAGTGAAACCGAAACTGGAGCGTTGCGGTCCTCTTCCATACCCATATCCTCAGACTCGCCCATGTCCTCAGATTCGTATTCATGCTCCATCTCAACACCGGCGTCTTCGCAGTGGTCCACTTCCTGCCACCAATCCAGGGCGCAAAGCGTATCGACTAGGGCTTTCAACGATTTAGCGACTGGCGAGCCTGACTGCATCTCTTGCGCTTCGCCTTCGATCAGTCGACCGATCAACATACGAATCTGGTCTGCGATGGTGTCCTCCATCGCTTCCTTCTCAGGGTCGAGTTCGCGTTGTTCACTGTTGACGTTGCTGTTGTTCATTTGCACCACTGTGGCCTCCGATGCTGGGTAGGTGACGACGCTAGCGTCGAACAGTTGCACTTCCTTAATCCGTCGCTCAGTATAGTCTTCGTTCCAGGACTGACGCAGTACACGAAACGCGAAAGACATTTGGTCTGCGTCGCCGCGTGTGATAGCACTGCGCACCGATTGCGCGTAGGGGGATTCAGGGTCGAGTTCAGCGTCGACCATCATACCCATATCGTCCGACAGTAGGCGCATCGTACCGGCAGCGGTGCGTGCCAATGGGATGCCGTCATGGTCGAACAGTAGACGAACGTCTGCGCCGTCCTTGATCGATTTGGCGGTCGCTCCACGTTCCACAATCTCCAACCAACCGCCAGCCTCAGGACCGCCAGCGATCGGGTACGCCACATCGTAAACAGTGGCGTAACCGCGCAGATTCCAAGTCTGATCGTTAATAGTGAACTGTGGGGCAGGTGCTACGCGTACCTCGACGTCGACTTTACCGCGTCGTGTGCTGCGTTGGTCGCACAGTTTCTCGCGATCGATTTCGCTGATGCGTTTAGTGACCTGTTCAGGTAGTGTTCCCATTCGTGTGTTCCCTTCATTTTGCAGCGCAATCTCTAATGCTGCGATGTGCGCTAACGCTTCTTTTTCCGTCGGGTGGCATCCACCTGGCACTGGTGTGCCGTCCTCCTGTTTAACTACTGCGTAGCCGCTGGTGCAACCTGCGGCGTCAGTGGAGATTTCGTACGGCATTAGGCACCCATTCCGTTGTCGATTTGTGGCGGTGCACTAACCGGTGCGGTCGCTTGGTCCTGTGTTGCGAACGGTGGCCACAAATACTCTTGGCCTTCACCGTTCGGCAGCGGAGGCATATTGTCCTCTGCACGTGTCTCGTCCACCGACCGCACACCCATACGCAGGCGTTGCGCTTGAATATCCACTCGTGTTTTCGCATCGGTGCGCAGTAACTCGTCAGTGTCCGCTTTCACGATCAGATTGCGACGGAGGAAACCGGACATTGCTACTTCCAGGCGGTTGATCCACGGACGCCCTGCATAGGTGAGCAGGTTTAGGGAGCGTTGCTCGACGTTCACGTAGGTCATACTGTTGCCAGATTCAGCACCGATCATCTCCGGTGCCATACCTAACCCGAAAAACCTGGCTACGGTGGTGGCGTTCGCTTTGATCGTATCCAGGAACTGGGACTCGTTAGCACTTACCTGGATTTGCTGGTATTCCAGCCCTGCACCAAGTACCGCCACCTCCCTACGTCCACGGATCGCCTCATTGAACCGTTGTTTCACTGCGTGCGCCTGTTCACTGGTCACTGGTTGATCAGTTGCCAACACTGCAGACGGGTGTGCACCATCACCAAACCAACGCGCGCCGAACTCCTCCGACGCTAAACCTAACCCGATCGCTTGCCGTGCGTAGTCGATCGGTGACAAACCTACAGGGCTACCAGGCACCGTATACGCAGGTATGTGGATCAGATCACCGGCAGGGTACAGTTCTTTTTTCTCACCCAGGACACGGAACTCGAACGGACCTAGTGGACCTAGCCGTACAACACTCACATAGTCGGGGTGAATAATCTGCACAGTTGCCGGTTCACCGAACGGCGACACTTCCTTGATCAAACCGTACGCATTGCCACGCAACAACAACGACCGCATGACCTGCGCGCGCCAATCCGCTGCAGAGATAGATGTCTCATTCGATGGGTCAGATATGAACTTCGGGTCGGGTACCCGTTTAAGTTGTCCGGTTGCGGTTTGTTCGTAGGTGTGCCATGGCAGTGGTGCCACGATATCAGTTAACAGGTTAACTGCGGCCCACACTGCGGCCAGTCTCATGGCGGAGTCGGTGTTTACTGTTGGACCTGCGTCGGTCGGGTAGAAGAATCCAGGCGGTGGGATAGCGGCTTGCGACAGTAGCACACCCACACCACCACTACGCCGTTCGCGTCCTCGTAGAATGCTCACTGTTCACCACCATCTACACCTAAGGCGTAACCTAACAGGACGAGCACCGCGCCGATGGCGACCATACCAGCGTACGGGTTGAGTTTCGCCGCACCAACCACAACAGTTACCAAACCGATGATTTCCAAGATGGTGGTCACTAGTTGCACTTTTTTCATCTACTTGCTCCTAAAACACCTGGGTGGAGATATCAATCGCCTGCTGTTGTCTAGATGTAGCACGATCTAGTGCTATGACCATCGCGATGGCGGCGTCGATTTTCCGCTTAGATCGGCCTTTACTTAAACGCCAGCCGTTATCTGTAGCGAACTGTGCCGCTGCCATTACTTGATCAGTGAAAATAGGGTCTGCATCGTGTGCCACTTTACCAGTAGCGATTAACTCGTAGGAATGTCCACACGCTGGCACCATACGGTGGTGGTTCTGTGGGAACTCGACCATTGGCAAACCGTCATCAGCCAGGATTTGCGCGGAACGTTCGAAAAATCGAGGGTCATAGGCGACTTCACGCACCTCGAACCTACCGGCGATGATACGCAGGTGCGCCTCAACTGCTGCCAAGTCCAGGACATTGCTGGGTGTTGGTGTCCAGATACGAGACTCGACAAATATCCGTGTCCCCTGATCCTGGGCGACCACCACCGCAGTGGTGTCGTGTTTCAACGCCACATCGACACCGACATACACGGGTAGGTCGAAATCTAAACGGCCACCTGGAAGGCGGCAGTTCTCCCACTGTCCAGGAGTGAGCCAGGAATCTTCAGGTGCTTCAGATGGCCAACCTAAGTAGAACCGGCGCGCGTCGTCGGCAGTGGTGGCAGGGTCACTACATTCGTCGGCTATACGTTCCAAGTCGACCCATGGACAGCCATCGTATGCAGTGCCTAACGCATCGAGTACTACTGCACGGTCGTCTAGGTCATCCACCCAAGGGCCACGACGTTCGAAATAGAGCAACCCTGCGGCTTTCTTGTTCGCTGCTTTAGCGGTGTCCTCCGCCACGGAATCGTCACCTTTGCGGTACGCGTTGGTGATTTCGACCGATCTGCCGCCAGTCTTCGCTAGGTTACGTCTCATGGTCGCAGCGAGTTGCTGACCACCGTTTGCAGGTCGCCAGTACTGTGTCTCTTCCAGGACGGCGAACGTCACCGGTTGCCCTTCACGGGAACCACTGGACGCAGTGACCGGTTCGAGCCTTCCAGGTCTACCACGTAGGAACATACGAGTCAGACCTATATCGAGTCCGATGTCGTCGATGGCGGCAGAGTCTCGCAATGCGTCGTACAACTGGACATAGGTGTTATCAGTCTGATCTTCCGACACTGCAGCGACCTGCACCCACGGTGCCTCGCGTGGACGTGCTACAGGTTCACCGTTAGCGTCCCACCCGTCGAACGCCACCGGTAGGGCCAACTCTGCGAACGCTAACGCACCCAGGAACGGCGATTTCCCCACACCCTTAGGCATCGATGCCGCTGCACGTCGGTATGGCATACGCCCATCATCAGGGTCGACACGGTACAACCAATAGCCTAGTTCGTACTGCCACGGAGCCAACACCAACGGCTCAC
>Ga0222712_10007775_pt1 | contig 10287 bp, 10 predicted proteins | sample C33_657DmetaG_FD_165043 | JGI IMG/M metagenome (GOLD analysis project Ga0222712, IMG submission 165043) | Estuarine water microbial communities from San Francisco Bay, California, United States - C33_657D | ecosystem: Environmental > Aquatic > Marine > Unclassified | place: USA: California...
GGGGAAGGAGCATCCGCAGCTCGTCCGCGACGGCATCAATCCCACCACCGAGATTCCACTCTCGATTTCGCAGGCGGCACTCGGTGCGCGCGTGGTGGTGCCGACCGCTGAAGGGGAAGAGGAGATCGAGATTAAGGCGGGGACACAGCCGAACGACGTGCTGCGCCTCAAGGGTCGCGGTGCACCGAACGTGCGACGACCAAGTCAGCGTGGCGATCTACTGGTTCACATTGCGATTGAGGTACCGAAGAAGCTGAGCGGCGATCAACGCAAGGCGCTTGAAGCATTTGCCAAGGCGAGTGGCGAGGAGAACCACTGAGCTCCGACGGCTGGCTCGAACTCAGCATTGAGTGCGACCCCGAAGCGGCCGAAGCGATCAGCGAACGACTCGGTCGACTCGCCCCTTCTGGCACCAGCGCCGAACCCGCCACGCCACCACCGATTGATGGCGACGCGCTTGGACCTGTCTATGACCCGACCGCACCGGTGCGCATTCGCGCCTGGCTCCCCGACACATCAAGCAATCGCGCCGCTGCCGACACCCTCGTGACGGAGCTTGAGCGCTTCGCAGCATTCTCGAGTGGCGGTGTTGGATTGCGCGGCATTGGGCCGTTGCAAGTACGACCGATTCCTGCCGAGGAGTGGGCAACAAGTTGGCGCGCCGAGTTTCCAGTCCTCCGAGTTGGCAGGATCGTCGTCCGACCGCCTTGGCGCGAACACATTGCCGCCCCCGATGACGCCGTGGTGACGATCGACCCTGGCCAGGCGTTCGGCACGGGGCTCCACCCAACGACACGCCTTGCGCTGATTGGCCTGGAGCGCTGGAGTGCCGCCGGTCGACTCGGTGAGCTCCCTCTTGGCGGCCCCGGCGTGCTCGACGTTGGCACGGGGAGTGGCATCCTGCTTCTTGCCGCGATCGCCCTCGGCGCATCGCACGGCACCGGCGTCGACATTGATCCGCTCTCTGTTGCCGCCGCGGCCGAGAATGCGTCGCGCAACGGTGTTGCTGACCGCGTCACCATTCAGGCGGGTTCACTTCCAATCAGCGCGCCGGCACAATTGGTGATGGCAAACCTCGTTGCCACACTTCACATCGAACTCGCCCCACTGCTCGTTGGTGCGATGGCGCCAGGTGGTCGGCTCCTGACCAGTGGCATGTTCATCTCGCGCGCCGACGAGGCGATCGCTGCACTGCAGGCGGCGGGGGCAACGCTCGTTGATCGTTGGGAGGAGGGGGAGTGGGTCGCCGCCGAATTCAGCGACGGCCGCGCTACACTTGCATCATGAGTGACTGCCTCTTCTGTAAGATCATCGCTGGTGAGATTCCGAGCACGCAACGTCACAGTTCCGAGCTTGTGATCGCCTTCAACGATATTGCGCCACAGGCGCCACTCCATGTGCTCATCGTGCCCCGCGAACACATCGGTTCCGCTGCCGATCTGCGCGACACCCCTGCACACGGTGCACTCTTGGCGCGCATGCATCACGTGGCGCAAGAGATCGCCGTCGAGGCTGGATACGGTGATCGCGGTTGGCGCCTCGTGAGCAATGTTGGCAATGAGGGCGGACAGGCAATCCAGCATTTACATCTGCACCTACTCGCCGGACGACAGCTGACGTGGCCACCGGGATGAGCGAATCGCCAACGACGCGCAAGCGTCGCTTCCCGTACAGCACCGTGATCGTGTTGGTCGGTGGTATGGCGATCTTCAGCTTCTTGTCGGGAGGCCCACTGGTGCCAGATCCACAGGGCCCTGCCGCGTCGGCGGCGCCAACCGCGCGCAGCTCTGCAGAGGCGGCCCAGGTGGAGGGACTCCTCGTCTCCGTGGTGACCGCCGCTGGCCTGGGGCCGATTGTGGGAAGTGCTGATGTGCGCCCACCACTTCCGCCTGAGATGAACAGCCTCCCCCGCACGGTGGTTCGCGCTGCCTCAGGTCGTGATCCGAACGGCATCCCTCTGGTCGCCATCTCATTCACCGACGCCGCGGCGGCTCGGACCGCTGCCGCGCAGCTCGCCGCGTATTTGGTTGCCTCAGTGAACCTGGTTCTCGTCCCCCCAGACGCTGAATTCAGCCTCTTCCAATCGGGGAACCTACTCGTGATCCTGCAGCGCACCCCCTCAGCTGACCTCGACAGTGAAGCGGCAAACACCCTACTGATCACCCTGCAGGGGATGCTTGAAGAGGTCCCCCTCCCGAGGTAAGTCGCCCTGGTGCGGGGGATCGGCTATCCTCCTCCCCTTAGGAGGTGCCACTTGGCAGAAGTACGTATCGGCGAGAACGAGTCTTTCGAGGCCGCGCTGCGCCGTTTCAATAAGAAGGTCCAGCAGGCCGGCATCTTGGCCGAGTCGCGCCGACGCGAAGCGTTCGAGAACGCCGCGGAGAAGAAGAAGCGCAAGGACGCCAAGCGCAAGAAGCCGATGGGCGGAGCACCGCGCGGGATCTAGCCCCACGGCGCGCCCCAGTGCGGCTTAGCCGCCAGAGAGGAGCAGCGCATGTCGCTTCGAGATCAACTGAAAGCTGATGTCTCGGCCGCTATGCGGTCGGGCGAGACGCTGCGTCGCGACACCCTTCGCATGGCCCTCTCCGCGCTCGCCCTCGTTGAGAAAGAGCTGAAGCGCGATGCCACCGACGACGAGGTGCTTGGGGTCATCGTGAAAGCGGTGAAGACGCGTAAGGAATCCGTCGACGCCTACATCGCTGCCAATCGCGCCGACCTCGCCGAAGGCGAAAGCGCCGAGATCGCGATCCTTTCTACGTATATGCCCGAGCAGCTGAGTGACGCCGATGTCGACGCTCTCGTCGCCGAGGCGATCAGTGCCACCGGCGCAGCGTCGGCGAAAGAGATGGGGAAGGTCATGGGCTGGCTCGGACCGAAGACCAAGGGCCGCGTCGATGGAAAGGTCCTCTCGGGGAAGGTCACCGCGGCGCTCGCCGCACGCGGATGAGCCGCAGCTCCGGGCCGCGCGCGCGCATCGTGCGCCGCAGGCGCGGCGGGATCTCCGTCACCGCTACCGAACTTCGTGCCCTCGTTGAGCGCGCCCTGCGCGTTTCTGGCGCGCCAAAGAACGGCGAGGCGGTCGTCACTCTCGTTGATGACGACGAGATCACCGCACTGAACGAGTCGCAGATGAAGAAGCGTGGCGCCACCGATGTGTTGAGCTTCCCACTCCTCGAGCCGACTGCGTATCCGGCGCGACCTGGAACGGCGCGACGCGCAGCGCACAAAGTGGCAACCCCGATCGTGACCGGCGAAACACTCCCACTCGGCGACATCATCATCAGCATTGATCGCGCCATTGCACAGGCGCGCGAAGGACACGGTGGCACCGACGGCGCAACGAGCCATGCGCCAGCCGACGAGCTGCGACTGCTCGCTGTGCATGGTGCGCTGCACCTCTGTGGTTGGGATCACCGCACACCCGCCGGTCGCACGGCGATGTGGGCGGAGCAGGAGCGCATCCTGCGCGCGCATACACGCGCGATGAGGTCAAGCCGATGAGTCAGGATCGACGCCTCGTTGTTGGTCTCGGTAACCCTGGTGACAAGTACCGCTACACGCGACACAACATCGCCTGGCTTGTGCTTGATGCCTTTGCCGATCGCGTGAACTGGCGCGGCGGTGGCAAAAAGCGCGATGCGGCGATGGTGCATGCGGGTCGCGTGCTCGGCCTTGACCTCGTGATGGCGAAGCCTGACACCTTTATGAATGAGTCTGGCATTGCGGTGCGCAAGCTCCTCGCCGCCGAGCGTGTGCCACTCACCGCGCTACTCGTGGTCGTAGACGATTTCAGCTTGCCGTTTGGCACGCTTCGCTTCCGCGAAGGGGGGAGCGCTGGTGGCCATAACGGCCTTACCTCAATCAACGAGGAACTAGGCACCGACAAGTACCCGCGCCTGCGCGTTGGTATTGGCGACCCGCGGCAGTCAGGAACTGCCCACCAGCATGTGCTTGGAGAGTTCACCGCCGCCGAACGACTACGCCTCCCAGAGGTTGAGGTTGCAACCGGTGAGGCGATTGAGATGTGGGCGCGCAGCGGGCTAAACAAGGCGGCAACCGCATTCAATGGGTGGGCGCTCCCTGAGCCCGAGGCTGGCAGTGCCGCCGATCCGGCGAATCTACCGAAGCCAGGGGAGGTCGACGGTCCCGCTGGCGCCGACGGGATTCGCAAGACGTCACACGGTTGGCGAAAGATTCTCGGTCGCGACAAGGCCGATCGCGAAGGGTGAACCGCCAGACTCCGTCACTTGCGCCACTCCTCGACACGCTGCGCGCCGCAGCACCATTCACGGCACTCACCAAGCAACTTCGTACGAGCGATGCATCGCTCATTCATGTGCCCCATGCGGCGAAGGCGCAGCTCGGTGCAGCGCTTGCGTCTGATCAACGCATCGTGTGGGTAGCGCGCGACCCCGAAGTTGCCGAACGAGTTGCCGATGCGCTGCGCTCTTGGTTCCATGATCCAACTGCCGTTGTGCTGCTGGAGCCCCGTAGTGCGCTCCCCTATGAACGCGGCGAACTGGTCATCGATGAGTCGGCCGGTCGCGTGGCAACGCTCGCCGCATGGCACGAGGGGAGCCCGCGCATCCTGGTCACCTCGCTGCTGGCAGTGGCGCAACCAACGATCTCGCTGGCTGATCTTCGCGCCGAAACACTCCTCTTGCGCGCGGGGGATCGCATCACTCTTGACGCCGTGACCTCGCGCGCCATCGCCCTCGGCTACGAGGCCGTCTCGCTCGTCGGTGGTCGTGGTGAGATTGCTCGACGCGGCGGCATCGTTGACCTCTTTCCCGCAGGCCGGACCTCGCCACTGCGCATTGAATGGTTCGGCGATGAGATTGAGAGCATCCGCCGTATTGATCCAGCCGACCAGCGCAGTCGCGAGGCGGTGCCGCTCGTGCAGCTACTACCAGCGAGCGAGTTCCCTCTCGACGCGGCGCGCGTGGCCGCCGCCCGAGCATCCGCTGAAGGGATCGTGCGCGGTGGGGGCGAGACCGAACTGCCGCCACGACTCGCCGAAGACCTGGCGCGCTGGGAGGCGGGGATCGCGGCGCGCAACCAAGCCGAGCGCGGTGATGGCCTCGAGCTTTGGTCGGTGTTGCTGAGTGCGGAGCGCGCCTACGACCAGGTGGGTGATGCGCTGGTGGTGCTCGATGAGCCAGGTGAGCTGCGTCAGGCGGCCGAGGCACTTTCGCGTCAGACCGAAGAGCGCGCCGATGTGCTGCGCACCACACGACTGCTACCGGCCGGTTGGCCATCGCCGATTCCTGATGCAGGTGCACTGATCGCGGCACTCACCAGCGCCGGTCGCCAGCGTCTGGCGCTCACCTGGAGCTCCGACGCAACGTCACTGATCCGCGCTGATGGCGACGACTCATTCGGCTGGCACGATCCGGTGGTGCCGAGCGGCCGATCGCGCGCACTCACCGAGGGCCTCGAAACTTGGCGTCGCGACAAGGCGCGGGTTCTGATCGTTTCGGAGCAGGCGGCCCGAATAGCCGAGCTGATCACCGAGGGTGGCGAACGCGCGGTGGTGAGCGAAGGAATGCTCACTAATCCGAAGCCTGGCTCAGTCACGATTTTGACCGGCGGTCTCGACGGCGGATTCCAGGGTGGCGTCGATGGGCTGACGGTGATCACCGACCGCGAACTCTTCGGCGCGACGCGTGTTCGACGACCGGCGGTGCACCGCCGCGGCATCACGCGCGAGGCGGCGGAGCGGCTCACTCCTGGTGATTACCTGGTGCATGTGGATCACGGCGTTGGTCGCTTCGTGGGCATGCTGCGCCGCGGCGGCGATGGTGATCAGCGCGACTACCTTGAGATCGCCTACGGCGGAACCGACACCGTCTTCACTCCAGTCGAGCAGCTCGCGCGCATTGCGCGCTACACCGGCTCAGAGCATCCGCAACTGAGTCGACTCGGTGGTGGCGAATGGCGCCGTGCCAAGGAGCGCGCTAAGAAGGCGGCCGACGATCTCGCCGATGAGTTGCTGCGCATCTACGCCGCGCGCGAGTTGGCGCATCGCCCGGCGATTACGCCAGGGAGTCCGTGGCTCGCCGAGTTTGAGGCGGCCTTCCCATATCGCGAAACGCCTGACCAACTCACCGCCATTGAGGCAACCAAGGGTGATCTCGCACGGCCGCGTCCGATGGATCGCGTGATCGTGGGTGACGTTGGCTACGGGAAGACCGAGGTGGCACTACGTGCCGCCTTCGCCGTGCTCGAGGCTGGTCGCCAAGTCGCTGTACTGGTGCCGACCACCGTGCTCGCCCTGCAGCACATCGAAACGTTCCGCCGCCGTCTCGCGGCCTATCCCTTCAAGCTCGAACTTCTTTCGCGCAGCGTCTCATCGGCACGACAGGCCGAGATCGTCGCCAAACTCGCTACCGGTGAGGTTGACCTGGTCGTTGCCACCCACCGGCTGCTCTCCAAAGATGTGGCCTTCAAGCACCTTGGCTTGCTCGTGGTCGATGAGGAGCATCGCTTCGGCGTTGCCGCCAAGGAGCGCATGAAGTCACTCCGCTCTGAACTTGATGTCATGACGCTCACCGCCACGCCGATCCCGCGCACGCTGAACCTTGCCCTCTCGGGGATTCGCGACCTCTCCACCATTGAGACGCCACCAGAAGATCGCCACCCCGTGGCGACACGCGTCACCGAGGCAAGCCTTGAGTTGGTGCGCGATGCGCTGTTGCGCGAACTGGAGCGCGGTGGGCAGTCGTACTACGTGCACAACCGCGTCGAGTCGATTGAGGCGGCGGCGGAGCAGATTCGCCGACTTCTGCCCGATGCGCGCGTCGTGGTGGGCCACGGCCAGATGGAGGAGCGCGCACTGGAACGGGTGATGGGCGAGTTCGTTCGTGGCGAGGCGCAGATCTTGGTCTGCACCACCATCATTGAATCAGGCCTCGATATTCCCAATGCGAACACGATCATCATTGACCGCGCCGATCGCCTTGGGCTCGCCCAGCTCTATCAGTTGCGTGGCCGCGTTGGCCGTAGTAGTCGCCGGGCTTGGTGTTACCTCCTCTATCGGCGGGAAGAGGCGCTCACCGAGGATGCGCGCAAGCGACTCAAGGCAATCTTTGACGCGTCGCATCTTGGCGCTGGATTCCAGTTGGCGCTCGCCGATCTTGAGATTCGTGGGGCGGGTGACCTGCTCGGTGGCGACCAATCAGGCCACATTGCGGCAGTTGGATTTGATCTGTATTCGCAGCTGCTTGCGGATGCGGTCGAGGTGCGTCGCGCCAACCGCGAAGGACGTGAGCCGGCGCGCCGTCGCACCGCGGCACTCATTGACCTTCCTGTGTCCGCACACCTAGCCGATTCGTATGTGGCGGATGAAGGACAGCGTCTGGACATCTACCGACGACTCGGAATCGCCGACACTGACGCCACCATCAACGCGATCGCCGAAGAGCTGCGCGACCGATTTGGCGCGCCACCAGCAGAGGCGGAGCGACTCCTAGAGGTTGCCCGACTTCGCGCTGGTGCCAGCGAGGCGGGGCTCGCCTCACTGCTCATTGAAGAGGGTCGCCTCATCGTGCGGCTCGGCGAACTTCAGCCGGGGTTGGCCGCACGGGCGCTGGTGGCGAACCCGATCCCGGAGCTCAACATGAGCGGCAGCCAGATCCGTAGCCGAGAGCGCGTCTCGGGCGGGGAGGCCTGGCGCCTCGCCGCACGGCTCGTGCAGGGGATCGTGGCGGAAGTACGTCGTTGGGAGGCAGCGAGCGCGGCAGGCGCGCCGCTCGCGTAAACTCCCGCGGTGACCCCTGAACAGCTCTCCTCGAAGATTCGAACGATTCCTGACTTTCCGAAGAAGGGGATCGTCTTTCGCGATATCACCACACTCCTGCAGGATGGTGAGGCGTTTGCCGCAGCCCTTGAGGCGATGACGGCACCGATCCGTGGGCTGAAGCCCGACGTGATCATCGGCATCGAATCCCGTGGCTTCATCTTTGGTGCACCGATCGCCGCTAGCCTCGGCGTCGGCTTTGTGCCAGTTCGCAAGCTCGGCAAACTCCCCGCCGAGACAATTTCGGTCGAATATGACCTTGAGTACGGCAAGAATGTTTTGGAGATTCACCGTGATGCGCTACAAAAGGGTGCCCGCGTGGTGATCGTTGACGACGTGCTCGCCACAGGTGGCACCGTTGCGGGCACCATAAAACTCGTCGAACAGCTCGGCGCCACCGTTGTAGGCATCAGCTTCTTGGCAGAGCTCCCCGTCCTTGGCGGTCGCAAGCGACTCCCAGACGGCATCGTCTCGGCGATCATCGCCTTCTAGTCGCCGGTATGGCGAAGCGCTCGGCTAGCGATCGCAGATCCTTCCTTCGCAGCATCGCCAGCGATGGTGCCGCCACTGCCGGCTCACTCCTCGGCGCACTCGGCGCACTGCGCGGACAGGCGCAATCTATTAGCGACGAACTGCAAGGGTCAACGCGCGAAGTTGGCGCGGAACCAACACGTCGACGCGCCGCCGAAACGCACCTCGACATGCCGGGTGATGCAGGCCTGATTAAGACAGGTGCGGCCGCGCCAGAACCTGCGTTCGCCTCACCGATTCGTGACGAAGCGGGTGCAGTGATCGTGCTCGATGTGCGAGCACTCCCTGCAGTCATTGCTGAACGGCGCGCGACGAGCGCAAGCAGTATTGCCGCGCTCCTGACCGTTGATGCCATCGCCCCCGGACCTATCCGTGGACTTGCCGCCGCATTCGCCCTCGCCCTTGCCAGTGTCGGATCGGCTGGTGGGCGAGTCGCACGGTTGCACGCCGCCGCGGCTGCGCTGCGGAACGCCGCACCTCTCGCGGGTTCCCTCCACGCGGAACTTGAGGCCCTCCTCCCGGTTGCCTTGGGGGGCGAAAACCTCGACTCCGCGATCGCCGCTCGTGCAGGAGCGCAGCTCGGCCAGCGCGCCGCCTACGGAAAGCGCATCGCTGCAGCCATAAATGGCGCAGGGCTCGCTCGCGGCGCCATCATCGCCAGCGGGCCCGGCCTCGGCGCCACCGCGTGGGGCGACCTAGCCCCACTGCATGAGGCGCTGCGGGCTCTTGGTGTGCGCACCTTCGCGATTGCCGCTGGCCCCACGGTCGATGCACGTGGCGCAACACGACTCGGCGCGATTGATGCTGCCGACGCGGTGCGCGCCGGTCTCACGCCGCGACTCCTTGAAGATGGCGAGCTCGCCAGCGAAATCGCGAACGCTGATGGCCCAATCGGCGCGCTGATCCTCGGGAGTGACGCGGTGAGCCGGACCGGTTACGCGGTAGTTCCAGCGGGTGGCGTTGGCCTCGCTGCTGCGGCACTCTTTTCGGGAGTGCCCGTCTATCTGGTTGCCGGTTCTACACCAACCGACCTGAGTGGCGCCGAACTGACAAAGCGCGTCGCGGCCGTGAACAGTGCGGCGGCACAACGCGGCGCACCATTCGCTGCGCGTGGCGTGACGAGTGGCGTACAGGTAGCCGCACCACGCGTTGAACTTCTGGCACTCGACGGCATCACCCTGATTGATTGATGACGACCACGCCGATCGAGGTTTCGGCGACGCGAGATCGCGAGCTGGTGCGATCGCTCATCACTGGAGACCGCTGGATCACCGCACACGCCCTGGCCGATCTTGATGATGGTGAGTTCCCCCGCACGCGCTGTTTCGTCGCACGACGCGGAGCAACGCCGATTGCCCTCGGCATGGAGTACTCCGGCTGGGCGCCGCAGCCGCTCCACCTGTACGGCGAGCCAGAGGGGATCGCCACGATCTTGCAGCATGGGATTCGTCCACGTGCCGCCTGGGTGCCGACACCGATCGGGGGGAACCCAGTACTTGATCTGACCTACGAGACCGAGAAGATCAATCCAATGCTGCGCATGGGTCTAACGCGCGCCGAGTTCGTGCCGTACACGGGGCCTGCTGCCGAACTTGTCGTGCCGCTCATCCCCTCCGATGCCCCAGCGCTCAACCACCTCTATCAGCTGGGATTCGCCGCTTGGCTTCCGCCACTCGCGGTCGCCGAAGGGGTCTATCGCGGCATTCACCGCAACGGCAAGCTGGTCGCCGCGGCCGGGACCCACGTGGTCGGTCGACGGGAGCGCATCGCCGTGGTGGGCAACGTGCTGACTGCGAGTAGCGCGCGCGGCAACGGTTACGCCCATGCGAACACCTCAGCAGTCACCGAAGCGCTGCTCGGATTTTGTGATGAGGTAGTGCTGAATGTGCAGCGTGATAACGCTGCCGCAATCGCCGTCTACACCTCGCTCGGCTACAGCGTGAAAGCCGAATTCGAGG
>Ga0222712_10007776_pt1 | contig 10287 bp, 10 predicted proteins | sample C33_657DmetaG_FD_165043 | JGI IMG/M metagenome (GOLD analysis project Ga0222712, IMG submission 165043) | Estuarine water microbial communities from San Francisco Bay, California, United States - C33_657D | ecosystem: Environmental > Aquatic > Marine > Unclassified | place: USA: California...
TAGAAAGACCTTGATTCAATTGAACCGTATTCCAATGCTTTTTATTCATGTGATATCCCGGCAAGATAGCTGGATAGCGTTCTCGTAATTCAATTGCTTTTTCGGGATCGCACTTCACATTGATGCTTTCTGGAGTTTCGACATCTATCAATGCAAACATTTTGCCACCCACTTTAAATACCAGAGTTTGTTGATCAAAAGGAAAACACTCCGTTACCCCTAATTTTGAAAGACAATATTCTCTGATTTTCTCTAAATCCATTAATGAATGGCCGGCGCGTTATCGTATTTACCCAAGTTATAAAGCATTTTAGTATGTCCTTTTAATGCCTTAAAAAAAGTAGTATAAGAATGATACGGCAAATTGAACTCTTTCGCTGTTTCTTTTACAATTTTTGAAATTTTCGGATAATGAACGTGGCAAATGTTTGGGAAAAGATGATGTTCAACTTGGTAATTTAATCCACCCACATACCAAGTCAATACAGGGTCTTTTGGAGCAAAATTAGCAGTATTATACAATTGATTAACTGCCCAATCAGCATCTACATTCCCTGATGCATCTGGCAAAGGATAATCAGAAGTTGGAACTACGTGAGCGGGTTGGAAAATTGCAGCCAAAATTAACCCACAAATAAATTGCATCGTTAACCAACCGAAAACTAACCAATACCATGGAGCTTCGGTAAACAAAATAGGTAATAGTATGAACACCGCATAATACATGAGTTTACTCACAATAATTGTAACAATATGACTGCTAAATGTGATTTTTTGCGTTTCGATCAGCCCCTTAGATTTATATCGTATGGCTTGTTGAAAATCTTTCGAGGTGGACCACATCATAGTCATCAAACCATAAAAAAACCAAGCATAGATGTGCTGAAAACGGTGCAATTTATTTCGTTTTGCATGGGGAGAAAAACGCAGCAAAAATGCAGGCGGTTTTATATCCTCGTCCAAATGGGTAACATTGGTATATGTATGGTGTAATACATTGTGCTGAATTCTCCAATTCACATCGCTACCTCCCAATAAAACCATCACTTTACCAACCAGCTTATTTATAAATTCATTTTTTGAATATGCGCCATGGTTAGCATCATGCATGACAGATAATCCAACACCTGCCATTCCAACCCCCATGATTATCCACATGAGCATATATAACGGAAAAGAAAGGTCAATGGCTAAAATTAAAACAAATGGAACTAGGTACATGGCTAACATGGCTATGGTTTTAATTACCATAGTTGAATTTGCATGCCTTGAAATATTTTTTTCTTTGAAGTAATTATTCACACGGGAGCGTAACACTTTATAAAACTCTGTGTTTGTAGTCCCTGTAAACCGTATATTTTGATGCTGCATAAAAATCTATTTTTGTAAAGATACTTCTATTAAGGAGAACTATTACATAAATGAATGTTGTTTTTACATTTATCTAATTGAATTACACTAACAGTTTAGCTCTATAAACTGTTCGATAAAGGAATAAAATTAACAACATACTAATAATTAACGTTTCGGGAATGGAAATTAGAAGAGCTAAGGCTGCAAGGAAAATCCAAAAAATGAATGCTGCTATGAAATAAGTAAACGTTGGTTTGATTTTATTCACCTCATCGATGGATGTTATAGAAATAATTAATGTTCGAATGTCCTGTTTCATTTTCATGGTGGACGCAAAATAAAGCAATGGAATGAGTAAAAAGCCTTGTGGAATTCCCATATCTTCGTACATAAAGAAATCAATTATTTCCTTACCAAATTGAATGGAAGGGTTAGTAAGGAACAGAAAAACATGAATGAATATCACTTCTAACAACCAAAAACCTAGAAAAATAAATAGTTGTTTAACATCAAGGGGAATTGACTTTTTTTGAATCAAAGCTTGAAATTTCCGAAAAGTTTCAACTTGAAAATAGGTAGCAAATAAATTTTCAATGATGTAAAACAAAAGAATAAAATATAAAGACCAGTTCCAAAGAAAAAACCCCATGAGAGGAATTGCCAATTCTCCCAATATTTGAATCAATAAGGTGTTTCTTTTATTCATCACTTTAACGCGGCAACACGGTCTTTTGTGAGCTGAAAATCCGGATTATATTTCAAGGCTTTAGCATATGCTTGAAGAGCTCTTGTTCGATCATTTTTCTCTTCATAACACATGCCGATGTTGTGCCAGCCTTTTACAAATTCTGGTTGAATATCTGTTGCCATTTGATAATAAACAATTGCACTATCTATCTGATTATCAGTATTAAATTGTTTTATATACCCAATATTAAACCAACCCAAATGATATTTACTATCTACTTGCATCAGTTTTCGATATACGTTGATTGCTTCATCAAACCGATTCAACATTTGTTCGCAATAGGCCACACCATAAATCGCATCTGATAATTTTGGGTTTAATGCCACAGCACTTCGAAACTTTTCAATCGCAACATCGAATTTTTCGTCCTCTGTATACAGCTGACCTAAACGTAAATATGCTAATTCAAAATTTGGGTCTTGTTGGATAGCCGTTTCATAAGATGAGATTGCTAGGTTTCGTTTGTCTTGCATTAGGAAAATAGTTCCTTTCATAATGTATGCATCTCGGTATTTTGGATTTATGCGCAATGCCTCATCAACATATTGCAATGCTGTTTGAAAATCAGCAAAATAGGCAAACGTTGATGCTAATCCAACCAATCCCTTCACATTTTTCGGCTGCTTTTTAACTATGTATTGATAATGATATTGGGCACGAGAAACATCTTTTACAGATCGATCAGGGTCGTTGGTTAATACATCTGCATAGAGCATTCGGGTATCGATTCGAGTACTATCTAAGCGAAATGCCTTTGTAGCATCCGGTTTTGCTTTATCAAAAAAAACTTTGTTGTATTTTAACAGAAAAGAGTCCAACATTAAATTTCCACGTTTCACTAATAAATTCACATCATTTGGATTTAATGCCAATAAACTGTCCAAATTCTTGGATGTGACAACCGGTTTCCCCTGATCTTCTTTACACGCCGACAAAAGGAAAGAAAAAATAACTGAAAAAATGAAAATAGTTTTCTTCATGAACTTATAAATAGTAAAACAAAAATACCTCTTTTGTTTTGGTTACTAGTATTTCTGATTAAATTTGATGTATAATCTTGAATAAGATGAACAAAAAAACTTTTTTAATTATCTTACTGTTTGTCTTTCTAATAACGGAGGATATTCTGTCACAAGGGTGTTCACAATGTAAAATGTTAGCTGAACAAGGAGCCGAAATGGAAGAAGATTCATTTGGTAGCTCCATAAACACAGGGATTTTGTATTTAATGGTTATTCCCTACCTAATCTTATTATTTCTTTTTAGAGAAAAAATTCTTGGTTTTTTAAAAGGGTTGGTTAAAAAATAAGCTCCCCAAAATAGGTAGAAAGCCCCCCAAAATCCTAAGATTCCAGAGAGCCTCTCTACTTTGCTTTTATAAGTTAAAATGGGTTGATTTCTTTTTTACTTTTTATAACATTAAAGCCAACATTACATCCAACATATCCACCTCCTCTTTGCGAGGAATAAAATATATTCACTGGAATATTTAGTGCCCCTGCTTTAAAAGTTCGGCCGAAGGCAAAAACAAATGAGGTATTTAATTTCGTAATCCCTCTTTTATCATAAAAGGACTTACCAAAATTATAGGTGGAATTACCTGAAACTTGCTCAGGGGTTGGAGCCACAAAATATCCGCTTGTATTATATTGTGGATCATTTCTATAAGTGTCATAAGCATACGTATTCCAATCTGCTTCAGAAAAATACTGTTCATTTGTACCAAATTTATTTTCTGTATCCATGAATCCGTTGGATACCTTTTTCAATCCAAAACCAGGACCAAAAGCAAACTCCCAACTGCCTTTTCCGAAACGGAACCCATTCATGAAAGTAAAAGAGGGGATAAATTGTCCTTGCTCAAGTCCTGAAATATTGAATACACCTTCCACTAGGGCAGAAAAATTCTCTGTTCCCACATATTGACCTTCCAATTGATATCCAATCATACTTACCATGGGCTGAATACCTAATCCACCTTGATCTTCTGGCCGTGTTGCAAATTCGTTAATAGAACCAACCAAGCCTGCTACGCCAACCCTTGGCCCTGAATTATTTACTTTACCAATATTATTGGATGTAATCAAATCGTTTTTAAAAGAAAGTCTATCAATCAACACTTTATCTACGGTAGCACCGTGCATTTCTTTCAATATAATTTCTATCATTCGTTGTATCTCCATTTCTTGATTGTCAAATTCGCGGACAGCTGACATATAAATGGTTTTATTTTTGACATCAATAATTTTTAAGGTAATGGCTATTTTATTACCTAATAAATCCAAGCTACCACACATCATATAATTGGTGTTGAGCCCCTCACCCAATTTGATCAAACAATTTTGACCATAACAGTCTTGGGCAAAAGCAGGATTTGTTTTTATTACATCTGCCATATCAAATTCATCATAGACTTTGTATTTATCCAATTTTATTAATTCCAAACGCATCATTTTTGAAACGGTCTCTGGTTTCACAGACATAGAAGTAACATTTGGATTAGCCACAGCAATGGTTGGTTTGACCTCCTGTGTTGTTTGAGCAGAAAATTTTAATGTAAGTGTTAACATCAAATAAAGTAGATTTTGTTTTTTCATTGTTTTAAATTTATAAACAAAGATTGTTGCAAAATCCATTAGAAAACTAATCGAATTTCAAAAGGGAAGGATTGCCATTTGCGTATATCGCAAATTTTTGGCGTTTTGGTATTAAAAATTGATGTCTGCTTCGATCCTTGCTCTAAAGGAACGAATCATTTTTTCCAAATCATAGAAAAAGGAATTGCGCTCTTTTTCATTTACAAGACTTATCAAGCTTGAATTAGCAAGTTGTTTATCTAGAATTTGCTTGGTATCTGAAACGTAATTTTCATCCGAGGTATGAAGATAGTTCATAATGTTATGTGAAATAAAAAGCCCCTTGGTTTCATTCGTTTCATAATAAAAAGTTGCTTCCGAATTGATTGTTTCATTCATGTACACATTAAATTCATTGCCATCAGCAGGCGCCTGTGTGCCATAAATAAATTTTTTACCGGCGGAAGCTTGATCATGTAGATGATGAACCATTAATAATGCTCGATCACATAAAAATAAGGCATAGCTTGGATCTTCAAATAAATGCGCTTTATAGTAATACCAAATTTGGCGCATAAATCCACGCATTAACTCCGGATCAAAAATTTCTGTTGACGGAATTTGGTTATACAATTGAAGAATATCTCTACCTAATTCAAATGCGCGATCTGATGTTTTTTCATGTTTAAATTTCTCAAGAGCATAATCTTTTATTTGCAAATGAGTCTTAGCCCAAAAATATAACCTGAAGCGTACAAGCTGAGGGAAATTAAGTAACTGAAAAAACTGTACATTATTAATCGCCAGTAACATAGATGGATTGGAAAGCGATTTTAAGTAAGTAAAACGCTCTCGAATTCCCTCCAAATATGACTCTAAACTAAAATCATACGTGTTCAAAGGAGGATAATCAAATAATACCTTGCCATTTCCAACGCTTGCCAATTTATCAAAGGAGATATCAAAATGCTGACATAGTTTCTGAATTTCTGTTGCCGTTAATGGCGTTTCATTTCGATAACGGCGGTACACAGCATCCGGACTAATATGCAGCAATTCAGACAAAGCGTTGCCAATAGAGTCTTGATTTGCCAAACGTAATTTTATCTGTTGAAAAATCTGAGATTGTATGTTTGGCTTCATGATTCCTATTTAAAATTTAAAAAACCAGCTACACATAGGTATTGGGAAAGAAATTGAATTTTGTCCAATTGCATTTTGAATTTCCTGCCCAAAAACAGTTACCCCAGCCAATGAAACTTGAAAGGCACGATTTTCTTTTGTTTGAAAACGCATTCCAGGCATTATAAACAATGCAAAGAGTTTCGAAGAACTTACATTGTTAATTCCAACTGTTTGCTGATATAAGCCATTATTAAAATCTGGTGGAGTTGCATCAATAATTGTATTGGTTGCACCTATGTCATTTTTTGTGGCTGTGCGACTAAACGCCCCAAACATTGAATCAAAAATAAAACTAGCTTTAGCTCCTACTTTTACAATTCCTGCTAACGAAAGAATTGGGCCTTTACTTATACCTGGTGAATATTTCTTAAAAGAGTAAATAAAAGATCCAGAAGTTGACGTATATGTGCCGGGTATAATTAGCTCTTTTTTACCAAAACTAGATGTATAGCCATATCCAGCGCTAAACGTGATATTATTTTTTCTATCTCCGTACGTCACATTAGCAAAATGTAAGCCGCCGTATCCTTTAAAACCATTCCAATAACCAGACGTCCCTAATAACGTTCCTAATGAAAAATTCAATTTGTTATTTTTTGTAGGAATCGTGTATTTCAACGCTAATACCAATGGACTTGCCGTCCATGTTGACATGATACCAACATTGAAGTGATCAGTTACTGCGAAATGCACCTCAGGTCCATACAAATTAATCAAGGCATAATTCTCTCCTTTAGAGATTGGTAATGCATTGGTCGTAAATGCATGACGCGTTGTAAAGGGTCCAGCTGTATAATATTCTCCTCGAACAATCGCTTTTCTATCTGTTACTTTAACTATACTTTTAATATCGGACTTCGGAATATAGATTTTGCCCAATGTTTCAGTGGAGATTAACACCTCTCTCCCGTCATCACTTAAAACCTTTCCGATGTATTCGGTTCCATTTGATTTTGTAATCACATAGGTATTTGTGTCCGTTTTTGTTTCTGCCGGAGCTTGGGCGTGCAATTGGTTAAAGCTCAAACCAAAAAACATCAAAAATAAAATTGTGCGCATAGTTACTTTTTTTTGGTAAAATTAATTATAAATAAATCACATCCCATAAAAGAAAAGATAAAACAAAAAATAGTAGCTTTTATTTACAAGTTATCTTCATTCCATTTTCACAAACTAAAACGATTCTAAATAGCATCAACTTAAAAAATATGACAAAACCATGACAAACTTTTTTTATTAGATAGTGACCTTTGTACACTAAAATGAAACGTGCTGTGTTGGATTCATTTCATATAATTGCTTTTACGCATCGACAATTGGAGGTAAATCAAATTGGTTTACTCCATATTGATGCTGAAGATCAACAAAAACGGCTTCACACGTTAAAATTAGCTTTAGGATTAGATGAACTACTTTTTCTTTCTACATGTAATCGGGTAGAATTTATGTTCACAACCGAGCAAACACTACAAGATTCGTTCATCACTCAATTTATTTCTGTCCTTTATCCACAGATGGAGGATGCGAAAAGACAATTGTTTTCGAATAATAATGAAATTTATTCTGGTGAAGAAGCGGTAAATCATTTGTTCTCCGTTGCGTCAAGTATTGATTCTATGATTGTAGGGGAAAGAGAAATAATTACTCAGGTACGAAATGCATATGACCAATCTAATAAACAAGGATTGACGGGTGATTTCATACGATTAGTAATAAAGCATACCATTGAAACGGCGAAACGCGTTTATACCGAAACGTCAATTGCAACCAAACCCGTATCCGTTGTATCACTTGCCTATCATAAATTAAAAGCAACGAAATTAAATTTAGATGCTCGAATATTAATCGTTGGTGCTGGAGTGACTAATACCAACTTATGCAGGTTTCTTAAAAAGCATGGGTTTACCAATTTTACTGTTTTTAACAGAACCCTTTCTAAAGCGGAACAATTAGCCAAAGAAATTAAAGGAAAAGCACTTCCGTTGACTGAGTTGCAACAACACAGCGCTGGGTTTGATGTATTATTAACATGTACTGGTACTGATCATCATTTAATTGGATTGCCTTTGTATTCACATTTGTTGCAAAAGGAATCTGAAAAGAAAACAATTATTGATTTAGCAATTCCACAAGATATTCACCCAGATATTATTGAGAAACATCCTGTAAATTATATTTCAGTGGATTTACTTCAAAAGGAATCCAACCAAAACCTGAAAGAGCGTTCTAAGGAGATACAACATGTTGAAGAAATATTAGCAGAAGCATTATTCTCATTTAACTATCTTGTAAAAGAGCGTTCGGTCGAGTTGGCTATGCGTGAGGTGCCAAAACAAGTGAAAGAGATAAAGTTAACGGCCATGAATGAAGTTTTTAAACAAGAAATTGAATCCATGGACGAATACTCAAAAGAAGTGTTAGAAAAAGTGTTAGGCTACATGGAGAAAAAATACATAAGCGGCCCAATGAAACTAGCCAAAGATATTTTGATTAAAAACGCCTAACTATGCATATACGTATTGGAACAAGAGGTAGTGATTTGGCATTGTGGCAAGCAAATCATGTTAAATCTCAATTAGAGAAAAACGGAAATACAGTAAGTATTACTATCATAAAAACGCAAGGAGATAAAATACAAGATCTGAGTTTTGACAAATTAGAAGGAAAAGGCTTTTTCACTAAAGAAATTGAATCGGCACTCATTGAAAAAGAAGTAGATTTAGCTGTTCATTCGCACAAAGACCTAGAAACTGCACCTCCGCAAGGGTTACTGATTGCAGCTGTTTCAGAAAGAGAAGACCCGTCCGAATTACTATTAATAAATAAAAATCAAGTAACGTCGAATTTAGATTGGGAGCTAAAAGAAGGTGCTTCAATTGGTACCTCATCAGCTAGAAGAAAATCTTTAGTGAAAGCACATCGCCCCGATTTAGAAATTAGAGAATTGAGAGGGAATGTTCCAACCCGCATCCAAAAATTGAGGGACGGTGATTACGATGCTATTTTATTAGCTAAAGCAGGGGTTTCTCGTTTGAATATTGATTTAACTGAGTTTCATGTTGTGGAACTAAACCCTAAAATTGTAGTGCCGGCTCCTGCTCAAGGAGTATTAGCCTTACAAATAAGGGAGCATGAAACTGAATTGTTTGAAGAAATCCAAAAATTAAATAATCCTTGGGTTCAACAACAAATTGCTGTAGAGCGAAAGGTTTTAAACCTAATGGAAGGGGGTTGTCAATTGCCTTTAGGCGTCTATTGTGATTCAGAAAACGTTTATGTTTCCTACACTAACCAATGGGAAACCGGATCAAAGTATTTTGTTTTTAGCTTCTCAGACACAGAAGCGTTAGCGCATGAAATTGTTTCGTTTTTGAAATCAAATGAATGAAACATTCGGTTTTTATTAGTAGAGAACCAGAACAAGCAGTTGATTTAATGGCTTTTTGCACCCAACGTAATTGGCGATTGTGTGCTCAATCTTTCATTCAATTTAACAGTGTCTCTTTTCAATTGCCCCGGCAATGGGAAGTGATTTTTTTTCCTAGTCCAAGAGCCGTTTCTTATTTTTTCGAATCCACCTATCCTACTATTTTGTTGGATAAATTAATTTCATGCTCAGGAGGGGAAACAGCTAAAAAAATTGAACATTATACTTCACAACCAATTGATTTTGTGGCAGAAAAAGCAGGAGATATTGAAAAGGTACGTTCTGATTTTCAACGTTGGTTGACCAACAAAAAAGTACTCTACGTTGGATCTAATTTAGCTCAAAAAAGTGTTTTACTCCATCTACCCGAAGAACAAGGGCAATTTTTGCAAGTGTACGAAACGAGCTATCTATCCAAAAAGATTACTCCATGTACCATTTATATTTTCAGTAGTCCGAGTAATGTTGATTCATTTTTTATAGAAAATGTACTTCCCGACAATGCTCATGTAATTGCGTGGGGAAACACTACCGCAGTTGCACTTGAAAAACGAAAGATTTTCGTAAATCACACCTTAAATTCAAGTCAAGAAGGGGAAATTATTGAATACTTAACTTCCTTTAATTAAGGTGTTTCCGGTCATTTCATTGGGCTGGTCTATGCCAAATCTACTTAATATTGTTGGTGCAACGTCAGCCAATATTCCTGAAGTCAATTGAATATCATCATTGCTTACTAACACGATCGGAACCGGATTCAAACTATGAGCAGTATTCGGGCTTCCGTCTGGATTAAATGCATAATCAGCGTTTCCATGATCTGCAATAATAATAAATTCATATCCTAAACTACGCCCCATTTCAACCACATCCTTCAAACAGGAATCAACCGTTTCAACAGCACGTATTATGGCTTCATACACCCCTGTATGTCCCACCATATCTGGATTGGCAAAATTCAAACAAATAAAATTGGGTTGATCCATTTTCATTTTATT
>Ga0222712_10007778_pt1 | contig 10284 bp, 9 predicted proteins | sample C33_657DmetaG_FD_165043 | JGI IMG/M metagenome (GOLD analysis project Ga0222712, IMG submission 165043) | Estuarine water microbial communities from San Francisco Bay, California, United States - C33_657D | ecosystem: Environmental > Aquatic > Marine > Unclassified | place: USA: California...
TTCGACGAAGCGACCGTCGCGGCGGATGCTCTGTTCGGCGACGACGAGGCGGTAGGTAGGCTCGTTCTTGGTGCCGAAGCGTTGGAGGCGGATGCGTAGCATGTTGGTTGGAAAATGAGGAAGGTGGAAAGACGCAGGAGGGCGGGGTGGAGTCAAGCATTCCCCGGCAGGAAAGGATGAAATTTTAACCCGGGGTCAGAAGGGGGTGTTCGGGAAACCTCGAAATAAGCCTATGGGCCAGAGATATTTAGGGCGTGTATTTTGAAATACTGGCCGGAAGGGGGTGTCGCTGGGCACAAAAAACCCCGCCAAAGGGCGGGGTTTTCGCGGGTAGGCCGGGGAGGGCTTACTTGGCGGCGACTTCGGAGGGCTCGAAGCGCTTTTCCTTCACCTTGGTCGCCGACTTGCCCTGGCGATCGCGGAGGTAGAAGAGGCGGGCGCGCATGACCTGGGAGACGCGTTCGACCTCGATCTTCTCGATGTTGGGGGAGTGGACCGGGAAGGTACGCTCGACGCCCTCGCCGAAGGAGACGCGGCGGACGGTGAAGGTCTCGTGGATGCCGCCGCCCTTGCGCTGGATCACGATGCCGGAAAAGAGCTGGGTGCGCTCCTTGTCGCCTTCGCGAACCTTGGTGGAGACTTTGACGCCGTCACCGACCTTGAAGGAGTCGTCGCCGCGGCTGGTCTTCAGCTGGCTCTGGGTGGCGAATTGGATGAGGGGATGGTTGCTCATGGCTGGGTTGCTTGGTCTTTCAGTAGGTCCGGTCTGCGTTGCTGAGTCTTCTCGATTTGCCTTTCCCGGCGCCATTTGTCGATTTCGGCGTGATTTCCTCCGAGGAGGACCGGGGGCACCTCGAGACCATCGTAAACGGCGGGTCGGGTGAACTGCGGAAAGGCGAGCAACTTGCCGTTGTAGCTGTCCCCCGTCAAGGAGTTTTCCTCCCCTAGTACCCCGGGAATCTGCCGACCCAGACAATCGACGAGGACGCAGGCCGGCAGGGTCCCGTTGGTCAGGACATAGTCCCCGATGGAGATTTCGCGGGTGACTTTGCGGTCCCGGAAGCGTTGGTCGATGCCCTCATAGTGCCCCGAAACGAGGATTAAGTGCTCTTTTTGGGCCAATTCTTTGGCCAAGGGGTTGGTCAGCTGCTCCCCGTCCGGGCAAAGGTAGATGACCTCGCAACCGGGGGTGGCCAGGGCATCCACCGCGTCAAAGAGGGGTTGGCAGGTCATCAGCATACCCGGCCCGCCTCCGTAGGGCATATCGTCGACCTTGCGGTGCTTGTCCTTGGAATAGCTCCGCAGGTCGTGCGCCTTGAAACGGATCAGGCCCTTGTCCATGGCCTTGCCGATGACCGACTCCTGGAGGAAGCCGTCGGCCATGCCGGGGAAAAGCGTGAGGAGGTCGATGCGGATGGCCACGGGAGGAGAAGGCCCATCCAACGCGGGGTGGGCGGGAAGGGCAAGCCGTCGGTGTCGGGACTTACTTCTTCTTGGCGGAACCGCGCAGGTCCATCCGGGTCGTCGGCTCGGCCGGCACCGGCGCGCCGACCTCGTCCACCGGGGAGGTGAACAGGTAGTGCCAGACTTCCTCCTGGAGGGGGTTGCCCTTGGCGTCCTTGGGGGGATTCTTGCTCACCTGGACGAAGCCGTGGGCCTTGTTGGCGTCGCCTTTGACGTCGAACTTCGTGATCAGGCGGCGCGAGTGGCCGAAAGGCGCCTTCGCCTCGTCGGTGTTCACGATCGGTCCGAACTTGTTCAGGCCGAGCAGCAGCCAGGAGCGCGGGTAGTGGTCGCCCGCCCAGCCGCCGTCGAGGACGTGGCTGTAGCCGAAGAAGCGATTCGCGGGGGTGGCGGACGGCAGGCTCTGCCAGGTGTCGAGCTGGTCGCGCGGTCCGCAGAACATCACCACGCGGGCGACCTTCTGGGCGATGGCGAACCGCGCGGAGGAGGTCGCACCGTGCGAGGCCCCGGAGACGATGACCTTCTCCCAGTCGAGGCCGTGACCGTCCTTGGCGAGGAACTGCTCCCAGCGGCCCTGCGGGTGGGTCTTGGCCAGGTGCTTCACGAACTGGAAGGCGCGCTCCTTCATGCTGTCGGGCGCGGGGATGTCGATGGCCTTGCTCGCGTCGACGCCGGTGGTCGCCTCGAGACGGATGTTACCGAGGTGCTGGGGATCGTCGGCCGGCTCGGTGTTGAGCTTGCCGAACCATTCGCGCGCGTAGGCCACCTGGATGTGATGCAAGCCGTAGCCGTTGACCTTGTCGGCCAACGGCTGGCTGTAGCCCATCAGCCAGATGACGAGCTGGCCGCGGGGCGCGACGCGCGTGTCGACGTCCGCGTGCTGCACGTCCTGCGGCTTGCCGTCCTTCTCGAGCACGAAGCCCACCTCGGGGTGGGACTTGCACCGCGGGTCGATCTCGCTGGCGCGCGCGGTCAGGTGGTACGCCTGCGGCTTGGGGTCGGCGAACTTCGGCGTCGCGTCGGCGGCGAAGGCGATGACGGCCAGGAGGAGGGGCAGGCTCGGGAGGAGGCGCATGGGGATGGGCCTACCGATGGCTTTGCCGGCCGACCTTGGCAACCCTGCGCTGCGGCTCCGCCTACCTGGGCAGCCGCGCGTCGATCGAATCGAGGGCTTCCTCGACCGTCTCCTTCGGCGCCCATTGGTGGCCGCCGCGGAACTCGAACAATTCCATCCGGTCACCGAAGAGCCGCTTCATGCGCGGCCCCTCCGCGTAGTTCGGATCTTTCTCGCCGAAGGTGGCGGCGAGGGCGGGCGCCTTGATCCCCGCCACCGGCGAGGCGCCGTTGGGGCCGATCGGCGCGTAGCCGGCGGCCTGGAAGAGCAAGCCGCCGAAGCCGGGGCGCAGGCCGACGAAGACCGAGCAAGCCCGGGCTCCGCCCGACATGCCGGTTGCGACCTTGCGACCCTCCGCCAGCCGCACCCGGCGGATGACGTCGTCGTGGGCCGCGAGGAAATTGCCGACCGTCGGCTCCCAATCGCCGTTGCGCGATTCCTCGAGCATCACGGCGACATAATCGTGACGGCGGATCCAGTCCGCCATCGCGCCCATGGTCGCCTTGCCGCCGGGCGCGGCGATGAAGATCGCCGACCGCGCCTTCGCCGGCGCCGACGCGTAGTCCGCCGGCAACCACAGCTGGTAGTGGTAGGGGTCCGTCCCGCGGTAGAGGCAGGTGATGCGCGTCAGTCCGCCCGCGGTCAACGGGGCGTCCGCCGGCGTCGGCCGGAAGTCGTCCGCGCTTGCGCGGGCCGGAGAGGACGGGACGACCTTGGCGCCGGTGGTAGCGACGCCGCCCGGCCCGCCGCCGGCCTTCAGCGCCTCGGCCGTCGCGCGGGCCTTCTCGGCGTTGGTCGCGGCGGACGCGTTCCCGGCGACGAACGTCGCGCCGGCCAGCAGCAGAGGGAGGATGCGCATGCGCCGGGGCCCTCAGCGCTTGCGGTGGCGCTTGATGGCCCGTTCCTCGATCTTGGCCTTGGTCCGGAGCACGACCATCGCGATCGAGATGATGGCGAAGCCCGCGAAGAGGATCTTGCTGACGGTGAAGGCGTTGAATCCCGGGGTCGTCTCGAGCACCTGCTCATCCATGTCGGCGACGAGCGGTTCCGGCTCGGCGTTGGGTGCCGTCGGCGCCGCGGCGACGATGACCGGCGGCGGGGCGGAGGATTTCAGGAAGGGGTAGTAGGCTCCCTCGAACTTCGCGGCGCCTTCGAAGGCGCCCTCGTAGTCGAGTTTCTCGCCGACGGCGTGGCCGGTGCCCCGGATGATCGCCGGCACCGGGACGGGCGCATCGAGCACCAGCACGAGCTCGAAGCCCGCGTTTTCGCGGTCGGAGCGGATGACCTGGACGCGGACCACCTTGGCGCCGGCCGCGGGCGCCGCCGCGGTCGGGTTGGTTTCCGGGCGGGCGTCCGGGTTGTCTTTCCGGATACGTTCGCGGAGGGCGTCGAAGGCCGCCTGATCCTCCTTGGACATCGCCGGCTCCGCGGCGCCGAGGCCCGGCGCCAGCAGGCAGAGGAGGAGCGGGACCGCGCGCATGGGTCCGATTAAGGAGACCCGCGCCCCGGGCGCAAGCATCGGCCGCCGGCTTTGCGGCTTGGAAGCCGCGGGGGCTTCCGTCCATGCTGGCCGGGTGCCGGCCTTCCCCGCTCCCGTCCTCTCCGTCCGCCGCCTCCGCATCGCCCGCGAGGACAAGGTCATCCTCCGGGGGCTCGACTGGCGCGTCGAGCCCGGGCAGCACTGGGTCATCCTCGGCCCGAACGGCTCGGGCAAGTCCTCGCTGCTCGCCGCGCTCACCGGTTATTTCGCGCCGACCTCCGGGTCGCTGGCCGTGCTCGGCGAGACCTTCGGTCGCAGCGACTGGCGCGAACTGCGCCGCCGCATCGGGCTCGTGGGACCCTCGGTCGCCGCGATGATCCAGCCCGCCGAGCCGGCGCTCTTCGTCGTGGCCGGCGGCGTCGACGGCCTCGTCAACCTCTGGCGGCGGCCCCGGCCGGCGACGCTCGCGCGCGCCCGCCGGCTCCTGCGCCTCCTCAAGGTCGGCGGGCTCGCCGCGCGCCCGTGGGGCCACCTCTCGCAGGGCGAACGCCAGCGGGTGCTTATCGCCCGCGCGCTGGCGTCGGATCCGGCGCTGCTGATCCTCGACGAATCCTGCGCGGGTCTCGATCCCGTCGCGCGCGCGGAGTTCCTCTCCCTGGTGCGGCGCCTGCCTGAGCTCACGCCCGGACTGGCCATCGTGTTCGTCACGCACCATGTCGAGGAGATCCTGCCCACGTTCACGCACGCGCTGCTGCTGCGGAACGGCGCCGCGCTAGCGGCCGGCCCGATGGCCGCCGTCCTGAAGCCGGCCGTCCTGTCGAAGTTGTTCGGCCGCCGGGTGCGGCTCGCCAAGGGGCGGGTCGGCTGGTCGCTCGTCGTCGCGGGGAAATAGGCGGCGGGGCGGTTTGACCGCTTTCGACTTCCCCTTAACCCCTGCTTCATCCTACTTCCTCCTTCCCGCAATGCCTTCGCCGTTCGCCAACCTCCTTCCTCGTTACGACGCCGTGGTCGTCGGCGCCGGCCTCGGGGGGATGACGGCCGCGAACAACCTCGCGAAGTTCGGCCGGAAGGTGCTGCTCCTGGAGCACCACTACCAGCTCGGCGGACTCGCCACCTACTTCAAGCGCGCCGGCGGGCACGTCTTCGACATCTCGCTGCACGGTTTCCCGCACGGTATGATCAAGTCCACGCGGCGTTACTGGACCAAGGAGATCTCCGACCGCATCCACCAGCTGAAGGATGTCCGTTTCATCAACCCCGACTTCGACGTCCGCACGACCTTCGACCGCGCCGACTTCACGCGCATCCTGATCGAGCAGTTCAAGCTCTCCGCCGCGACCGTCGAGGCCTTCTTCGCGCACCTGCGGGAGATGAACTACTACGACAACGACCCGCGCACCACGCGCGAGCTCTTCGAGCAGTTCTTCCCCGGCCGCCCCGACGTCCAGCGCCTGCTCCTCGAGCCCATCGCCTACGCCAACGGCTCCACCCTCGATGACCCGGCCATCACCTTCGGCATCGTCTTCTCGAACTTCATGTCGAAGGGCGTGTTCATCTTCCAAGGCGGCACGGACACCATGATCAACCTGATGACCGCCGAGATGAAGGCCAACGGGGTCGACATCCGCCGCAACGTGCTCGTCGAGAAGGTCCATGTCGCGAAGGACGCCGCTGGCCGGCGCCGCGTCGTCGGCGTGAAGCTGCGCGGCACCCGCGAGGGGGAGGAAGCCGAGGTCGCCTGCGCCACCGTCGTCTCCAACGCCAACATCAAGGACACCGTCCTCAAGATGGGCGGCGCCGAGGCCTTCGACACGCCGTTCCTCGAGCAGGCCCGCCAGGTCCGCGTCAACACCTCCTCCTGTCAGGTCTACATGGGCGTGCGCGCAGGCGAGAGCATCCCCCACATCGGCGACCTCGTCTTCACCTCCGAGGCCAAGCCCTTCTCCAGCCGGGAACTCGTCGATTTCCACACCACCTCGCGCACCTATTCGGTCTACTACCCGGACACCCGGCCGCACACCCGGCAGCCGCGCTTCGCGATCGTGACCTCGGTCAATCAGAAGTTCGACGACTGGGCCGGGCTCGGCGAGGCCGACTACGCCGCGCACAAGGCCCGCGTCATCGAGGAATCCTTCAAGGGCCTCGAGAAGTTCATCCCCGACATCCGGTCGAAGGTCGACCATGCCGAGGCCGCGACGCCGCGCACCGTCCAGCGTTACGTCCGCCACGTCGGCGGCACTTCTTTCGGCACCAAGTTCGAAGGTCTGAAGGTCTCGATGGCCCTCCCCGAGCAGGTCGGCGGCTTCTACCATGCCGGCAGCGTCGGCATCATCATGTCGGGCTGGCTGGGCACCATCAACTACGGCGTGATCGTCTCCGCCAAGGCCGACGCGTACCTGCGCGATCCCGACGCCGGCCCGCTGGGCGAGGCCGCGGCGAGCGCCGGGGTCTGACCGGAAGCCGGCCGGCGGACGTCCTCCCTCTGTCCATATTCTGTGACGGCCCGGCCGTTCCGGCGGCTTGACGGGTCGCCGGGAATGGCGAATGTCGCCGCATGGCCAACGACTCCCAGGACGCCGGGCTCGCGAAGAAGCTCGAGCACGGACTCGAGTACTTCATCTTCGCCAGCCGCTGGGTGCAGGCCCCGATCTACGTGGCCCTCATCTTCGCGGCCATCGCCTACGCCTGGAAGAGCGTCCAGGAACTGGTCCACCTGCTGACGGGCTTCGCGGCGGCCACGGAGAGCTCCATCATGGTGGGCATCCTCTCCCTGGTCGACATCTCGATGGTCGCCAACCTCGTCAACATGGTCGTCGTCGGCGGTTACGTGACCTTCGTCTCCCGCATCGATTTCGGCGACAACGGCGATCGCCCCGACTGGCTGGACCACATCAACGCCAACACGCTCAAGGTGAAGCTGGCCGGCAGCCTGGCGAGCATCTCCGCCATCCATCTGCTCAAGAGCTTCATCGCCATCACCGAGACCGTCGGCACGACCGCGGCGATGTCGGCCAACCAGGAGAAGGTGATCCTGTGGCAGGCCATCATCCACGGGGTCTTCCTCGCGTCGATGATCCTCTTCGCCTGGGGCGAGAAGATGCAGCGCCACGAAGCCCACTGAGCCCGGTCAGCCGGCGCGCGCGTCGGCCGGGATCCGCATCGCGTAGAAGCTGCGGTGGACGAAGACGAGGGCGACCGCGAGGATGGCGGCCCCGAGGAGCAGGCGGGGGCCGGCCGGCATCTTCACGGCGATCTCGACGGCGAGCAGGCCGAAGAGCGTGGTGAACTTGATGACCGGGTTGAGCGAGACCGAGGAGGTGTCCTTGAACGGGTCGCCGACCGTGTCGCCGACGACCGTCGCGGCGTGCAGGTCCGTCCCCTTGGCCTTGAGGTCGACCTCGACGATCTTCTTGGCGTTGTCCCAGGCGCCGCCCGCGTTCGCCATGAAGATGGCCTGGAAGAGGCCGAAGAAGGCCATGCCCACGAGGTAGCCGATGAAGAAGAACGGGTCGAAAAGCGCGAGGGCCAGCGAGAAGCAGAAGATGACCACGAAGATGTTCACCATGCCCTTCTGCGCGTAGACCGTGCAGATGCGCACCACCTCCTTGGAGGATTCGACCGAGGCCGCGCCGTCGCCGAGGCGCAGGTTATCCTTGATGTAGACCACCGCGCGGTAGGCCCCGGTGACGACGGCCTGCGTGGAGGCGCCGGTGAACCAGTAGATCACCGCCCCGCCCATCAGGAGGCCCATCAGGGCTTCCGGGTGGACCAGCGACAGGCGCTCCAGCACGTTGAACGCGGGGTCCAGGGCGCGGAAGTGGCCTTGGAGCATCATGATGATCCCGAACACCATCGTCGTCGCGCCGACGACGGCGGTGCCGATGAGCACCGGCTTGGCCGTCGCCTTGAAGGTGTTGCCGGCCCCGTCGCCCTTCTCGAGCTGGTGTTTCGCGCCCTCGAAGTCCGGGCGGAAGCCGAAGTCGCGCTCGAGCTCGGCCTCGATGCCGGGGAGCCGCTCGACCTGCGAGAGCTCGTAGACGGACTGCGCGTTGTCGGTCACGGGCCCGAAGGAGTCGACGGCGATGGTCACGGGGCCCATGCCGAGGAAGCCGAAGGCGACGAGCCCGAACGCGAAGATCGGGGCCGCGAAGGCGAACTGGGCCGGCATCAGCCCGGCGATGGCGGCGTGTCCCGCGAGCAGGTAGGCGCCGAGCATCAGGCCGAGGATGCACAGGCCGGTCCAGAAGGCGGAGAAGTTGCCCGCGACGAGCCCCGAGAGGATGTTGAGCGAGGCGCCGCCCTTGCCGGAGGCCGTCACGACCTCCTCGACATGGCGGCTTTCCGTCGACGTGAAGACCTTGGTGAACTCGGGGATGAGCGCGCCGGCCAGGGTGCCGAGCGAGATGATGGTGGAGAGCACCCACCAAAGCCCGGCGGGCTGGTCGGCCAGCAGCAGGTAGCTCGCGCCGTAGGTGACGGCGATGGACACGAGCGAGCTGATCCAGACGAGGTTCGTGAGCGGCTGCTCCAGGTTGAAGTCGCGCGCGCGACCCCAGACCGCCCGGCTGAGGGCGTCGTTGAGCCAGTAGCTGAGCAGCGAGGTGACGACCATCAGGATGCGCATGGCGAAGAGCCAGACGATGAGCGTGGCGCAAAGGGCGGGCTTGGCGGCGAGGGCCAGGGCGAGGAAGGCGATCAGCGCCACGCCGGTCACGCCGTAGGTCTCGAAGCCGTCGGCGGTGGGTCCCACGGAGTCGCCCGCGTTGTCGCCGGTGCAGTCGGCGATCACGCCGGGATTGCGGGGGTCGTCCTCCGGCAGCTTGAACACGATCTTCATCAGGTCCGCCCCGATGTCGGCGATCTTGGTGAAGATGCCGCCGCAGATGCGCAGGGCCGAGGCGCCCAGCGATTCCCCGATGGCGAAGCCGATGAAGGAGGGGCCGGCCAGTTCCCGCGGCAGGAAAAGCAGGATCCCGATCATGAAGAACAGCTCGATGGCCACGAGCAGGAGCCCGACGCTCATGCCGGACTTGAGCGGGATGAGCAGGGTCGCGAGCGGCTGGCCACGGAGGGCCGAGAAGGCGGCGCGCGAATTGGCCACCGTGTTGATGCGGATGCCGAACCACGCCACGCCGTAGCTGCCGAGGATGCCGAGGACGGAGGCCGCGAGGATCACGGCCACGTCGCCCGCCGACTTGTGCTCGAGCGCCCCGAAGTAGTAGACCATGCACGCGGCGATGAGCAGCCAGAGGGCGGCGAGGAACTTGCCTTGCTGCCAGAGGTAGGTCTTGCACGTGCCCCAGATGATCTCGGAGACCGCGGCCATCGAGCGGTGCACCGGCAGCGCCCGCGTCTGGAGGTACTGCCACCAGCCGTAGGCTGTCGCGAGCGCGCAGATCGCGAGGCCCAGCCAGAGGATCTGGTGGCCGCCGAGGGCCCCGCCGAGGAAGGAGGTCGCGCCGAGGTCGGGGATGCGCAGGTCGGCTTCGCCGGCGCGGAGGAGAGAGGGGGCGGACAGCAGGAGGGCCGCCGCGAATCGATTCACGGAGTTCATGGGGTCGGAGGTGGGGCGGAGGGGAACCGCTTGGTCAACTTAGCGGACCCGGTCCGTCGTGCCAGCGAAAAACCCGGGGGAGGGCCGCCATTTCCAAGCATAACCGCGGGGCTACCTCAGCAGGAACTCCCGCAGGAAGAGCGCGGTGGCCAGGAACTGGAAGTCCGCATTGGACTTCTTCACGAAGCCGTGGCCCTCGTCCTTCGCCATGACGTACCAGACGCGTCCGCCCTTCGCCCGGACGGCATCGCGCATCCGCTCGGCCTCCGTCACCGGGACCCGAGGGTCGTTGCGGCCCTGGACGATGAGGAGGGGCGCCCGGATGCGCTCGGCCTGGTTCGCCGGGGAGATCCGCTCGAGGAACTCCCGCACCTCGGGTTTGCGCTCGTCACCGTACTCCAGCCGGCGATTGCCGCGGCGGTAGTCGGAGGTGTCGCGGAGGAACGTGACGAAGTTCGCGATGCCGACGTTGTCCACGCCGCAGCGGAAGCGGTCGGGGTAGGTCGCGAGGCAGGCCAGGCTCAGGTACCCGCCGTAGCTGCCGCCGGAGACGGCGAACCGGGTCGCGTCGAGCCGCGGCTCCTGGGCGGCCCAATCCAGCAGGGCGCCGACGTCCTTGACCGAGTCCTCGCGTTTCAGGACGTTATCCAAGGAGAGGTAACGCCGGCCGTA
>Ga0222712_10007779_pt1 | contig 10284 bp, 12 predicted proteins | sample C33_657DmetaG_FD_165043 | JGI IMG/M metagenome (GOLD analysis project Ga0222712, IMG submission 165043) | Estuarine water microbial communities from San Francisco Bay, California, United States - C33_657D | ecosystem: Environmental > Aquatic > Marine > Unclassified | place: USA: California...
TCGCAGTATGTCTTAGATCGTATGGCCTATACCTGTGGGCGATTAAATCTTTTGCGTGCAACTCTTTCATTCGATCGTAAAAATAACTCTGGAAAGCGTAACGGTTATACGGAAATATAAAATCGTTTGTTTTGTTCTGTTTACTTAATATTTCCTGACATCTGGTGTTTAACGGCACCCACCGTTTTTTATTTGTTTTTGTCGACATTTTTAAACCGTGTGTGAGCGTGTAGTTTGTATGAACCAAAATTTTATCTTCTTTAATATCTTCCCATTTGAGAGCTCGCACTTCTCCTGTCCTCATTGCTGTTTGTAACATGAAGTCTGCGTATGAGCACCAGTCATATTTTGTTTTACGACTCCCTAAAGCTTGCAATACAAGTTGTGTTTCTTTCGAAGGTATTACGATAATTTCTTCGTCTTCTTGAGGCGGCTTTGGTAATTTAAAACTTTGAACAGGATTTTTTGATAGTAAGCCTACGTCTTCACTTGATGCCCACCTATAAAGACTTTTTACATACATCGTCACGCGACGACTTGCTTTGATTGGACGCTGCCCTAAAACCCACGTGATAACTTGCCTGCCTTCGGATAAATCGGTTATAGGGCAGCGGTTTAACCATTTTGTTACTTGAACGTAATCTGCCGCGAAGCTCGTGGGGTAGATTGCAACTTTCTTTTCGTTCATAAACTGTGTCCACGCTTCTTGAAGTGTTGTCACGTTTCTTGTACAGGTAGATGTAGCTTACAGTACACAGAAGCATTCTTGTATTAATCTTTGTTTCAGTTTTATACGCTCTTAATTTTTCTCATTTTTTTAGGCCTTGCGGTTTTTAGATGACCTATGGTTTTGCATTTTGAAAGCTCTAAACTTTAATAAGCTGTGAGAGCCTTTGTTGTCGGGAAAGCACTGCGTTCAGGAGTTGTATAACGCAAATCCTGAAAAACTTAACGATGCAGATTTTGTTAAGCAGGCTCTTACGCAAGCTTCGCTAGTTGCATCCGCAACTCTGTTAGACGTAACTGTGCACTCGTTTCCTGTTCAAGGTGTTACAGGATTTGCATTATTAGCCGAAAGTCATATCAGTATTCATTCCTGGCCTGAATCCGGTTACGCCGCTGTGGATGTGTTTACGTGCGGGGAAACCACAGATCCGGAACAAGCCTGTGCTTTTTTAGCTGAAGCCTTCGAAGCTCGCAGCCAGCACATTATTACGCTGGATCGTTACATTCCAGATTTTATTAAACCTGTTACTACAACTTGTTTAGATAGAATGGATACAAAGCCGCACACAATTTGTGAGCGACGAACAGCAATTACTGTTTGAACTTAACTGTTTACAGAGAAGTTCAGCCAGAAAAAGATTTAGAAAAGATATTTTTGAAGCTTGGGGAGGTTGTGCGTATTGTGGGTGTAATAGGGCAAATACGTTAGATCACGTAATTCCTAAAGCTAAAGGCGGTCCTACTAACAAAGGCAACCTAGTACCAGCTTGTGGAACATGCAATATGGCGAAATCGGACACGCCCTGGTTTTTGTGGTTTCGGTGGCAGTATTTTTGGACTTTAGAACGTGAAACACGTATTTTTCACTGGTTGCTAAGGCATCACGAAAGCCGAGGGCCCACCACTGAATATGAATCATTGTGTACAATACCCTTGCTTTCATCTCTTAGTTGTGAATCCAGCTCTGTCAACTTGGAAGTCAAAAGAAATTCCTGAACATTTTAAAGATATTTTTTATGTTTGTTCTACAAGTAAGACAGGATTAAGGTGGGCAATAGACACACATAAACGCAAACGAGGTGATGAAGCGGGATGTGTTCGCTCTGATGGACGCGGTGTTGTTAGATATAATAAAGTATTATATTATACGTACAGAATTGCTTATTTTTTAACTACAAACGAGAATTTAGAAAATGTTACTATAGATCATATAGACAGAAATCCTTCAAATTCTACAGTTTTAAATCTTAGAGTAGCAAATAGAACCTTACAGAATCTTAATCAAAATTTATCGGTAGCTAACAAAAGTGGTTATAGGGGTGTTCATTACGTTAAAAAAGCGGACAAATGGTGTGCACAATTTTTTCCTTACAGAAAAGCAGTCCACTTAGGATATTTTGATACTAAAGAAGAGGCCGCATTGGCTTATAACAAAGCGGCCCGAGAAAGATGGGGAGACGATGCTTACCAGAATATTATTGCTTAGCAAAGCGAGTAACAATACCAGCAAGAATTTCGACAACGCGGTAATATTTTGCAACCGCATTGTTATCTTTTTGCGTAGGCGTCAGGTTGACGATAAGTAAAGCCAACGCGTGGACCGCGAGAAGAATCTCAACGAGACTCTTTGCGTGTTGAATGATGTTGTCCATTACGGGTGTATGCCGTTTATTTAATTCTACTAGCTCCGTTTAAACGTGCTTCGTATCTCGATAGTTCCGCCTAACAGTTCTTGTGCCTTTGATCCGTCGGGTTCGTGTTCTATGAATTCAAATTTAAGTGGTTCTTCTTTGTACCACATCGCTTTTATTTTATCTATTTCGACATCAACTTCCTTTAAAGTCTTTTGAACTTTCCACAATACCCAGTCTGGTTTGCAGTAAGTTAAAATAACAGATACTATTTTATTATTTTTAAATAATTTATAATCACCTGTTAATATTAAAAGTGCTTCGTATATATACGCATTCCAGATGTTAAATTTAGTGTCACTCATGAGTTTTAGATAAAATAAGTTGATCGAGTTTGTTGTTAATATTTTTTAACCAGCCGCGAATGTCATCTAGTTGACTATCCAAATCCGCTTTCAAAACGTATTTTAAAGGCATATCAGCCAAAGTTTTTTCTGTAGCTTCTATTTTCCGTTTCACAGATTCAAAGCGAACGTCGATCGTTTTTTGCCTTCGCTCGTGGCTCCAAGTTAAAAACCCAACCAAACCCATCGCTAACGCGACAATGGTCTCGCTTCCCATCGCTGAAATTTACTCTGTAAGAATTTTAATTCATTGTCGCCTTTGAATTCGTTATGGCTTGGTTTAGAATTTTTATATCGAGTGAGCTTAAACCGTGTCGCAATTCACGAAAAACAAGGAATTAGACAACGTGTTGTCCAGTGGAGTCTCAACGACTCAGTATCGTGCATACTCTACTGCTTTCGATCAACGCCGTTCTTTAAACGCCAGTGGAGTCGTCGTTGTTAACACCACCGCTCGTACTTACGCTGCTGATGGTGCTTACGGAATCGCTGATTACTACCCGTTAACAGTTAACGCTACAGGCCTTCTGCAGGTTAATATCCGCGATCAAAATAGCTGCGGTGATGTCATTATCCTTGACTCGACCGGAGCCGAGGTTATGACTGCTTCGCCTTCAAAGTTCAGTAGCCGCGCTAACTCTGTCACCACGCAGCGAATCGGTTCTTCTGGCACTTACTACACCTACATTCAGCTGAGGGGTCGTAGTGGCGCTGAGTATCGCATCGGTATCGACGTTATCGAAGCCTGAAATGTATCTGTCCGAAGAGGGTTTGAAGCTTTTAAAGAGCTTCGAAGGATGTCGTTTGACCGCGTATCGAGACGCTGTGGGCGTTTTGACGATAGGTTACGGAAGCACTGGCCCGCATGTTACCGAAGGTCTAAAGATAACTCAAACCGAAGCTGAGAAGCTTTTACGCAGTGATGTTTCGCACTTTGAAAAAGGTGTTCGGGAGGCTGTAAAAGTATCTATTAATCAAAATGAATTTGACGCTCTCGTTTGTTTTTCGTTTAACATCGGCCTAAACGCTTTTCGTAACTCAACTTTATTAAACGTTCTCAATAAAAACGCCGATCGCACGGTTGTCGCATCTGAGTTTAGTCGTTGGACTAAGGCTGACGGAAAAGTGTTGGAAGGCTTAATTAAACGGCGTGAAGCGGAAAAGCAGCTATTTTTACGGAAAATCTTGAACCCCGTGCTTTCCGCATCAATCGTTGCTCAGCAAGATACTTGGTTAAAACGTGAGCCTTTAGAATCTTCTGAACTTCAACCAGAGCAAAAAGTATTTGTTCCTAAGGGCAGCGCCCACCTGTGGGACAAAGTGGAGCTTGTTCCCGGTGAGACGCATTACAAGATTTACCTACAAGCGGACACCGAAAAACCCTGGTGGTTCTTCCCTAAACATTTCAAAATTATTAACGACCCTAAACCTAGAGAACCTGCTCCTGTCAAATTAAACAAGATACATCTTCCCGTTATTTATTACTCCCAACGGGATAATCAAAAAGATCCTATGCGCACTTGTTTTTCAAGTTCGTGCGCGATGCTACTCAAGTATTTAAAACCCAATTCGATCTCTTCTGATGATGATTATATAAAGACAGTGTTTTCGTTCGGTGATACGGTTGATCCCTCTGTTCAAATCAAAGCCTTACGTCATTACGGCGTGGAAGCTCAATTCCGTCAGGATGGTATTTGGAACGACATTGATAGTTTGCTAGTTAAACAGATTCCTGTCCCAATTGGGTTCCTACACAAAGGAACTGCAGCTAAACCCACCGGGACTGGTCACTGGTTAACCGTCATTGGACGTACTGCAGATCTTACTAAGTACATTGTTAACGACCCCTTTGGGGAATTGGATCTAGTTGGAGGTTCTTATATAAGTACAAAGGGAGCAAACCTGGCTTACAGTAAAAAAAATCTCGGCCCCCGGTGGATGGTCGACGGCCCGCAGGATGGGTGGTACATTAAAACGCTTTCCTTTTAAGTCATGACTTCTAGGGATTTTATCGACAACGCTCTTATTAGTTGGGACCTGGCGGAGCAAGAAGCTCGCACTAAATTTTTGGACTACTTATACGATTTTTTTGGTTGCACAGATGGTCTGTACACCGGTTTGTGGACTCTATATAAAGAAAGTTTAGCTTTATCTTTTAGGGATCAAATTTTGGAGCAAAATATCGAGTTGAAGGAGTATAAATAATGAGCGATAGAAATTACAAAGAAGAGTACGAGTCGTATCATGGTACAGACGAACAGAAAAAGCGTCGTGCTGCTAGGAACAAAGCTCGTAGGCGTTTAGAAGCCGAAGGTCGTGCGCAGAAACACGACGGGAAAGATGTTGATCATAAAAATGGAAATCCACTAGATAACAGCTCAGATAATCTTAGAATTAGATCTAGAAGTGCCAACAGAGGCGACAAGTAGTGGCTATCGTTCCCCGTTCAGACATCACCGGAAAAGCCCCTGAAGCGCGGGCGGGACTGTCGCTGCCCCCTGGTCTGATCGGGTACAACGTCGAGCCTCAGCTTGGTCTCCGCCGCGTTACTCAGCTTGATAACACGAATCGCGTGGCGACTCAGATCGCTGTTGATCGCGGAACTTATAGTCGCCCCCCGATCCCGCCAGTCGAGTACGGCGAAGGGAATATCAAAAAATCCACTCAGTTAACTGGTGCTCCCGGTTACAACCAGCGAAACATTCCCCTTCCTGAGAGCCCTGACGATATGTCTCAGGCTCAGTACATGGCGTCTCTTATCGAAGCGAATCCCGCAAACCGGATGAATCTTCGTCAGCAAACCGGTCCGGCTCAGCAGAACTTTGTAAGGACTCCGCTTGCCACATCTGATTATCCCCTGCTGACTCATAACATGATGAATAACCTTTTAGCTTTATCCAAACAAAAAATGGGTAAAATGAAATGAGGGACACAGATTTTCCTATTCGGTTAGCTGGTCAGCGGTTAGGTCTAGAAGCCGTCCGTTTGCCTGGTTTAACTCCATCTGAAGTCACGGCTAGACTTCGGTATCAGCAAACCTTCCCTCGTACCTGATCATGCGATTCGCAGGCCCACAGATCTACATGGATCCGTCTCAGATGAAGCCGACCTCCGGCAGGTTTGCAGGAGCTGTGGCGAAGCAGAATCCCGGCCTTGTCGAGCGGATCACTGATGCTATCGTTCCGGGTAAGAAAGCCCAGAACACCAGTGCCGCTTCTTAAGGAACTTCACAAGGTCAAGCTCGATTGGATTACGGATAATCCGGAGCGTGTTCTGGCTAAGCACGCCCGTGTGTCGACGAAGAATCCTGACCGAGAAGAATATATAAAACTTTTAACACACTGCATTCGCGAGGGGCACGTTAGTGTCTTCGAGCAAGTGTGCGCTTCGTTTGAAATTTATACCTCGCGGAGTATCTCTCCGCAGATTCTTCGTCACCGTTCTTTTTCGTTTCAGGAAGCTAGCCAGCGATACTGCAATCCTTTAGATGTTTTAGCTGAGCTTTCCAATATGGCTCCGGAGTTTGAACTCCGAGCTCAGGATTCTAAAAATCGACAGAACAGTATCGAGTATGAAAACGAGCTAATCGAAGAAGAGTTCCGCGACCGTATCCGCCACGCGTATGCTCTGTGCTCCGAGCTCTACACCGACATGGTTGAGTCAGGCGTGGCTAGGGAGTGCGCTCGAAATATTCTTCCGCTGTGCGTCCCTACGCGTCTTCATATGCAGGGCACGTTGCGGAGCTGGTTGTTTTTCGTTGGTGTCCGTTCAGCACCGGGAACACAGAAGGAGCACAAACACATTTCGAATCAGATTGGGCAGCGCCTGCAAGCCCTGCTTCCTTCTGTGATCGAAGCGGTAATTGAGGCATCAAAAAATGATGCCAGCCTCGGGTTAAGAGGCTGGCAATTCATCGACTCGATGTGACACCTGTACGATCCCCTTCATGGGGGGATCTTTCCTGGCGCATTCCTAACTATAGCAGATTTTTCCAGGGATCAATATCTGTTGAAGGTGTTTGTTGAACAACCTGGGGCTCTGGTGTGTATGCAGGCATTTGCTGCTTAGCCATAGCCTGGGCCTGCATTTGTGCTTGGATCATCATCATCTGCTGTTTCAGGGCTTGATTCTCAGCCAGAACAGGTTGGGTTCTCGATTCAACCCACGCTTGTGAATTTTTCGTAAGTGTATCCAACACGTTTTCGGTATGCGGGAAGGCATATGCAACGGTGTTGTTTACGCTTAACTTCTGTCCGTTTTGCGATTCTGCAAGTGCATCGAGGAACACAGTCGCCGTGGGCAGATCAATGTCAGCAAAGAAACTGATTTCTTCGGGAACGATCACCCCTTTGTTGCGCTCGTAGAAGCTTTTAAAAGCTGTAGCTACACGAATTGCTTCCTCGCGTTTACGGGCTTTTTTATTTTCTTCGGAACGGATGCACAGTGTTCCGAACGTAGCGCCACCGATTGCTGCTACAGCACTTGCAATTGAATTGGTTGCGATTGCAGCCGTGCCGACCACTGCGACTCCCGCCGCAGCGACCAGCGAATTTTTTAGAAGGTCATTCATCTGATTGTGTTTTTTGAGGGTCGTGTTCCGTGAAGGCGGATTGCCAGATGTCTGGGTTTGCAGCCCAGTCTATTGGAGAGGGTAGCCTATTTTTTCCTATCGAAGCTCGATCCGTCGTGGGATCGAAAGGTTTGAGTCGGAGTCCCGTGACGATTGCTTTACCGTTGATGTATTTCGGTGTGATGCCGGGGATTTTTACAACGTTAGTTACTGTTTCTTTAAGGCGGTCAACGAAACGAGGTTTGGCGCTGTGCTTGTATCCGTTTGATTTGCAGTAGTTAACGTACGATGCGTACAGTTCTGAGTACGCATTCTTGACGTAGAAGCCTTTTTCAGATTCATCGACCGTTGGTCGGAATGCACCGCCACCAAGAACTGCGTAGCTGTTCGGAGCGTACAGTGTGCAGTCAGCCAACCAAGCGCAGATCGGGTTGTTGAACACCAGCGCATCAAGATTGGACTCATTTAGATCACTGCAATACTTGACCGGGTTGGCCAACACATCCCGCATTTCTGCGAAATCCATCTGCAGGAGCCACGTGGCAATACCCGATAACTCCTCCGCAAACTCGCCTTCAATGTGATCGTTAAACACGCTGATCAGGTTGCGCCTGTTCGAAGGATTAACAACCTTGTCCATGACGATCGTCAGCCTTCGGCGCTCCAGACCGCTACTGATGTCGCTGGAGCTAATGTGCTCGTTACTCGCGATCGACACCAGGAGTTCTGGTTTGAAATTTATAACTTGCGTACCATACTTACGCTCAGCGCGGAGGGTGTCGCTGGAGGATGTAAGTTTTTTAAGGGTGTCCAACCGCTTACTGAACGACGCTTCGTCAGTCAGCAGCAGGAGTCGTTTGCCGATAAGACTGTGGCACTCGAATCGGTTGGTTTCAATCGTTTCAAGATCGCTTGTATGCGTGCCTGTATATCCGGCAAGCGCAATCAGGATCTGCTGCAGTGTCGACTTACCCGATCCGCCCGGACCAATAAGGTGCAGAAAACGTTCGCCGGTTGTGTATCCAGTAAGAACAGCACGACAGAAAGCTCGAATTAGTATGACTTTATCTTTGCCAACTGCCCATTCGAGCCAGTTCAAAAACTTAGGGCACGTGCTTGAGAGGTCATAATCGAACTGAAGTTTTGTTTGGAAATACAGTTCGCGCTTGTTGCCTGGGTCAAACTTCAGCGTCTTTGCGTCCAGGACACCATTTTTAAAAGGGATGAGGCCACGGGAGGCTTGCCAGATCGATGCCCTGCCTCCACGTGCTGATCGCAATAGCTTCGCTTTCAGGATCTGGAATACTGAGTTGACCGTGGCCGAGCTGTACTTAGGAAGAACTCCAGCCTTTACGAATGTATCGAGGGTTTTTACAACGCGTCTTTTAATGTGATGTTCGTCGTTTATAAACCACACTCCTTCGTCTTCATCGTACGTAAAAAACTCGTCCAGACTAGAATCGAATAAAAAATCGTCTCCATAGTTGTTTACAATAATATCCGCAATATCGTTTTCACTAAACTGCTTGTTATTAGTCTGCAGCTGTATAAGCTGACTCGGTGTGTTTGGGGTCTGATTTGACATTTGATTTGGTGTTGATGGAGTATCTAACTCAAACGACGAATCGTCAAAAGTTAAGATTGAATTTTTTGGTTTTGGTTTGTTGTTTTTAAGTTGTTGTCTGACGCTTTCGGGACAGACGCTTTCAAAAACTTGTCGGTTGTTTGCTTTGACTTTCTTCCAAGCTGCTAATTCTTTTTCGTCTGAACTCAAAACAATTGCAGGCTCAAGCGTATCAGCAGATGTAATACTATTTAAAATTCTAGAAAACTTGCCATCCAGTTCGGAGCTGTACTCGTAAATAGCATAGAACACTCGGTTCGCTACGTCAAGGGGTGCCGTGCTTACGGGCACGTTGTTTTGCCGTACCCAGTTCGCCCACCCGATGATCTCTTTGAAGGCCATAGCCATCGTCGAAGATCTATCATCAACCGCCTCCCCGTCGAGGATGCCTTGAACAGATCGACTCAGGAGCTTTGTTAGCGGGATGCCCTCGGGATCAACGTCGAGTTCCAGCGCTTTCTGCGGATCGCTCAGCGATTCTTCAGATTTAGGGATCGTTACATATGCCCGAAAACCTTCATCGATTTTATTTGAAGGTATGAACTTATTTGTTACGCATATGATGTCGTCTTTGTTTTTACAACCGTAAAACAGGTTTGGGACCTGCGTGGCTCTGACGTCAGCTCCAGGTATTTGTTGCGCAATCTGCCTTGTAAACCATTGGTAGAACTGCGTATCGATGATCGGTTTCTCTAAACCAAATACCAACCTGAATCGAGGCCATTCCTCTGTATGACTTGGCGAATAGTAAGCAAGACTTAAATATTTTTTACAGATCTCTAGGTTGTTTATATCCGCTACATCTAATTCCTGCTTTTGTATTTTATTACCGTTAGCATCTTTGCCATCTGCTTGATTATCTACATCAATTATAATTAAGCCAGCTTGTATACACCCTGTTTCATTTTTTGTTCGTTTACCGTTTACTAAATGCCACGCGCATAAACCTTCTCCAAGGGACACAAAGTCTTCGACATCGTAAATAGTACCTTCCCAAGCTTCCCAGTTATCATTAAACGCCGTGTAATTACCACCGGTTTTTAATTTACCTACACGAGGATCAATATATTTTTTTACCTCTTCGTTGTGACTAAAGAAATAGTTCATGGCTCACTGTCGTCTGGCCATTCTGGCACGGGCGGAACCCAGGCGCAGCCTAGGAAAAACTTAAATTCTGGCTTGCTTTTTGTAAGTTCTTCAGGCGTTTTCGTAAAATTGTCGGAGAACTTGCAACCACATTTCCATGTGTTTTTCGAGCTCTTTTCGGCTGAAAGAAAACACCTGTACGCTGTAATCAGGCAGCGGTGTGGACACAATAATTCTCGTTTT
>Ga0222712_10007781_pt1 | contig 10282 bp, 10 predicted proteins | sample C33_657DmetaG_FD_165043 | JGI IMG/M metagenome (GOLD analysis project Ga0222712, IMG submission 165043) | Estuarine water microbial communities from San Francisco Bay, California, United States - C33_657D | ecosystem: Environmental > Aquatic > Marine > Unclassified | place: USA: California...
ACATTTAACGGAATGTTTTTTGAACCTTTGATATGTCCACCTTGGTATTCACCCGGAGTTCTAACATCAACAATTACGGCTCCTTTTTCTATAAATTCACTTATACTTTCCGGTTTTCCGCTTAAACCTAACATGCTTAATAATCCCATTTTTTGTGTTTTAATATTAAATGATACTGCAAAATAAAAGCATTTATTTTTTCAATTTGGTAACAAAGGTTACGCAAACAAAAATATTCTTTATCTTTGAAATCGGATGAAAATTACAGATAGAAAATCGGAAATAATTGCGGTCTCTGCTAAGCTTTTTAAAGAAAAAGGTTACAGCGCGGTGACCATGCGCGATATTGCTCAGGCTATGGATATCAAAGCAGCGAGCCTATACAACCACATTCAATCTAAGCAAGAAATTTTAGTGTTAATTGTTATCGAAATTGCCGAAGAATTCACCAATATTATGGATGAAGTATTAAATTCGGATGCTTCAACGCAAGCCAAATTAGAACGCATCATTCAACTTCATATTGACATTACTTTACGAAATCCAGACGCATTGGCTTGCCTAAATAATGATTGGATGCACTTAACTGATGACAAATTAGTGCAATTCATAAAAATGCGAAAAGATTATGAAAATAATTTCAAAACAATTGTTAAACATGGAATTGCCAATGGAGAGATAAAAAATTACAACCTTGATGTCATAATTTTTTCAATTCTATCCACGCTTCGCACCATGTATATATGGTATAATAAAACAAATGCCTTGAGTCCGAAATCACTTTCCGACAACATGGTTAAAGTACTGATTAACGGAATTGTATGATAAAAAATTGCTAAAAACTACCTCGTTTTCGTAATGTATTAAAAAATTAGTAAATTTGCATTGTAAACTAACATTTGTTAGTTTAGATTAAATAGAATTTTATGGTAAAATTTCATACTTTATCAATTGCAGATATTTATAAAGAAACCAAGGATTGCTCGGTAATAACATTTGATGTTCCCGAAGCATTGCAATCGGAATTTCAATACAAGCAAGGACAATATTTAACGTTAAGAACAGAACTTGAAGGCAAGGAAGTGCGCCGTTCGTATTCGTTGTGCTCGAGTCCGATTGATAATAAATGGCAGGTTGCAGTGAAACAAATTAACGGAGGTTTGTTTTCAACTTTTGCAAATAACCAACTTGCTGCCGGAGATACACTTGATGTGATGCCGCCACACGGAACTTTCTGTACTGAAGTGAATCCAGAAGCCTCAAAAAATTACATTGCGTTTGCAGCAGGTAGCGGAATTACACCGATGCTTTCGATCATAAAAACACATTTGGCCAAAGAGCCAAAAAGCACATTCAAATTATTTTACCTTAACGGAACAGTAAAATCAATCATTTTTAAAGAAGAATTAGAGCAGTTAAAGAACACGTATTTTGACCGTTTTGAAATATTTTATTTTTTAACCAAAGAACACCGATCGGCTGAGTTATTTAATGGTCGTTTTACAAAAGAAAAAATTCAGGTTTTAACCGATAAAATAATTGATCTTTCTGAAACCGATGATTGCTTTATTTGTGGTCCCGAAGAAATGATTTTCTTAATCCGCGATGAGCTAACTGCTGCAGGATTGGCAAAAGAAAAAATACATTATGAATTATTTACCACAGGATTAACTGCAGAAGACAAACTTCGAATTACTAAAATTGTGGAGAAAAAAGTTGAAGGCACCGAAGTTACAATTATCGATGGTGGAAAAGAATTCCATTTTGTGATGGGCGATGACTTTGATAATATTCTTGATGGCGCTATTGCCGCAGGAGCCGATTTACCTTATGCATGTAAAGGAGGCGTTTGCAGTACTTGCCGTTGTCAAGTAGTTGAAGGAACAGCAGAAATGAAACTGAATTACTCGTTAGAAGAAGATGAATTGGCCAAAAATTACATTTTGAGTTGCCAAGCGGTTCCTACTTCTAAAAAGGTAGTTGTAGATTTTGGAATATAATAAAGCAGATAATTACATTCAATAAGTATCAAATAAATTGTAAAGAATTATGTCAGATCAAGAAGTAAAAAATTTAGAATTATTGTTTCAGGCTCGTATTGATAACGATGAAAAAATTGAACCAAAAGATTGGATGCCCGAAAAGTATCGCAAGACACACATTCGTCAAATTTCACAACACGCGCACTCCGAAATTGTTGGAATGTTGCCCGAAGGAAATTGGATTACGCGTGCGCCTTCTTTGAGAAGAAAAGTAGCTTTATTGGCGAAGATTCAAGATGAAGGGGGTCACGGATTGTATTTGTATAGCGCTGCCGAAACTTTAGGAATTACTCGTGATGAATTGTTTGAACAATTGCATTCTGGTGAAGCTAAGTATTCTAGTATTTTTAATTATCCGGCTGTAACTTGGGCAGATATGGGAACAGTGGGTTGGTTAGTTGATGGTGCTGCAATCATGAATCAAGTTGCATTAATGGGAACTTCCTACGGACCTTATTCTCGTGCTATGGTGCGTATTTGTAAAGAAGAAAGTTTCCACCAACGCCAAGGATATGAAATTTTATTAACCCTTTGTAATGGAACTCCAGAGCAAAAAGCAATGGCACAAGATTCGCTTAACCGCTGGTGGTGGCCTTCTTTAATGATGTTTGGCCCACGCGATGCAGATTCTCCTAATACAGAGCAATCGGTTAAATGGAAATTAAAAAGAAAAACCAACGACGAATTGCGTCAAGCCTTTGTAGATCAAACGGTTCCGCAAGCTAATATTTTAGGTTTAACTATTCCGGATCCAAATTTAAAATGGAACGAAGAAAGAAAACATTACGATTTTGGTGAATTGGATTGGGACGAATTCTGGCAAGTGGTAAAAGGACATGGTCCTTGCAACAAGCAACGAATTGAAGCAAGAGTGAAAGCTTGCAATGACGGAGAATGGGTTAGAGATGCTGCTATGGCTTATGCCGAAAAACAAGAAAATAAAGTAGAAAAACAAGCGATATAATCAATTGCGAATTATCAATTAGAATTTTTTCAAGCAAAATTTTCGAATTCATAATTCCTAATTTAAAATTCATAATTATGAAAAACTGGCCACTTTGGGAAGTATTTATTAGAAGTAAAAACGGATTAGAGCACCGCCATTGCGGAAGTTTGCATGCAAGTGATGCTACAATGGCTCTAGAAAATGCACGCGATGTGTACACGCGTCGTATGGAAGGAGTTAGTATTTGGGTTGTGCCTTCTGCGCAAATCACCGCATCCAATCCAGAAAATAATGGCGAAACTTTTGAGCCAGCAATGGACAAAGCGTACCGTCATCCAACATTTTATGAATTGCCAGAAGAGTTAAAACACATGTAAAATAATTAGGAGTTTATTACGCTTTCTTAAGCTTAAAATTCAAAAAAAAATTTAAAACTAATGAACAACTTAATTCAATACATTCTCGGAATTGCAGACAATGCGCTGATTCTTGGTCAACGCTTGGGGGAACTTTGCGGCCACGGTCCAAGTTTAGAAACCGATATTGCAATGACCAATATTTCTTTAGACTTATTAGGTCAAACGAGAAGTTACTATCAGTATGTTGCTAAAATGCAAGGTGGTGAAGCTACCGAAGATACTGTAGCGTTTTTGAGATTGGAAAGAGAATATAAAAATGTGCTTTTAGTAGAACAACCAAATACCGATTTTGGCTATTCTATTGCGAGACAATTTTTGTTTGATGTTTTTCATTTAGCGCTATTAGAAGAATTGCAAAATAGTAAAGACGAAATGCTTGCTGCCATTGCAAAAAAAAGTATTAAAGAGGTATTGTACCACACCCGATTTTCTTCCGATTGGATTAAAAGATTAGGCGATGGAACCGAAGAAAGTCATAACAGAATACAAACTGCTATAAACGATTTATGGATTTTTACGGATGAATTATTTCACCAAACTGATGCTGACAAAGCAATGGTTACCGAAGGAATTGGTGTGGATACTTCGTTATTAAAATCGAATTATTACAAAAAAGTAAGCGGTATTTTGGATGAAGCAACCTTGCAAACTCCTGTTGTAGAATATTTTCAAAAAGGAGGAAAGCAAGGAATTCATAGTGAGCACATGGGTTTTATTTTAACCGAATTGCAATACATGCAACGCACCTATCCAAATATGACTTGGTAATCAATAATACTATATGACCGAACAACTCGCAAATATTGATCAAAAACTATTTGAAATTCTGGAAACGGTATCCGATCCTGAAATTCCAGTTTTGTCAATTATGGAAATGGGAGTGGTTCGTTCTGCCGAGTTAAAAAACGGAATAGTTGAGGTAGAAATTACACCTACATATAGCGGATGCCCAGCTATGGATGTTATTGGCGATGATATCAAAGCAGCATTTAGAAAGGAAGGTTATGAAGCCAAAGTAGAATTAATTCTTTCACCTGCTTGGACTACCGATTGGATTACTCCAAAAGGTAGAGCGGCACTAGAAAAATACGGAATTGCTTCTCCATTAGCTGCTGATGCTGATAAAGAAGCACTTCTTGGAAATAAAAAATTAGTTAAATGTCCGCAATGCGGATCCTTAAATACTAAATTAATAAGTCAATTTGGGTCTACAGCTTGTAAAGCATTTTTTCAATGCGAGGAGTGCTTGGAGCCATTTGATTATTTTAAATGTTTGAAATAAATAGGTATGAGCAGTAATTTAATCGAAGTTAAAATTGAAAATAATGTTGCGTGGATTTCACTCAACAGACCTGAAGTTTTTAATAGCTTTAATCGTGAAATGGCTTTGCAATTGCAAAACACATTAGACGATTGTGCTGCAAATTCTAATGTTCGCGCCCTTGTAATTACCGGAAACGGTAAGGCTTTTTGTGCTGGACAAGATTTAAAAGAAGTTACAGATCCGGAGTTAAACCCTGGTTTTCGTAAAATATTGGAGGAGCATTATAATCCAATTATTCAAAAAATAAGAACTATTGAAAAGCCAATTATTGCTGCCGTAAACGGAGTAGCTGCAGGTGCAGGTGCCAATATTGCTTTGGCTTGTGATATTGTAGTGGCTAACGAGCAAGCAAGTTTTATTCAGGCTTTTAGTAAAATTGGGTTAGTTCCTGATAGTGCTGGAACTTTCTTTTTACCAAGATTAATTGGTTTTCAAAAAGCATCGGCCTTAATGATGTTGGGCGACAAAGTTTCTGCTCCAGAAGCGCTAACAATCGGGATGATTTATAAAATATTTCCAATAGCAATATTTGAGGATGAAGTAAAAACACTGGCTGAAAATTTAGCTCAAATGCCAACTAAAGCCATAGGATTGACAAAAAGATTGTTGAACCAATCGATGAGTAATAATTTAGAACAGCAATTACAGCTAGAATCTGATTTGCAAATTGAGGCTAGCTCATCTTATGATTATAACGAAGGTGTAACCGCTTTTGTTGAAAAAAGAAAACCCGAATTTAAAGGAAATTAATATGAATGTTTCAGTAATCGGTTCCGGAACCATGGGAAGTGGCATTGCGCAAGTTGCTGCTACTGCTGGTTGTATTGTAAAATTATTCGATTTAAATCAAGAAGCTTTATCCAAAAGTAAAAATGCTTTGGAAGTTTCTTTATCTAAATTGGTTGAAAAAGAAAAAATAGATTCAGCTGAAAAAAGTCGCATCCAAGGCAACATTTCTTATGTAAGTTCCATGAAGGAATTAGCAGATTCTGATTTGGTTATTGAAGCCATAGTTGAAAATTTGGAAGTCAAGCGAAAAGTTTTCTCCGAATTAGAAGAACTGGTCTCAAAAGACACCATTCTGTCATCCAACACCTCGTCACTTTCAATAGCTTCCATTGCTGCGTCATGTAAAACTCCTGATCGCGTTATTGGAATTCACTTTTTTAATCCGGCACCTTTAATGCAATTGGTGGAAGTCATTCCTGCCGTGCAAACAAGCAACGAAGTGTTAAAAAAAGTGGTGCAAATAATCTCCGATTGGAAAAAAGTAGTAGCTGTTGCCAAAGATACGCCCGGTTTTATTGTAAATCGAGTTGCGCGATCTTTTTATAGTGAAAGCATCCGAATTTATGAAGAAGGAATGGCCGATTTTGCTACGATTGATTGGGCTTTAAAGACGGAAGGCGGTTTCCGAATGGGACCATTTGAATTAATGGATTTCATCGGGCATGATGTAAATTATATTGTAACCGAAACAGTTTTTAATGCTTTTTATTACGATCCAAAATTTAAACCTTCTTTCACTCAAAAAAGGTTGTTAGAAGCAGGGTTTTTAGGAAGAAAAACGGGAAGAGGTTTTTATGATTATTCGAAAGAATTACCAAAACCTTCTGAAGATAAAGCATTGGCAAAAGCAATTTTTGAACGTGTTATAGTAATGCTAATAAATGAAGCAGCTGATACTTTGTTTTTGAATATTGCTTCTGCAAAAGATATTGATAACGCGATGACTAAAGGGGTAAATTATCCAAAAGGTTTATTAGCATGGGCGGATGAAATCGGAATAAATTGGTGTGTAGAAAAACTAGACGCTCTTTATAATGAATACCACGAAGATCGTTATAGATGTAGCCCAATACTAAGAAGGTTTAAAGTTTCAGGTTTAACGTTTACAACCGAAACTTTAAACTTGAAACCTTAAACTTGAAACAAAATGGAAGGAACCAAAATACCATACAAAATGTTAAGCCAAGACCCCTACAGTCAGTGGTTGGGAATAGAAATATTAGAATGCGAAATTGGGCGATGTATAGTGGCGATGACCGTTCGCAAGGAAATGCTGAACAGTATGAATAAAGCACATGGGGGAATTACGTATTCTTTGGCAGACACTGCTTTTGGATTTGCAGCCAATACCCATGGAAAGTTTGCAGTTTCAATAGAAACATCCATAAATCATATTGAAGCAGTTAATGAAGGCGATTATTTAGTTGCCGAATCGGTGATTGAAAAAGTAAATAACAAATTGGGATTTAATATAATTGAAGTAAAACGAGGTGATGAAATGGTAGCGCTTTTTAAAGGCGTTGTGTATCGCACTCAAAAAGAATGGGAAGAATAAATTAACGATTGAAGATTAACGATTTTTTTAATTTAGATGTTTCTAAAAATTCAGCAATCAAAAATCGACAATCAGCAATCAAATAAATCATTATGGAAGCATATATTATAGACGGAGTTCGGACTCCAATTGGAAGTTATCAAGGAACGCTAGCACCAGTTAGAGCAGATGATTTAGGAGCATTGGTAATTAAGTCGGTTACCGATAAAAACTCTGCTATTCCTTTAGATGCATACGATGATGTAATTCTGGGTTGCGCTAATCAAGCAGGTGATGATAACAGAAATGTGGCTCGAATGTCGTTGCTTCTTGCAGGCTTGCCATATTCAGTTCCAGGAGAAACCGTAAATCGTTTATGTAGTTCGGGTTTGTCGGCAATTATTCATGCAAGTCGAGCTATAAAAGCGGGCGACGGACATGTTTTTATTGCAGGTGGAGTAGAGAATATGACGCGTGGACCGTTGGTGGTTTCTAAACCATCATCTGCCTATGGAACCGATTCTAAAATGTACGATTCTAGTTTTGGTTGGCGTTTTGTAAATCCTAAAATGCATGCACTTTTTGGAACGGATGCAATGGGAGAAACGGCCGAGAATTTAGTTGAAAAATACAATATTACTCGTGAAGAACAAGATGCTTTTGCTTTGCATAGCCAACAAAAAGCAGCTGCTGCCCAGGCATCAGGAAGACTAGCTAAAGAAATAGTTGCGGTTGAAATTCCGCAACGAAAAGGAGATGCCTTACTTTTCTCGAAAGATGAATTTATAAAGCCAGCTACTTCCATGGAAGGGTTATCCAAATTACGACCTGCCTTCAAAAAAGACGGAAGCGTAACTGCAGGAAATTCTTCGGGGTTGAATGATGGTGCTGCAGCAACGATTATTGCTTCTGCGGAAGCGGTACAAAAATATAACTTGAAACCTATGGCGCGAATAGTAAGTTCGGCTGTTGTGGGAGTAGAGCCAAGAATCATGGGAATTGGACCTGTGGAAGCTTCAAAAAAAGCAATTGAAAAAGCAGGTTTAACTCTAGATCAAATTGATATTATCGAATTGAATGAAGCTTTTGCAGCGCAAAGTATAGCTTGCATTCGCGAATTGGGATTGCAAGACAATGACCCAAGAATAAATCCAAATGGTGGCGCTATTGCAATAGGGCATCCACTTGGAGTAACCGGAGCTAGAATTTTATATTCTGCCGCATTAGAATTGCAATTAACCCAAAAAAGATATGCCTTAATCACCATGTGTATTGGCGTTGGACAAGGTTATGCAGTAATTATTGAAAGAGTATAGATTAACGATTTTTGACCCGAGAGCTTTGCTCGAACTGGCGAAGCAATTTTGAACTTTTTTGAATCAGCAATCAAATAGAAAATATGATTAAGACACAACATTATGTACTTGGAAAATGGACTTCAGCAACGGGAGATGGTAAAGCTTCTTATGATGCCGTTACCGGCGAATTTATTGCAGAAACTTCGGTTGAAGGATTAGATATTCCAGCTATTTTACACTACGGAAGAATTAAAGGCGGTGAAAAATTACGCAAAATGACCTTCCAAGAACGCGGAAATATGATTAAAAGTTTGGCGATGTATTTAACCAAACGCAAAGAAGCGTTTTACGAAAATAGTTACAGAACCGGTGCGACTCGTGTTGATTCATGGATTGATATTGAGGGAGGTTTCGGGAATTTATATGCGAATGCATCATTACGAAAATTATTTCCTAATCAGCCGTATCATGTAGAAGGCGATCCAATTGATTTGTCAAAAGGGGGTCGTTTCATGGCACACCATATTTTGGTTCCCAAAAAAGGAGTTGCTATTCATATCAATGCATTCAATTTTCCTATTTGGGGAATGCTTGAAAAATGTGCGGTTAACTGGATGGCCGGAATGCCAGCCGTTGTGCTGCCAGCCCCTGTTACTGCTTATTTAACAGAAGCCGTTGTGAGAGAAATAATAGCTTCTAATATTTTACCGGAAGGCGCCTTGCAATTAATTTCAGGTACTGCAAAAAACATATTTGATACTGTTGAAAGTCAGGATGTAATTACATTTACGGGATCGGCAGCGACTGGGAGATTGTTGAAAGCACATCCTAGAATTATTGAGGAAGCAGTTCCGTTTACGATGGAAGCCGATTCATTGAATGCATCCATTTTAGGAGAAGATGCTGTTCCAGGCACACCCGAATTTGATTTGTTTATCAATCAAGCGCGAAGCGAAATCACAGTTAAAGCGGGTCAGAAATGTACTGCTATTCGGAGAATGATTGTTCCAGAGAAGTTGATTGATGATGTGCAAAATGCCCTTTCTAAATCGTTGGATAAAGTGACTGTTGGTGATCCAAGATTGAAGGAAGTGCGCATGGGTGCTTTAGTTAGTAAAGACCAAGTTGAGGTGCTTAAAAATAGAGTTTCGGAGTTAACTAAAACAGCCAAATTAGTTTATGGCGATTTAGAAAAAGTGAATCTAATTGGTGCCGATGCTAAAGGCGCTTTTGTGAGTCCGATTTTACTTCGTGAAGACAAACCATTACAAAATTTAGCCGTGCATGAAACCGAGGCCTTCGGACCAGTTTCAACGCTAATGCCTTATAAAAATTTAGAAGAAGCAGTAGAATTAGCTCAATTGGGTAAAGGTTCTTTGGTTTCTTCAATTGTTACCAACTCGGATGCTATTGCCAAAGAATATGTGGTTAATGCAGCTTCGCATCACGGAAGAATTTTAGTTCTGAATCGCGAAAATGCAAAGCAAAGTACCGGTCACGGTTCGCCACTGCCTTTATTGGTTCATGGTGGTCCAGGGCGTGCTGGTGGAGGTGAAGAGATGGGTGGAGTTCGCGGAATTACGCATTACATGCAGCGTTGTGCCATTCAAGGGACACCAACAACCTTAACAGAAATTACCGGAATTTATCAAGCGAATTCAGCTTATAAAGAAATCACACAACATCCGTTTCAATACCATTGGGAGGATATCCAACCCGGAATGTCTTTGCGTACTCACAATAGAACCGTTACCGATACAGACATCATAAATTTCGCCAACTTAACTTGGGATCATTTCTATGCCCATACCGATATTACCTCGTTGGACGGAAGTATTTTCAAGAAAAGAACGGCGCACGGTTATTTCATTTTGGCCGCTGCAGCAGGATTGTTCGTGTATCCAAATAAAGGTCCGGTAGCCGCCAATTA
>Ga0222712_10007783_pt1 | contig 10279 bp, 11 predicted proteins | sample C33_657DmetaG_FD_165043 | JGI IMG/M metagenome (GOLD analysis project Ga0222712, IMG submission 165043) | Estuarine water microbial communities from San Francisco Bay, California, United States - C33_657D | ecosystem: Environmental > Aquatic > Marine > Unclassified | place: USA: California...
GGCTGCCAGGGACAAGGGACGGGGGACGAGGGACGAGGGACGGGGGACGAGGGACGAGGGACGGGGGACAAGGGACGAGGGACGAGGGGAATAGCTCGGGTTGAAGAATGTTTAGAGTTTCTTGGTAATTGCATAAATCATACGGTCGATTTCCTTTGCTAGGTTATTTGCTTCGGAAAAACTTCCTATCGAAATTATGTTCATTTCTAAACCAATTCTAAGTTGGGTTTGGATCTCGTACAATGATCCAAGCGAAATGTGCAGGTATTTTCTGTAATCATTGGTTGTCCGCCGACCATATCCTTCAGCAATGTTACTCGGCACTGATATAGACGCCCTTCTCAGTTGATCTCCTAGTGCAAATTTTTCCTCTGCAGGAAGTTCTTTTGATATTCGGTGAATGATTTTTGCTAGTGCAATGCCTTTCTGCCAGATGATTAAATCCTCAAATGTTTTTATTGATCCCATTTGACAAAGCTAAAGAGGCCATCTTTCTAGGGAATGTGGATTTAAACAAATTAAGCCGTCATTTCACCCTAGACAAGGCTGCCCCCTTGTCCCTGGCTGTCCCACTTGTCCCTGGCTGTCCCCCTTGTCCCTGGCTGTCCCACTTGTCCCTGGCTGTCCCCCTTGTCCCTTGTCCCTCGTCCCTCGTCCCTGGCTGTTTCCCTTATTTCATCCAACGTCCCCATCAACGCCATCGTATCATCCAACCCCCAAATTGGACTTTCTGTTAAGCCCTTGTTGAGGCAGTCTACCACGTGGCGGATTTCATGCTGATAGCCCCAACCCGGCTCACGATCAATGGGAATGAGCGTGCGGCTGTCAATTTGATCAGGATAATATTGAATGGTAGCAGTAGGCTCGTAAAAACGGTTGGTGAGGCGGATGCGGCCCTTCGTGCCGAAAATGTCTGCATCGGTTTCCAGGTTGGAAGCGAAAGAGGAAAACAGTGTAGCCATTCTGCCGTTCTTGTACTTGAATATTATTGCGCATTGTTCATCCACGCCTGTTGAAGCAGGTGTCATGGAAGCAAGGATTTGATCGGGTTTTCCAAGCAATGTTTGCGCAAGAAAAACATTGTAGATCCCTATATCCAAAAGGCTGCCACCGCCCAATTCCGGATTGAAATGGCGCTGATCAGGTGTTTGGGTGGACAGGAAGCCGAAATTGGCGACGATGCCCTTTAAATCTCCCAACATTCCTTCATTGATCATTTCCCTGACCTTGATGTAATGGGGCAGGAACCTTGTCCACAAAGCCTCCATCAAAAACAGTTTTTTGCTGCGTGCAAGCTCCACCATTTCCCAGGCCTGGCTGCTGTTGAGCGCAAAGGCCTTTTCACAAAAAACCGCTTTGCCATGTTTCAAACAAAGCATGGTATGCGCGTGGTGATGGCTGTGCGGGCTGGCGACATAGATGATGTCAACATCCGGCAATGCAACAAGTGCTTCATACGAACCCAATACATGCTCGGCAGGAAAATCCGCTGCAAATTCCCTGGCCCTTTCGATATCACGCGAAGCCACAGCAACAAGCGAAGCGCCGTCCACCAATTGCAAGTCAGCAGCAAACTTTCTCGCAATCCGCCCACAAGCCAAAATCCCCCATCTGATTGATCCCATGAATGTTTATTTTAAAATTCAGATTGACCCATCCTCTCCCCTCGTCCCCTGTCCCTGGCTGTTCCCTCATCCCTTTGTCTTTCCCTCATCCCTGGCTGTTCCCTACTTCACCCTCTTCCTCAAATCCTCAATACCCACCACCATCATCCTCCCCACTTGTTTTCCGGCGCGGTATGTAACCACTTTGAGCGGCGCTGCATCAACAGGCACTTCAACGGAACTGCGGGTGTATGCCGGGTAATGGTTATCGGGAAATGAATTGTCGAAACTATAATGAACGGAGAGTCCTTCGATTTCTGTTTCAAAGTCCAGCAGCAATGCACCCTTTTGATTTTTAGAAACTTTTATTGCCGGATCATATATGCTGGGCGCATATTTGCGGTCGGCAACATCAAAACGGGCAAAATGCGACTCAACCCTTCCCACAAAATTAGTCCAGTTGCGCGATTGCTTGGGCGACCATACCGCCTCTGCAATGGCCATCGCACGGGGCCATAGCATGTATTGCATGTGCCTTGTATTGTACACCTGTTCAGTCCAAAGATTCGCTTGTCCACCCTTTATAAGCTTTGGATCAACACCCTCAGGCAATGGTTCAAACTCATATGCTTTTTTCAACCTCAATGTGGCATAGACAGGGGGCTCAATGGCAGCGTCGCCCTGCATATAATCCAGGTAAGCATGTGTAGTTGGTGTCATGACCACTTCATGCCCCATTTTTGCAGCCTCGATTCCGCCCTTCATTCCTCTCCAACTCATGACCGATGCATCCTTTACCAGACCGCCTTCAAGGATTTCGTCCCATCCCATCATCTTCTTTCCTCTTGCCCCAACAATCTTTGAAACCCGTCCAACAAAATAACTTTGAACCTCGTGCATGTCTTTCAACTTTTCGCGCTGCATCAGTGCCTTCACTTCTGCACTTTTTTCCCAGAAGTTTTTGGCACACTCATCTCCGCCCATGTGCACGTATTCGAATGGAAACAATGCTGCGACTTCGGTGAAAACCTTGTCGAGAAAATCGTACACCTTTTCATTGGCAGGGCAAAGCGTATTGTCGATGCGGGCAGTAAACGTGCCGTCATTGTGCCAATCCATGAAGGGATCGCCTGAATTTACCTTGTAGGTTCCAGGGGTGCAAGAAAGATCAGGATAGGACGCAATGGCAGCCAGTGAATGCCCCGGCACATCTATCTCAGGCATGATGTCGACATAACGGTCCTTTGCATATCTAATGAGCTCCTTCATTTGCTCCTGCGTGTAAAATCCACCAAAATCACGGGGTTCGTTGTCTGCAGGTGCTGAAAAATAATTGAATCGACCTGTTTTTTTAACATTCCAGGCACCCACCTCAGTGAGCTTTGGTAAACTTTTTATTTCGAGCCTCCACCCCTGGTCGTCGGTGAGGTGAAAATGCATGAGGTTGTACTTGTACCGTGCCATGTCGTCGATGAAAGCCTTTACTTCGTCAACCGTAAAGAAATGGCGGGAAACATCCAGCATCAATCCTCTCCATCCAAACCTAGGCCTGTCGTTGATTTGGACAGCAGGAACCATCCATTTTACATCAGCAACAACTTTTTTGCTCTCAATTTCTTTGGGCATCAACTGCAACAATGTTTGCATGCCGTAAAAAAGTCCTGCAGGCGCATTGCCAATAATGCTGATGGCTTCTGGAGTTACCGAAATGTTGTAACCCTCTTTGCCCAGTGCTTCGTCTGGAGAAAGCGTTAAATGAATGGCACCTTTCCGGTCAGCATTTTCAATGTTCAAGGTGAAGCCCGTTGCTTTGCTCAAGGCTGCGTTCAACATGTTTGCAATCTTCAACAATTCAGGTTGTTTCGGAGCAATAACAATCGCCACGGATCTATTGACCTGAAAAGAGCCAACGCCAGGCCGCAATACCGCCGGTTGGGGGATGATGGAAATCTTGTTGTTTTGCGAAAACCCTGCGACAGAGAAAAGAAAAAACGAAAGGGCAAAAAGTGACTTTTTCATGAAAGTTGGTTGTTGAAGCAAGTTAACAAAATTTCTACCATCGGGCTTTAACTTGCTCCAGACCCCTTCACTGATATTGCTTATCCCCCCCAATAAATCAATCCGCTTGAAATTCCATCAAAGGGGTGGAATCCAAATAAAGCGTATCTGGGTCGAAATCAATTTCATTGCCCCAGCAAACAGTTCCTTGTTGAACAGTAAGTGTCTTAACGAATTCAGGATCCGCCAACGGGCCAAACACCGGATATTCCAAATAGGAAGAAAAATCAAAAATCTTGCATTCCCCGTTGCGGAATTCAATTTTCAATTTGTTGCCGAGCAAATATTCGGCATTTTTTACCCTAGGATTCATTTTCTTATTTTAATGGTTTTACCGCAGTTAAAGGAAGCCCTTTAACTGCTTTTGCCCAATTGTCCATTAATTGCTCCTGGTTTATAGATATCCACAATCTAATCAATTTTTCTTTTTTCAAAGGCATGAATCCATCAAGCTTGTTGCCAAGTGGAATACTATAAACAGCTTCACATTCCACAAAGTTAACATGAATATGGGGAACAAAATGTCTCTTGGTATCCAGAAAATACATTGAAATGTATATTCCATGGAAATAACAAATAACAGGCATAAAATCCTTTTTTTATGGAGTCAAATTTCATGAACTCTTCAAGTATGTGGTAGTGAAAATAACCCCGCCAATAAGAGGTTTTTCCAGCTTTTTCAGGTTTTAACACTGCCAACAAAGGAAACCCTGTAAATTTGCCGTCTAATCAATCAAATTACAACAAGTTCATATGAAACAAATTCTAAGCTTTTCAGCATGTTTGCTCCTCGCAACAGCTGCCTTTGCCCAGCCCAAGGTGGTTGACAAAGCAATTGTCAAGGTCAAAACGGAGATTATTTTCCCCGAAAATTTCGGTGGCGGTGACAGAGGTGGTGGCGGCGGCGGCGATAGAGGTGGCGGCGGTGGCGGTGAAGTGATGACCATGGCAATGCCACGTGAGATGGAGACCAACTCCACCATGTATTATACTCCTGATTTCATGCGGGTTGAAAGCCTTACCGACTTTGGAAACAACATTGTGATCACGGACAGGATCAACAAAAAAACAACCACCCTGATCGAAGCCATGGGAAGGAAAACCGGGTTTTTCTCAACCGATGCTGAAGCAGAGGCCCAAAGGGCAAGGATGGATTCGATGCGCAACCTCAGGAGGGATTCATTGGCCACCCTTGGCATCAGCTTCAAGGACAACAAACCCGAGTTGATTTACGCTGATGAGACCAAGAAAGTTTCAGGTTTCACTTGCAAAAAAGTAACAATCAAAACAACCGGACAAAATGGTCAGGTTTCTGAAAATGTCATCTGGTACAACCCTGACTTCAAGATTTCGCCAAAGTCAACCGCAGCATCTGCCAACCCCGGCGGATTTGGTGGTGGCGGTGGAAGAGGCGGCGGCATGTCGATGATGGGCGGCTCAATCCCTGGATTGGACCTCATCAACGGTTTCCCCATGGAATATGAAATGACAAGGGGCAACGGGTTCAAGATGCACATGACTGTAATGAAAGTGCAGCTGGATGCACAGATTGATGACAAAACATTTGAAGTGCCCAAAGGATTCGACATCAAACCAATGGGTTCTGGCGGAGACATGATGAGAACCATTTTCAGGAATGGCAGGGCCAGTGAAAACTAATTGCCAACACAACAGATTCGAAAGGCCGGCTTATGCCGGCTTTTTGTTTATATACCGCATCACATAGAGCATCCCCTTGTTGTAGCTGTACATCCCTTCGGGTTGGTTGTTCAAGCGGAGAAATTTTGTGTAGAACCAGGTGGTGAATGCATCGATCGGACCCTGGTACTTTTTCACAAAGGCCCTGTATTGCCTGATGTCCCTGATGGCAATGGGCGACAAAGACTGTAAATTTTTTCTTGCGCCAAGACTGTCAAGACGCCGCAGTGCATTGTTCGCATAAATGAACATTTCAAGGTTAGCGGCATACTTCAAGCTGCTGTCCCCGGAATCGATTGCTGACAAATACCCTATAAAGTTTGCCTCGCTTTCCTTAGCATATCCCAATTGATGCGCCTTTTCATGAACAGCGATAAAGGGCAACATGAATGATGGCATGTGCGTGTTGATTTGTGCCTCGCCCGTAAAAGGATTGTAGTATCCCCCATAGCCCATGTAATTGCCCAGTACACCAAAAAGAGATGACTTGAAAGAGGGTGGTTGGGGATTTGGGGGATGATTGGCTTCATCAGCAACCTTTGATGAAGCGGGGCGATTCGATTCCATCGACGGATGACCTGTTTCGCCCAATCGCAACAATTCAGCTTGATTGAAAAAAAGAGCGGATTCGGGAGACGCCACCTTTGTTTCCACTGCAAAACGGTTTGTTTCGCGCAAAAGATATCCGGCAAATTTGCTCAATTCCTCTTTGGAAGGATTTTCTGCACTCAGGCCAAATTGTTCGGGCATCCCCTTTCTGTAGTAGTTGAACCCCCACAGGGCATGAAAAACCAGCCAGGTCCATGCCAATATCGTCAAGGCGTTCAGCACAAGAATGAACAGGGATGGAAGATCTTCACGCCATTGCTTGAAACCCCTTTTCCATGCATGAGAAAGAAATTTCCAAGACCGGAGCCCCAACCAAACAATCACGGCACAATAAAGCAAATCACCGATACTGAACGGAATCCAACCCAGGGTCCAGCGCAGCGCCAAAGCAATGTACGGATAGAGTCCATTTGAATAATATTCTTCTACACGTTGTTGACTGGATATGAACCAGTTAGAAAATATTATCAAAAGTGATAATACAATCAATGATCCGTATTTCTTCAATGGTTTCATGGATGTTCAAAATTACAATTAAGTTTAAAATTTCCACCCTATTGATTATCATCGCATTAATATGTAAACAAAGCACCAATCTGCCACAGCACTTAAGCTGCTTCGCCCATGTCTGCAACAGGCATTTGTAAGTTCACCTTGTGGGACGGAATTAAGTTTCGCCGGTCCCTTTTTATTTTGGCATTTCCCCAAAAAAACATACTTTTGCAATCCCTTAAAAGTTCATATGTCAGTTCCACGGGAATTTGAGATTGCATTTGTAGGATTGAAATCCGGAGTAACGGAGTTTGATTATGAACTGGGGGAAGAGTTCTTTGAGGCTGAAAAGCCCGTTGATTTCGAAAACTGCCACGCTACCGTGAAACTTTCCCTGGATAAACACTCGGATTTCATGCAGCTGAAGTTTGAAATCGGTGGAACAGCAGATGTTCAATGCACCCGTTGTGGCAACCCCCTTCAGGTCAATTTATGGGATGATTTCAACATCCTTGTAAAAATGGTCGACAATCCTGTCGAAATGAATGAAACAAATGATGATCCGGATGTTTTTTTCATTTCAAAAACAGAAAGCCATTTGAACATCAAAGACTGGCTTTTTGAATTTGTTCAACTGAGCATCCCCACCCACCCCGAGTGTGGAGAGGATGAAAACGGAAGCAGCAAATGCAACAAGGAAGTGCTTGACATGCTTGACAATTTCAAGCAAAACGATGAGAAGAACGAAAATTCAATCTGGAAAGGATTGGACAAGTTCAAAGACAACTGAGTCGCCATTCCAACAGAGGTCAATTTCCCTCTCAAAACAAGAATGAGACCCAACAACAACTGATCAAAGCCGAAAGGCATAACAATAAAGACAACTAAAATAAAATAAGATGCCAAATCCCAAACGCCGTCACTCTCAACAAAGAAGCGCAAAGAGAAGGACACACTACAAGGCTGAGACCGTAACATTGAGCAAAGACTCAACAACCGGTGAAATGCACGTTCGCCACCGCGCGCACGTAAGCGAAGGTAAATTGATGTACAAAGGAAAGGTTGTAGCGGAGAAGTCCCCGATCAACTAAACCCTGAAGTATCAACATTATACATTCCAACTCCTACCCAACAAGCAGGAGTTGGAATTTTTTATTTTAACGATTTCTAATGACGATTAGCGCATGAACATTGGTCTTGACATGATGGGTGGCGACTTCGCCCCGTTGGAAGCAGTAAAGGGCATCAAGCTGTTGAGGGAAAAGCTACAGCATTCTCAAGCGGCGTCATCCGGTGGCCAAAGAAGCCCGGTGAAAGACATCGAATTGACCCTTTTTGGAGACGAAGCCGTAATCAATCAAATGCTTGCGGAAAATGGTGTCGACAAAGCAGGCATTCATGTTGTTCATACCACCCAGGTGATTGACATGCACGAGCATCCCACAAAAGCCTTCAGGGAAAAGCAGGATTCTTCCATCGCCGTTGGGTTCGGATACCTTGCAAAAGGACTGACCGATGCCTTTATCAGCGCTGGAAATACCGGCGCCATGATGGTAGGATCATTGTTCAGCATCAAGGCGATAGAAGGCATCCAAAGGCCGACGATAGGCGCTTATATGCCGCGCGAAAATGGACAGCTGGGATGGTTGTTGGACGCAGGAATCAATTCAGACTGCAAACCAGAGAACCTGGTGCAGTTTGCACTGTTGGGATCCATCTTCGCCGAGCAAGTGCTGAACATTCCAAATCCAAAAGTAGGATTGATCAACATTGGCGAAGAGGAAGGAAAAGGAAACCTGTTGGCGCAGGCAGCCTATCCCCTGCTGAAGGAATCAACCGGCATCAACTTCATTGGAAATATTGAAGGAAGGGATGTTTTTCTCGACAAATCTGACGTGATGATTTGCGATGGCTTTACCGGAAACGTCATCCTCAAATTGGCAGAAAGCATTCATGGCCTCGCACAAAGGAGGAACATCAAGGACGAATTTTTCGACATGTTCGAATTTGAACAATATGGTGGCGTGCCTGTGTTGGGCGTAAACAAACCCGTCATCATCGGACATGGGATATCCCACGCAAAGGCCTTCATGAACATGATCAATATTGCTGCGAAAATGATTGAGAAGGATGTTATTGGGATGATCAAGGCGAGGTTGTAACCTGCCTGCAATTATTTGTTGCATATCCATTCATTCATGCTACAATCAGCATTTGGCCTGGCTATCACAACACATTCTGCAATGAAATCTGCAACCTAAAATTGATTGTTTTTCCATGCTCCAACTGGATGGGATTTGAAAGAACAATGGGCTCAACACAGATAAATTTATCCCAATCCTCATCCGGCAAATCTGAAATTTTTCTAGCACCTTCCCTTCCAGGATTCCATACCATCCAGGAATCAAATCCAGTTGCAACCAGCTTTAACCAAGCAGTGCCGTTGAACAAATTAACTTCTGAATTACCCAAGTATTGCCTTTCAACAAGTTTGTCGGATTGCAACAGGTACGCATCATCTCCCGGAAAACTGTCCTTGTGGGAAAGCGATTCGAACCCTTTGATTTCAACATCAGCCCGGGATGAAATCCTGAAATAAGGATGAAATCCTCCTGTAAAACTGAATGGGCTGTCACCAGTATTGGTGACCGAAAAATCGAGGCCAATGCCGTTTTCATCAGTTAATACCACAAACTGAAGCGCTGCAGCATGTGGCCATTCAAGGAGATCAGTAGATCCAATGCGGAGTTCATGTGCAGCCCTTTTGATATGGCCTTCATGCACTGCATCAACAAGGATCCAATCCATGTCGCGGGCAAATCCATGCTTGGACAATGGACCGAAATCACCAAACTGCGGAAACATCAGGGGAATGCCACCGCGAATCGGCTTGTCTGGATTCAAGACAGCAAGCGGACTGAGGTATAACAATTCATTGATTGTTGCGAGCGAAGCCTCCAGGATTTGTGCACCTTTTTGACCTTGTGAAAATGTTGGCATTGCGGTTCAGGGGGATTGTTGCGAAAAGATTTTTATTCGCAAATTTAGGTCCATTTAAGTTAAGGCGGGCTCCCCAACCGACTACAAAACTTAATATATTCGCCATATGAAGCAACACACCATCAGCGTTCTCGGATTAGGTTATGTGGGTCTTCCATTGGCAATCGCATTTTCAAAAAAGTACCCTGTAGTTGGATTTGACATCAACCCAAAAAGGGTTGATGCATTGAAAAAAGGACTGGATCACACCCGGGAAGCGAGTGCCGAAGAACTTGAGGCTGCGATTGAAAGCGGGATTCATTTCACTTCAGACAATGCATCGCTGTCCAAATGCAATGTTCATATTGTCACCGTGCCAACGCCCATTGATGTCAACAATGCACCTGACCTGGGACCACTCATTGCCGCTTCAAAAACCATTGGCAAATACCTGAAAAAAGGAGACATTGTCATTTATGAATCCACGACCTACCCGGGTTGCACAGAAGAAGATTGCGTTCCTGTGTTGGAGAAAGAGAGCGGATTGGTTTTCAACAAGGATTTTTTCTGCGGCTATTCTCCAGAAAGGATCAACCCGGGAGACAAGGTGAACACCCTTACCAAAATAAAAAAAGTAACCAGCGGATCAACACCTGAAACTGCTCTTGTTGTTGACAACCTGTACAAAGAAATCATCAGCGCAGGCACGCACTTGGCTCCATCCATCAAGGTGGCAGAAGCGTCAAAGGCCATTGAAAATGCACAACGCGACCTGAACATTTCATTTGTGAACGAACTGGCCTTGATCTTTGACAGGGCTGGCATCGACACGCAGGATG
>Ga0222712_10007784_pt1 | contig 10276 bp, 10 predicted proteins | sample C33_657DmetaG_FD_165043 | JGI IMG/M metagenome (GOLD analysis project Ga0222712, IMG submission 165043) | Estuarine water microbial communities from San Francisco Bay, California, United States - C33_657D | ecosystem: Environmental > Aquatic > Marine > Unclassified | place: USA: California...
GTATTGATATAATTCACAACTCATACTATAGATGTAAAACTTTCCTAATTGATAGAAAGGATCTAGATGTTGTACAAATTTAATTTCAAACATACTGTTGGTCTTGGGAAGATAAATTAAATCTCCTTCAGCAGGACGTTTTGGAAGTTGCAATAGTTCTTCGGGTTGTGAACCTACAACATCTTCCCAACGACGCTTTGACACAACAAATGTGGCTTGGTCTGTAACATTGATACCAAACTTCGTAAATAGTTCTCCGTTCCCTTCCCATCCTTGAATATTGGTTAGATACATCTCAACAGGATAGGCATTGTCAAATTGACTTAATACATCTTCACCTAGAATATCATCTTGATTCACAGAGGTGCGTGGAAGATAGTATACATCATGACCATAAATCTTGATGCTTTCTATGATAAGGTCTTCTAGGAGCCGTTGTTCGTTAGTGGTTCCAGAAGTGTTGCCGCTTTGAAAATAAAAATTCGTGGCCATATTAGCCTACCATGAAGTCAACAGGCAACTCGTATCTGGATTGCATTTCTTTTTCTAATTCAGAAATTTCAGCTAAAGCTTCTTCAAATACTTTTTGCCCGTTCAATGTCACGCCACCTGGGAGTTGCATTCCTTCAAATTTTTTCATGTTCTCACCCCATTGACGTTTAATCAATGCAGTGACATATCGACGGAGAAACATATCATTATATACTTCAGTCCATTCTTCAGGATCCAAAGCACGATACACTTCAAAGATGACATAATCACCATCTGAAAATACGTCATCCATGTTTACGTCAAGATAAATTTTATCTTGCTTTCTATTGAAACGAATGGTGCGAGACCCGGCAAACATATCATCCAATAATTGTAAATGCATCTTTACTTGATTGTAATAGATGACATCTGATGACAATAGGTTGTACATATCATTCAAACGGAATTGATATACTACATCAAAGATGTTCGTACTGGCACGACTACTGCCTGAGGAGTCTCCAACAGGAAACACACGCACCACACCTGTCACAGCTTCGGAAACATCAAATCCACCTGATGTCCAACTTTTCTCTGTGTAGGCCGAGGATATGTGTGTTGTTGTTGAAAACCCTGAGATGCTACCGGTGATGGTTTCGTTATTTAAAAAAGGTTTACTCACCTTACGGATTTTCAATTCATTGCTAGATTTCACAGCATACACTTCTGCTGTGGCGCCAGATGTAGATCCTGTGATGATTTCTCCTACAGTAAATTGACTAGCAAAAATCGTTGATAGCTTTAGGACTGATGCTTCAACCTGAGCCTTCAAGTATACACGTTCTGTTCCGTCGAAATGATATTCGTTCCAGAAATCTATGGCATCTTGTACTCTGTCTTCCACTTGGTCATCATCAACATTGATTTCAATGACGGGATATCCTAAACGACGGAGGCAGTAATCTTTTAATTCTTGGCGACTCGTAATTGCAGCCATGTTTGCCCTCTAATAAAAATAGTTGGAAAATCATCTTCCCAACTATTTATAAGAAATATACTATGAATATCGTTCTTTAAAGTATTGTTCTAGCCATTTCCAATCAACTGTCTTACGTAGTTCATCAGGAGCATCTTTATATTGTAGTGCAAATTCATGCCCTTCTTTGGCGCCCGTTAACACCCAATGACTATTAGTGCCCTCAGCAAATGCCAACCAACGAGCCAACCAATGTTGGTCATTGATTGTATCCCGTAATGTCAATTTAATGGTTTCACGAAACGCTGTTCTCCATGCTTCAAATGGACTTGTAGCAAATGTTGCCTCAGACACCGTTCTAGGAACAGTGTAAATGGGACTATATGCGGTAAAGTCTAATCCAAAGTTTTCGGGCGTGCTTAAAACTAAATCGACATTATACGCTACAATAGACATATGTCCATATTCTAAACGATTACTCATGTTCTTTGCTTGAAATACGATGTGTGCTCTAGGGGCTTCTTTTACAGGATAATCAAAAATTGTTCTGTCAGTAACTTTATTCTTTCCAGTCACAACAAAGAAATGTGAAGCCCCCTCAGATAAATCAACACACCGTTGAAACATTTTTCTACGTCCATTGATACCATCAATTCTAACTGCTCGAGGACACATCTTCACTAAATGTTCCCAGTTTTCCTCAGCATTTGTTTCTCCATTACTGGCAAAGAACACAGGAATTTCCGTTGATTCTTTTCTACTATATTTCAATGTATGAATAGCAGACACGGGATCCACATCAATGATGATTTTATTAGGCCAATCCCAAGGATTCACACTATTGGCTTTATACTCATTGATGACTTTGGATTCACCTGCCCATCCAGCAATGAACACTTGTTCATCATTCATACGAACCACAAATACGATGGGGCCTGTGATATGTTCCCATTTACTATTAATACACCGATATAATTTTCTTTCAGCTCCCTTTTCTTCTAAAACATTCACATATTCATATATGGTTAATTCTTTTTCACCTGCCTGTGCCCAACCTTTAGCATCACGTACGGTCAATTCAAAGTCAGTGAACCAACCCAGTGTTCTAACCCAAGGTTTAGTTTCAATGATCCAATGTTTTGTAAATAAATCGGTATGGGCTAGCCATGTTTCATGATTTAGCATTATTTCACCTGTGATTTCTTATTTTTTTCTTTATGTCTTTTAAGTATTTTTTCATCATTCACTGCAATACTTGGGCCAAATGCCCATTGTCCAACATGTCGAATCTGCCTACTAATATTCATGTCTACTAATATTTTATGGCCGGCATCTCGTAATTTCTTTTCAAAGTAGAAATCCTCACCATGCCATTCATTATCTTTATATTCAAAGGAAAAATATGGAGGAGTGATGTTTTTTAATACTTCGGTTTTCATCATCATACAACCCATACCAATTCCTTCCACTTCTTGTAGATCCTGGTCATATTCCAAAGGAAGCCAATTGTCCCAATCACCTCGTTCAGGATATGCTACAGTTTGTAACGGAGCGGATCGTTTCATATAGTTACAGCACACAACATCTTTATTATGCCCCATCAACCTCATTGCAGTTGTACTTGGGAATATCATGTCTGAGTCCAACCATAAAGCATAATCGGCATTTATTTCCAATGCTTGTTGTGCTAATTTTTCTCGTTGAGTTAATAGTATTGTACTTTGATTATACAATACATGCACATCTATTCCTGCCATAGTAGTTGTTTTTATTAATTCAACCAAAGAAGAAGTAAATAAGCTGTACATGGTTTCCCGGCACGGGATAAGAATGGCAAGTTTTGTGTGGTGAAAATTCCAGGTACTTAAACCATAGATATTTTTTTTCATAATCCTGCCAAACCTTGAGATAAGGTTGTTGAGGATGTTGTGATGTCACGAATCATGGTGACAATTTCATATACTCGCTTTACTGTTAATTGATAATCTGCGAGAGGAAATTTAGATATAGTGTTTAATGTGTCAATGCTATATCTATCGAAAATTAAAACTTCCATGGCAGCTTGCCGAGCATATTTTTCAATGATAGCAAAACGAGCTGTCTGTGGCTCGTTAACTAACAGGTTATAACAATGGTCATATCCCACTTCTTCTAAAATTTCTTCAAGAAGTGTAATACGTTCTGGCCATTTATTTTCTTCCTTCAAATATTTTAATTCATATAATAACTCAGACAGTTTTTTCTTGTCATGAGAAATGTCAACCCATCGGATATACCTTTCTTCGTATTCCGATGGGTTATCGTTAATGACATCTAGCAATTTTTCAAATGTAATTGGTTCATTCATAAATTCACTCCACAAAAAGAATAATGTATTATACTACAAAATTACAACATTGTCAATATCTTAGTAAGTATTTGGTGTAGTTCTTCCACCAAATTCAGCACTTAGTCTGACAGCTCCTGAAAGGCTAATATTAGGTGCAGTTCCTACTGGATTATTATTTACTGCTTGTGCTAAATCTGCACGCAATCGAGCAGCCCCTGACAGGCCATATGCATTTCGCACGCGACCCATAGTAACTGCAGAACCTGTTGCTGGTATTAAACCCATGACGTACTCCTATTATCTGTTCTTTTTCAATTCAGCAACTTCGGCTTGTAATTCCTTGATGGCTTCAATCAAAAGAGGAACAAGTTTTTCATACCGTACTGTTAAGTATTTATCGTCAATTGGGGCCGCTGTTACCGCCTCGGGAAGAACGGCTTGAACTTCTTGAGCACTGACACCAATTTGCATCTTGTCATTATCATAACCTAATGACTTGGCAACTTCATTTTCTGTGAAGTAGTAACCATTTAATGATGCCACCTTGGCGCCTGCGTCAGCAATTTTACCGTGGAAATCTTTCAAACGTGCATCTGAATAGTAAGCTGTGATTTCATTGGTGGCTCTGATTTCACCTGTTGTACCTGAAGCGGCGGTACCAATACCTAAGCTACCATGTTGAACGCTAGATGTTGTGCCTACCGCTTGAGGAATAGAAATTGTCACAGCTCCAGTAGCACCAGACACAGAGATACCTGTGCCTGCTACAGCACTCGTTACGCCGGCATTTGTTAGTGTAATGGTACCTGATGATGTTACAGTACCTCCTCCTGACATACCTGTACCTGCACTCACAGTCACAGATGTTACTGTACCTGTGTTAGCTGTGGCACCGTCTGCGACGTTTATGATACTACGAACTTGAGCGGCTGTTAAATCTTCTGGGTCACCTGTGCCTGCTGTAGCTCTGCCCTTAATGGTGCTGACTCCCATGTTTGCCAATTTTGCGTTAGTTACTGCATCATTGGCAATGGTGAGTGCTGATGCGCCTGTGACATCACCTGTGTGAGTGGCATTAGGCGAAGAATTGGTAATAGTAACTGCGCCTGTGGCACCTGACACAGAGATACCTGTGCCTGCCACTGCGCTTGTCACGCCTGAGTTAGTGATAGTAACGGCACCCGTGGCACCTGACACAGAGATACCTGTGCCTGCCACGTTACTTGTCACACCTGAGTTAGTGATAGTAACAGCAGCTGATCCATTATAGCTGGTACCAGACAATCCTGTACCTATGGTCAAGGTATCAAGATTGGTACCTAGTGCCTTGCCTGAGATGGTGCTGTTGGTCAATGCTGCATTGGCAACAGAACCGGCAACAAGTTGTGACCCATTGATGGTCTTGTTGGTGAGCGTTTGTGTGCCTGATGTTGTAACCAAGTCCACTTCTGACCCTGCCACACCTGCCACCCAACTGTCAGTGGATTCATTCCACAACAATGTAGCGTTGGTGGATGTACCGCGTTCCACTTCAATACCAGCGTTTTGTGAAGGTGTTCCTGCTTCATCACTGTTCAACACAAGAATGTTGTCACCGATGGTCACAGTGTTGCTGTTCACAGTTGTTGTGGTGCCTGATACAGTCAGGTCGCCGCTCAATATCAAGTTGGCAGCATTTACAGTGCCTGTGAATGTAGGACTTGCTGAGAACACCAAACTACCTGATCCTGTTTCATCAGAAATCACACCTGCCAATTCAGAAGATGATGTGGCTGCGAATGCGCTCAACTTGTTGGCTGTGTAAGCAACTGTGCCACCTGCACCAAATGCCACAGAACTTGAATCAGTACCTGTGAAGGTTAATGTGTTACTTGCAGTTAAAGTCTTACCATCAGCAATTGTAAGTGTTGCTGATGTAGCAGGAGCTGTGAAAGCAACTTTGTTGATGCTGGTTGCTGATGCCACACCAAGTGTTGGTGTAACGAGTGTTGGTGTATTGGCAAATACTAGAGCGCCTGTTCCTGTTTCATCAGTAACGGCTGCAGCTAAATTGGCAGATGAGGGAGTGCCGAGGAAAGTGGCAACACCTGTACCTAATGATGTGATACCAGTACCACCATTAGCAACAGGTAATGTACCTGTTACACCTGATGTCAGTGATACGTTGGTAATGGTGTTATTACTACCATTGATAGTCTTGTTGGTCAAAGTTTCAGAACCAGCAAGTGAAGCAAAATCTGCATCAGTGACGGCAGTGTTGAACTCTGCCAAAGTACCTGATACAGTATTACTACCAAGAGCAATAGTTTTGTTGGTGAGTGTTTCTGCACCTGTTAGAGAAGCTAAATTTGCGTCGCTTACTGCTGTGTTGAACTCTGCTAATGTACCTGTGATAGTATTGGTTGTAAGAGAAATGCTCTTGTTGGTCAATGTATCAGTAGTGGCACGACCTACTAATGTATCGGTTGATGTTGGTAAAGTAATTGTGCCTGTATTACTAATGGTGCTAATAACAGGTGATGTTAAAGTTTTATTAGTGAGTGTTTCAGAACCCGCAAGAGTTGCCAATGTACCAGTTGTAGGCACTGTGACATTAGTTGCGCCTGTTGTTGTGAATGTTAATGAATTGGCGCCTGAAGTTGCCAATGTAGAACCATTGGCAAGTGTCAATGTACCAGTTGTAGATGTAACAGTTAATCCGTTTACTGATGTTACAGTGGCAGCACCAAGAGCACCACCTACAGCAGCCAATGTACCTGATGTAGGTAATGTGATGCTAGTTGAGCCTGATGTTGTAATGGTAACAGCATTAGCTCCTGACAATGTAAGTGAGGCACCTGCTGCACCTAAATTTGTAATACTTTGACCGTTGTTATCTAGGCCATTTTTTGCGACAAAGCGTTTTGTAGTTGCCATGATTCTCTATCCTCTTGGCGGGTGAATTATGCGTTTACAGTAGTTGCCATCACTTTATATACAGTGACAGCATTTACTGGTGTAGTTAACAATCGTAGATTACCGCTACTGATATCAGCATCAAATGATGCCAAACTTGTTGCAGTTGTAATGGTACCATATTCTGTGATGTATGCTGTGGTGCCATCGTGAACAACAGCCACCTCAGTTACATGATAATCTGAACCTGAAGTGATTTGAATTTGATATTTCACACTGCGATAAGTTGTTGCTGAGATGGAATCCAACACTTGGTCTGCTGTTGTGGCAGATGTTGTTAATGTACCTGAACGAATGATACCGTTGGCAAAGGCAACAGATGTTGCAGATGCGGCACCAATTGTAGGTGTTGTAAGTGTTGGGCTTGTTAATGTCTTGTTGGTAAGTGTTTCCGTTCCTGCCAATGTGGCAAAGTCGGCATCTGTAACTGCGGAATTAAATTCTGCAATAGTGCCAGAAACAGTATTGCTACCAAGAGCAATAGTTTTGTTTGTGAGTGTTTGTGTGCCAGTTAACGTGGCAACTGTTGAATCAATGGCAATGGTTACAGCACTTGAACCATTGTAACTTGTACCAGACAATCCTGTGCTGATAGTCAAGGCATTTAAATTACTACCTAATGCCACTCCTGAAATTGTGCTGTTCGTTAATTTTGAATTGGCAACTGAACTGTCAACAAGTTGTGAACCATTAATGGTCTTGTTGGTTAGGGTTTGTGTTCCTGAATTTGTAGTTAATTCAACCTCAGACCCTAAAAGACCTGCCACCCATGAATCTGTTGTTTCATTCCAAAGAAGTGAAGCATTGGTTGATGTGCCACGTTCAACTTCAAGACCTGCATTTTGTGATGGTGTGCCAGCCTCATCACTATTCAATGTAAGAACACTATCACCAATTGTTACTGTGTTAGAGTTAACTGTGGTTGTTGTGCCTGAAACTGTAAGATTACCTGATACAGTTAAATCATTGAATGTGACGTTACTATTTGTGGCAACCGCTTGACCAATGGCAATTTGTCCTGAAGTAATGGTAACACCCGTTCCTGCTGAAAAAGCATCACGGGCCCGAGCTTCTGTGAAATATTTGTTTGTGGGTGAACCTGATTCAGCAACATCATCAGTTACTAAAGTTCGTGTACCACCTAGTGATACTGATGTACCATTGATTGTAATGGCACTAAACTTCAATGAGCCGTTTGCAATGTTACTAATGGTATTGTTATCACCATTAATAGTTTTATTTGTTAATGTTTCAGCACCGGCAAGTGTGGCAAAATCACCATCAGAAAGTGCTGTATTGAATTGAGCAATTGTGCCTGATAATGTATTGCTAGATAAATTGAGGGTTTTATTTGTGAGTGTTGTTGTGCTTGATCCGGTTATTGCCGATGTGTTTGATAAATCAGCTCGTGCCAGAGCGAAACCACCCGCTGTAGACCCATTGTGTATTCTTACTGTATTATTCGTGGTATCAACTGATAGTTCACCGGCAGCACCTGTGAAGTTATCATTCTGTGTTGATGTACCACGACGAAATTGTACCTGTGTTGGCATCTATTAATCTCCTAAGCGGGTCATGTGTTTCATTAATATGTTCCGCCATCTAAATTGGCATTGTCTGCAACATTAGTCAAATCAACCTTCATTAATTCATGCCCACCAGGCGTTAATGCATCATGGACTCGGATGGTTCCTTTAGTAATATCTACAGAAATTTCACCTTCAGCACCAGTGAACAAATTGTTTTGATTTGTGGTACCACGGCGAAATTGTACAACTGTAGGTGTTGGCATTGAATTTAACCTCGGTTAGAATGCACCTAAATCTACTTCTGAAATGGCACCCGTAGGTGTAGTTGAGCAATCATATGTAGGGCTAACAGGAATACCAAATGCATCAACCGATAATGCACTTAAATTACCATAGTCACCCGTAGGAAAAGTGGATGAACTAAGTGTAGATTCAAGAGCATCTAACCGACTATCAACTTCAGCAGGATCAATGTCAACATAATTGGCAACTGGAATAATCTGATTGCCTGTGTTGCGAATGTAAAATAATTTATCAACTGTATTTATGGCAAGCTCACCAACAGCCAAATCACTGGTTGTTGGTATAGCGGAAGCAGTCTCACTTCTTTTAAGCTTAATTACTGTTGCCATTGACTATTATTCTCGGTAGGCGTTGGTGTTTCTGTTTTCTTTCGTAATTCTTCTAACTCTTCCTGGGCCATAGCAAGTTGAGTAGTTAACATTGTTTTTTCCATTGTTAACTGCTTAACTTGCTCGCCCAAAGAAGCAATATACTTATTCAAAAATTTCTGCGTATCCATAACAACGTCCTATTCAATTATTAGTATGTGCCACCATCAATTGTGTTTGTCCAAGCAGGTGTTCCAGCATTTGAATACAAGAAGTACTTGTCTGTACCTGCTGCTGTTGCTTGAATGGCGCTTGCACCGTTACCATACAATACACCATTTGTTGTAAAGGTTGTGGCGCCTGTACCACCATCTGCTACGCCGATGGCTGATGCTAGATTTGAAATGGTACCACCGGTGATGTTGGCAAGAATTGTGGCAACTGAATAACCTGTGCCTGATGTATTTACAGTTGTTGAAGGTTCAGTTTCTGCGCCTTTAAAGAACTTAAAGATGTTGTTATCTGAAGCATCACGGAACCAACCAGCATACTTAGTTGTTGCTGATTCCACATATTCAGCATACACACCTGTGTCTACTGAGTTGCCTGTGTTGTTATCAGCCAACTTCAACAATACGTCATCAATTGTAACAGTTGTTGAGTTTACAATTGTTGATGAACCGTTAACTGTCAAGTTACCTGCAACAGTGACGTTGGCACCGTCAAGTGTCAAAGCAGTTGTGCCGCCTGATGACTTGATATCATTGCCTGTAACAGTCAAATCACCTACAACTTCAACATTGGCACCTGAAAGTGTCAATGCTGTGGCTGATGAGGACTTGATGTCATTACCTGTTACTGTCAAATCACCTGCTACGGCAACATCACCTGAACCTGAGAATGTGATGGCTGTGGTGCCACCATTCATCTTGATGTCGTTACCGCCTACAGTCAAATCACCCACCAATGCTACGTCATTGGTCAATGCGATGGTGACAGCAGCTGTTTCTGAACCTGAACCTGTTACTGAAATTTGATTGGCTGTACCTGCCACTGTGGCAACATAGTTACCTGTGGTGTCTGTTCCCAATGCCACTGAATCAGCAGCAATTGTTACAACACCTGCTTCTGTTACAGTGATGTCACCTGAGAAACCAGCATAGATGTAGTCTGCCACATCTTCAGCTGAGATACGACGATTGGCTGATGCTGATGCATCATGTACTAGGAATTCGTCTGCATCTGCTAGTGATGTTAATTGTGTGCCACCTGCAACGTTCACCTTTGTGGCTTCAACAGAGTTGATAACAACGTTACCTGTGGTAACTGTGAAGTTGGTTGAGTTGAATGATGCAACACCCTTGTTGGTGTCTGTGGCATCTTCTGCTGAAATTGTTACTGTGGT
>Ga0222712_10007785_pt1 | contig 10276 bp, 11 predicted proteins | sample C33_657DmetaG_FD_165043 | JGI IMG/M metagenome (GOLD analysis project Ga0222712, IMG submission 165043) | Estuarine water microbial communities from San Francisco Bay, California, United States - C33_657D | ecosystem: Environmental > Aquatic > Marine > Unclassified | place: USA: California...
AAGAACCTAAAAAGAAAGATGCACCAGTGAAGAAGATTAACTGGAAGGATTTCTTGAAGTTAAAGAATATGCCAGTTGTGGAAAAGAAAGAAGAAAAGAAGGTTGAAGTGCCAAAGCCTGTAAAACAAATAGTTAAGAAGGTTGAACAAGTTGATGTAGAAGTCAAATCCAGTAGATTACAATTGGATGTAGAACAAGAAGGTTTCATATTCTTTATGGATATAGTAGCTTATAGTAAAAAGACTACAGATGAACAAAAGAAGGCTTGTAAAGATTTGGGTGCTTTAATTAAAGGTACAATGCAATACAAGACGGCTAATGCTCTTGAAAAGTTGATTATATTACCTACTGGTGATGGTATGGTGATGGGATTCTTCACATATTTGGAAGACGCAATGAATTGTGCAGTAACCATAGCTAAAGCTGTAAAGGACAGACCAGACTTACAAATGAGAATGGGTGTGCATTGTGGTTCTGTAATTCCAATGGAAGACATTAATGGCAATTTGAATATAAGTGGTGACGGCATCAATTATGCTCAAAGAGTAATGGATGCTGGTGAAAGTAATCATTTATTGGTTAGTTCAGCTGTAATGTTAAAGTATGATAGACCATCATACGTTTTAGTAAATGATTTGGGTGATGTAGTTGTAAAACATGGTGTAGTAATGCACTTGTATAGTTTACATGGTAGTGACTTTGGTAACAAAGCATTTCCATCAAGTAGAGTAAAGAAAGCGGAACCAACAACAAATAAACCAGTATGAGAATGATGCCTTTAGTAAGACAATACCATCCAAGTCTTATTAATACGGATTTGGATGTATATAAAATTAAAGATAGAGTTATGGCAGCTCCTATAAATAATAAACCAGAACCATTTCAAGTTATGGATAGACTTGGTATCAATAAAATTAATGACACCAAGATTAGAACGGTGGTTTATAACTCGAAAGGACTTTTTTATATAATATAACAAAAACAGGCGGAGCCTAACAAAAATATGAAAAAATTAATATTAATATATCTGATGCTTACGTCATGGAGGATGTTTGCGTTAGATTTTGAAACTTCAAATTACTATACAAAGAATTATTTATTTGACGCTCAAATATACTCAGTTAACACTTTTGTATCTGAGAATACTTTAAGCCATCAACTAGGTAATTTTACGCCACATCTTGACTATGTACAATATCAAGGTTTGGACCAATATAAAGAAAGTGACTTTGGATTTGGTAGTGAATACAAACTAACAGATAAACTAACATTAAATATTGGTAGTTGGTATTACTATTATTATAGTGCAGGCGATCATTACTTTGAACCATATACATCACTAAGTTATGATTGGATAGTATCTCCAACCATATATTTCAGTATGTTAACCTATAATAATACTCCAAGAGCAACTATTAGCTTTGATTATAATAAAGACATTACTGAAAAATTACATTTGAATTTCAGACCAGTAGTAGGAACTGCGGATTATGACAATAGATATGGTTATTATGGTATAGTAATGAATGTGGACTATAACATAGTTAAACACTTTACATTATTTACTAGTGGAGAAATAGATAAACCATTTAGTTCTCCAGACAATAGTATTGTGTACACTTATTCATTTGGATTGAGGATATCACTATGAATAGATTTAAATTTAATTTAAGATTTGCGTTATCTACAAGTACCATATTCATTTTGGCATTGGTAAGCGTTGTTTATTTCTTTTTATTGATATTTGCGATAGAAGATATAGCAAAGAATAGTTTAAAGAGAAGTCTAACTACATCTGTAAATCTTTGTAGTAGTATTCTTGACCCAAACGAAATTGATAGTTTTACTAAGTATGAACAAGAACAAAGTGAAATATTTATTAACTATAGAAGACAGATTGTAGATATTAAGCGTCAAATAGAAAATATTAAGTTTGTTTATGTAGTAAGACAAACAGGTACAAATGTTACTTATATAATAGATTGTGGTGATGATGTATCTGAACAGGCTAAGTTGGGTGAAGTATATGATGACGCTGGTGATGGATTAAAAGAGTTGTTTAAAAATGCCAAAGAAAAAATACACTTTGAAAATGATTATTATACCGATAAGTGGGGTACATTTTTATCTGCTTATAAGCCTGTATTTAAGAATGGAAAATTAATTTATGTTGTATGTAGTGATATTAAGTCTGTTGATGCGGACAAATATATCGCTGATTATAAAAAGAAGTTTACTTGTGTATTTTTTACATTGTTAATTTTAATATGTCCAATTATAATTTGGATGACTAACGCAATTAGAAAACCTCTCTACAGAGTCAGAGATGAAATTCTTAAATTGAGAGATTTAAATTTAGATGACCACATCGACTTCAATAGCAACATCAGTGAAGTAAATGATATGATTGATGCAACTGATAAGGTTAAAACTGGTTTGAGATCATTTGCAAAATATGTTCCTGATAAGGTTGTTAAACAACTAATAACTCAAGGTAAAGATGCAAAAATCGGTGGTGAAAAAACATACGTAACGGTATTGTTTAGTGATATCGAAGGATTTACAACCATCTCCGAAAACAACGATGTGGATGAAGTTGTTACATCTTTAAATGAATATTTTGACGTATATGTACATTGTTTAGAAGAAAGTGGTGCCACCGTTGACAAATTCATAGGTGATGCTGTAATGGCATTTTGGAATGCTCCTAATAAAATAAAAAATCATGAGAGTGTAGCTGTTGCAACTGCTCTTAAGATAAGTGATGAAATAGATAAATTAAATAAAAGATGGGAATTTCAAGGAAAGAAATTCATATTTAAAACCAGAATAGGTATAAATTGTGGCGAAGTAATTGTTGGAAATATTGGTTCCAGCAATCGTATGAATTACACAGTCACTGGTGATACTGTTAACTTAGCATCTCGTTTGGAGTCAGCTAATAAAACTTATAAAACAAAGATTTTAGTGTCCGAATCTGTATATGAAAAAAGTAAAGATGATATCGCCTATCACTATGTAGTCGAGGTCAAGGTAAAAGGAAAGGACATACCTGTGAAGGTATATGAACCCCTAAACTTAAAATCAAAAAGTTAATATGAATACCACATTAGATTACATCACCACAACGTCGAATCGGTTGTTCAAACATATCGATCCTAGAATCAAGTTTTTTTATGACTTTTTAATAGAACTATGTGTAAACGGAAATGATCAATACTATAGATTAAAAACACAATATCATAATATAGATCATTTTTTATCAAGCGTTGAGGTATTTGTAGACATATATACTGGTGTTGTAAAAGAATCTATAATAACAAAAGATCCAAATGATTATTTCTGTGGTGTAATCGCAACGTTATATCATGATATTGGTTTCTTAAAAAACAAAAATGAAAAGTTAGGAACAGGGGCTCAATATATAAATTGTCATGTGGATAGAGGATGTGAGTTTGTAAGCAAAAACTTCTCGGAAATACTGACTCAAGAAGAACAGAACAAAATATGTAAATTGATTAAAACCACCGATTATTTCAAACCAAATTATAATGTTGGATTAAATCAACTAGGTGCGTGTGTGGCATTGGCAGATTGGTTAAGTCAAATGAGTGACGAATTATATGTTGATAAATTAGAGAGATTGTACAAAGAGTTTGATGAATATCAAAGGTTTAACAAAATAAACATGTATAATTCATTTGAAGATATGGTTCATAAAACACCCGGATTCTGGAATAAATTAGTTAAACCAATGTTACATAACCACTACTATAATCTACAACAATATGGAACGATAGATTATGTATCTAAAATAGAACAAAACATAAACATATTGGTTGAGAGATACGAATTAAATATATTGTGTTAATTAATATAGATTGACGTTCTTAGGAGTTATACTATAGTATGTTTTAATGAAGGAAACATATTGTGACACATCACTTATTTTTTTACAACCTATAAGCAAACAGGTTGCAAGAAGTATGATAGAAAAGAATCACTATACACACAAATGGACATTGTGTACAGTTGCATATGGTGTTTATTACAAAGATTATGTTGAGAGTAGTTTCTTTGGTGGATTTAACTCCAAACTGATTGGGGTGTTAGTTTATGGTAACGCTGTTGGACGTAATGCCAGTACAAGTATAAGTCCACTATTAACGAATGATAACGTATTTGAATTAACACGTTTATGGATAGAAGATGGTTATGGTAAAAATATAGAAAGCTATTGTATAGCTGAAAGTTTTAGAATGTTAAATACAGATTATCCACAAATAAAATGTATTCTGAGTTATGCCGATAGTGAGGTTGGACATGCGGGAACCATATACCAAGCCACCGGATTTCTATATCAAGGAGACAATTATGTAGATATAGCAATATTGCCTAACCATAGTGTGAGTTTAGTTGGACCACCAAATTATGACTGGATTCATAGTAGAAGTGTATATTCACGTTGGAAAACACACAGTGTAGATAAACTAAAAGAACGTATAGGTAAAACATTTTGGCGCAAACGTGAAAGTGGTAAACATCGTTATATCAAGTTTATTAGCAACAAGATTGAAAATAAAAAGTTAACCAAGTCTCTTAAACACAAAACTTTGCCATATCTGAAAAGTACTTCGTTCAAAGAAGAAGTGCAAGAAATCGTCGTAACATCTACCAACGAATTTTTCGAATAATGCAAGAAAAAACCCCAACTTTCGTTGGGGTTTTTGAGTTATTTTATTTCTACTAAGTATTATACGGTATCGAGATCACTGATAATAACTTTTCCATAGAATTCCGGACGAACGACCTTCTTAGCGTAGCGGGTCATTACGCCTCTACGTGGTGTGAAGTTAGTTGGGTCATAAACCAATGGAGTTTGGATTAGTGGAATATATGGAGCATATACTGCACCGGTTTCTAGGAAGTTACTTCCACGGAAACCAACCAAGATTACGTTATCGGTCATGTATGGGTTCTTGTAGACTTGGAAGCGACTTGCGAAGCTACCAACTCTGGCAACACCCATTGCGAACTTAGCAGAATCACCATCGGTGTTAACAACATATCCTGGGATTGATTCCAAGATGGTTGCTACGTCTGGTGAACATACCAAGAAGTTTGCACCACCACGTAGTGTCAATTGGTGAATCTTGTTAGAGACCTTTTGGATCTTGTTACCAAGAGTTTGGAACCAAGTGCTCTTTACGTAAGCAGTACGATTTGGTGAGCTGTTAACTACACGGGTGAAGTTAGCAACTGGAGTACCAGTAGTACCACCAGCAAAGCTGAGGGTCTTTTGGAACTCAGTACCGATTTGGGCAGACCAAGCTTCGGTTGTGGTACCAGTTACGGATTCGTTCAACATGTCTAGGATTTCAAGATCGATTTCCATAGATACATATTCACTCAATAGAGCAGTAAGTTCTGCTTCTGCATCGATAGAGTGATATGCGTTCAAGTCTTGAGCCAATTCTGGGGTCCAGACAGCCTTCAACTTACGGGTCTTAGCAACGATTGGTTCGCTGTTTAGTACCAAGTTTACTTCAGGAATATTGATATCAGTATCAATATTTTGAGTTGCTGTTGCGGCACTGTTACCAGAACCTTCACCAGCGGTCTTACCAGCTTCGAAGTCACCACGTAGGTTATCAGTAGGTTGTAGTGTGTAATTCAACTTTGGAGTACGTGCTGGGGTAGCAGCTGTACTTGATTGACTTACGAACAAGTTAATTACGTAATTTGGTGCTGCGATTGTACCGGTGTTAACTACGTTTGCGTAGGTGTTCAATACGGTATAAGCAACATCACCTGTGGTTTGTAGACCAAATGAACGTACTGCGTTCAAGTCAACATTCCAAACGTAACCCAAAGCAACTCCGGTGTTTGTTTGTGTATTATCATTAACGTCTAGACCAATCTTGTAGATACCCTTGACGTTACCGCTTCTCAATGATGAACTGAAGTCACTAGCAAATTGTAGATCTGCCCAGCTTGCTGAAGCAACTGTACAATTTCCAGATTGGAATGCTGAACTGGTTACTACACGTTCAGAATAACCAAAACGGCCTTGACCATATAGACCATTTACTGCTGCATCGGTAGAACCGAACTTAGCAGAATTGGTACCACCAAACAAGCTAGTGCCTGGGGTTTGGCTCAAGTGATTACCAGAACCATACTTGAAGTCTAGATAGAACACTAGACCAGATGGTAGATTCATTGGTTGTACGCTGACGAATTCCTTTGCAGCAATTTCAGCGAATACACGGCGAACCAATGGTAGAGCAACACCAGCCCATTGTTCGGAACTGGTTGAGGTACCAGTTGAAGAAGCTTCATCTAGTAGTTGCTTTGCTTGGTTTTCCAATAGGATTGACATGTGTGCCTTCTCAACGCCATTTACGCCTTCAAGAAGACCTGTCTTTTCCCACTTGGATTGTAGTCCACGGGTTTCAGCCATCAATTTGGCTTGTGGATTCATATTGTTAGTCAATAGACTCTTTACGTCCATACTCATATTTTTGTTTCTTTCTTTATTATCTTTAGGTTTTTACTCGCAAACTAATTTTACTTCTTGATTCCTGCGAGTTTTTGGAATCTTGAAGTCATCACATCAGCTTGAGGTTCTACAATGGTAGAGTCAGGCTTTGTTGATGATACTGGTTTGCTTGCCAAACCTTCGGTGATAGTACTTACAGTTGCATTGGTCTTCTTTTTAACAACTGATCCACCGGCATTAAATGATTCGGCCAAAACGGTGTATGCCAACTTGACTTCACGAATGTTCTTGGTCAAGTCGAAAGTGTTGATGATCTTCAACTTTTGATCTTCGGTAAGAGCCTTACCTTTGAACAACTTGTTGGTGTATAGCAACTTAGCATTCAACAAATTGGTTTCTGCGAGAACACCCTTCAAATACTTGACGGTGTTTACGTGTTCACTCAATTGGTTCTTCAATGCTTCGTTTTCTTCATTGATAGCTACTAGAGCTTCTGCCATTTCTTCGTAGGTTACTTCACCTTCAGATGGTGATGGAACTTGGCCAGGAGCTGGAGCTACTGGTGCTGGAGCAGCAGTCATTGGATCAACCGGAGCAACTGGTGCTGCTGGAGCTGGTGCTGGAGCAGCAGCCATTGGATCAACGTTTTGTTCTTCCATTTCCAATTCAGCTAGAAGTTCATCGAGATTTACTTCTTCACCTTCAGAAACGGTTTCGTCAACCTTTTCTTTGTCGTCGTCTTCTTCAGTTTCCTTTTCTTCGCTAACGACTTCACCTTCAAGTTCAGCTAGAATTTCATCTAGTTCTTCGCTGGTTACTTCTTCGTCGCCTGCAGAGGCTTCTTCTTCCAACTTTGCGTCAAACTCTTGTTTGCCGGCTGGAGTTGTGCTCTTGTTAGCAGAAGTGGATGGCTTTACAGGATGTTGCTTAGAAGCTTCATTTCCTTTTTCGCCACCAATCTTTGAAGTTGACAAGTTTTCGTCAACTTGGTCTTCAGCTGCTGGTTCGTCTGTCATTTCTTCCTTGAGTTTTTCTGCGAACATTTCTTTCATGCTCTTAGCAAAATTTTCCTCAAGAAAGGTCTTTGCATTGGCAATTGCTGTTTCACGAACAGCCTTTGCGTCTGCGATGCTTTCCTTTAATAGATCGCTCATATAATATTACTATCCTTTCTTATTGTTTTTTTGGTGAAGTTATTGAAGAACTCCAAAGAAGATTTAATTTAGATGTAGACATCAAATGATTGATGTATTTGATAAATAAATATAATTAAAAATCGTCAGATGTTAAAAAAAATGATATTTATTGTATATGCCAGCACAAAGTGAAAAGCAAGCAAGATTATTCAGACTAGTACGTGGAGTACAAAAAGGTGATGTTAAACCAAGTAAAGTATCCCCACAAGTACGTAAAATGGCTAGTACAATTAAACCAAGTAGTGTAAAAGATTTCACGAAAGTAAAAGAAATCATTAAGAAACTAAAAGAAGACTCTGAAACACAAGGTTCTGAATATACATTAAGTAAAGCAAAAGAAATTACTGATAAACCTTTCGATCAAGTTTTGAGAGAAAACGTTGGTGTTCCATTTGATGAAAAAGAATTGTTAACATTTCAATCAAAACAAAATGGCTTTGCTGGATTTGGTAAAACAAACTTTGTTCATAAAAGAAGTACCAGAGAAGTTTCCGCTGAAGTACAAAGTAACGATTCTACCAAAAAGTTTGTGTTCAAGAAATTGACCAACAATCAAAACAAAGGATTTTATAACTACGCTTGTTTCGTTAGAATACTATCAGACGATTCTGATGAACCAACAGATAAAGTATTTTATACTTTGAGCAGCATATTTGAAGAAGATGACGGAACAGAAAAAACAAAAATCTTAGCCGATTTTATAGATAGAATTAATTCATATGGCCTATAATTACAACCCAAATTTCAGCAAACACATGGAAATTAATAAAAGTAATATTAAATTCTTAAAACAACTTAGAAACAATGAGAATTTTAATTATAAGCCTACTTCTATTAAGATGAGAAACTTTGTACATACCGAACTTGAAGAAATTCAAAAATACAAAATTGCTGACATAGACAATCCAAATGGTTGGGCATTTAATGAAATTGATACTTTGGGACATATGGGTTTCAAGATGGATGATGACTATGATCTATCATGTGAAGTAGAAATTCCAAGTCTAGAACTAGAAGACCACAAACAAACTATTAAGATCTATAAAGAAGAAGACGGGTATGTTTTGGAAACATCCCGTCGTTACGTATTTGAAACCTTCAATAAATTAATTGAATTTATTGATAGTATCCCAGCTAGAATATTTTAATTGGTTTGATCGATATTTCTTGAAGAATCGATACTGACTGAATCTGGTCTACCTTGTACTTGATAAGCTTGCGGTGCTTCTGTAATTGGATCTGCTATTTCAAAATAGCGTTCCAACTTCATACCAATTTCTTCGTACAACATCTCAAGTTGTTTTTCAACACCTTTGATCTTGTGTGCTTCTTCGTACAACTTACCAGCCATCTTCTTGACATCTTTCATGTCACGTTCAATCATCTTGGCTTCCATCCATTCGTTACATTCTTTAATGGCATAACGTTCAGCTAGATTAACAGCTTCCATAATTTTGGTTGCAGTTTCATAGATGGATTCTGCCTTTAATGAACCACGATATTCATTGTAAGCTTTGATTGTTTCATACAACTTCTTTTTCTCCTCTTTTGTTAAAGGGGAATAAGCAACTTCTGTGGAATTTTCTACTAAATGTTTTAGCTTGATCATATGAATATAAATATTGTTTGAAATTACAATTCAGAAAGAATATTGTGAATTAATCTTTCTACATTGCTATATGGATTGATGATTATTTTTTGATCAACACTTTCATTGATCTTTCCTTGTGGATACATGAATGCACCTTGTGTACTTGGATTGCTTACAAAGTCGAATGCAATTAAATCAAAATCATCTTGTACAACATCTGCACCTTCTCTCATGTCTTTCTTAACACTGCCTAAACCACGACTACTTATGCCTAATAAAATACCAGATTGTAGTAAATCTCTTAAAATATTACCACTTGGTGTAGGAAGAATTTCTACAGTACCAACTAAATCTTTACCATCCCAACCCATATCTACGATATTATGGCTAACGTTCTTTAAGTTAACAACAGATGATTCTGGATGATCCAACTCACCCATAGCACGACGTTGTTTTACAAAGTTATCCATATATTTGTTAGCTTCACGCTTCAAAATATCTTCTGGATAAACACGGCCATTTTGGTTCTTTGCATCAGCACGTTGCAAAACTCCGTTAACAAGGAGTTTTCCATCTTTTAATGATTCGTTTAGTGATGTTCTCTTAAATTCAAAGGGTAATACGTCGATTAGAATTTGTTTCATATTAAGCTGTAGGTTGAGATTGTGGTGGTTTTTCACCAGCAGTTTGTCCAGTTGCAGGTGGTTCTTCGGATGTCACATTATTTGCGGATTGAGTTGCGGCTTGTTTGTTAGGATCAACCAATGCTTTAGATTTAGCTATTTGATATTGATCTTTAGGTTTGACATCCGCTTTTCCTAAAATTTTGATCTTAAATCCTGGTTTAACGAAGAATTTAGCAGTCTTTTGTTTGCTTTCTTCACGACCGATAATTACAATAACATAACGATCATAATAATAATCGATTTGTACGCCTGTGACATTGATTGTATAATCGGCCTCTGGTTGTTTATACCCCTTACTAGC
>Ga0222712_10007786_pt1 | contig 10276 bp, 9 predicted proteins | sample C33_657DmetaG_FD_165043 | JGI IMG/M metagenome (GOLD analysis project Ga0222712, IMG submission 165043) | Estuarine water microbial communities from San Francisco Bay, California, United States - C33_657D | ecosystem: Environmental > Aquatic > Marine > Unclassified | place: USA: California...
GCCGTAACATGAAATTATCACAATTTAAGTTCGATCTACCGTTAAACCTGATCGCACAAAATCCAACCAAAAGAAGAGAAGACAGTCGCCTTCTAGTAGTAGACAGAAAAAGTGGTCATATGGAAAACAAGAATTTCCGTGACATTTTAGAGTATTATGATGATAAAGACGTTTTTGTAGTAAACAACACCAAAGTATTTCCGGCGCGTATGTATGGCCGTAAAGAAAAAACGGGTGCTAAAATTGAAGTTTTTTTACTCCGCGAATTAAACAAACCCAACCGTTTATGGGATGTTATTGTTGATCCCGCAAGAAAAATTAGAGTAGGAAACAAATTATATTTTGGCGATAACGAAGAACTAGTAGCTGAAGTAATTGACAACACCACAAGCCGTGGCCGTACCATTCGTTTTTTATGGGATGATGACGATGAGAGCTTCAAAAAAATGTTAGAATTTTTAGGTGAAACACCTTTACCAAAATATATTAAACGCAAACCAGACGAAGAAGATAAAGAACGTTACCAAACTGTATATGCAAAGCATGAAGGCGCTGTAGCTGCTCCTACTGCTGGCTTGCACTTTAGTAAAGAGCTTATTAAAAGATGTGAAATATTAGGCGTTCGCTTTGCAGAAGTTACACTTCACACAGGTCTTGGTACATTTAGACCTATCGAAGTAGAAGACTTAAGCAAACACAAAATGGATGCCGAGTACTACCAAATTACAGAAGAAGCTTGCAATATTGTAAACAAAGCTAAACAAAACGGAAGACGCATTTGCTCAATTGGTACTACAACCATGCGTGCAATGGAAAGTAGCTTTACCGCCGAAAAATTATTAAAACCTAGTGAAGGTTGGACCAATCACTTTATCCATCCTCCTTATAATTTTAATGTGGCAGATAGTCTTGTAACCAACTTCCATTTACCTAAAACAAGTTTACTTATTATGACTTGCGCTTTTGCAGGTTATGACTTAGCGATGGAAGCTTACAAAAAAGCAATCAAAGACAAATACCGTTTCTTTAGTTACGGTGACGCACTTTTGATTATCTAATGATGATTATCTAATGATGATTATCTAATTAAACAGCAATTCCTTTTATATAAAACCTAGCTAGCTTCTACTAACAACTGAAGTTTAGCTAGGTTTTTTTCCATTAAAGTGCCTAGTATTTTATCATTCATTAAGGAACTTAAACGCTCCCAAGGGTACCACTTTACATCTTGTTCAAATTGCCATTGTACAATGGTAACAGCCTGACCTGCATTGTAAATAAACCTAAATGTAGTGGTATAATCAGCTTCGTTGGTTTTCCAATTGGCAACAACTAAACTATCAGAAACACTTATAATTTGAACTGTTTGCTTTTGATGTAAAGTTGCACTATCCATGCCTTCTATCCATAAATGCCACTGCTGGCTGTTTTGAACGAGCGGCAAAATGATGGCAGGCTTTACTTTAATATTTACCGCTCTTGACACAACATTATGAGCAGGCAAGAGCAAACCACCAAGGGTAAATAAAACAAAAAAAACAACTGCACTTATAAGTCCTAATTTTATTGCTCGCATATTAATCCCATTTAAATGTTTTAAAAGCTAGCGCGTAAACACCCACTATCCATAAACCCAGTATCAATAATTCTTTACTACAAGCAGCTAAAGAAGCACCTTCAAAAGCAATATTGCGCATCGCATTATTAAAATGCGTTAAAGGAAGGGCATTACAAATGGGCTGAAGCCATGTTGGAAAGGCCTCTACCGAAAAAAAGGTACCTGCTAATAAAAACTGAGGTAGTGTAAATAAATTTGCAAACGGAGGAATGGTACTTTCGTTTTTTGCTAAACCACTTACAATGAACCCAAAGCCCATAAATAAGATAAGGGCAATAAAACTAAGTAGCATAATGGTTGCAAAAGTAGCAACGCCATGCACAAGTGTAAATCCAAAAGCAAAGTGACCAACACCAATAACAATGATAGCTGTTAAGAGTTGAAATATAACCCTACTAAGCGCTTCGCCGAGAACTATGTATGGACGTTTAATGGGCGTGGCATAAAACCTTTTTAATACCAGTTGTTGACGAAGGTTAAAAAATAAAAAAGCTACGCCAAATACCCCAGAACTTAACAATGAAAAACCTAGCTGCCCAGGCAATATAAAATCAATGGTCTTATACGCCCTGCCGGGAATTTGCTTTATGGTAGCATCTACAGTAGCAATGGTTTGGTTGGTTGCAAAATATTTTTGGTTCATACCAGCTATAACTCCATTTAAAACAGACTGCAAAAGCTGAATATTTTGAGGCATCACTGCACCAGAGCTTGTGATTTTTATGGTATAAGCAGGGCTTAATAAACCTGTTTTTACAATAGCTACTTTGGCTGTAATCCTACCCTTTTCTAAATCTTGCTGTAGAGCACTGTCACTCCCTTTTACTATTTTAATGCTACCTATACTATTAAGCGCGGCATATACAGGACTAGTAGTATCTGAAATAGGATCTATAGCTATTTTAACAGACTGCTTTCCGTTACCACTGCCTATAAAACCAAAAACTAAAATAAAAATGAGCGGAAATGCGATACTAAATACCACGGCCGAAGGACTTCGCAAAATAGCTTTTAAGCTACCCTTTGTAATGGCCAGCATGGCACGTATTTGACTATACTTTACAGACATAAAATCGATTAATGGATATTTACAGCGTAAGGCATTTTTGCTTGCGGAACACCTACCATCGCTTTTACTTTTTTAACCTCTTGTAACATCATAAATTGATCGGCGCCAAGTTCAGTTTCAATCAAGTTCATGGATATACTATGCTTATAATTATTAAATAGCTGCTCTAGAATATTCTTTTTTTCGGGGTATTCTTTAAGCCTGTAGCTTTTAATTTTTGCCATAGAAGCAGCAGCAGCAATAGCATCAGAAAGCGTTCCAATTTCATCAACTAGACCTACCGCCTTACCTCTTGTACCTGTCCATACACGACCTTGTGCAATGCTATCGATGTATTCAATATCTCTTTTACGCCCTTCAGATACACGTGATTTAAAAGTATGATAAATAGAATCGGTAGAAGATTGGAAAAACTTTTTTTCAGGCTCCGTTAATGCACGGTCCATACTACCCATATCGGCAAATGGCCCTGTCCTCACTCTATCAGTTGTAATACCTACTTTATTTTTCAAAAACGATTCAATATTTGGCACAATACTAAATACGCCAATTGAACCCGTTATGGTAGATGCATTAGCAAAAACTTTATTGGCGTTACAAGCAATATAGTAGCCACCAGATGCAGCTACATCCCCCATTGACACAATAACCGGTTTTTCTTTTTTAGCGAGACTTACTTCTCTCCAAATAACATCACTTGCGAGTGCACTACCGCCCGGAGAGTTAACACGAAGCACAATTGCTTTAACTGATTTATCTAAACGCGCTTTTCTAATAAGCTCTCTATAATCGTCACTCGCTACCTGATCATCTGTACCGGATCCACCAACAATGTCACCACTTGCATAAATGACAGCGATTTTTTCAGAAGCAGTAGACTCATTGATGGTAACTGCTTTTGCATATTCACCAAAATAAACAAAATTGATTTTTGAATTAACGGGTAAATTTAACCTGCCCGTAATTTCAGTTTTTAATTGATCGTCATATTTTAATCCATCCACCAAGTTATATCTGAGCGCATCTGATGCAGTTTGAACTTTACCTTCAACGGCTAAAGACCTTAACAACGCAGTATCTATATTTCGAGCAGAAGCTGTTTGATATATAAACTGATTGTATAAATCGCCTAACCAAACGCTTGTTTGAAGGCGGTTTGCTTCTGTCATTTGTGTTTCTCGAAGTGGCTCAGTTGCACTTTTAAATTTACCCGCATAAAATATTTGAGGCTTGATTTCAAGTTTATCCAACATGCCTTTTAAGAAAAGTAAATTACTAGAAAATCCAGCCCATTCTAGCCCACCCTGTGGATGTACAAAAATCTTTTGTGCCACATTTGCAATTGAATACCCCTTTTGGGTGATTGTTTCGCCATAGGCTATCACAAATTTTTTGGTCTTCCTAAAATCAAGAAGCGCCTTTCTTATTTCTTCAGAAGCACCAAAACCATTTACATTGTTACTCGCTAAAATATAAATTCCTTCTACATTGGGATCTTGCTTTGCGTGCTCAATAAGTTTTACCATTTCAAATAACGATGGCGTTTCCCATTCATCATCACCAGACAAAGAAGCAAAAGGATTTTCTTGAACACGCTCTTTAAAGGGTTTAGATAAGTCTAAAACAAGAACCGCATCAGAGCCAATGGTGGGCTTGTCGGAACTAGAGGCAGAAGCTGCAATGCCTATTAGCACTATAACGCCCAGAATAGAAAAAACAATTAAAGCTAGGAAACTAGCAAAAAATATTTTAAAAAAGCTCTTCATAGAAATAGATTAAAATAAAAGATGAACAATATTGTTCACAACTGAATTTAAAGACGTGAAATTAAAGATATTTGAGGCGATTAACGGGGTAATTTATGAACACAGCATATTTACTGATAGGCGGGAATTTAGGTGACCGAGCGGCATATTTGCAAACGGCTTTAAAGCGAATTGAAGAAACCTGTGGGGCTATAAGCCACTATTCCTCGATATATGAAACAGCAGCATGGGGCAATACCGATCAACCCTCCTTTTTTAATCAAGCGGTTGTTCTAAGCACCACCCTTTCACCAGCAGCATTAATGGATCAATTACTAGCCATTGAACTTGAAATGGGCAGGATTCGCACCCAAAAATACGGTCCTAGAACCATTGATTTAGACATACTAATGATTGATAAACTGGTGGTTGATTCTGAAAAACTAACAATTCCACACCCCCAAATGCACAATCGTCGCTTTGCCTTACTTCCACTTGCCGAAATTGCACCGACGCTTTACCATCCAATTATGGGCTTAACAGTGGCGGAATTACTAGATACCTGCCCTGACATACTTGATGTGCAAAAAAAATAAGGGTAAAAGCCAAGTTCGGCTTTATTTTTACCCATTGAGAATGACAGATTATGAAGCATCAGTTTATAACTATTGAGGGAAATATTGGCGCTGGTAAAACCACGCTTTCAAACATACTGGCACAAAAATTAAATGCAAAACTGATATTAGAAGAATTTGCCGACAACCCGTTTTTGCCTAAATTTTATGAAAAGCCGGATCAATATGCTTTTCCTTTGGAACTTTTTTTTATGGCAGAACGCTATAAACAACTCAAAGAATTTTTACATACACAAGACTTATTTCAAGAGGTAACAATTTCAGATTATTTGTTTACAAAATGCTTGTTATTTGCAAAAGTTAATTTACCCGACGAAGAGTTTAGACTCTATCAAAAATTATTTGACATCATTCATCAACAAATAAGTTTTCCGGATATTTTAATTTACCTACACGCGCCGGTTCAAAAACTTCAGGATAATATCAAAAAGAGGAATAGAAGTTATGAGCAGGATATTAAAGACGATTACTTATTTAATTTACAAGAAACTTATACTAGCTACATCAAGCAGCACAATATAAAAACCATTTTTATTGATGCCAGCAATGCAGATTTTATTGGAAACGACGCGCACGTTCAAGTAGTATTGGACGCACTAGAAAAAGATTTACCACAAGGTCAACATTATTTTAACCTGCCCTAATTATACATCTACAATATGCAATCAGAAGCTTCTTCAACCACCATCAAACATGACCCATTTGAGGCCATGCGCATTGAAGAGTTTAGGTTTTTGATGTTTGGCAGATTCTTATTTATTATGGGTCTTCGTATGATGGGTACACTGGTTGGATGGTGGATATATGAACTCACAAACGAGCCTTTTGCTATTGGACTCATTGGATTATCTGAAGTAATTCCTGCGGTTTCATTATCACTCTATGCTGGGCACATTATTGATATTAGTGAGAAAAGAAAACTACTATTAACAGGTGTTGTACTTTATTTTACATGCGCTTTATTTTTACTCTTACTTTCTACAAACTTTACGGCTGGGCAATTAAGCAAACATTGGATTGCATTTTGTATTTACATTGCCATATTTTTTACGGGTGTTTTTAGATCATTTACAGGTCCTACTTTTGGAACTATTTTATCTGCGATTGTTCCTAAAAAAACAATTCAAAACGCAACTACCTGGGGGCAAGGCATTTGGCTGGGGGCATCTGTAACAGGCCATGCCATTGTAGGATTCTTGATAGCCATGCTTGGTAACACAGGCTCTTTAGGCATTATATGCACGCTCGTTTTTGCAGGCTATTTATGTATGCTAAAACTTAAGCCTAAGCCTTCATTAAACGAACCTGGCGAGAAAAAAACGCTAGAAAGTGTAAAGGAAGGACTTAGGTATGTATATCAAACCAAAGAATTGTTTGGTGCACTAAGCCTAGATTTATTTGCCGTACTATTTGGTGGTGCTGTAGCCATGATTCCTGTTTTTGCAAAAGATATTTTAAAAGTAGGCCCTATTGGATTTGGATGGCTTAATGCCGCTTCTGATATTGGCTCTGTTATCGTCATTGTTCTTTTAACCGTATTCCCTCTTAAAAAAGCACAAGGCAAAAAACTACTTATTTCTGTAGCACTTTTTGGTATTTGTATTATTGTTTTTGCCTTATCTAAATTTTTCTGGTTAACATTTGCCGTGCTACTCATTAGTGGTATTGTAGATGGCATTAGCGTTGTTATTAGGGGCACCATCTTACAACTCAAAACACCCGACAATATGCGCGGGCGTGTGATGAGTGTAAATTCTATGTTTATTAATAGCAGCAATGAATTTGGCCAATTTGAAAGTGGCGTTGCTGCTAAAATGATGGGCGTTGTTCCCAGCGTAGTTTTTGGCGGATGTATGACTCTTTTAGTGGTAGTCATTACTTGGTTTAAAGCGCCTACCTTAAAAGAAATGGAATACTAATCCGGTATCACTAATTTATTATTTGTTCTGTTTACATCAGCCATTCTCAACGATGGATCAATTTCAATAGACTTGATATCTTTTATAGCTTTTGAAATACCCAATTGATATACTGGGTCTACCCATTTCCATTCAGGATGAACAGTACGTGGTACACTTGACTCTTGTGGTTTTTCACCAAATTGTAAATTTAGTGGCACATAATGCATTTCTTGAGAACCATCTTTGTACGTAATTAATACATCGATAGGCATTGGCATTTTACCAACACGCTTAATCGTAATGTTTGTTTTATCCTGAACAAGGTTGATATCCCCTACTGCATAATCAATGGTTTTAGTAGAATTGATCCAATATTCTTTATACCAATCAAGTTCTAGTCCACTTCTTTTTTCTGCTACCCTAATAAAATCATTTGGATTGGGATGTTTAAAGCGCCAAGCGTTGTAATAATCTAACAAAACTTGATCCCTAACCGAATCTCCAATTACATATCCAAGCTGACTCATAAATACAGCTCCTTTACTATATGCAGAAGTGCTATATGCTAAGTTGGTATTATAATGATCCGAATGCGTACTTGCAGGTTCGTCAAAAGGGCTTTTTGTTAAACTGATATAACTTCTATAAGAACCCTCATATGGGAAACCTTTGCTACCATTAAGTTCCGCTAATACACGCGTACTTGCATAATCGGTAAAGCCTTCATCCATCCAAGGATAAAGCGATTCATTTGAACCCATTAGCATTTGATACCAAGTATGCATCCACTCATGAACGGCAGTTCCAACGCTAGCGCTTTTAATGAGTGTCCCCATTGGATATTCCATACCACCATCTCCACCCTGAATAAAAGTGTAGGTTTTGTAAGGGTATGCACCAAATGTTTTTGCAATAATTGGATAGGCTTTTGCTACAACGTCTGCCATGTTTTGCCAGCTATTTTCTACAGAATCAACGGCTTTATATACCACTCTAATAAGTGGACCGCCACCAGTAGGCTTACGTGTAATCATTTTATAAGTTGGATCCGCAGCCCACATGAAATCATGCACATTGTATGCTTGCCACTTCCAAGTTTTTGTATTACCTGATGCAGGTGTCACTTTAGTACCTGGGGCCTCATAACCCATCCCTATTTCTTGCGGATTTTGCAAGTCGCCACCAGCCGAAACAAAATAATTTTTATCGATGGTGATATTTACATCAAAATCACCCCAAACGCCATAAAACTCTCTCGCAATGTATTGATTGGCATGCCAACCTTGATAATCGTATTCGGCAACTTTAGGGTACCACTGGCTCATACTGTACCTGATACCTTCTTTATTGTCTCTCCCACTTCTTCTAATTTGAAGGGGCACTTGTGCTTCAAATTCCACTTCCATTTGCACAGAAGTTTTTGGTAACACAACTTTAGATAAAACCACTTCTAATATCGTCTCATGTTCTTTTAATACTTGTGCAACACCATTGATTTTTACTTGCTTTATATGCTGGTAGCCAATTTCGGAAGGAGATAATTTACTTATACGGTCTTTCACGCGTGCATCCCAGTCTAATCCATCACTCATTCTAGAAGCAGGTCTAATTTGAGTTTGACCAAGTTCTCTGCTTCTAATATCCATACTACTTCCTGGCTGAAATGCATTCCAATAAGTATGAAAAAAAATCTTGTTTAATGTGTCTGCTGAATTGTTGGTATACACGATTTTTTCGGTGCCATTAATTTTATTAGTTACCACATCCATATTGGCTTGAATGGTATACTTAATACGCTGTTGTGGACGATCCGGCTGCGCCATCAATAATGAGGTATGCATTACAAATGAACATACAAAAGCAAACAATAAAATTTTTTTCATTTTTATTCTATTAAAGTGTGTCAATAAAATTAAGGAATTATTCGGCGCCGGCAACTACAATTACAATTTCGCCTTTTACGGCTTTTGATTCAAAATAAACAGCCAATTCCGCTAGCGTACCTTGCTTATTTTCTTCAAACATTTTGGTAAGCTCTCTGCTAACACTCGCTAAACGGTTTTCTCCAAAATAAACAGCCAACTCTTTGAGGGTCTTTACCAGTCGCATAGGACTTTCATACAATATAATAGTGCGGGGCTCTACTGCCAACTCTTTAAGCATGGTTTGTCTTCCCTTTTTTAAAGGCAAGAATCCTTCAAAAACAAAACGGTTGGTTGGAATACCGCTATTGACAAGCGCCGGTACAAAAGCCGTAGCACCTGGTAAACATTCTACCTTAATACCTTCTTTTACGCATTCACGAACGAGCAAAAAGGCAGGATCAGAAATAGCCGGCGTACCCGCATCTGTAATGAGCGCAAAGGTTTTACCAGCTTTAAGTTGATCCATTAAATGCCCAACAATCTTATGCTCGTTGTGCTGATGATAGGGAGAAAGTGGCTTTTGAATTTGATAGTGTTGCAATAGTTTTGAAGAGGTACGGGTGTCTTCACACAATATAACGTCTACCGTTTGCAGCACTTCAATACCCCTTAAAGTCATGTCTTTTAAATTACCAAGTGGCGTAGGAACCAGGTATAGCATGGCTTTGGGGTTGATGCGAATTACGCTAAAAATTCAATTTCAAAATATTCCATCACTGCATTTGCAAGTAATTTTTTACTAGCATTTTCTGCAATAACAGTAGCAGCTTCTTTACTATCGGCTTCAATTTGTAAGCTAATATTTTTGCCTACACGCACATCCTGAACTGCAGTGATCTCTAAATTATTGAGTCCACTTAAAACTGCTTTACCTTGAGGGTCTAATAAATCTTTTAAGGGCATTACCTTAACCTGAACATTGAAAATCATAGGTACCAATATTTGAGGGACAAAGATAGAACTACATAAGCAATAAATACAATTGGAACAGCTATCCAACCAAAACAAATGGCCGAAATTGCCCCTACCACCAATAAAATAAGCAGTGGTAGCAGTTTTTTGAGGTTTATTTTATCAAATTTAAATGCCATCATCGGAAGTGTAGAGACCATTAAATAGCTACAACCAAGTACAATAATGTACCAAAACCATTTATTTAGTAATAGCCCCGTTACCATAGACTGCTCCATGGGGGCGTACCAGTATATCACTGGAAATGAGGCAAACAAGATACCTACAGCTGGCACTGGAACGCCAGTAAACCCAGCAGTGGAGGGGGCCGAAATATTAAACCTTGCTAGTCTATACGCCGCAGCACATGGCAATATAAAAACCGGAGCCAATTGATACCAAGATGCCGATAAGCCATCTATATCCTGCGCT
>Ga0222712_10007787_pt1 | contig 10276 bp, 15 predicted proteins | sample C33_657DmetaG_FD_165043 | JGI IMG/M metagenome (GOLD analysis project Ga0222712, IMG submission 165043) | Estuarine water microbial communities from San Francisco Bay, California, United States - C33_657D | ecosystem: Environmental > Aquatic > Marine > Unclassified | place: USA: California...
CAGTAGTGGGCTACGGTGTTGCCTTGCAAGCATCATGTCTAGAAGGGTTCGATTCCCTCGGCCTCCACCAAGTTTATCTCTCTAAAGCGTTATCAGGTTGCGTACACGGTTTGGGGCCGTGTGGTCCAGGTTCGAATCCTGGTAGGGAGACCAGTTTAAGGATAGTAACAGCAAAAATTAACAACAATACTACTCTTGAAAAGTAAGGGAGCGGTTCGACTCCGCAGCCGAAAGGTTTGGTGTAACGGTAGCACTATGTTAAATCTATCCTGTTTTATTTGCTCTATTAGTATAATGGTAATACTCCGGTTTTGTAGTCCGGCAATCGTGGTTCGATTCCTCGATGGAGCACCAATCAATGCCGCTTTAGCTGATGTGGTCATAGCAGTAGCCTGAAGAGCTTCGGAACGTGGTTCGATCCCACGAGGCGGCACCAAGTTAAGGATGTTAACAGCAAAAATTTATACATTTGACTTTTAATCAAAACCGTAAAAATACATCCTGTTTTTAAATCAATGTTCAAAGGAGAACGACATGAAACGTACAGGTAAACGTTAGTGTCAACCTTGACCCCGTATTGGTCCTGGTTGGCACATTAAATCAAATTAATTACGACCAACCACTCGTAGCGTTAATGGTAGCGCACTTGACTCTTAATCAATGAGGTGTCGGTTCGAATCCGACTGAGTGGACCAATATGGGGGTATAATTCAACGGCTAGAATATCCGGCTTTTAACCGGTCTATCAGGGTTCGATTCCCTGTGCCCCTACCATATAAAAACACATTAACTTAGACATAGTTTGAGTATGGGAAATACCGCCCACTGAGATGATGGTATAGTGTGTTTCTATATGGTGATGTAGCATAATGGTAGTGCGCCTCCTTCATACGGAGTTCAGTGAAAGTTCGACTCTTTCCATCACCACCAAGTTTTGTTAGAGTGTCAGCAAGAGAATGTCACGCTAGTAAGGTTTCTTCGAAGGACTGAGCTAGTAGAAGGTAAACGGGTTCAACTCCCGAGGGATCGGAAGATCCCTGCAGATTGGTTGCTATGCTGGACTAGTATCCCAAGTGACGTACCGAGTCCTGGCCCGGGCTTTATGCAAATCAGGTGAATGGTGTCAATAACGATGGTGACACTACTTTAACAAATTTTTAACAGGAGGATGCTATGTCATCGCTAAACGCAATGTAAGTAAAAAGTTTCGTAAAATGTCTGAAGTCTACAAAATATTTTCTCGTCAATGGGAACATATACTGGACTACAGTGAAGAGTCTCTAATTGAAATGTTCAACTATGAGTCACACGGAACTGAAATAACAAACAGACAACGAAATGGATTCTACGTTGGCAAGCAATGGCTGAACGTCCATATTGAAATGTGGAAGGAAGACTTTGAAAAAGGTTACCTCCGCAAACAAGAATTATACGATGATCCATTATTTCCACATTGGTGGTTGGACAGCGTATTTAAGAAATAATGCCCTACTGGACAAATTGGTAAAGTCATCTCTCTCAAAAGGAGAAGTTCTCCCTGTTCGAATCAGGGGTAGGGTACCAAGTTTCAATGGTGTTAGTAGTGTAGTGGTTGCACAACTGTCTGTGAAACAGTTAGACAGGGTTCGATTCCCGCTTTCACCCCAACAAACAGACCCCCGCTTTTGCCATGGTTGTGCGGTGAACAACCTGGCACTTTATAAATAAAGTTATTAGTAAAAGATTTATGGTGTAATAGTGTTTCGTAAGAGCTTAGAGAATGCCGGAAGCGTTCAAAGAGGGTAGTTATAAACTTCAACACTGATTAGCGGCTAGAGTAGGGTATTGTTTTCAGCACTGACCTTACAGTTAATCATGCATCCCATGTTAGGCGAGACTAAAAGAGCAGATCTGAAAAGTCTGGGTCGCCCTTGCTAACGCAGTAACCAAAACTCTGCGAATCTTTTACTAATACCTTTATGCAGGATTAATTCAGTGGTAGAATGTCTCGTTGCCAACGAGAATGTCATCGGTTCGAACCCGATATCCTGCTCCACTTTTAGGATACTAACAGCAAACAAATTTCGCCTTCTAAGCGAGAGGTTGTTGGTTCGAGTCCAACATTTGGCTTCATGCCAAATTAGCACAATTGGTAGTGCGCTATAAAATGTATCCTGTTTTATTCCGAGGAGAGTGTTATGAAACCTATCATGTTTAAAAATCGCATGAACAACGATAAGGTCATTTGTGAAGACACTCGCAAAGTTGAAACAAGTGACGGCGTCGAGTATCTCGTAGTTCATCGTGTTGACAACAGCAGACCTTTTCTAATGCGTAAAGATGCACTAGAACGAATTCAAGATAAAAAGAAAACTATAGGTCTATAGTTTAATGGTAGAACGTTGCTTTGACATAGCAATAATACAAGTTCGATTCTTGTTAGACCTACCAAGTCAACTCATCCTGTTTTGCTCTTGTAGTACAATGGTAGTACACTGACTTGGTACGTCAGCAATTCAAGTTCGATTCTTGACTAGAGCACCAAGAGATTGTATAATTACTTTAACTGGCGTTCGTTCAATGGATAGGACATGGGTCTTCTAAACCCAGAATGTAGGTTCGATTCCTACACGCCGGGCCAAACAATTCGGGCTTTGGTGAAATGGATATCATGCTTGTCTTCGAAACAAGCGGTGTGGGTTCGATTCCTGCAAGCCCGGCCAGAAAGATGTTGACAGAAGTTTTTTTCTGTTATATAATAGACACATACTAAGCAATTAGTAAATTGTTCCTTAAAAATTTAAAAGTTAATATGCTCGGTTCGTCTATCGGTCTAGGACACCGCCCTTTCACGGCGGGAAGAGGGGTTCGATTCCCCTACCGAGTACCATTAATGTTGTCTTCTGTAAGCACAGAGGCATGATCAAGCGTTATGTAACCAAAACAATAAACAGTAAACTCGAGTAAAGCTGTTGAGTTAGGCATATAGTGCAGATGACAACATTAATGGTAAAGAATTACGCCCCGGTGGTGAAATTGGTAGACACGCTGGTCTTAGAAGCCAGTGCGCGAGCGTGACGGTTCGAGTCCGTCCTGGGGCACCAATCAATGGAAGTGTGGCAGAGTCCGGTTTATTGCACCTGTCTTGAAAACAGACGAGTCGAAAGGCTCCGTGAGTTCGAATCTCACCGCTTCCGCCAATTATGCTTGCTGAAGTTTAACTACACTTGAGAACACGAGTTAGGTGCTAAGTCGACTACCCACCGAAAGTGCAAGGAAGATAAGGAGTTAAACAGTTTGGTTCGATTCCAACGGTGAGCACCTACAGTGGCCCGTTAGCTCAGTCTGGCCTAAGGCGCCGCCCTGTCACGGCGGAGATCACCGGTTCGAATCCGGTACGGGTCGCCAAACAATGTATCTCTAGTGTAATGGCAGCATTACAGTCTCCAAAACTGTCGGTCGGGGTTCGAGTCCCTGGAGGTACGCCAAGTATAAGTAAGTAAGAATAAAATGCGACTGTGGTGAAATAGGTAGACACAAGAGACTTAAAATCTCTCGCCGAAAGGTGTGCCGGTTCGATTCCGGCCAGTCGTACCAGTAATAAGGAGAGTTGGGTGAGCTGGCTGAAACCACCTTCCTGCTAAGAAGACATGCGGGCCAAAACCTGCATCGAGGGTTCGAATCCCTCACTCTCCGCCAATTTTTAAAAAGGAAAAATAGTATGGCTAAGACAGGTTCAAATTTTAAATTGAGTAAGACCGTAAAACGAATGGTTGCGTTGATGGGCGGTACAGCAGAAAGTCGTAACCAATACAAGCGAATGATGATTGACGCAGAACACGCAGCAAGTATTGTTCCAAAGTCAACAAAGAAAGAACGTTTTACAACCGGTACTCCGGCCAGCGAATAAATAAAATCTATTCCCCAATAGCTCAGTTGGTAGAAGCACTTGACTGTTAATCAAGGTGTCGGTGGTTCGAGCCCACCTTGGGGAGCCAATTATTCGGAGAAGTGAGATGGTAGCAAAAAATGATATTACAGGGGACGCAATTCAAACGAAAGGCGTTACCGATGACTATCGTAATAACTACGATAACATCTTTAGGAAAGATAAAAAGACAGACGCAGAGAAGTTTGATGAACAAGTTATAATGAAAAACGAGTTCTATGAAGATGAAGAATAATGGGGGTGTAGCTCAGTTGGGAGAGCGGTTGCTTTGCAAGCAATAGGTCGCAGGTTCGATCCCTGTCTCCTCCACCAAATTCACCATTACACACGGTGTACAATGTGATAAGTAGTGTGTAATAATTTTTGCCCTTATAGCTCAGCTGGTAGAGCAACGGTTTTGTAAACCGTAGGTCCCGTGTTCGAATCATGGTGGGGGCACCAAACACCCGGGTTACACTTTGTACTGTTAATTAAAGTGGGCGATTGTCGCAGCCATACTGACACGGCGCATTGGATCTGCCGCAAGGCCCGCTATATGGGCGACTTGAGAAATCACAAAGGCGGGACGCTAACCCGTCTAGATGGAAAAATACGTGGACAGAGTAACAGCTCAGTCTAGGGCTCCTGTGGTGGGAGTGGCTAGACACTTTATATAAACACACTTTGACCTTACTATAAGTAAGGTAGAAAGGACAGCACACCGCCGTAGTGAAAAGTGACGAGTGTGTTTTTATAAAGTATGCGGGGTTCGTATAGTGGTAATACCTTAGCCTTCCAAGCTAATGCTGAGAGTTCGATTCTCTTACCCCGCTCCAGTTAATCGGAGTGTAGCGCAGCCTGGTAGCGCATCTGGTTTGGGACCAGAGGGTCCAAGGTTCGAATCCTTGTACTCCGACCATTTTGAAGCAGAGTATGGAAGAGGTCTATCCGTCCGGTCTCATAAGCCGGGAATCGCAGGTTCGAATCCTGCCTCTGCAACCAATCAATGCCAGCGAGACTTGGTAGTCAGAGAGTCCTTATAAGACTTTTAGCGCCAGATTAGCGTTCTTGAGTGGGTTCGATTCCCACCGCTGGTACCAACTCGTCATAGTTAAATGGATATAACAAGACACTCCTAAGGTTTAGTTACAGGTTCGATTCCCGTTGACGAGGCCAATTTTTTTGACACTTTAACATAAGTATGTTATAATATTTTTTTAGGAGAATATATGAAAAAACTTGACCTTAGTAGAGGCACAACTATTGACACAGAAAAGTGCGTTGCAAATTCGGAAGGCAATAGATTTAACCTAGTGCTGATTGCAAGTGCTAGAGCTAGGGAAATACGCAGACAACACGCCAGCAGTGACAGGCGAGAGCATGTTCATAGCATCGTAACAGCGTTACAAGAGATTCAAGAAGGTTCTGTAGAACCACGTAAGTATCTTAATAAAGTAAAATAAGAATATTGCCTGGTTAGCTCAGGGGTAGAGCAACGCCTTTACACGGCGAAGGTCCGCGGTTCGAAACCGTGACCAGGTACCAACAAGGAAGCGTAGATGTCGGATTTAGACACATTTGAAAGTAATAACGAAGAAGAAGCAGAGATTGCTCAAATACTAACATTACAAAGAAATACAGCGGCTGTGGATGCTGTCCGTGCAAAAATAGGAAAAGGTCCAAGTCTAAGTCATTGCGAAGAGTGCGGAGAAGAAATTCCCAAAGCACGTCAGCTCGCAGTGTCCGGATGTAAATTTTGTATTGACTGCCAAACTTACTTTGAACGATGCAAGAAATAACCATCGAGCTTGATAATACCCATAGTGTAGGATTAGGTGATAATTTATGTTTGTTGTCTGCTATGGCAAATTTACCTCCTAAAGTAAATTTAGCAGTTAGCAATAGATACAATACGTACGATCGTTTGACACAGTATGCTAAAATTTTCAGGATTCCAAAAAGCCAATTAGAAATTAGCCAAATTGATCACAACGGTGACTTTGGAAATACTGGCTGGCCTACTAAAGTGTTTACCGATTACTATAAACCGTCTAATGTTTATACAAATGGAAACATTATAAAACTAGACAAAGGCAAGTACAAGAGATGTATTGCACTAGTAACAGCATTTGAAGAAAGTCCAACAGGCGAAAATGTATGGCCGTGGTGCCGTAATCGTCCGTTAGAATACTGGGCAAAAATATTTGCTTGGATAAAATCTATTGGATATGAAGTAATCACGTTAGATGATCCATTTCATAATCTAGAAACCAAAATTGAACTTATTGCAAAACACTGTTGTGCTGTGATAAGTTACGAAGGTGGAATGGCACATCTTGCTCACATGATGGACATACCATGCTTTATTGTAGATTGGAAACATCCGTGCGACAGTACAATATTAAATGTGTTTCATGTTGACTTTGTTCACAGATCCAATTCTGTTTACATTTTACGTGATGACAACGAAATATTAAAATGGGATAGAACTCAATTCGATGTAGTACTAACCAAACTACAAGAAGGAAAAGGTAACAATCGTTTGGAAACGGGCGAGTTTTACTTTGATTTTCTCGGTCCGCATTTTCAAAATGACTTGAGAATTTATAATAAAAATGGTGTACTTTGCCTCCAGACTCCAACATTTTTGGGCAGGGACTGGTCGGAATTTTTATACAAGTATTACCAAAATACATGACATCCGTTAGATATTATACTATAATAGAAACATAGCAAGGAAACTTGCAAAGAGTTTTAGGATCGGTACAGCAACATTCATATTACTATGGATCGTTGGACCCTATGGTAGAAGCTGGAGTTCAGAGGTTCGCCCGAGAACGTTGAAGGTGACTATTGAAATAGACCAACAAGCTCAGAGTGATGGCCTGAGTAAAATAAAAGCAGTCAACAACGATCCTGTTTAGTCATAGGATGACTACAGCAATTTAAATCAATCGAACTAACTGCTATAGAAGGTGGCCGCGAGGCACAGTAGAAATACTATTCTAGAAATAGACGCTCAAGGAATAGATAGACCGGCAAAGCACCGGGTATGATTTACATACAGAAAAACATGTAATAGACAACATGAATTGTTGTTAGGGTCTGGGTGCTATAATTGGCCAGACCAGAATACTAAAAAAATTAGCACGATCATCCTGTTTAAAGTTTTAGAATGTTAACAGCAACTTTAAATTTTCGCTTATATTGAAAACAAAACACATTCTGTAAAGGTAATTAAAATGAACGCATTTGTAAACGCAGTAGCAAATCAAGAAGCCCGTACCGCAAACGGTATGAAGGCACGTAAGTCAACAGCTAAGGCTACAGTTGACCTGTTCTACAACATTGGTGCAAGCCGTGGTAAGAACATCACCGGCGCATTCACCGCCGCTTATGTGGAAAATGCAGACGTTGCACTACGTATCGCACAATGGGCACGTGATGTCCGTGGTGGTGCAGGTGAACGTCAACTGTTCCGTGACATTCTAGTTCATCTAGAAAAGCGTGACCCAGACGCCGCTTTGGCTCTTCTAAAGAAGATTCCAGAAGTTGGTCGTTGGGATGACATCTTTGTCTTCCAAAGTCCTGACCTGAAGTCAGCTGCTTATACCATGTTGGGCGATGCCCTTCGTGCTAAGAACGGTTTGGCTGCAAAGTGGACTCCTCGTAAGGGTCAAGTTGCCGCAGAGATCCGTGCCTTCTTTGGCATGACTCCAAAGCAATACCGTAAGAGCCTTGTGGCACTTACAAAGGTTGTTGAAACCCAGATGTGTGCAGGAGACTGGGATAACATCAACTTTAGCCATGTTCCTTCTGTAGCGGCTCGCCAATACAAGAAGGCATTCAACCGTCACACACCAGCGTTCGCTGAGTATGTTGCCAAGTTGGTAAGTGGTGATAAGACTGTTAAGGTTAACGCCAGCGCAATCTTCCCACACGATGTCCTAAAGGGCATCGCACATGGCTACACCAAGCTGAACAAGACAGAGACAGACCATGTGATTGCACAATGGGATGCTCTTCCAAACTACGTAGGTGATGCAAGCATCATGCCTATCGTCGACGTTAGCGGTTCTATGACTTGCTCAGCAGGTAAGAACACAAGCGTTCGTTGTTTGGATGTTGCGGTTTCACTAGGCTTGTACCTAGCAGACAAGAACAAGGGCGTGTTCAAGGACACATTCTTGACTTTCTCAGACAAGCCACAACTTGTTACTCTAAAGGGTAACATTGTTGAAAAGTGTGACCAAATGTCTCGTAGTAACTGGGAAATGAGTACTAACCTACATGCGGCTATGAGTAAAATCCTAGACGTTGCGGTTAAGAACTCAGTGCCAGCTAGCGACATGCCAGCCATGTTGCTAATCTTGTCAGACATGCAGTTCAACCAATGCGCTCGTTTCGACGACAGCGCAATGGAAATGATCGAACGCAAGTTCGAAGCTGCAGGTTACGCTGTACCACAAATTGTTTTCTGGAACCTAAACAGTTCAGACAACGTGCCTGTAAAGGCAGACAAGAGTGGTGCGGCACTGGTAAGTGGTTTTAGTCCAAGCATCATGACAGCTCTGTTGTCCGCTGATCTGGATCAATTCACTCCAGAAGGTATCATGCTTAAGACTGTAATGGTCCCACGCTACGATATCTAAAAGTTATGTTGTAGAAATACAACACTTTTGAATAGGGCCTACGGGCCCTATTTTTTTAAGTTGACAGCACCAAAATTTGGTGCTATAATTAGGTTATGATAGAAGTTAAAAGCAAGACAAACACACAAGAGTTCGAAACATTAGCTCTGGCAATGGATTGGGCAAAAGAATTAGGCGAGTTTGTTACTATTAAAGTTAATGGTATGGAACTTGTAGGTAAATTTGGAGCGGACAGCGTTGTCGATGGCAAGTGTCCAGATGGTGTAGATTACACATGGAAAAAAAGACGTATATGAAAATTCAATTTACAAAAGAAACAATGCCCGACGAACTGTACAATGCGCTACTAAAGCACTTTGTAAACGAAGCAGTTGGGCTAGGAGTTGAAGTAACCAAGTTTACTGAATTTAATAATTGGATTGTTGAGTGCGAGGTTAACGCCAAAGCACCAGTTCACTAAGGAGGGCATCATTATGCCGTGGATTCAAAATTGTGCGGCAGATGATATTCCAAAAGGGTTTCATGTCGCAGTAGGTGACAATGCTATGCTGATTCAGATTTCTGATCCAGCTAGTTGGTTTCCTACACCAAAGCATCAGTTCAAAGAAGTTCATCGTTTTGAATTCCTTGATGTAGAGGAAAAAGATACAGTTCTTGAAGAAGAAATGAAATGCAGTCAGGAGCAGGCTAACGAGCTTGTTCGTTTGCTCCAACATGCCTTAGACAATCGCATGGATGTTATTGTTCATTGCTTTGCAGGTATTTGCCGCTCGGGTGCGGTTTGTGAAGTAGGAGTTATGATGGGCTTTCAAGATACTGAAAGATTCCGTATGCCTAACTTGCTAGTCAAGCATCGCATGATGAAGGCTCTAGGCTGGACATACGATGAAAACGAAAAACACGATCCAGAAGGTTGGCGTAATTTTACAAATGATTTTTAAGAAAGGAGGGCACTATGCCTAGTGTATTTTTAGTTAGCGACACGCACTTTGGTCACGCAGGTGTATGCCGCTTCACACGTAACGATGGTGTTACAAAGTTGAGGCCGTGGGATGATCCAGACGAAATGGATGAAGCTATGGTTAAGGCTTGGAACGAAAGAGTCAAGCCCACAGACAAGGTCTATCATTTAGGTGACGTTGTTATTAACCGTAAGGCATTAAAAGTCTTACATCGCTTAAACGGTGACAAGGTCTTAATCCGTGGTAACCACGACATCTTCCGTGATGACGAATACAGGCAGTACTTTAGAGAATTACGTGCATATCATGTTATGAACGGAATGATTTTAAGTCATATCCCTGTACACTCAGACAGCTTAGGACGTTTTGGTGTTAACATTCACGGACACTTACACGCAAACCGTGTTATGAAGGCCCGAGGTGTTGATGCTAAGACAGGTGAAGTCTTATACAGTGATAAAATTGATCCACGCTACCATTGCGTTTGTGTGGAGCAAACACCGGACTTTGCTCCTATCTTATTTGAAGACGTTATTGCACGTATCGAAGCCGAAGGCGGTAGCGTAGGTTTTAAGAACGGCAATGGTCCGACAATGTAAGGAAGTAGTATGCCAAAGTGTTATCAGTTAATAGGAGTTCCAGGTGCTGGAAAAAGCACCTGGATTAATGAGCAAGAATGGACTATTGGCATGGAATATGTCAGTACAGATCATCACGTAGATGTATATGCTGAGCAACAAGGTAAGACTTACTCA
>Ga0222712_10007788_pt1 | contig 10274 bp, 7 predicted proteins | sample C33_657DmetaG_FD_165043 | JGI IMG/M metagenome (GOLD analysis project Ga0222712, IMG submission 165043) | Estuarine water microbial communities from San Francisco Bay, California, United States - C33_657D | ecosystem: Environmental > Aquatic > Marine > Unclassified | place: USA: California...
AACTCGGCTGCATCGCGCCGAGGGCGGCGCTCCCACATTTGGGGCGCAGCGGCGTTGCAGCGGGGCCATTCAAGGGCACCAGCGGGGCTATGAGTCGTGGGAGCCGCGCCCTCGCGGCGATGGGGCCTTTGATGGGGGTGCTGGGTGCTCAACTCAGCCGCATCGCGCCGAGGGCGGCGCTCCCACAAGGCTGTTTCAGGACCAGGGGTCTTGCACAGGCTGGTTTGGGTGCTGGCGCCCGGGGTCATCGCCGTCAGGCTCATCATGCCCGCCGCTCAAATTCGCGCATATACGCCACCAGTGCCTGCACGCCCTCGATCGGCATGGCGTTGTAGATGCTGGCGCGCATGCCGCCCACCGACTTGTGGCCTTTGAGTTGCAGCAGGCCGCTGGCTTTGGCGCCTTCCAGGAAGGCGGCGTTGCGGGGGTGGGCAGGGTCCAGCAGGGGCTGGCCGTCCTCGCCGCGCAGGAAGAAGGGCACGTTCATGCGCGAGCGTACCGCCTTGTCCACTGGGTTGATATACAGCTGCGAGCCGTCCATGTAGTCATACAGCAGCTGCGCCTTGGCGATGTTGCGCGCTTCCATGGCGGCGATGCCACCCTGGCGCTTGAGCCACTGGAAGGTCAGCCCCGCGATGTAGATGCCGTAAGTGGGCGGGGTGTTGTACATCGACTGGTTCTGAGCCACCAGCTGATAGTCAAAGGCCGAGGGGCAAACGGGGAGGGCTTGGCCGAGCAGGTCTTCACGCACCACCACCAGGGTCAGGCCGGCTGGGCCGAGGTTCTTCTGCGCGCCGCCAAAAGCCAGGCCCACCCTCGACCAGTCCACCGGCCGCGAGCAGACATGCGAAGAAAAATCCACCACCAGTGGCGCTGTGCAGCCCAGGGCCTTCAGGTCGGGCAGTTCGTGAAACTCCACACCGTGTATGGTCTCATTGCTGCAGATGTGGACATATTGCGCGTCGTCGCCTAGGCGCCAACTGCTGGCAGCCGGCACCTGGGTAAAGCCTGCGCCTTGCGCTGAAGCTGCCACCCGCGCCTGGCCGTATTTGTTGGCTTCTTTGTGCGACTTCTGACTCCAGCTGCCGGTGATCACAAAGTCCATGGCGCCGCCGCGCGAGAGGTTGAGCGGCACGATGGCGTTTTCAGCCAGGCCCCCGCCTTGCATGAACAAAATCTTGAACTGCTCCGGCACCGCCAGCAACTCGCGCAAATCGCGCTCGGCCGCCTCGTAGATGGATATGAACTCCTTGCCTCGGTGGCTCATTTCCATCACGCCCATGCCGCTGCCATGCCAGTCCAGCATTTCGGCAGCCGCTGTTTGCAGCACCTCCTCGGGCAGGGCGGCCGGGCCGGCCGAGAAGTTGTAGGGCCGACTCATGCGGGCGCGTTCGGCTCGGATTCGTTGCCGTCATTGCCTTCCGCCGATCCATCTGCGGAATCAGCTGCAGCATCTGCGGCTATTTGGGCATCGTTCTCCACGATGCGCTGCAAGCCGCTGAGCTGCGAGCCGTCGTCAAGCCCAATGAGCTTGACGCCTTGGGTGGCACGGCCGAGTTCGCGAATTTCGCTCACCCGGGTGCGCACCAGCACGCCACGGTCGGTGATCAGCATGATCTCGTCGTCGGTATGAACCAGGGTGGCGGCCACCACCTTGCCATTGCGCTCCGACTGGGAGATCGCGATCATGCCCTTGGTGCCGCGGCCGTGGCGGGTGTATTCGGCAATCGGCGTACGCTTGCCGTAGCCATTGGTGGTGGCGGTCAGCACGCTGCTGCGAGCAGCGTCCTGGCTCTCGCCAGCCGATGCCTCAGCCTCGGCCACCAGCATGGCGATCACACTCTGGCCGTCTTCCAGCATCATGCCGCGCACGCCGCGGGCATTGCGGCCCATGGGGCGCACATCGTTTTCGTCAAAACGCACCGCCTTGCCGCCGTCAGAAAACAGCATCACATCGTGCTTGCCGTCGGTCAGCGCGGCGCCAATCAGGAAATCGCCCTCGTCCAGATCGACCGCAATAATGCCGGCCTTGCGTGGGTTGGAGAATTCGTCGAGGGCGGTCTTCTTGACCGTGCCCATCGAGGTGCCCATGAAGATGAACTGATCGGCCGGGAAGCTGCGCGATGCGCCCGTCAGCGGCAGCACCACGGTCACCTTCTCGCCTTCACTGAGCGGGAACATATTGACGATGGGCCGCCCGCGCGATCCGCGCGAGCCGGCCGGCACCTCCCAGACCTTGAGCCAGTACAGCCGGCCCCGGTTGGAAAAGCACAAGATGTAGTCGTGCGTATTGGCAATGAAGAGTTGGTCGACCCAATCGTCTTCTTTGGTGGCCGTGGCCTGCTTGCCGCGCCCGCCGCGCTTTTGGGCGCGGTATTCGCCCAGGGGCTGGCTCTTGATATAGCCTTGGTGCGAGAGCGTGACCACCATGTCGGTGGGCGTGATCAGGTCTTCAGTCGACAGGTCAAACGAGCTGTGCTCGATCAGGCTGCGGCGCAGGCCCAGCTTGGACTGGCCGAACTCCTGGCGAATCAGCTTGAGCTCGTCACTGATGATGACCGAGACCCGCTCGGGCTTGGCCAAGATGTCGAGCAGATCGTCGATCTCGGCCATCACCTCTTTGTATTCGGCCACGATCTTGTCTTGCTCCAAGCCGGTCAGGCGCTGAAGACGCATCTGCAGGATTTCCTGCGCCTGGGTGTCCGAGAGCTTGTACAGCCCATCGCCGCCCATGCCGTATTCGCGCGCCAGGCCGTCGGGCCGGTAGTCGTCGGCATTGATCACGCCGCCGTCGGCGCGGGCGCGGGTAAGCATCTGCCGCACCAACTGGCTGTCCCAGGCCCTCGCCATAAGTTCGGCCTTGGCCACCGGCGGGGTGGGCGACTCGCGGATGATGCGAATGAACTCGTCAATATTGGCCAGGGCGACTGCCAGACCTTCGAGCACATGGCCGCGCTCGCGCGCCTTGCGCAGGTTGAACACCGTGCGCCGTGTGACCACCTCGCGCCGGTGAGAGAGGAAGACCGCAATCAGGTCCTTCAAGTTGCACAGCTTGGGCTGGCCGTCGACCAGCGCCACCATATTCATGCCGAAGGTGTCTTGCAGCTGCGTCTGCTTGTACAGGTTGTTGAGTACCACCTCGGGCACTTCGCCGCGCTTGAGCTCAATGACCAGGCGCATGCCCGACTTGTCGGACTCGTCCTGGATGTGGCTGATACCTTCGATTTTCTTTTCGTGCACCAGCTCGGCCATGCGCTCTTGCAGCGTCTTCTTATTGACCTGGTAGGGCAGCTCGTCGACGATGATGGCCTGCCGCTGGCCCTTGTCGATGTCTTCAAAATGGCACTTGGCGCGCATCACGATGCGCCCGCGCCCCGTGCGGTAGCCCTCTTTGACGCCGCTCATGCCGTAAATAATGCCGGCGGTCGGGAAGTCGGGCGCCGGCACGATCTCCATCAGGTCTTCGACCGTGGCCTCGGGGTGGGCCAGCAGGTGCAGACAGGCGTCAACCACCTCGTTGAGGTTGTGCGGCGGGATGTTGGTGGCCATGCCCACCGCAATGCCGCCCGATCCGTTGACCAATAAATTGGGCAGGCGGGTGGGCAGCACCAGCGGCTCTTTTTCAGAGCCGTCATAGTTGGGCCCGAAGTCCACCGTCTCCTTGTCGAGGTCGGCCAGTAGTTCATGGGCGATCTTGGCCAGGCGGATTTCGGTGTAACGCATGGCCGCCGCGTTGTCGCCGTCGACCGAGCCGAAGTTGCCTTGGCCGTCGACCAGCATGTGGCGCATGGAAAAATCCTGCGCCATCCGCACGATGGTGTCGTAGACCGACTGATCGCCATGCGGGTGGTACTTACCGATAACATCACCGACGATACGCGCCGACTTCTTGTAGGGCCGGTTCCAGTCGTTATTGAGCTCATGCATCGCGAACAGCACCCGCCGGTGCACCGGCTTGAGGCCGTCACGGGCATCGGGCAGGGCGCGGCCCACGATCACGCTCATCGCGTAATCGAGGTAGCTGCGCCGCATCTCTTCTTCCAGGCTGATCGGAAGTGTTTCTTTGGCAAATTGGGTCATGGGGCGGCCTGGGGTCGATGTCGCAAAAGCTCAGCTGGACTCAATAAGCGGTCGCGCGCCGGGGTAGGGCGCTGACTAAGCAGCTGGGTCCGAAGCACAAAACAGACCATTCTAAAGCCCCGGCTCGGCCTCAATGATTTGCTGGGCTGGGCGGTAAGTGTGGTGAGCTGGCGACAATTCTTTAGTGTTAATTGGCGTTTCCAGCCCCTCAGAAAAGGAGTTCTTCAAAAACCCTGTGGCACAATGGGCCAATGCTCGGGGTGATGGTCATTTCGGGTGTGTGAAAAATTTGCGCAGCCCGGCTGCGACTCTCTAGAGGAAGACCATGAAGAAACTCAATAAAGTGGCAATGTTGTTCGCCTCGGTGGCTCTGGCAGGCGCTGCTGGCGCGCAATCCATCGACAACTGGAGGAATGGCACCGGCGATCTGGTCTGGAAAAACGGCACCAACGAACTGTGCTGGCGCGATGCCTTCTGGACCCCTGCTACTGCGGCCAGAGGTTGTGACGGCGCCATCGTCGCCCAGCCGCCCGCACCGGCTCCGGCACCAGCACCGGCTCCTGCGCCCGCTCGGCCACCAGCTCCTGCGCCCGCACCGGCCCCAGCGCCTGCGCCCGCACCGGCTCCAGCCCCCGCACCGGCTCCGGCTCCTGTGGTTGTTCCCGCACCTGCACCGGCACCTGCCCCCCGCCCGGCTGCTGCCCCCGCCGCTCCCGCTGTGGCCGCCACCAAAGTGACCTACGCTGCTGACGCCTTCTTCGACTTCGACAAAGCTGCCGTCAAGCCTGAAGGCCGCGCCAAGCTCGACGATCTGGTGGGCAAGGTCAAAGGCATCAACCTCGAAGTGATCATCGCCGTTGGTCACGCTGACTCGGTTGGTCCCGATGGCTACAACCAAAAACTCTCGGTCCGCCGCGCTGAAGCCGTTAAGGCCTATTTGGTGAGCAAAGGCGTCGAGAAGAACCGTGTCTACACCGAAGGCAAAGGCGAGAAGTCGCCCGTGGCCGACAACAAGACCGCTGAAGGCCGCGCCAAGAACCGCCGCGTGGAAATCGAAGTGGTGGGCACCCGTCCTAATAAGTGATCTGAGATCGCCCTTCTAAAAAACCGGCCCCAGCGGCCGGTTTTTTTATGCCAACCCCGCCGCTGCGCGGGCTCGGCTCCCACTCCCCCCTCTCACGCCGGCCGCTTTGTCTGTTTAGCTTTGTCTGTGTCGAGACGCCGCCTTGGGAGGGATGGACTCCCCGGCTTTCTAGGGGCGCCGCCCTCGGCGCGATCGGGCGACTGCTCAAGCACGGTCCCCGCGCCCGGGCCTTTCCAAGCCGCAGAGCAGGGCTGCAGCCTGGCACCGATAATCAGGCCCATGCACACCACAGACAACGTCGACCCGGCCGAACTGGCCAAGTTTTCCGACCTGGCCCATCGCTGGTGGGACACCGAGAGCGAATTTCGGCCCCTGCACCAGATCAACCCCTTGCGCCTGAACTGGCTGGTCGACATCGCCCCCATCGACGGCCGGCGAGTGCTTGATGTGGGCTGCGGCGGCGGCATTTTGGCCGACGCGATGGCCCGCCGAGGCGCGGAGGTGTTGGGCATTGATCTGGCCACCAAAGCCCTGCGGGTGGCGCAGTTACACGCTCTAGAAGCGCAGACCCCGCGGGTGCAGTACCGCGAAATCAGCGCCGAAGCCCTGGCGGCTGAGCAGCCTGAAAGCTTTGATGTGGTCACCTGCATGGAAATGCTCGAGCACGTGCCCGACCCCTCTTCAGTCGTGCGTGCCTGTGCGCGGCTGGTCAAGCCCGGCGGTCACGTGTTCTTTTCGACCATCAACCGCAATCCCAAGAGCTTTTTGTTCGCCATTGTGGGCGCAGAGTATGTCCTTAATCTGCTGCCCAAAGGCACGCACGAATACGCCAAGTTCATCCGCCCGAGCGAACTGGCCCGCTATGCCCGCGAGGCGGGGCTGGAGTTGCAGCACACCAAAGGCCTGGAGTACAACCCCTTGACTCGCCGCTACTGGCTCAGCGGCAACACCAGCGTCAACTACATGCTCGGCACGCGCAAGGCCTGAGTCATGTTCAAGAATGCTCGTGCCGTGCTGTTTGACCTGGACGGCACCTTGATTGACAGTGCCCCTGACCTGGGCGCAGCCGCCGACAAAATGCGCGTGGACCGCGGCATGGTTTCTCTGCCCCTGAACGCTTACCGCCCTATGGCCGGAGCCGGCGCGCGCGGCATGATCGGTGTGGCCTTTGGCCATACGCCCGAACACCCCGAATACGAATCGCTCAAACATGAGTTTTTAGCCAACTACGAAGCCTGTATGACAGAGCGCACCCGGGCCTTCGACGGCGTGGCTGAGTTGGTCGATGCCCTGATGCGCGCCGGCCTGGCCTGGGGCGTGGTCACCAACAAGATGGAACGCTTCGCCCTGCCGCTGACCCGCCAGATGCCCTTGTTTGCCAGCGCCGGTACTGTGGTTGGCGGTGACACCACGCCCCACGCCAAGCCCCATCCGGCCCCCCTGCTGGAGGCGGCCCGTCAACTCAAGCTGGCGCCCGGAGACTGCATCTACGTCGGCGACGACGAACGCGACATCTTGGCCGGTCATGCGGCGGGCATGCCCACCGTGGCGGCCCGCTACGGTTACCTGGGCGCCAAGGCCGACACCCTCAGCTGGGGCGCCCATGCACACATTGATACACCCCTGGAGCTCCTGAACTGGCTTCCCAGGCCTTAAAATATGCGCCTTGGGGCTGCATTGGTTTCGACGTGGGTTCGGACGCGGTGTGGTGCATGTCGAGCTTGGTGTGCTCGTAAATCCTGCCAAAACAAACTAACTGCAAACGACGAACGTTTCGCACTCGCAGCTTAATTGCCTGTGAGCTTTGCAACAGTCTGCTGATGGGCTGGGCAAGGGGTGAAGGCGCAAGCCCGAGCTCCCGGCTGCAAAGATAATCTTCATCAGCTGGCCTGTATCCGGGTGCCTTGGATGTAGGCGAGACTCAAGGGCACTGGCTTTGTGGGTAGCGTGCGACTGCGCGACCCGCGAGGCGAGACTCAAAACAGACCGCTAAACATGTAGATCTGCCCGAACAAGGCTTGCGGACGCGGGTTCAAATCCCGCCAGCTCCACCAATACTCAAAATCCCAACCCTTATCGGGTTGGGATTTTTTTTGCCTGTTCCCCCCTGAAATGCGTCGTTGCCTCGCGAGCGTGACGTATGCGTCCGGCGAACCCATCTTGACGACGGGGCCGGCAATCGAGCTCAGACGCCCGCTGGCACCCAGCGATGCGGCAGCAGCTCGTCGATGCGGCTGTTGGGCCAGGTCGGCAGCTTGTCCATCACGTCCTTGAGGTAGGTGTGGGGATCGTGACCATTGAGTTTGGCCGACTGGATCAGACTCATCACCGCGGCGGCGCGCTGGCCGGCCCGCAGTGAGCCTGCGAACAGCCAGTTCTTGCGGCCCAGGGCGACCGGCCGGATCTGGTTTTCAACCCAGTTGTTGTCGATGGGCACCTGGGCATCATCCAGGAACAGGGTCAATGCCGGCCAGCGCCGCAGGCTGTAGTCCATCGCTTTGGCCGTGGCCGAGCCCTCGGGCACCTTGGGGCGATGCTCGGTCAGCCAGTTGTAGAGCTTGTCGATGACAGGTCGGCTTTGCTGCTGTCGGATGCGCAGCCTTTCATCGGCAGTGACGCTTTGCCCCTGACGCTCGAGTTCGTAGAGCTCGCCGATGAGCAGCAGCGCCTGTTCGGCCAGTTGGCTCTTGCTGGCCGCATGCAGTTCGAAGAACTTGCGCCGCGCATGGGCCCAGCAGCCCGCCTCGGTGATGCGCTCGCCCATCAGCTGCTTGTAGCCCGAGTAGTCGTCGACCATCACCGTGCCTCGCCAGTCCTCCAGGAAGGCCTTGGCGTGACTGCCGGCTCGGCTTTCGCAGAAGTTGTAGATCACCGCCTTGAGCTCTTCGTGCTGGCTGGGGCTGTAGGCCCACAGGTAAGCCCGATGGGTTTTGCCATTGCGCTGGCTGGCCGGCTTGAGCATTTGCACCGGCGTCTCGTCGGCATGGATGACACGGTGACCAAGAACCGCCAGGCGCAGCGCCTCGACCAGCGGCTGCAGCTGGACGCCGCAGCTGCCCACCCACTGCGCCAGCGTCGAGCGGCTCAGTGGCACCCCGGCGCGGGCATAGATGCCCTCTTGCCGGTACAGCGGAAGGTGATCGGCATACTTGGCCACCAGCACATGGGCCAGCAAACCGGTAGTGGCCAGGCCTTTGTCGATGATGTGCGCATCGACCGGCTGCTGTTTGAGTGTGCTGCAGCAGGCGCAGACCCATTTGCCGCGCACATGGCGGTGTACCGTGAACACGCCGGGCTGATAGTCGAGCTTCTCGCTGGCCTCCTCGCCCATTCGGGTCATGGGCTGGCCGCAGCACTCAGTGCTCTCGGGTTCATGCACAAACTCTTGGCGCGGCAGATGCGCTGGCAGCGGCAGGCGTTTGGGCTGGCGCCTGCCGGCATCCCCGGCGCGCTCGGCCGGTGTTTGCAGTTGCTCGATCTCTTCGCCCACCGCTTGCAGGTCCTCTTCCAGCGAGTCTTGCAGCAAGCTGCGCTGCTCGGCATTCAGTGCCTCGGTCTTGGCAGCAAACTTGAGCCGCTTGAGCACGGCCATCTCGTAGGTGAGCTTGTCCAGCAGGACCGTCTTGTGTTTGATCTCGCCGGCCTGACGCTCAATGACGATCACATGCTGCTGCGCCAGAGCAGTCTGTTGCGCGAGCCTGTCAAGCAACTCCTGCACCGCCTGCCGCGTTGCGACGTCCAGGTTTTGCAGATCGAGCGATTCAGACATGGGCAGGATCGTCGCTCATCGCAGCACCCTTGCCCATTGGAGCATTCACGCATTGCACCGCAGGGCGCGCTGCCCTTGCATGATGGGGTGGTTGGCCACGGCCGCCTCAACGATATGCCGCACCTCCAAGGCCTGTGCCTGCATGGAGAACAGCGCAGCCACCGCCCAAGCCCAAAGGGCGTTGCGCGATGGCAACCCAGACAAGCGCTTGCAGGTGCTGTTTTGATGACATTTAATTTGTTTCAAAGTCAGACCTTATTTATTTTTCTTCGGGTTTAGGACGGGCCAATCGAACCCCTGTCGATTGGCCCGTTTGTACACTTGGGGTTAGAAAATGCGGTAGGTCCAATGGTCTGCCATGTCCATCACCACCGGCGTGGGGCTGTTACCGTAGTGCTCGTACTTCAGGCTCAGCACCACTTGGCCATCGGCGCGGTTGCCGGCCGACACCTGCGACAGGTCGATGTCGAAGCTCAGGTCGCTCATCAGCTGGCCGGCCGCGCCGTGCTCCTGGTAGTCGTACACCAGTTCGCCGTCGGCATACACCTTCACATGGTCGCCCAGCACCATGCCCGGCCCGTCTTCGCGGTCAAGCACCATTTGCAGCGTCAGGTCGTTGGAGCCCGCGGTGCCGGCGGTGCTGGCGCTGGAGGTGGCCGACACATCGCTGCCACCGGATTGCCAGGTCAGCTGCTGGAAGGCCACCGGATCGATGCGGTATGTGGCGGCATTCTGGATATCCGCCGTGGTCGGCGTGGAAGCCCCCCCATGCAGTGCCGATAGACTTTCAACGAGGCCACTCAGGTCTGCCAGGTGACCATTTGGTCCCGCTTCAAACGCGCGGCTCCACTGCCCAAAGATCACGCTTACATTCTTCGGGGTGACCTGACCGCTCAGGATGGCCTCAAGCTGCGCCAGCGCCGCATCCATGCTGCCCATGACGGTATCACCGCCCGAGAGCAGCGCCAAGATCTGGCCCATGTGTTCGGCGCTGCTTATCCCATCAGCCTCGTTGTAATCGGACGAAGTGACCGTCAGGACGTCTCCGTTAAGGTCGTCGACATGGAAGACGTTTTGCACCGCCAGCACGGCCTCCTTGGCGGTTTGCTGGGTCATTGACCCACCCGCGCTGGTCGCCAGCCGAACGGCAAGCTCGGTCAATGGGCTCACCGTGACATGCGTGCCACCATCGAGTTCTGCAACGGACGCGAAACCTCGCAGCTTGATGGCCAGGTCCAGCATTTGCCCGGTCGCCTCGTCCAAGTAATCCACCGCGGCGCCATTGCTGTCCGTGGCTGTGACCAGGAACAAATCATCCAAAGCATAGTCCGCAACACTGGT
>Ga0222712_10007793_pt1 | contig 10269 bp, 8 predicted proteins | sample C33_657DmetaG_FD_165043 | JGI IMG/M metagenome (GOLD analysis project Ga0222712, IMG submission 165043) | Estuarine water microbial communities from San Francisco Bay, California, United States - C33_657D | ecosystem: Environmental > Aquatic > Marine > Unclassified | place: USA: California...
AATGATATTATCTTTTTCATTGTCAATGTTAGTAGTACAAACAACACCCACAGGTTTATTAAAAGCGATGTATACAAAATCTTCTTTTGGTCTTGTTACAAGTTTATCATCCACCATTACAATATCATCAGGAGTAATCTTAGCACCCATTACGGCAACGACACCATTAACCTTTACTCTACCCTCCTCCACTAATGTATCGGCAGCTCGACGTGAGCAATAGCCAATTTCACTTAAAAACTTATTGATACGAACAAGATTCCCTTCTGACATTTTGATTTTTCTGAGAGTACAAACTTACTTTAATTTGCGGTTTTTCGCTCGTAAATCAAGGATATCCACAATAAAATCCAGTGGATAGTGGAAAAAAATCAATATTTAGATAATTTTCTACGAAACTTTTCGTAATATTATACTTCTAACCCCCTGTCCATTGAAACTTCGAACAGAAGATATCGAGAATGAACGCAAAGCGAAATTTATGACGCTTTACAATCCATTGCACGAAAGACTCGTTCGATTCGTTCAAACATTAGTTTGGGACAAAGAAGAAGCAAGAGATATTGTATCTGAAACTATCCTTGCAGCTTACGAACATTTTGAAAAGGTAAAACATCACGAAGCGTTCTTATATTACCTTTTTACAATTGCCAAAAGAAAGATGAACCGTAGATATGTTCAACAGAAAAGGCAATCACCCTGGACCGATGAGTTAAACGATAAAGCAGAAGATACTTCGCCTGATGCGCTTAAAAAGCTTCAGATAAAAGAATTAAAAGAGGCTATCGCTCACCTTCCAGAAAAATACAGAGAGCCACTGGTTTTATTTGAATTCAGTGGATTAACCATTAAAGAAATTGCTGAACTTTCTAATCTAACGGAGAATGGAGTTAAATCAAGATTAGTAAGAGCGCGACAGCAACTTTCAGAAATTTTAGACGGAACATTACATGAAAAAGCTATTTAATAACGAATTAATTAATACTAACAACTTGGAAAAAGGAATAACTGGAAATGCTGATTTAAACAATGCGATTTCTAGCGTTAAGGAAGAACCACTGATTTTCTCCGTTGAGGAAGCGAATTATCTTGTCGAAAATGCAATGACAAACGATGTTACATCATCAGTAATAAAAAACACAATTGTTATTGGAGGTGCTGTTTTATTATCTGCAGTATTTGGTTGGATGTACTATGAATTTAATCACAAACCATCGGAGAGTATTCAAACAAACAATGTAACCACTAAAATAAACACGAGTAAATCTCTCAATGAAAGAAATAAAATTACATTGAGTAGCAATGAAAATAAATATTCAGATGGTAATTCAACAGAATTAAATTCTACCGAATTGAATTCAACCACGAATAATTCCACTGAAGTAATTTCAAATAGCAATATTCAAACAACAGAATCGAATATTAACACTACCATTGCTAATAATTCTACAGTTGCTTCAAATAATACAACTACAGCTAAGAAGAATACCACTTCCTCTAATAAGCAAGGAACAAAATCATCAATTGATGATAATAAAAAATCAAATTCAAATTTTTCAAAAACCATTATTACACAGAGATACTTTGATGATGGTTCTGCAAAAATGACGTTGGAATACAAAAATCAACCTGCTCGTATCACGATTAATTCCAGAGGCATTGAATCCTTGTTTATTAATAGCGAAGAGGTAGATCCTTCTTATTACTACTTATATGAAGACCTGGCTGAGGAAGCTTTCCGACGCTCGAAAATAGAACCGCTTGCTGGTGCAACGCATGATGCAAATGCAAAACCGAATATCAATGCAATGATGACAGGCGCTTTGACGAGAAGAGGGTTAATCAAAGAAGGTGAAATCTTTAATTTTGAATTAACGCCTTCGGTAGCGATTCTAAATTCTGTTTCATTGAAAGCGGATGTTCACAAAGACTTGTTGCAAGTTTATCAGTCTGCCTTTGGATCATCTCTTCCAAGAGGCGGGAAATTTATTATTGGCAAGCAGCCTTAATCGTTTTTTAATTGATTAATTTCGGCAACACATTGCCGTTAGAACTTGTATCCAATATGAAACGAATCTTATACATCGTAATATTAAACCTGCTTTGTTACATCACAAATGCACAGGAGGGAAAACTTTTCAAAACCAACTTGTTTGAAATTCCAACAGATAAGTTTGAACAATCCTCTGGTTTTACATTTAAAATCGCCTGCGACTCGAAAGAGAATATCGCATTTAATGCCTGCTCATTGCCTTACGTTTATCTATACAATGTAACTGGGACACAATTTGACAGCATTAAACTTCCTACTACAAAATGCATACGTAACATGGAATTTGATGAATACGATAATCTTTTGATGATGGATAACGATGAAACCAACATTTACCGATACAACCTTGAATCAAAGAAGCTAGAAGTCGTTAATTATATAAAACCTGAGGACTGGTTTAAAATGTTGAATCATTATTTCAGAAATTTTGAAATACCATCTATCCCAACTTACTATAGCAATAACGATTACCTTCAGGATTTTTACTTCACTCGTTTCCCCTACTCTTATAATCTATTTTTGAATTACAAGAATGGTTACGTATATCAAACACACTATAATTTTATTAAGCGAATTACGAATCATAAGACCTATTCAAATCTTAGAAAAAACGATTATTGGTTTTCGGATAATTTAACTCCTAAAAGTAAAGTCCTTTTAATCAATGATGAAAAACAAGCTGTGGTGTATTATGATCGTTTTTACAATTTGATTTACGAGAACTTCTCAAACAACATGTTGTTTGTTAATCCTGCCCTTGGCACTAACTCAGAACCTGCGCGATTTGATTATTGCACCAGCATTAAGCAAGATAAAATCTATGGTATTGGAGGCTTTAACAAAAAAGCAATCCAAATTTCCAGTTGGTCATTTTAAAAACCGATTCACTTAAATTATTGACATAAAAAAAGAGGCCTTGTAAAAACAGGGCCTCTATATATTTTAAAGGGATTGTTATTAAGCTTCTGCTACAGGCATTACTGTAACATACGATTTATCATCTCTCTTTTTACGGAACATTACTGTACCATCTACTAAAGCAAATAACGTATGATCTTTTCCGATACCTACGTTTTCACCTGGATGGTGCTTTGTACCACGTTGACGAACGATGATGTTACCTGCAATCACTCGTTGACCGCCATATATTTTAATACCTAAACGCTTACTGTGTGATTCACGACCGTTCTTGGAACTACCGACACCTTTCTTGTGAGCCATTTTATTTTAATTTTATTCGGTTAATAATTAATTAAGCTGTGATTGATTCAATTTGGATCTTTGTAAATGATTGACGGTGGCCATTCATTTTCTGATATCCTTTACGACGCTTCTTTTTGAAGATCAAAACTTTGTCGCCTTTTACATGTGCCAATACCTTAGCAGTAACTTTAGCTCCAGATACAGTAGGTGCTCCTACCTTCACAGAACCATTGTTATCAACCAATAATACTTGGTCAAAACTAACTGAATCACCTTCATTTGCATCTAGACGATGAACGAAAACCGGCGCATCCTGAGATACTTTAAATTGTTGACCGGCAATATTTACAATAGCGTACATGATAATTGTTTATTACTTTCCTTCTTTTAAGGGAGGGCAAAGTTAATATTATCTTTAGAAATAAACAAGCAAGTGTTGAGAAAGTTGTTTTTAAATTCCTAAACCGCCAACACAAATATACTAAAATACTGTTATTCAGTAGTTTTCTTCGGTTTGATGGCTATCAAACCCACCCCACCTAAAATGGCCACCATAGCCAAAATCTGAATTCCATTAATCCTTTCACCATCAGCGAAGCCCCAACACATAGCCACAATTGGGATTAAATAGGTAACGATACTGGCGAACAATGGTCCCGCAATTTTGACTAGTTGAAAATATAAATAATTCGAAACAGCCGTTCCAAACAATGCCAATGTAAAAATGCACGCAAATGAGAAATTAGCTTCAGGCATCGTATCAAAACGTTCAAGAAAATCGGTCGTAAAGAGATAGATGGTATATGGTATTCCCACAAATAGTAAACCTGCTCCAGAAATTACTAACGAATTAATGGAGGACAACTTCCCTTTTATAGTATTAACACTTAATCCGTAGAAAAGAGTTGCCAATACAATTAAAGCAGCATAAAAGAAATTGAATTCTATACTTCCATCGGCTCTTAAAAAAACTAATCCTGCGGCACCTAAAAACCCCACGCCCACACCTAACTTTTGAAAAAGATTAAAGCGTAACTTAAATATCGCCGCTCCAATTAGTAAGGTAAATACTGGTGTTAGTCCGTTAAGCATACCAGCCACTGAACTACTCACATGTGTTTGTGCGGTTGCAAATAATAATGCGGGTAATCCAGAGCCAAATACTCCAACAATAAAAATAAACTTCCATTTGTCTTTCGGAATATCCCTAAGTTTTGAGAAAATGAGCGGTAATGTCGCAAAACAAGCTACCATCATTCGAATAGAAGCCAATTGATCTGGTCGAAAACTGATTAATCCACGCTTCATTAAAATAAATGAACTGCCCCAAATGAGTGATAATAATACAAGGTATATCCACTTTATCGACTTGCGTGGCTCCATTTATTTTCTTTTAGGTTTTGAAGATTTAAAATCTTTTCTTCCATGTACTTCTTTCTTCTCATGAAACGCACCTTTGAAATCAGGGTTATCTTTTCGCTTCTGACGATCAATTTCTCGTAACATATCCTGACGCTCTTCATAGGGAGTTGTTACTACCTCTACCCCTTCAGGCAATAAAACCTTTTCAATTTTTTGCTTTATCAAGGCTTGAATCTTCTCAATATGATACTCATCTGCAGGCGTCACAAACGTCAACGAAGCTCCTGTCTTAAATGCTCTTCCTGTTCTTCCAATACGATGAACATAATCTTCATAAATAATAGGGACATCAAAATTAATCACATGGCTAACATCAGGAATATCTAATCCACGAGATGCAAGATCAGTCGTAATTAAAAAGCGTAATTGCTCATCTTCTCTGAACGCTTGCATGGCGTTAATTCTCGTTTGCTGCGTTTTATTACCATGGATAATACGAACGTGATCAATTCCATAAACACGCTCCATGTATTTACCAATATCGGAAGCAATAGCTTTTGTCTTGCAAAAAACAATCACCTTCTTATAACTTTCATCTCTGAAGAGGTGATTAAGTAGATTGATTTTGGTTTTAATATTGGGAAGTTGATATACCACCTGACTAACGGTTTCGGCTGTACGAACTTCAGGTGCAATATTTATTTCGATTGGAAATGCCATGAAATCGCCTGCAATCTTTTTTACAAGATCCGACATGGTAGCAGAAAACAACAAGTTTTGACGTTTTCGGGGTAACACCTCTAAAATCCGATGGAACTGAGAGATAAAGCTTTTATCCATCAATCGTTCCGCTTCATCTAATATCAGAAACTTGATTTTCTTTGTTTGAATATGTCCTGCTAAATACAAATCTAAAAAACGACCCGGTGATGCAACTAAAATATCAATCCCATCTTTTATTGAGGCGATCTGCTCTTTCGCTCCTTGTCCACCAAAAACTACCGAATATCTTAAGTCTGTGTATTTCGTTAAATCCTTTAGTGCATTTCCAACCTGAATAGATAATTCACGAGTCGGTACTAAAACCAATGCTCTTGGCGAATCCTCTTGAGCATAATTCAACAAACGAAGAATAGGTAATAAATAGGCAGCCGTCTTGCCCGTACCGGTTTGAGCAATACCTATTATATCTTGTCCTCCAAGAACTACAGGAATTGCTTTTTGCTGAATAGCGGTAGGCATTTCATATCCTAAATCACTTACAGCATTTAGTAATTGTCGGTTAAGCTTAAAATCGTTGAATGAATTCACGCTGCGAAATTACAACTAATTATCGTGGTGAGAGAAGTATTATCGTAATAAGGTCACTCTTCCGAAAGTTTCCATGTGTTTTCGCTGGAGCGATTTGTATTCCATTTTATAAACAAATACGCCTTCTTGAACATAATTACCTTGATATGTTCCATCCCAAGTTGCTTCAGGATTATTCGTCTCAAATAAAACACGTCCCCAGCGATCTAATATCTGAAAATAAAAATCAGATACGTTAACAGTAAATAATTTTAGCACATCGTTTTTCCCATCATTATTTGGAGTAAAACATGAAGGAACAAAAGCATAAGAATTGATTACGTGTAATAGTGTGTTGCTAATGCTATCAATACATCCTTTATCACTTTCACCAATCAATGTAATAATATAGGTTCCTGAATCGGGATAAAAATGAATTGGATTTTCAGCATGACTAGTATCTGAGCCATCACCAAAATTCCAGATGTAGTTAACAGCACCCACTGACAAATTAGTAAACTCTGCTTGCGAATAATCATCAAACAAAATACTAGGTGTTACATTAAAATCAATTTGTGGTATTGGATGAACAGTAATCAAATCTGGCATCATCATACTCGATTCACAGCCTATAGTAGAAGTGACAGTTAGTGAGGGTGTATAGACTCCTGGATTTGAATAGTTATTTGTAGGACTCACATCATTAGAAGAATTTCCATCTCCAAAATCCCATACGTAAGTAATATTTGAAGGAACTACGGAAGCATTGAATGTATAATCTAACTCACCACATGCAGCAGTGTCGGTCTGATTGAATGTAATCACAGGTATATTCTGAACATTCACTGTGAAGTCCGTTGTATCGCTACAACCATTTCCGTCAATAACAACCAATGTGTAATTCTGTGTTGAGGCTGGCGAAACATTAACACCAGAAAGCGAAGGCAAACCATTACTCCACTGATAAGTTATTGGTAATACCTGATTAGCTACACTTGCATTCAAGTTGCAATTATCCCCAATGCAAATAGAATCAACACCACTAATAGAAACTACTGGAATAGGTACGGCATTTATGGTTAGTGAATTACTTTTCACACAGCCATTAGCATCTGTAACGGTAAGGCTATACGAACCTGGGAAGAGATTTAGAATATTATCATCCGTAGAACCCGTACTCCACAAATACGAATAAGATTGAACTCCTCCACCAACTATGGCCTGAACAGAACCATTTGGTAAATTACAGGTGCTACCTTGCACTATCAAATTCAATTCTAGCGAATCCGGTTGATTAACAACAAAACTATTTGACGCAGTACATCCTAAATTATCCGTAATATTTACTTGATAATTTCCTTGAATTAAATTTTGCGCGTTAGCACTTGAAGAAACATTAGGTGTCCAAGAATAAGTAACCGGCGTTATACCACCAATAATAGTTAACGAAACACTTCCGTCGTTACTACCAAAACACTTCGCATCTGCCACTGCCCCATTAACAACAGGAAGAGCAATTACAGCAACATCAAAATCAGTGGTATCAATACAACCATTAATATCAGAGACAATCACTTCAAAGTTTTGTGATTGAGCTGGAGTAAAAGTCGCAACTGAATTATTAGTACTAACAGGGTTCCAATTATAATTAAAAGGTGCTGTACCACTAATTACGTTCGCTGTTAAAACAACATTATTTCCTGCACAAATAGAATCACTACCACTTATTGTTACCTGAGGAATACTAGTTGAGCTTATATTAATTACAGTATCTTTTATACAGCCCAAATTATCACTTACGGTTAGTGTATAAATACCGGCTAAAATATTTTGATTGGTTGCAGACACAACACTATTACTCCAATTATAACTATATCCTGGTGTAGCTCCTGATGGATTTACACTAATAGATGCATTAGGCAATTGACAAGTAGAATTTGTAATTGTTGCATTGATATTAAGAGCCGTTGGAGAAGTGACAGTCGCATTTGCTATTGCAGAACATCCATTATTATCACTTACAGTAATGGTATAATTTCCATTGATTAGTCCATTACCAATATTAGTACTTGAAACATTAGGCGACCAAACATAAGTGTAAGGCGGTGATGCTCCAGAAACATTTAATGTAATATTTCCCGTAGAGCCTCCATAGCAATTATTGTTTATTAGATTGGGAACAACATTTAATGCACTCGGCTGTGTGATTGTATTCGTTTGTTCAAACGTACATCCATTTTGATCAGTAATGGTAACAGTATAATTCCCTGCTGTCAAATTCGAGTTAATAATTCCTAGAGCTCCATTCGACCAACTATAGGTATATGGCGCCGTTCCCCCAATTGCATTTATACTTATACTTCCGTTGGCACTACTAGCACAACTAATATTTTGAATGGTCGCTGGATTTGCATTTAAAAATGAGGGATATTGCAATACCACCGAATCACGTTTGCTACATCCGCTAGGATCTGTAATTGTGCAGATATATGTCCCAGGACCTAAATTAATAATCGCATTTGTTGTTGCTCCGGTATTCCATAAATAAGTAAAAGGACCTGTTCCCGAAACAATTGACGTAGATGCGCTACCGTTATTTTGCGGACTACAACCCGAAGGTTGAACTGATTGAATTGTTGATTGGAATGGAACGGCGACAGTAACATTAACTGTATCTGTTAAAGTTACAATGGCCCCATTACATCCATTGTAAACAACCTGCGCTACATACTGTGTGTTTTGTGTGGGACAAACAGTATACAATGAACTGTTACTAATTACATTTCCATTTTGCAACCAGGAGAATGAAACAATACTTGGCCCCATTGGTAAAAACCGATAAGCATCATTCGTTGCTGTCCAAACAGTGTTATTCCGACCTGGTATAGTATAAGCTACCGTTGCATTTGCATTTTGAATTCCTTGAATAGCAAGTCCATTATTCCAACCCGTACAAACTGGTTTGTTTTTTATGTAAACATCAATCGCATTTGTTGTTTCATATAATACTATTTGAGCAGTCAGAAATAGTGGATTACTACATGAGCCTGTTGACACACTATTAGGATCTCCGTAATAAGGAATCTCATAAAATGATACAACTAATTTTCTACTAGGATAGGAACCTGTAACTTGCCAATAAATATCACCGAGATTAGTAGGATCAATATCTTCAAATACACCCATGATAGAATTCAAAGGTAGATTGGCGTTAGGAAGTGGATTAACACCAATTAAACTATACGGACAAGTACCGGGTCCGCCACCGGCATAGGCATTATTAAAAGACAATAATCCATTCGACCCAATAACAACTTTGTTGTAATTAACTCCAAAAAAGCAAAAGTTAAATGGCAGTGGGATTGAGTTCGACCAAGAATCATCAATGTTTACTAAAATCGTAGCACCAAGATTAAATGGATATGGTGTATATGAAATTGGAATAGGTAAATAAGTAGTGGTTTGTCCTGCATAAAAATAACTACCAATTAAATCAACACATGGATTAGCACATGTAACAGATGTATCAACACCTGCATCTACATAAGGATCACCTTGTGCATTAGCAGCAATTACATTAACCATGAGGAATGCAATTGCAACAATAAGTTTTATAAGATAGTTTTTAATTCTCACTAAATCGCTTATTATTCAATGCAAGATAAGGATTTTTTCTAAATGAATTATTGAGTTCTGATAATAGCTCCTAATCGTGTTTCTAACTGCTTCATCAATTTATCAATAGCCGTATCAATTTGTTTGTCTTGTAAAGTAGCTTCGTCATCACGAAGTATAAAACTTAACGCATATGATTTCTTCCCGGCTTCAATCTTATCTCCTTCGTAAACATCAAATAAATTGACTTCGCGAAGTATGCCCTTTACTGAGTTAAAAGCTATTTCTTCTACTTCAGAATAATTCACATTCTTATCTAATACCATCGATAAATCTCTACGCACCTCCGGATATTTTGGAGGCTCCACCGCTTTGATATCTGACGGTGAAACTGCTCGCATAATCGTTTCAACATCAAGCTCAGCATAAAATACCGGCTGATTAATATCAAATTGCTTCAAAGTCTTTTTATTCACCTCTCCAATAGTCCCCATCACACGTTTCTTAAGCATTAAGTCAATTGTATTACTAAAAACATTACTCGACTTTTGTTCAATATTTAATTTATAATTCTCAATTCCTAAAGCATGGAAAATACTTTGAACAAGCGATTTGATCGAATAAATATCAACTGTGTTAACCGTTTTTTGCCAATGCTCCTTATTCAACTCTCCACTTATCCAAATCGCAATCTTATTTTTTTCTGTGTACAGTCCGTTATTTACAGAATATACTTTACCAGTTTC
>Ga0222712_10007794_pt1 | contig 10268 bp, 11 predicted proteins | sample C33_657DmetaG_FD_165043 | JGI IMG/M metagenome (GOLD analysis project Ga0222712, IMG submission 165043) | Estuarine water microbial communities from San Francisco Bay, California, United States - C33_657D | ecosystem: Environmental > Aquatic > Marine > Unclassified | place: USA: California...
GAATGCGCGGGGACACACGCGCGAGAAATCATGCGATCGCGCGAGTGGCGACGTCTCGCTCGAGTGATGCGATCGGACGACAGAGGACGTGGACGAGGGACTCGTTGAGTCAATGACTCGTGGTGTTCGCGTTCGTAGGAGACCCCCCGAAGTCGATCGCGATGGGGTGAGTCAATCGAGAGACCATCGAACGACGACCGAAGTCGTTTCGTGTTCTCACGCGACGGGCGTGGAGTTGAAATCACCGAAAATTGCACGACGCTCGCGCGTTCGCATGCGTCTCGTCTCGAGTCGACCTCGCGCGAGCGTCTGGACGAGCGCGAGTGTCTGGACGAGCGTTCGTTCCCGATCGCGTGGTCACGAACCGTCGTTGATTCGGTCCGTCGGTCGGTCGACGCTTCCGTCCGTCGCCCCATCCTCGTCTCGACTCAACACTCAAGACTTAAGACTTAACACTCAACACTCAAGACTGAAGACGTAAGACGTAAGACTTAACACTCAACACTCGACATTCGACATTCGACACTCAACACTCAAGACTTAAGACTCAACACTCGACACTCAACACTCGACACTCGACACTCGACGTTCAGGTCGCGTGTCTCACTCGCGCGTGGTCGTTCGCTCGAGTCCTCATTCGTGGACGACGCACTCGCGATCGCGAACGCGCCGCCACATCGCTCGTGGACGTCGACGTCGAACGCATCATCGTCATCATCGCGCGTCGTTCGCGGCACATCATCGCGCGTCGTACGGCGCTTTCGCGCGCGTCGTCGAGCGCTTATGCGCGCATGGGCGTCGCGCGCGTATAATGCGCGTTCGATAAGCGAAGAAACGCGCATGAGATTCCCAATGCGAGCGCGTAGAGACGCGATGACGACGACGAACGCATCGTCGGGTGATGACCGAATGAGAGGTTTCTTGGGATATCACCGATCGAGGGACGACGACGACGACGACGACGACGAGGAGACGACGACGGAGACGACGACGGAGGACGAAGGCGGTGGAGATGAATGCGATTTCGTGTTCGAGCGTCACGACGTCGAGGCGAAGGGAATGAACGAGAGCGCGACGAGACGAGGGAACGCGCGCGCGTCGCGGGCGAGGTTAGGGCGACGCTTTCGCGCGCGAGCGCTCGTTTTAGTCGCGCGAGGGGAGAACGACGTGGAACAGAGTTCGAGGAGGTATGAGGCGCGAATGTCGTCGTCGTCGCGAGCGCACGCGTCGTCACAAGGGCGAACTCGCGCGGATGATCGAATGGTGGAAGGGCCGAGAGGGGAGGTGTCGAGGAGCGCGTCGTGGGACGACGACGACGACGACGACGGCGATGGACGGGAAATCGCCGTGCGAAGACGATCGTGGCGCAGACAGGATGACGTCAACGCGTCGCGCTCGCGCTCGAACGCGAGCGCGGTAGGGACGAGAGATGGGAGTAAGCCCTCGAAAGGGGGGTTTTCCAAGTCCTATCGAGAGTTGGAGCGGGCGTTGTCGAGCGATTCGGATGACGACGGCGAGTGGACGAACGCGTCGTGGGATTTGAACGATCCCACGTGGGAAGAGGATGCGGCGATTTTGGTGCGCGCGGCGGATACCGGGGACGCACCGATGGCTATCGCGGCGCTCGATCGCGTGAATAAAAAAGGGGCGAAGAACGCGGTGGCGGTGCCTCTGGCGTTTTATAACATGACGCTTCGCGCGTGTAAGCGATCGAGGCCGCCGGCGAGCGCGGATGCCACGCGATTGTTGCGCGAGATGCGCGAACAAGGCCCGCCACCGGATGCTCGTACGTACCACGAAGTCATCGCGGCGTACGCGCGAGCGCACGAGTGGAAGCTCGCCGAGCAAACGTTTGAGGAGATGAAGAACGCGTTCAAGAGTCTCGGCTCGACGTGGCAACCGAGCGTTCGAGTGTACACGTCGCTGATTTCCGCTTACGGCAAGTGCGGGCAGTTTGAAAAGGCGAATCAACTGTTCAAGAGCGTGGTGGCGAACTCGCAGGTGACTTTGGACACGGGTGTGTACAACGCGTTGCTCTCCGCGGCGGTGAACGCCGGACGATACAACGACGCGGTAGAAATCTTTGAGCGCATGCCCACGGATGGCGTGCGGCGCAACGTGACGACATTCAACGCCATGCTCACATCGCTTGGACGACAGAGACGTATTCGAGACATGGAGGCGATGTTCCTCTCGATGCAACGCGCCGGCATCTTACCCAACGAAACGACGTACAGCGGTTTGATCACGTCGCACGGAAACATCGGGAATATCGATCGAGCGTTAGAGCTCTTGCACCACGTCATCATCGCCCCGCGTTTGCGCGCAACGACGGTCATTTTCAACAGCGCTTTGGGCGCGTGCGTGAAGGCTGGTAGTCTCGAAGGCACGCAACGCGTTCTTCGAGTGATGAAGAGCGAAGGCGTTTTGTCCACGCTCGTGACGTACAACACATTGTTGATGGAAGCGAGCGCTGAAAGGGACTGGAAACGCGCGGCGGCGCTTTACAAGGAGCTAATCATGGGTGGCTTCGTGCCAGACTCGATCACTCTCGACTGCTTATGCGGCATCGAAAAGCTTCAGGCGTGCCGTGAAAAGGCACTGCAAGCTGAAATCGCACGAGCCGAACGCGAAGGCGTCGAACTCCCTGTCTATGACGACCGCGTGTGTGCGGTAGATGATAAACCTCTCGGTGATTTGCCAGCGCGCATCCGAGCCCTGCGAGATGACGCTGAACTGACGCAAGTACCCGGGTCGGATGGTTACTTGTGCGACGCCATGCTTCGCGTGCTCCATGTGAACAACGAACACGGACAAGTGGAAGACGCGTTCAAATTCATGCTTCAAAATAGCATTCCTCGCACGGTGCACACGTACAACTCGTTACTGATTTCCTACGAAGCGAGCAAGGAGTGGCAAAAGGCGGGCGACGCGATGTCGCGCATGTCGGCGGAGGGCATCACGCCCAACGCGTTGACGTTTGACGCGCTCATCGACGTGTGCGAGGAAATGGGGCAGTGGGATCGCGCTACGTCGTGGCTCGAGCAAGCCCAAGCCGCCGGGCACCTTCGATGCGAAGACGATTTGGGTGTCCTCGATTTGCACCGCATACGCTCCGCCGGTACGGCGCAATGCGTGTTACGATGGTGGTTGCGTCGCATGCGACAGCGCGCCTTAGCGCCTTTAGACGTTCGCGCCGCGGGCGCGGGCACGCGCGCGTTAGTTTCCGGCCTGACCGGCAAGAGGGAGATCCCAGTGACCATCCGCGACCTCCCCGAGGAGATCCAAGTCGTCACCGGTTGGGGTAAGCACAGCACCGTGTACGGACATTCCCCGGTGAAGGAACGAACGATGGCCACGCTCAAGCGCTTGAATTCTCCATTTGAAGTCCCGGCGCACAACATCGGGTGTCTCATCGCCAACCGCGGTGCCGTACGAACTTGGCTCGTTCGCGACGAGCTCTTATCCCTCGTTCGATTCTTGGGTGGAAACCGCGACGCGTTGCGACGAAACTTCAACCCCGCCTCGGGTCCGGGCAACATCTCTGCTCGACCGCCGTGACCACCTCAACCCTTCGCGCGCGTCTAGCTCAAAGTATATCTTTAACATCCATCCCACCCCCCGCGCTCGCGCTCGACATTCCACCGACGTCACATCGTCGTCGATTTCGTTCGATCCTTCGCTTCGTCCGTCCGACTCGAGCGACCCTCTCTCTCTCGCGCGCGTCCACCTCCACAACGCACCATGCTCGCCCTCGCGCGCCCTCGCGTTTCCCTGTCGTTCGCCCCTCGTGGTTCCAGTGCGCGTGAAGTGCGTCGCGCCGTTGCATCGCGCTTCGATCGCGCGCCAATCGCATCTCTTCGTCATCGATATCGATGGGTGACGTCATCACTGACCGCGTCGGCTCGCTCCGCGCGCGCGCAGCGGCGAGCGAACGAACGGCGCGCGACGCGCGTTCGCGTGCGAGCGAGCGCGACGGAAGATCGCGCGGAAAATTCTCGTCGATACCGCGCGAACGACAGCGAACTCGAGGGCGTGCTCGGGAAGCTCGTGTCGTCGCTCCCGGATGGACGAAAAGAGAGCGCGCCCGAGTCGTACGGCGCGCGACCGGAATCGAAAACTCTGAAAGAAGGTCGCTACGCCAGAGGGAATCCCGTGCGCTCGGGGGCGGTCACGGAGGCGGCGATCAGAGGGGAGGATTTCGAAGTCGTCGAGAGCGCGATGCCGAGCCTCGGCGCGGCGGCGACGTTGGCGTTCGGCTTCGCCACGTTGTTCGCGGCGTATAAAGTCGTCGATGCGCTCAACGCCGAGCCCGCGAAAACGCGCGCGGTGAGCAGAATGCCGGATACCGATAAATCATTCGCACGAGATCGCGCGAGCGAGGGACCGGGTGGGGCGGTCGGCGCGAGCGCGCCCGCCGTCGCCGGGGCGTAAAAAATCAAACTCGAGCGACGCGCGTAAAAAATCAAACTCGAGCAACACCCACGCGCGCGTCGTGCGCTCTAAATATTCTTAGCATTCCCATGTAATTCACCACTTCTCATTCGCGCGCGCGTTGGCGAGCGACGTCGTCGTCGTATCGAACGCGAGCTCGGCGCGGCTCGGCTCAGCTCGAGAACGCTCGCGAGCGACGCCCCGAGCGTCACATCATGCGCGCGAGTGCGCGACATTTCGAATGCGCCCCGCGCGCGCGCGCGGTCGAGCGCGGACAAAAATGTTTTCGCGGACGTTTGAGCGTGCGCCGAGGCGATCTCGGCGGGGCGTACGGCGATGTGAGTGGTGGTGACTCTTCGCGCGCGCGTTTAAACGCCGGCGTCGTCGAGAGCGTCGGCGGCGTTTCGTTTCGTTCGACGCGAAGTCCATCGCGTTAGGCTCCTCGGGGGATTTGACCGAACGCGTGGAAACGTACTGACCTCGAGACATCGCGCGCGCAGTCGTTCAACGATGTTGATGAGTTGTTGATGAATTATTTTACCTATCGCGCGCTGCGGGAGACGCTCGCGCAGATGCAAGAAACTGATTTGAGCCCGGGGAAAGGGGAATACAAGTGGCTGTATAACTTTGCGGCGAGCGAGTATAAAAATCGAGGGAACGAGTTCGTGACTAAGCTGTTCGCGGAGGGTCGAGCCGATCACGCGCAGAGAATTTTAGCGCAACGGGTGGTGCTTCTGAAACGCTGGAATGGGTACTACGTACGGGGACGAGGGAACGAGCGCTGCTACACCAAGTACGAAGAAAAGAATTTATCACTCTTGCGCGAGCATTTGCTTTGTACGGTGAACTTGAGCGATGATGCGTTGGTCGACGGCCGCGAGACGTCGGAAACAAGCACCGACTGCTCGCTCTACGAGAAAATTATTAAGGAGTCCGAAGACGATTCGATGCGGTGATAACGGAACGCGATATTTATTACGCTCGATGTATTTACAGTAGCGCCGCACTCCGGGTTCGCACGTTTTGTATTGCTCACATTTGTATTTTGCTGCACCCGTTAAGTCGCCGACGTCGGCGATTGTTACCGAGAACGACGCTGACATCTACGTCACTAGTCGATGCGCGCCAGAGCGAACGTTTTATAGACCGAGTTTGGCTTGAATCTTCATCACGCGACGCGTTCATCATGGTGAGTCTACGTGTCGCCTCGCTTTTCTCGGGAATAGGAGGGTTAGATTTGGGATTGCTCCGCGCGGGACATCGTGTCGTGCTCATGGTCGAGCGAGACGACCACTGCAAGCAAATCCTGAAGAGCCGATTTCCAGGCGTTCCACTGCTGTCCGACGTCGCCGAGGTCTTGCCGTTTATGATAGAGAACTGCGACTTGATCGCGGCGGGATTCCCGTGCAATGATTGTTCGCATGAGAACTTGCGACGTCCAGGTCTAGAAAATGGCGTCGCCACGCGGAATGTGTCGCACGTGTTTCGTTTGCTTGAGTCCGTGCGAGTGCCTTGGGTGCTCCTCGAAAACGTCGTCGGTTTGCTCACGTGGAATCAGCAAGGAACATCGCGTCCAGCGATCGATTACGTCGTCACCGAGCTCGAAAATCTGGGTTACCGTTGGGCGTACCGCGTGGTCGATTTGGTGTCATTCGGCGTTCCACATCGACGGCGACGAGTGTTCATCGTCGGCTCGTTACATGGCGACCCGCGCGATGTAATGTTGTCCCAAACCGCATTGTGTCAAGGACAATGCATCAGTTTGGGTGAACATCGCGAGTGTTACGAGTGCTTTCTCACACCGCCTCGCATGGCGACAGAAATGTTTTCTGCTTCGATCGACTTGGGTGAGAAGCGACGTCCACCGCTGACTGATATTCTGCATTGTTTGACGACCACGAACGGCCGAAGGTAAGTGTCGATGCGGTCTTTTACGATTTTCCCATATCAAAGCTTTCGAGCGTAGGACAGCGATCGCTATTCAAAACGGTGACCGCAAACCTGAGCTGTCCATGCTTTGCATTGAAGACGCTGAGCGCTTGATGGGCTTTTCACCTGGTTACACGCTGCCGTGCTATCCGCTCTTGAAAGCCAATGAGCGCACTCCGGTGTTCGACGAAGATTTGCAAACGTTCAAGCGATTCGCTCTGCTCGGACTCGCTTGCAGCGTGCCGCAAAGCCAGTGGCTCGGTGAGCAACTTTTCAATCCATACGGCGTCAAGTTTGCGTATGACGCCCTTTCGGAACCGTTTCAAAGCGCGTGTCCGGGCGGAGCAGAGGCACATTCGCGCGCCAAAGCTTGGCCACAAGCGGCATACAACATGCTGCCGGATCCCACGCAGCCGAACTGGACTGGTCGCCGGCGCGCGCCGATTGAAGTCACCGACACGCCTCTCATTCGGGGATTTACTCCGCTCGGCGAGTTCCTTCACATGACAGGCCCCCCGGTTCGTTACGAGCTTCGCGCAAGCTACCTTCGTCGACTGGAAATCGCGCACGATAATATCGACGAGACCATTCGCAGTGCGCTGGACGTCAAGGAGTCGAAAAAGAGAGTGGATCCTGATTCCCCGTCGGCGAAGAAATCCCGATTGTTGACTGTCATCGACGATGCGAGCGACGACGATGATTTGCAAGAAGATATCGATTTTCTCTCTTGCGGCGTCGACGAAGATGGTGAGGACGAAGACGGAGAAGACCACGCGGGCACGGCTGAAAAAGGAGAGGACGAAATCGATAGCGATTTGGATCAGCACGGCATGACAACGCACGGGGAATGCGTGTGGGTGAAATGGCGCGTCAACAAGACGCAAGGGTCAATGTACTGGCCTGCCATCGCTTTGCACCCGTTGAAAGATCACGCAGTGATTCCAAATGAGGCGCTGAAGATTTCAAATGGCAAGCTGAATGAAGAGCACCGTCTCGTGATTTTCTTCGGTGGACGCAAAATCGCCTGGACTTTAGCTGCCGAACTTTTTGGTTTCGCAAACTTTTACCGAGACGCGATGAAGCAAGCCATTTTCAAGAACAAGGGAAAGTTTATCACTGCGGTTGAAGAGGCGCGCTCGTGGTCGACCGCGCGAAACTTAAGCAAACCCATGAATCCAATCGTCATGCGTAACACGGAAAGACTGTTCAAGGATCCTGAACCGTGCGGCCTGTGTTCGGTCTGCGCAGTTGAAGCTGTGCGTCGCGTTCTCGACGACAAGCCGATGACGCGCCGCAACCGTGTGCTTGCTGCGTCGAAAGATACAGGTTCTAATTCGAAATGCCAACCGGCATCTAAGTGTTCACAGTTGAAAATCATCAAGCTCGCGCGCGAAGGGCACGTCGGCGCCGTGCTGTCCCTGCGAAAACAGAGCGCAATCGGCCAGCGAATTTTGGTACTTTGGCACACGGATTCAACCTTTTACACGGGAACAATCACCGCATTCGATGAGCTCAATTTTACTTTTCGCGTCGACTACGACGACGCCGACGTCGATGCCGAATTCAAGCCCTGGGAAGAAATCGTCATGCTGTCTCAAGACATTCCACCGAGCGTCGAACATTCGCCGGAACAGCTCAAGAAATCGCACGCTGCCGCGGTACTGAAAGCGCAAATGTCTCGGCACGCCTTGCGCTGCGACGAAGCAACACCGCTGGAAACGACCACTATGCGTCGTGATGCCGCTGGGCGTCCGGTTAAGCTTCACAAGTGAACGCTGAGGCGTCGATTTACTGACTTTTGATACATGTCAAGTTTGCCGTCGAAATCGCTCAATAAACCTCGACACCGCGCTCCCGAGAGGCATAACGAGTCGCGCGCTCTCCCATCGCACCTCCCGCGCACTAGACGCCAGTAAAGCGTTGCGATCGTCGTTCTCGACCTTTACATCCGTGTTGAGCGCCGAACCCGAGCGTCTCGTAGAGTGTAGCAGCGCACTCGACGATGAGCTTCGCGCAGAGCGCTCGCGCGTTCATCAACCACCCCGCCGGTCCGAAGACTATCTTCTTCTGGGCGCCGACGATGAAATGGGGAATTACGATCGCGAACGTGAAGGACTTCAGCCGTCCCCCGGAGCTTCTTTCGGTGCCACAGCAGAGCGCTGTGACGGTGACGGGGTTGATTTGGTGCAAGTACGCGCTGGACATCACACCGGTAAATTACAATTTAATGGCGGTAAACGCGGTGATGGCGATGACGGGGAGCTACCAGCTGTATAGAAAGTTTTCGCATGACGCGGCGGTGAAAGCCAAAGCCACGGCGGCGGTGAGCTCAAAATCTTCGTGAAACGGGCGAGGGGTACGGTTGGCGAATCGTACCTCGATCGACGTGATATGATACGAGTGAATGTAATTGCACACCATAGGATTTTAGGACTAGAATCTACGCACTAGTTTTCTACATTGCGCTCGAGATCACGCGTTGGGGTTGGCTACGCGGCGAAACACGTTGAGGTAGGTCGAACCAGCGTTTCGCTCCACCTTTTGACCCTCCTCGGTGCCAGTATACAGCAGCGGCACCACGGGATCGACCGCTAACTCCGCCTCCGAGACGCGCTCAAACATCGGGTGCTCGCTGAGATACTTTCCCATCCATCCCCCGAGCTCCTCGACGTCGGTGATGGTGTACAAAATCCCGCCCTCGCGAAGCACGTACGCGTACTCGGCGAGCAGCGTCGTTTGAATAATTCGCCGGCGATGATTCGAAACCTTGAAGTGCGGATCCGGAAACAGGAAGAACATCTTCTCCAACTGCCCTTTTTCGAAATATTGCGGCAGATTCTTCATCGTATTCGCGCGCACGCACGAAATATTTTCATATTCGCCCGTCGCCGCGTGCTCCAACCGCAACGCCGCGCATCGCTCCCGCACGTACTCCGTCACTTTATCCCTAATCTCCATCCCCAGAATCAGTTTTTCGGGAAACATCGGCGCCAAACGCACGAGTAACCCCCCGAACCCGCACCCTATATCCGCGAACGAAATCTTCGGCGCGCTCGCGTCCCCGGCGGCTTCGCGCCGGGCGAAAAACTCGGGAAAATGCGCGCGCCAATCGTTCTCTTCCACTCTTCGCGGGACAAAAAATTGTGCATCCGCGAGTGGGTTACTATGCGCGCGCTGCCTGAAATCTCGTTTTCGCGGTGCCCCGGTTTTCGCGTTATCAACGCTCGTATACTTTGGTACCTTTCGCGCGAAGCGTCAGTCGCGTCCCATCATTCGTCGTCGCTCGCGCCTTCACGTCGTCGTCGTCATTCGACGTCGATCTCGCCCGTACCTCGATCGACGTCGAGCCGATGTGCACGATCTTCGTCCCATCGATCTTCGACATCGAATTCGCCCGCGCGTTCGTCGTCCACGCGCGGCGTCGATGTCGCGATCGGGGGCGCGCGATCGCGTCGCGACGACGGGACGGGACGTCGGGGAGGTCGACGACGAGTGCGAACTCGTCGATGAGGTGTCCCTCGATCGGTCGGTTTCATGGTCGGTCGGTCGGTCACGTCCCGTGCCTCGGTCGGTCGGTCACGTCCCGTGTCTCGGTCGACCGACCACGTCCCGTGCCTCGGTCGACCGACCACGTCGACGTCGCGTGATCGACGACGAAAGCGAACTCGTCGAGGTGTCCCTCGATCGGTCGGTTTCATGGTCGGTCGGTCGGTTTCATGGTCGGTCGGTCGGTCACGACGTCGCGTCGCGTCGACGTCGACATCGACCGACCGACCACCCCATGCGTCGCGTCGGAGCGTCGCCCCGACGACGCGCGATCGCCGATCGAGCGCGCGAAGCAGATAGCGACGCGAATACGATGATGACTTCGATGTCGATCTCGCACGCGACGACGACGACGACGA
>Ga0222712_10007795_pt1 | contig 10268 bp, 10 predicted proteins | sample C33_657DmetaG_FD_165043 | JGI IMG/M metagenome (GOLD analysis project Ga0222712, IMG submission 165043) | Estuarine water microbial communities from San Francisco Bay, California, United States - C33_657D | ecosystem: Environmental > Aquatic > Marine > Unclassified | place: USA: California...
GCTCTGGTGTACTGCCGACAGGCTCAAGACTGAAGGCTGCCAACTCGACCTTACCAGAATCGCTCTGCACATACTTTGCCACCTCTTGTTGAATCCGCTCAACAATTGCACGGGGTGTTGCAGCCGCTGCCACTAGGCCGTACCAGAAAGAGGTATTAAACGCTTGCAAGCCATGCCCCTTACCTGCTTGTGAGAACAGCGGCACGTCTTTAAGTTCTGGTGTGGCGATCGTGACACCATAGGCGTTCAGTTTCTGAGTGTTCACTAACGCGGTTGAGGCACCCGGATTATCAAAAAGTACGGAGGCTCGCCCTGCAATCAAGTCGGGATAGGCCTGCGCAGAGCCCTTGTAGGTAATGTGCGCTAACTTGATGCCGGTTAACGCCTCAAACTGCAAACTCACAAGATATCCTAGTGTCGAGGCGCCAACATTTGCGAAATTCAATTTTCCTGGATTTTTTTTGGCGTAATCAATAAACGCTTCCAGATTTTTCGCCGGTAGCTCGGGCGAGGCGACCAGTACATAAGCCGTACTTCCGATTTGAGTAATTGGCGCAAAGCTTTGTAGCGGATCATAGGGAAGATCATTTCTCAACACGACCGCAGCAGGATGCGTGCTCGACGTAGCGATTCCAATCGTGTAGCCGTCGGGCTCACTTATCGCCACGGCGTTTGCACCAATTGTGCCGCCGGCACCAGGCCGATTTTCAACAACCACAGTCTGTCCCAGTCGAGTACTTAACTGGGCCGCAATTGTGCGAGCAACAATATCTGTGCCACCTCCGGGCGGAAATGGAACAATCAGCTTGATCGATTTTTCTGGCCAAGGGGCCGAAACAGAAAATTGACTGTATAAAATTAGCGTGAATGCGAATAAGAGTTTGATCATTTTTTAAGCTCCGGATACATCACCGCATCGCCGTGGGTTGCCATCCAGCCGACTTCCTCGTCAGAGATATAGTCAACGCTCTCACCGCGAATTGCAGCCAATTGCTCGGCAATAATATTTCGCTTGACCTCTGAAGCCAGAATGTTGACCCGTGCATAGCATTCGGATACGTTGCGACCCAGCACAGTAAAGCCGTGCCGTTTCATCACAATCGCATTGGTACCCGCGATGAAGTCTTTAATCGGACCAACATCTTCTTCAACGTTAAGATGTGCCGGCAAATATTGAAGTGGTTTTTGCATCAGGTAAGGCAATGTTAATCCCGTCGGGCGTATCTTTTCGTAACCTGCTGCCAAAAAAGCAATCGTCTCGTCATGATGCAAATGAATCACGCACTGCACATCTGGACGTAATCGTAATATTTCGCGATTCATCTGATGCCCCACGGTGGTGGCACGGTCACCAAATAAAATGATTCCGTGAAGGACATCGGTGATCACTAAATCATCGATCGTCATTTCTTCAAGTGACACGCCTTGAGCCTTCACATAGCAAATGCCATCCCTATAGTTGCGGTGCGCCACACGCATCACCATATTGCCCACGGCGGCCTGAACGTAGCCTCTAGCAGCTAAACGATGAGCATACAGAACGTACTGCTCAGCAATCGTCTGATCAAAAATGACAGTGGCGTCTGTCACCTTTTGATTCACTGAATAGACCACGGACTGGACATCATTCATCGTCGGTACCTCCTAAAAATACGACGCTGCACAAAACAACTTCATCAAGTTCAATGTTCATTTTGAGTCATTTATAATTTAACCCAACCCAAATGGGCTTAGTGCATGATTATTATGCGGATTAGATGTCAAAGGCAATGGCGAAAACAAGCTAGGCATCGCTACCCAACCCTCTCTGATCAATTCCGGTGATCCGTAAATCTTTATCCGAAGCCGCGAATATCCTTGAAAATATTGCAGCGCAACACTCAAGTGCTATGTAAGTTAACGATCTAGACGACAAGCAATTGCGCTGTAAATACACCACAAAGATCGTTCTCGACGCACACAATACACAGCGATTTGTTGAGTTGTTCATCCGCACCGTCAGCACAAAACAAACATGCTATTTGTTGAGTGACTGCCGATAGACATTTATTAACGAAATGCATGTCCATGCGACGCTTTGCCGCAATGCTCGGCGCCAAAAGTGTGTTTCAAAGCAGGCTGTAATTGTCCACCCACTCCCCAAGACTGGCTCATGGCAATTAGCATTCGCCACCGAGAACTCAAGCCTCACAAATTCATTGCTTTAATAGCAAAAAAGAGATAAATTGCTAATGTGGATAGTCCAAGTTAACCCGCTAGCCGTAACAGAACTCATGAGGATGCCCACCGATATCCAAGCGCGTTTTGTGCACATTTCAGAAATGCTTCAAGAGTTTGGACCTCAATCAGAGCGACTACGGAGAATAAATAATGGATAGCCTGAAAGAAGTTAAAGCACGCATATTGAAAGACGCCGAGGTCAGTGCCGAGTACGCATTGCAACAACCCGAGTTTGCCATCGCGCGCGAGCTGATTGCTGCGCGTATACGAGCAGGAATGACACAAGCCGAGTTAGCGCAGCGCATGAGCACGACCCAATCTACGATTGCCAGATTAGAGAGTGGGCGCATGATGCCTTCAATGCGCACATTTGCTCGATATGCTCAAGCGACAAATAGCCATACCGTGGTGCGATTGGTAGCAAACAAAAAAGCCCAACCTTGTGAGTTGCGCTCAGTTATTAATTTTAAATGGGTAAAAAAAGTTTCTTATTTTTAACGGTCTAGATAAATATCGTACTTTTCCGACATTGATGCCCGTTGATTAGCTTCCTACAATTATTATGAACATGACTCGCATGCACAACCCACCCCACCCCAGCCTAACCATCCGCGACGATATTTTGCCAGCGCGCGGTCTTAATGTCACTCAGGCGGCTGAACAATTGGGCGTTTCTCGTGTTGCATTTTCTCGCTTGATCAACGCACGTGCTGCAATCTCATCCGAGATGCCCTTGCGGATCGAAGCATGGCTTGGCAAAGAGCGCGGCGGCGACGCCCGCCTTTGGCTGGCGCAACAATCAGCCTACGACATGTGGCAAGCTGCTCAGCAGTTCAAGCTTAAGCCCATGCGCGTCACGCCTGCGCCAGCCATGTCTTGACATCCTCCCCGCGCTGGTCCTGACGGACGCCGTAATTCAGGAGCTTTTTAGATTTTTTCTGTGGGTCCTGAAGTTGCATCAAGTCAATGAAAGCAATTTTTCGTACAGGGCCTTCTAAATTGACGTTGCTGATTTCAACTGTATAGATTCGTTTAATCAGCCCAGATGAGCACGCACTTGTGCAATCAACGCAATCTGCTGTTCGTGCCTGATGAACTGACCGAGTTCAACCCGTAACTGAGATTGGCTGATATTGAAGGTTTTTGAGCCCTTGAGCGGCGGCTCGATTTTTGCCCACTGCGTGTTGAACTCATAAACGGTTTCTTTGTGGCCAATATATTTTTTGACCAATAAGCATTTATCTTCAATTTCAACCGTTTCGCAATCTAAGGCGTGCCTAGAGTAGATTAAAAAACCAATCGTGACGGCACATATTTCTAGGGCCGTAAAAATTGAAATCATCCATATCCCAGCCAAAAAGAAACCTGTGGCCACGATCAATGAGAGGCAGACTAAAACGACATAAAACATGAGCAGCTGCTTAGGTGTCAAAGCACAGTTTTTTCGCATTTGCCAGCGTTTCATGCCCATGTCGATGACCGTAGAATGACCTAAAGGGAAAAGATCGCTATTCTAAGATTTTTCTCTAGTTATTGCTAACTCAAGACACTAAACTGACAAGTTGCGTAGATATCAAGTAAGTCTTTGACTAAAAACCTAGCCATGACACAAATAATGTACAAAAACCGCCACTGGTTAGCCAACAAGCTCTTGTCAAAATGTCTTGCCATTATTCTCGTTTGTATCGCGCCTTTGGCCAGGGGGGCAGACCCTGCACCCTCAGCACCGCTGCACTTGACCCTGGCCAGACAGTTACTAGAAAATGTTGCACTAAGTCATAATGAGTATCGGCATACTGAACAAATCAGCCTGCCCAGCGATGGTCCGTCAAAAGGCTTCACCATGTATGCCGATTGCTCTGGCTTGGCGATCGCACTGCTCGACCGGGCAGCAAGCCCCGCTCGGTCATTGATGTCAGTTCCAGAACCGCGTCAACGGCCATTAGCAGAAGATTTTGTTGACTCGATTCAAGGCGCTCGGGGGTTTAACCAGATTACGACTGTCGAACGCATTCAACCCGGCGACCTGATCGCTTGGAAATTTACTTTAGATATTGATAAGAAAATCGCCAAAGATACGGGGCATGTGATGTTCATTGACACCATCCCGGTCAAAATTGAACACAGAGCGCCCTTTGTGCCAAACACCACACAATACGAAGTGTTTGTCATTGACTCGTCAAAGGCTTATCACGATCCGTACGATACTCGGGTACAAGCCGACGGCACAAAAATAAAGGGCTTAGGGCGCGGAAAGCTTAGGCTTTATGTATTCGCTGATCACGAAATCGTTGGGTTCGCCAATAACTTTACCAACGCAATGTTTCAACCCCTTAACCCTGCTTGGGCACAATACAGTACCGGCAAAAGTAAAAGCGGTGCGATTGGTCGACCGATGTATCGTTAACGGCCGCTCACCCTGATGATGAATTTTGTCTCGTATTTAAAAAATCACTTCGCTGTAGTGGGTCAATATCGCCCACTACTGGTGGCGTTTTATTTTCTTTTTATCTTGGCACTGGGAATGACAACCTTCACCCATTATGGGATGTCAGCAGACGAACTGATTAGCCGCACCAATGGCGGGATGAGTTTGAACTATATCGCTGAGAAGTTCAACATCACCTGGCTCAAAAACGATCCGATCTTAGCCACCTTCGATATTCCGCTCAACGAGTATTACGATCGCGACTATGGAGTCGCCTTTGATTTACCCGTGTTTTTTATCGAACGTTTATTTTCGCTGAACGACTCACGGCAGCAATTCTTACTGAGGCACGCCTTAACCTTTCTTGTTTTTTGGGCTGGCCTCATTGCAATGTATCACGCAGCGAAATTGCGTTTCAATCATTGGGGCTATGCCCTGTTGGCGAGCACGTTACTGTTGACAAGCCCTCGACTCTACGGCGAAGCGTTTTTCAACAATAAAGATATTGTTTTCATGGCGTGTTGCGCGGCAAGTCTGTACACCTTGACTCGACTGCGACTGACACTCAGTTGGCAAAGCGCTTTCTTACACGCATGCATGATTGCGCTCACAATCAATATCCGTATTGCTGGTGTGATTTTGTTTGGGCTAACAATTTTTATGCTTGTGATGCTTGCTAGTCTGCGTTTGATCTCGGTGCGACAGTGGTTAACGTTGACGGTTGTGTTTGGTGTGACCAGTGCCCTGTGTATCGTTGGGCTGTGGCCTTGGTTATGGGAAGACCCTTTCACGAATTTTTTAGTCGCGTTAAAAAACATGTCTAAATTTCGTTGGGATTACTTTAATCTCTACTTAGGTGACTATGTTTTTGCAAAGAGTTTGCCTTGGCATTATGCGCCAACATGGATTGCGCTGACCACACCCATCCTGATTTCGGCATGCTTTGTACTAGGCGCCGTACACGTATGCATAAAAGTCGTATCGCGACCGCGACAAAATTTACAGCGCCTGGATTATTTTCTGGATTTTTTATTTTTGGCAGCGGCAGGGGGCCCGATTTGCGCGGTTATCATTTTGAATTCAACACTCTACGATGGCTGGCGACAACTATATTTTATCTATCCTGCCATCGTGTTACTCAGCGTAGCTGGTTTGCACGCGCTCAACAAAAAACAAGTGCTTGGGATACCTGTGGCTGGTTTAATGGGGATTCTGTTCAGCGTACAAATCCTGTTTAACGTGAGCTGGATGATACGCAATCACCCCTTTCAACATTTGTACTTTAATGGTTTGATGGCACTACTGTCATCGCATCAAAGCTTTGAGCGTGACTATTGGGGCTTGACCGATGTGAAGGGGCTTGAATTTATTTTGGCCAACGACGATAGACACCGCATCACCATTCGGTCACTCGGCGTAACCTCAGCACAGCAGGCGATCGAGTTGCTGAGGCCGCAAGATCGCAAGAGAATGATCTTAGATCCTTCAAACTTAGAGTCGGATTATATTTTGACAAATTATCGATTTTTTGATGGCTCTAGATTTGAACAACCCGACAAGGTCTACACGGTCTTTTACGAGATCGTGATTGACGGCAGCACAGTGCTCACCGTTTATCGTCGGCTTAGCACTAGCCAGCAGTAGCGGTGTAATCGTTTGTTCAACCGCTCATTCTGCTAGTGAACGTTAACGCGCGTAAACAACACCCGCGCCACCCCTGGGGTCAGCTCCGCCTCGCATACGCCCGCCAATGGTTGAAATCACGTGCGCGCGCGACATGCTGGGCTCAAAGCTGTGCGCGCTTTGCAGAACGGTATGGCCCAACGCACGTAACTCTTTAATCACCGAGCGCGGCACGGTGGCTTCAGTATGTATACCCAGACCCTCGCAATGGATGCGTGGCACGGTGACGGCTTCGACCGGCGACATGCCAAAATCCACCACGTTCAGAATAGCCTGCAAGGTGGCGCTGATGATCACACTCCCGCCCGGTGCGCCGGCTAACAACACGGGCTTGCCGTCTTTGAGCAACATAGTGGGCACCATCCCGGTGGTGCGCGCTTTACCAGGGGCCATCGAATTCTTTTTATTCGGGACTGGATCAAACAGCTTCATCGAATTGTTGTAGTTAAAGCCTAAGCCCGGGCTCACGACGCCCGCAGCCGTGCCAAGCGTATGCGTCATCGATACCGCATTGCCCTCGGCATCCATGACACACACATGCGTGGTGCATCCTGGTGGCGCCTCTTCTTGGCCACCTGCATACTGACCCGACTTGATTCGGTCAGCCCAATACGCTGCACGCTTTTTCGATATCAGCATCTCGGTCGGGACGTCTGCAAAACGTGGATCGCCTAGATAAGCATTGCGATCCACGTGGGCAGCAGCCATCGCGCGCGCCACTAAATCGATGTGCCGTGCCGAGCCATGATCGAGTGCACTCAAATCAAAATGCTCAAGAATCTGCAACATTTCAATCAACGTTGCACCACTGCCTGGTGGGGGATTAGAGCGCACCTCATAGCCACGATACGACCCCACTAAAGGCGCACTTTCTTCGGGTTGATAGTCGGCTAAATCTTGGCGGGTGACGAACGAGCCGTTGGCTTGAAGGTCGCGGGCGATCTCATCGCCGAGCGCACCTTGATGAAACTCGCGCCAGCCACCTTTGGCGAGTCGCTCTAAAGTGCGCGCATAGTCAGGCAGGCGCATCACGTCGCCAACCTTGAATAAACGCCCCTCGGGGTGCAGATACACGCGCGCGCATTCGGCAGTTTTTCGGATACGTGTGAGGCCATCCGGAATACCGGGCTGAGCGTAACCGCTCCAGACCGTTGCCAGGTTTGGCGTGACTAAGATGCCTTCGTTCGCTTGGGTAATCGCCGGAGCGATCAAATCGGCCCAGGGCATCGAGCCAAGTTTTTCATGAAACAAACCAAGCCCTGCAGGCGTACCAGGCGTCATGATGGCGGTATAGCCAATCTCACTTCTGAAATCATCGAATAAGCTATAGCCTGAAATCGGAGTGCGGCCCTTACAGTCTTTTTCCCACATATCCGGGCGCACGTTAGAGCCCGCGCGGTTATAGAAATCGATCATCCCGCTGGTGCCCGTGGCTGCATGAAAGTAGTGCAAGGTACCCATGCCGCCCAAACCGCACATAAAGGGATCATTCACCATTTGCGAAAAAGCCGTTGCCAACGCCGCGTCAAAGGCGTTACCGCCCTGTTCAAGGATCTCGGCACCCACTTCAGCAGCACGCGGCTGCGGACATACGACAACGCCTTTCATGTGGTCTCCTCTATTTGCCTTGACCAAGTTTCATTGTTAGCTTAAAGATAGTATGAGCCTAGCGTAAACTTTGTACTGCAGCATACCAATTAGCAGCCTTTATCCAATGATTGAAGTACCCAAAAGTCAATACCGTCTCCCCTTCCTTCTGATACGCATACTCGCTTACTTGATGGCTGGTACCATCTTTATTCAAGCGCTAGGCTGTCTCGCTGCGTATCTTTTGATGATAGATTCTCAAGCAGCCGGGATGCTGGCACATCTACTGATGCAAAATCTCTCGTATTACTTTTTAGGGTGCACATTTATCATCTTGAGCCTCTCCAACCTTTTGATTAAGCGAGGCATCTCTCAGCTAAAAAGAGTTCGCTGGCCCTTACTGATATTGGTAGTTTCTGTTGCAACTGCAAGCTTTTTGCTGATTCCACGCATCGATCACTTGAGAGAAACCGCACTAGAAGATGGCATGCCGGTCATGCTCTCGCCGTTTGCAAACTACTTTGTCATCTTAAATAGCATCGTGTTCTTATTACTGTGCGCTCAGATTTTCTGTGGCGCCCTCGTGGCTTGGCGCCTCGCCCGAGACGGTATCGGCTCGGGCGCTACATCGTCAACTTGACTTAATCAGACCACACGCGAATCGTGGGCCAGAGTTGCCTGCTGGCTGTGATTTGTAATCATCGGGATCACGATGAACAACAACCGATTTTCCTAAGATTCCAGTGGGCCCACTATCCACAGCAAATCCACTTAGCGTTGCAGAATAAGAGGCATTGCCATTCGCATCGGACTTAATATTTGGCATATCTCCCGCATGATGTGAGCCACTTCCTGGCATCCCATGCGCTTTGGAATCTGGATTAAAGTGTCCGCCTGCGCTGGTTGCATCAGGTGCAGAACAATCCCCTTTTTCGTGCACATGAAATCCTTGCTCTGCATTGGGTTTCAAACCAGAAAAGTTTGCAGTCACTAAAATATTATTCCCTTGCGAGGTAAAGTTTACCGTCCCTTTTACGTTAGATCCTGAACGTGACTCTAGGGTGGCAGAGGCTTTTTGCCCCGTTCCATGTTCCATTGTTTGACAGGCTGTCAGTGACATCACAGCAAGCGTGCCCAATGCTAAAGACATACTCTTCATCATTACCTATCCCCCGATGTTGTTATTGATCCAGAATGGATGTGTTTTGATTTTCTCGCGAATAACTTTTAAGGGTTACAAAGACCTTGTCGTGAGTAGTCTTATTGGTAGCCTTATTGATTCAGATAACCGTTCACTTAAATCAGGATCAATCGAAGATGCCCCCACAATACAATGACTTAAACGGTCGGGAGTCACGTTTGAATCTTTGCGAGTTTAAGCATCCGTTAGCCAGCTGAATCTAACCCTAGCCTGTCATGCCTGACACTCAAGTCAGCGGTGCGCGGTCAGCCTTAGATGCGGCCTGAGCAAACGACTCATACAACGTCAAATCCAACGCATGCACTTCAAGCGTTTCGGGATGCCACATACGGCGCGGTAACTCGAGTATGTCGCCGCCGTAGACATGCAGGCCGATGGCTGGCACATTACCCAGACACTCGGCAACGTGCACGGTGTCAGCTAGCATCGGCAAAATCGAGCCGCCCGTGAGCGTGACTTCGCTGGCCTTGCGCAGTTTTCCATTTTCAGCGCGATACAGTGTGTTTTTTTCTTCGCCTGAGAACAGCAGAATGGTCGTCCAGGTACCATGATCGTGCGGCGGCGTGCGACGCCCGGCTGGGAAGCAAACCTTCAACAGCGAAAGCGACGGCGACCGGTAAAACACTTGCCGCGCATTGCCGCCCGTGCCTGCGACATACCGCAGGGCTTGGTCAACAGCGTCGATGTCGCCGCGCAGATGTTCGAGTTCTTCGCGCGCGGCTTGCATCGGGATGCTACTGGCGCCGGCCTTGGCGAGGCGGGCAACGAGTTCGTGTACTTGCATGGTGGTCTCCTTGGCGTATTCGGCCTTTTTGTTGTGCTCTTCTTCATCCAAGCATACAGCTTATTAGGGTTGCAACCTGTATACACTAATCCAGAGAAGATAAGTTAAAACTCATTGAGATTGAATGTTGGCATTGGAAACATAACGACCCCACAATTGATATTGCTGACCCACAAAACTCTTGAATGCCTCACCAATAAGAGGGTCAACTTCCATGCCTTGATTACGAATTCTTTCGCGCACCTCTGACGACTGCAGTGCGGTCTTGAGCTGCTCTTCCCACCATTTAACTGCATCCGACCTTAGACCACTAGGTGCCGATACCCCGATCCATCCCGCAAGTTGCGCATTGGCTAAACCTAACT
>Ga0222712_10007796_pt1 | contig 10268 bp, 23 predicted proteins | sample C33_657DmetaG_FD_165043 | JGI IMG/M metagenome (GOLD analysis project Ga0222712, IMG submission 165043) | Estuarine water microbial communities from San Francisco Bay, California, United States - C33_657D | ecosystem: Environmental > Aquatic > Marine > Unclassified | place: USA: California...
TGGCAGCAGTTCGTGCAAAGTTGGTGGTATCTGCCTTATCTTCTTCATTTTCAATTAGCTGAGCTTCGTAATGGTCGGATGTCATTGTATTTCCGACCGTGCCAGCAACTTTAGGGACGTGGTTGTCTGGAGTTACAGGAGAAGTGAAGACCGAGTTGTCATCTTCATGCCGCACTGCAATGGGTTCTTCATAGACAACACGCTCAACTGCAACCCCTGGCGCCCCTTGCAAACCTGTTTTTGGGAGATTGCGAACAAAATTGAAGACTTCAGGGGTCAGTTGTGCCTTCTCTGCTGCATTTTGAGGATATTTCCGGCCAGTTGCTGATGCCCACAGCGCAAAATCCTGGGGAGAAACGGGCATTTTTCTGTAAACACTTAGATATCTTTGATTTTAAGTTCTCTAAACGCTCTTTTCTAGCTAAAAATCCCCTGCAAAGCCATATTTTGACCAATTTGGGGTAAAAATTGCGGTAGCCATCAAGCTCCCTACGGTCGCAGGGGGGTCTGAGAGGAAAAAAAGAAAGGTATGTGGAGACTGAAGACCCTCGCTGCGCTCGAAACAGCCGAAGACGAAGAATAAGTTCTTTGGGTGGATGTAGTTTGGGATTTTTCCCATGACAAACCTTAGCGAAAGCAATCTCGAAGGCTACCGCAGCCTTTATCCCACAACAAACCTTAGCGAAAGTGACCTCGAAGGTTACTTCGTCGCTGAGTGGGTTAAGTACGTCACCGAAGACGAAGAAGCCTTCTCTGAATGGTGGGCTACACAGCACGAAGACGCTACTCTTCTCGCTGACTGAACAGATCGGGGGAGCAACACGCTCCCTTCGGTCGCTTTATACCCTCACACCTACACTGTCAACACTAAATGTACACTGGGATACGCATTTAACAATATCTTTATTGTACATGACCCCTGTATCCCCCTTATAATCCCTTCCAGCGCAATCACTCTCAACGATTCGCCCAGGATATGCGTCGCGGGGTCCTCCAAAATCCGGCAAGACTTGTGGAAATTGAAACGACGATTTTTATGCTTACTCTTGTCTTGATTGATACTTTGATCGCTGAAATATCAGAAATAAGTGTTAGGAAACAATTTTGAGTTGTGAGGGTTTGATGACATTTATTGAGGAAGTGACCCCTGTAACTAATAGCCGCAAGCTGATTATTGCCTCCAGGACTAATCTCTTGGATGCAGCATTCACCCGCTGCGCTCTACTCACAAGAACAAGATTAAGTTTTTGTGACCATTGTTCCTTTTTTCTTTGCACACCATGTCCAAGAAACTGATCGTTGCAACCGTTGCTGCAAGTGCTGGTCTTGCCTGGTACTGCAGAACTCCCTCCGGTCGTCAACAGGCGCTAGCAACTGTAACTTCTGCCCGACGTAAACTTGCTGATTGGATTAAACCAGCAGAAGAAGTTTTTACAGAAGAGCAGATTGAGGAGATCATGGAGGCCAACATTGCTGACATCCTTGATGACAGTGATGTACCGCCTGAATTCCTTGACAGCATCCAGCCTCCGCAAGACTGAAGTCTGCACTAAGCCTCTTCGGAGGTTTTCTGCAGAACTCACCTGGGTTCTGTGTTCTTTGCGTTGCACACCATGTCTGAAGAGTTGAGCTTCTTGTACTGCAACCTCAATGGATCTGACGGTTGGTTCGTTATCACGCATAACGACTTTGCCGAGATGGTTCATGTTGACGTACAGAACATGAAGTCCTTCTATCGCCGCTACGAGGCGCCTATCGAAGACATTCGACGGGCGATCTCGAAGATGCAGTCCAAAGGCTACAAACTCGCCACCAGCCTCGATGTAGGTTGGAAGCGGTTTGTGGAAGCGTAGGACGAAACGGATAGGACTTTACATCCTGTCCGTCGCCAAGTATTTTCTTGGCCTGATGAGTTTCCATCGCTTTGCTCACCATGTCCATTTCTCAGCGCATTGTCAACTTCATTGATGCTCAACGTGAAATGACTCCTGTTTACCTTGCCTACATCCTTGGCATTGGCTTAGGTGGTCTCGGTTGCATTGCTCTTAACAAAGCAATCAACAGGCACGTCCTAGAAACGTGTAATCGTAACTTGAATCAGATTGTTTATCTAAAGACTGCAGTAGGTGACAGTTATGGCTGCGTCAGCAAGATGGTCCTCAATGGCCCTCCTGCTCCAATCAAACCATGAGATCAATTTTGATCAACTCAACGATCTTAACGATCATCATGCTGTTTCTCTGTCTTTGACATGAACGAAGTTTCTTACAGCCATGAGCTTGTCTGGCAAATGATCCATACCTTTCCAGATATGGATTATGCCAGGCACAATGAACCGTTGAAATGGCGGCTGTTTACAACAACAGTCGGCAATGAAACGGCTAACGCCTACTCCAGTGAGATCTCAACAGCAGATGTCATCAATCAGATGGCGGATGACCTCGGATCTTACCGGCTTCTCGCTGACATTTGGCTCAGTGTAGAAGATGTTTTTAACCAAAACTGTGATTCTGATTCTGACTCATGACTTACGCGTTTTACATCCCAGGAGTCAACAAACTGACTGGCCTCAGCCAGGAAGATTGGCAGTTCCTGGTGGATCGAGCTGAAGAGAACGGCATTGCGCCCGCTACGCTCGCAGCTCGTATCATCGCCAATGAGTTGGCCATGTGGCGTGATCAAATTCATTACGCCGACATGAAAGAAGCAGAACAAGTTAATCGGGAATCAAATCTCGAGAAGCTTGTTGAAGAGTCTTTGGCTTGATTTCTGCACTCAGGGATTCCCGCCACCGGTGGGTTCCCTTTCTGCAGGATTCACTCCTGCTTTGTACACCTACCGACACTAACCATGTCTAACGTCAACTCCGGTTCCATGGTCGGCAACATCGTGTCCGACATCATCGTGAAGGCCATCAATGATGACCTGAGCGTGGTGCAGTTCCGTGTTGCTCCTTCCAACAACCGCGAAACCGATTCGCCTATCCCCGTCGTTGCTTACAACGGCGTGGGTGAGCGCGTCAGCCAACAGTTCAACAAAGGTGATCTGGTGGCGCTTGAGTATCGTCTGCGTTACACCACCTGGCAAGATCAAGAGGGCAATCCTCGCGGTCGCCATGAGGTGGTTGCAACCTCCATCGACATGCTCCGCCTCGGCAAGATCTCTACTGCACAGCGTGCTGAGCAGGCTGCTGGTGTCGCCAAATCTGACGACAAAGCTGCAGCCAAACAGCCGCAACTCGCCCTTGTTGGTGAGCCCACTGCAGAAGAAGTGATCTTCTGACCACCTGATTCCTGCACCTAGCCCTGGTTCACGCCAGGGTTTTCTGCAGGACTCATCAATCCTGCACCACACTTGCTTTGCACCATCATGGGCCTTGACCAATACGGTTACATCAAATTCCCTAATGATCTTAAAACTGAAGACGGTGATGTTAACCGCATCTATTTAATGACGTGGCGCAAACATCCAAATCTTCAGGGATGGATGGAACGCCTCTGGCGACGCAGAAACAACACCATTGACCAGTTTGAAGCTGACACCTTCATGGACTGTGCGTTCAATTGTGTTGAGCTGCAACTTCAGCTTGAAGACATTGACAAACTTGAGAATGATGTCGAAGCCAATAACCTTACTGAGTCGCACAATGACACCACAGGTTTCTTCTTTGGTGAGAGGCGCGACGAAGAGTACAGGTTCGACGATCTCAAGTTCTGTCGCAACGCCAGGGTTGCAATCAAGAACGGCCTCACCGTCTGCTACAACAGCTGGTGGTAGCCACACACCCTATTTCTTTATGAACAATGACAACCTCCAATCACGATCTCCACCCTGTTGAGGTGGTGCTTATCCTGTTTTTGTTTCCCTTCTGGCTCTTTCAAAGCATCTTCCAATGCACACAGTCAAAGCTTGGTACAAAGAAACACCAATTGAGCGCACGGAACGCTTCGCTCAGTGGTATGACAACTACGTCGAATACGAAGGTGAACCAACCACCATCACCGTCCACGAAGTCTGGGACCAGTGGGGTGGCCCAGAAGAAGGCGGCTGGACCTACCGCTGCGGTTACCCAATCGAAACCATCTGCATCTTCTCCAAAGCGCAGGCGCTCAGGATTCTCCACGAGCTCCACGAAAAGTACGACGCAGAAGAGTACCAAGACCAAACATTTGACATCTGCCTGAGCAATCAAATCGCCAAGTGGTATCCTGAGTCCAAGCCCCACTACGAATAAGAGAAGCTTCCAATGGATGATCGCGAATCTCAAATCAATGATTTGATTGATGACTTCGACTTTCAACGTGTTCACATTGCCATGACAGCTTTGGACTGGCAGTGGCAAACAACAGAAGGCAATGGACATGCAGTCCCATCCATCGCCAGACTTAAAAGCACGGCACGCCACCTGCTGCGTGAAGCCATTAAGAACAAGGTGATTGGATCTGGTGGCTTTGTTGCCAGGTATCATCCCAAAGTAGATGATGCTCCTGAATATTTCAGCCTGCAATTTATGCTGACAGAAAGTGATTCACTTATGGATTAAGTTATTAACTGGATTGCCCTAAGCATGGCACTAAACTGCTCAGCTTTGCACTCTACCAACCAAAACCATGCAATTTCGTTTGCCTCAGCAACTGCAGAATGAGCTGGTTGCTTATGATCCCACACTCAAAGTTCTCGCCAAGCAGGCGACCCGTAAAACTCCTGCCAAGAAATCAAAGTCTCCGCTCGGTCAACCTGTAGACTTGATTCCATCTGATGTTGTCGGCCAGGCTACTCTTAGCAGTGCCATTGACACCATCAATGCAGAGTATGCCGCCAATCGTTACCATTCTTTCAAGCGACTGAAGAATGTCGCCACGGAAGAGGCAACCTCAATCACCCACGCAATCATCTACCACTACGAAAAGGTTTGGTATGCTGCGTGGCTCCCACCAGAAGGTAAAGAAGAAGAGTATCTGTACGGTTTCAGCTTTGCCTACAAAGATACAGATACAACTCTTAAATCTATATGTTCTGCTGTTAAGAAAGCTGAATACGCAGAAGACACAGAGTCGGTTCAGTATGGGCGCTCATACTTCCGTTTCTACCAGAAGTATGTAACCAAACAGGACATCATCAACGGCTTTGATGCTCGTGGCTGGAACCTTCCCATGGTCTGCTCGTACTACGAGAAGTCCCGTGACATGCGGAAGGTTATCCAGGCTTTTGAAGAGAGTCTCAAAGCAACCATTCCCGTCTGGGAAGACTCACACGGCTTGTTTGATCGTCTTCGTGCTGTCAACCTAGCGGCTGTCTTGTTTGAACGATCCGATCTGGAGTCTAATATTTCCACGAAGATCTTGGCGACACCTAATTGGTTGCCGTCCTATCAAACATTTCAGCAGCTTGTCCTGGATCACGCCCATACCTCAGGCTATGCGGGTGAACCTTACAGGCACTACAACAAAATCTTGCACATCATTGATAAACCGTTCTTCCGCAAGTGGATTCAAGAACGTTGCAATGAGTGCATCGAGGCATTTAATAATCCTGAGACTAAAGCGATCCGTCTTATTAAACGGCCGTGGAGGTTGATACATGAGTTCTTGCACAGGATTCATCAGGTCAATGAGATTTGGCCCGATTGTCCAATTGATTATTACCAAAGTCACATCGACACTCTGCTTGGCACCAGGTGGAATCTGATGAATCGTCATGGTGCTGTCGATTGGATTAGAAAGCACATGCCCATTGCATCTTTCTTTGGCAACTTAACCAAGTTCTACGAGAAGAAATTGGAGGAGCAGCAGATAAGAACCAGCTCCTATTACTACTCACCCAACCTTGCAATTTCTCAGTTCACATTCAGTGACTGGGATGACACTTGCTCGATGATCAACACACTGCTTGAGCATGGCAAAGAGGTTCCGATTCCCAAGCGTTGGCGCATGGAGGAGTTTCACGACACCGTCCAGGCAGAAGCGTGGAAGGTGAGGAACCCTAACGAATCACTACCACAGGATCTCTTCCCGAATCCTGTCAAAGTCAACTGGGAAGGGAACACTTGGACCTTCTTCCAACCCTGCGACACCCACCAGCTCGCCTTGTGGGGTCAAGCAGTCAGGAACTGCATCGGCAGCGCCAGTGGTTATGCAGAAGGAGTGCGTAAGAAGAAGCACTTTCTGGTTCTCTGCATGGTTGACAACAAACCTCACTTCACTGTTCAACTGGATGTTGACATGGGAATGATGAGCGTCAGGCAGATTGTTGGTCTGTCTAATGCTCGCCTGCTGGACGTAGAAAAAGATGTGTACACCAAGGTCTTTGGTGAAGCATTGAAAGCTAGGGAGGCAGAGTTGAGCAGCTGATCCTACTCAAGAAGGTAAGCTGATGCCAGCTGTATTCCAACCGTTGGCGTCAGTTGCCGTTTTTTAATATTGGCGAAAGTTACTGACATGGACAACCGTTTTTACACATACGCTTACCTTAACAATGCAAATCGCCCTTACTACATAGGCAAGGGTTGCGGAAAAAGAGCTTATCTTAATCACGGTTCTTTGCCGGTTCCTTCGCCAGATCGAATCCTTATACTGAAAAAAGGTCTATCCGAATGTCAAGCTATCAAGCACGAGCAGTATATGATTTCTGTGTTAGGGAAAAAGTCTGACAACACAGGCATTCTAGAAAACATCCTTGACAAAGGTCAAGTTGGATCCGTAACTTACGAGGTTCAGGACCCCTACAACTGGGGTTGTGACCTTTTGTTCTGCCTACTTGGCAACAAAACCGCTGCGTGTGTTCTACTGTTTATCAATAAATACGGAGAAGCTCATGCTTCTCAAATAGCGAAATCATTTAGATTCGGTCTAAACATGACTCAGCGTCAGCTAAAGAAACTTGAAAATGAATACATTTTAGTCAGCCGAAAGGTAGGTAATCTTAGAGTTTATTACTTTAACTTTCGAAACCCTGTAGTAAAAAGTTTTCAAACGTTTCTCTCATCTTATCAAGAATTGAGTACAAGTTAGTTCTTATGTACTAGTGCCGTACGGTTTTCCTGCTGTGCGTCCTTGACATCTTGACAAATTGCATACCAAGCCTGCTTTTGGCTGCGTTCTGCAGTAGCCTGCGTCTTCTTGATGTAGGTGATGAATGCAGCTTGCATGACTTCTCCCTGGTTTTTGTAGTAATTACTACATTATCAGGGTGTCCAAGGTATGCGTAGTTCACCAGGTTACACAACCATGGATTCCGAACAACTTGAACAAGAGGCTGCCCTCTTCCCCTGGCTTGACAGCGGCACTCTCTCTGATCAAAGCCAGGACTTCTTCGATGAGCTATCGGAGTTTGAAGATTGTGAGGACTTTGAGTAACGAACCATGACTCAGTACGACTCACCTTTCATGGGTTGGATCGTTCCACACCCATGGCAAGAACCTGATTATGACGCCTCCTTCGATCCAGAAGGAGAAGAAGATCAAGTTGATGACGATGTTGATGAGGAGGGTTACCTAATCATCCGCAACTGATCAACAATCCTTTGCTTTGCACACCATGAGCTACAACATCTACGAGATCAAAGACATCTACTCTTTGATTTACCACATGGAGAAGCGCATCAAGCAACTTCTCTACGAAGATTCCAAGCGGCATGAGATGGATGCGATGCCCACTTGGATGATCGAAGCGATCGAGGATGAGCTTCAGCCTGCCATTGAAAAGGTCATGGAGGTCCTCGACTACGATCCAACTCCTCAGTATCTCTACGACAACGACGGAGGTGAGCCTCCTCTCAGTGCCGATGAGATGCACGCTGCTGCATGGAAGCAGCACTTGGAGGCGCACTCCTGACTCTGCACACAGGGCGCTAGTACTTATGTATTGGTGCCCTTTACCAAATTCTTTCTTTGATCATGGACAAAAAGTACATTCGTCTATGGTTTCGCACCAATGGATCCTGGTTTTACGAACAGTATCTGGCCAGTGATCCCAATTGGAAGGAAGCGTTCTGTTTGATGCGATCAGAAGGAGCAAGTGTTCGCATTGAATATGTGGACAAAAACAATCTTCTGCACATTGAGAAGAAAGTTTCTAGTTTCCTCCAAGATCAAGAAGATACAGAACATGGATCTGAATCCCCAGCTGTTCCTGTTTAGACACAAAGATCACAACGTCATCATCAACAAAATGAACAATCTTGATTGGGAAGCTAACGACGACACCAAGGACCTCAGCATGCAAGATCAGTACAGCCTGGAGCAACTCCGGGCCATGCAACTCGTCGCCAAGATGAAAGAGTCTGCAGACAGAATGGGAGCTGGCTTTGTTGGTGGTTTCATCTCACCCACTGGCGAACGCTTCATGATGTCCAATGTTAATGCTGACGACATTCAGCACCAGGCAATCAAGATGCGTCTTGATGCCCTCCAAGCTGAAATCTTTGAAGAACTTGAGGATTCATGATCTTAACCATTGCAAACTGGGTTCTCATTGGCGCAGCCCTAATAATTTTTGGCTACGTCTTAAAAAGCATCTAGAATAATAGAAATCAAAATTTAATAGTGAAGTACAACTGGATCAACGCTGCTGCCTATGAGGTGACCAGTGTTCTTATTGACCTTCAGCCCAAACTAGAGCAAAACAAGTGGATCAAATTGATTCGCAGTCATTGCTTTCTTGATTGGGTTGAGTGGAAAACAGAGAGAACAATGGAGAGCGTTGATTCTCAAGTTGCCAAATTACAACAAGAGATGCAAGAGCGTAATGAGAAGCTTTACGTTAAGCCAATCATCATTGAGCATGAGCCCGACGGTTCAGAAGCTCAAAAGCTCTTGGGTGGTGAACTGCAGATCAAAGCTCCGTGGCTAGACTCTAGCCGCCAGGACTGATCTCAGTTAAACTTCAGTGAACCTGTTTACCTTTACCATCCAACAGATGAAAAAAGCACAATCACTGGAGGATCGATACCTTAAGTTTCAAACTCAACTGTTGAAAATGATTGATACCATTGATGATCTGCTGGAAGATCCTCTCTTCCAAGACTGCATCAGTGGTACAGAAGAGATCGGCCTCGATCAAACCAAAGAGTTCCTTGACGTTATCCTTGCAAACTTAATGGAAGGATCGGAAAAGAACATCATGACAGTTGATGAGATGATTGCTAACCGTATTCCTGATGACACATGAACTTTACATTTGATGGGGATGAAGTCAGAGTTATCTGGTTGGCTATGCACAGCTACGAACCACAGGACTCTGGGCTTTCCTTTGGTCTTACAGAAGATCAACAGCTAGACGCCTGTCATCGTGTCCGCAACAAAATCTTCTCAGAAATCTGTGACTCAGTCGAGCGTCTCGATTGATCATTTCACCCTTTGCACAAGAACCATGTTTGGTTTCGGTTCACTCTGCGGATTCGCAGGGTCCGCTCTTTTGTGCGGATCAGCAACTGTTCCTCCTCCCTACCTAGGTTATGCGCCAGCAGCTTACGCCCCTTACGCCGGTTTCCCAGCTGGTTACGCAGGTCAACCGGGTTTCGTTTCTCAACCCGTTACTGGGTGTGTCAACGTCGCCCCTTACGGCGGTTACACTCCCTACGGAAACTACGGAATGTGCGCCACTCTATGGTGACATCTGGAGAGTTATCTACAAGTTCAGCGCCAGGGTTAACCAGGTGGCTGTTGTCTTTGTTGCAGCAACACTGATTACTGCACTGGTCTGTCAATACGGTCCAAACGCATTGGTTTGGATTAGAAAGAACATGTCCAAGTTCCTTTACTTGGTTGCCTATCGCATTCAAATTAAAGATCCACTCAAACTGAGTGCTCCAATCATTGACATCCAACTCTAATGATCTGATGTATCGAACCAAATCGCACCAGTTCTACAAACCCAATCCGCAACACGCCAGGGTTAGGCAGTTCTGGAAGGTCTACAGAAAGATCAAGATGGTCATCGGCATCATTTATGACGCCAGTGCCGTGCTGGTGGTCCTGATGAGCTTTGATCGTATCTACAAGTTCAAAAGCTGGAGGGTCCTCAAGCCTTGGCAGGTGGCCACGCTAATCGAAAAAGTGCCCAAACTGTTCCGTACACTACGTCATAATCTGAGCTACGGACTCTAAGCATTTCTTTAGCTTTTGTCTACAAAGGCATAAGCAAAATTTAAGGGTCTTTTCAAGACTGACGAAGACCTGTCAGCTACCTTGGTTTGTCCCAGACTCCCTGTGCTGACAGGCTTTTTTATGACTACAAACGCTTGCTCATGTGCAGATTCATACCCCGCA
>Ga0222712_10007797_pt1 | contig 10268 bp, 6 predicted proteins | sample C33_657DmetaG_FD_165043 | JGI IMG/M metagenome (GOLD analysis project Ga0222712, IMG submission 165043) | Estuarine water microbial communities from San Francisco Bay, California, United States - C33_657D | ecosystem: Environmental > Aquatic > Marine > Unclassified | place: USA: California...
ATCTGGGAATCCCGGAAACGCTTTCACTAGTTTTGTATCTAACGTTTTCGGGCAGTCTGGTTTACAAAGTGATGTAGAAGCTTTCAGAAATCAGCAGGACCAAAGTGGAATAAAACCTGTACTGATCTACGAGTGTCAACAGTGCGAGTTTGATTTCAGCGAAAGCTCCCCATTAAAGACTTCTGTGGATATGGGTAGTTCTTCAGCAGAACCTGAAACACAAAGTTTCAAAATCCATGTGGGAAAGGTTCGCATAAAAAACCAGTATCCAAACATCAGGAACGATAAAAAACCCATGATTTTGGCTGACGGTGCCTTTCAGGATAGAAGCGCAGTTCAAATATATGACGATTCATTAAGCGTAGCTACTATTGCAAGCTTAGGAAATGAACTAATTACCAACTTTACTTCTGCAGCCGTCAATGATCTAATTAATGAAGGGATCAATCAATTTGTGAATCCTGCTTTAAGTGGAATTAATCAGAGCTTGCTTGGTAACATTTATTCTTTCAATCCTTCACAATTGGGATTGCTCACTAGTGCAAACGGATTCACTTTCAACGGTGCACAAAATTTTCTGAACGGAGCAGCCGATACCGGGATTGATAACATATTTAAAGGTAATTTGCCAAACCCACAAAAGCTTGGTTTGGGTGGTCCACCCGAAAGGGCTTACCCTCCAATTTCACCTCCACAAGACGTTTACCCAAGGGTTCCTGGTGTTGATCAGGGTGTGCCCGATAGGGTTTATCCGCCCCCAGGTGGTGATGTGTACGGAGGTGTTCCTGGGCCAGATCTTGGTGTACCGGATAGGGTTTATCCCGCACCGGGGGGTGATGCATATCCTAATGTTCCTGGCTCTGACCTAGGAGTTCCTGATAGAATATATCCCGCTCCAGTTGGGGATGTTTATGATAAAGTTCCTGGAGAAGATCTTGGAGTGCCTGATAGAGTTTATCCAGCACCAGGAGGTGATGCTTATGCAAATGTGCCAGGATCTGATCTAGGTGTTCCAGATAGAGTTTATCCAGAGCCAGGAGGAGATGTTTATACCAACGTGCCCGGTTCTGACCTAGGAGTTCCTGAAAGGGTATACCCAGTCCCAGGCGGGGATGTATATGCAAACGTTCCCGGATCCGATCTAGGTGTTCCCGATAGGTCATATCCTGATTTTAAAGCAGATGTTTACACCGAAAACAATTTCCCATCTGCTCTGAACTCATCTAGAGTTTATCCAGAGCAACCCCTACAAAATATAGCGGGAGAATTGAGATCTCCGGAAACTGCTTTTACCCAACCACCTGCATCGGTTTACGAAGCAAGATCTCTTTCTGCTCAGAGAGGAGTTTTAGGAAAGGTCTATCCCCCGACCGTTGGTGATTTCATTGTAGAACCACCTCTCAATTTAGGAAATAACAAGCCCGAAACTAAATTTAATATAAGTCTAGGAACTTACAATCCTCCGCAAGAAACTGACGAACAATAATGTCAAGCCCCCGATTATACCTTGGTCAAGTAGTTGATATAAACGATCCCCGCAAAGAAGGAAGGGCGAGGGTGAGAGTTTTTGGTCTTTTTGATGGATTGGAAGATGAAGATATTCCATGGGCGGACCAAACCAGCGGAATTTCTTTTGGTAAAACTGGATCAGGTGCTATTTCAATTCCCAAGGTTGGTGCAATTGTAGCTGTCCAATTTGATGGGCAGAATTACTACAAAATGAATTATTACAACGAGAAGGAATTCTCTGAGGAGCTTCTCGCAGAAATATCCGAATCGTACGAGGGAGCCCAGGCCCTCTGGTTCGATGCTGATGCAAAGCCAGGTCTGCTATCTCTTTTCTATACACAGAAAAAGGGAGCAGTGTTTTCTTTAGGAGATGCCAAAGTTCAACTGGACACCCAAGATGGGGGTCAGCTTAGGGTTGTCATCCAAATGGGTGACGATCAGATAAGGATGGAGAATAACAAAGTGATTATAAACTCCAGCAATATCGAACTTGGTGAAGCAGCGTTTGAAGCGGTAATCAAGGGAAACACTTTCCAAACATATTTCAATAGTCACACCCACATAGGAAATCTGGGCGGTCCTACAAGTCCTCCAATTGTTCCTTCTACCCCTGATCATCTTTCAACGGTTAGTAAAACCAAGTAATGGCAGTCTTACCGGATAAAATATTAACGGATAGGGAGATATCAGATTTTATTGATAGGGTTAATCAAAGATCTGATGAGATTATTGGTGAAACTAAATTCAAGATTCCAGATCCTTCCCTCCCAGGCTTAGGACTGCTTATCAAACTGCAAATCCGTGCGTTTGAAAAGTCAATAGCTGCTTTTTTGGCACCTGTCTTTTTGGGAAAGTCTCTTATTTCAAAAGCTCGCCAGAGCGCGAGATTTTTCAAAACGCTAAGAGAAGGATTTGAGGATATTAAGAAAATATTTACCAATCCAATACAATTTATACTGGATGAAGGTATCAACAGCGTCTTAGCACTTTTTCCATTCCCGATTGCAATATTGTTTAGTGGTTCGTCAAGAAATGCTCAACGTTTGAAATCTCTGATTGACGGTGCTTCTTCCTCAGCCGGGGATTCCCAATTAAATGAATATGACTATGAACTGGTACTAAACTCTAACCTGGTACCCGAACCTGGACAATTGTCGACCCCCTCGTCTACAATTAGCGAAATAAAAAGTGTACGTATAAATTACCAGACGAAAACCACCGGGGAAAAGTCTCCAGTAAACTTTTTGGCCCCTGGTGATTTCTTTTACCTATCCGATGCTTCTGGCAACTTCACATTCAGTGTTTCTCAGGTAACCAATTCTAATACTTTCTCAGAGATCTTCCTTCAGCTCAAATCTCAGGATTCTCCTACCTCCAGTTCAAAGCAGGTTTTTTCTCCTGGGTTTTCGGGAAAGAGTGTTAGGTTATCTCGGAGAATAACACTCAGGGAATTTCTAACCGCCGATGGGAAGCTCGTCCTTCCTTTCGGTGTTCTTGGTGTCAACCTTCCATTACTTTCTCAGCTTTCTTTTGAGATAGGAGACTTTTCTAGGCTCAAGGATGATAATCCGGTGAAACAGCTCGTTACTCAATTGGAAGCTGATTCAGGACTGCGATTCAACCAAATCTTAGCAGGAATGTTGGATGGTGTTTTTCCCGCTGTAAACTGGGAAAACTTACAGAACCCATCTAGTGGTGACTATAAAAAACAGTTAGCCACGGAAGAATTGATATCCTTGTCAAGACTTCTGCAAATAGGATTAGACAATCCATTTTTTCTAATTAAAATACTTCTGAATTACATCAAATTAATTCTGCTTCCCCTGCAGGTTGTATTAGGTGTAATTAAGGGCTTGGCTTCAAAGATTACCGGCCCTTTTTCGATAATCCGATTTGTTTTTCAAATTATTTCAAATCCTTTGAAGGCTCTTTGCGAGCTGATCTCTACGGCTTTTCTTGAATTTTTAAGACCGTACGTCGAACCAGCAACCTCCGCAATCATTCCATGGAATGAACTGATACAAGATCCAAATGACAAAGGAAGGGGATTGAAGCCTCTTTTCTCAGATTTAATTTGTGGAAATTTTGAGAAGAAGTTAAAAAACTACACGCCCAACCCAAATTTTTTCCGTACACAATCTGATGCTCTTGATACGCCAACAACAACTGCACCCCAAATTGAGCTTCCTTTTGACCTCAGTAGTAACTTGATTCCTGGACCGGGAGAACTCGTTACGAACTCGCAGGATCCTAAGTCCACATCAGGAATTAAAATCAGTACGTTAACTAACACAGTTGAAAACGGATTACCTTATTTGGCAAGTCTAAATGTTGGTGATACCATAAGTTTCAACCAAAATGACACGATTCAAAATTATTTGATATCATCGAAAGCTTTTCGGATTGATTCCGCTGGGAATTACTTCGAATTCTTCGTTCAGCCCATTTCTCAAACAAAGGCTAGTTCAATACAAAACTCACAAAACCAGGGAACGGTTTCTTCAGCTTTTAAATCCTCACTAACAATCAACAACCCTAACAAATCTTTCCTTTTCATTATAGAGAAATATTTGCCTATCAAAGCAATTGCCGTATGGGAGAGCGTTAAGGGAATTCTTGCTATCACCATTGCTTTAGCAGCAGAAATACCATCTTTAGTCCCTGCAGTTTTCAGATCCTTATTTTCAGACGGCGGGATCAAAACTCCAAGTCAAGTTTTGCAAGATAGTGTTTTTGATATACTTACTCCTCTTTTTGAAGGTGATCCAAATATTTTAAATGGTGCTGCAGGAGTGGGCTTAGGTAGAAGCCTCAGTAATGAGGAAAAAGCTGATATTATTTCAGGAAGTAAAGAAACCCTTGCAGCTTTTGTTGGAAACGATCCCCAACAAAATTACGAGGGAATTGACACTATATTTTTCAATCTCCAAACAGAACGGGAAAAGGAGGGAAAAAATATTTACGTGGTAAAATCAAGAATATCGGATCCTGACCAAAGAATTAAGTTCAGGTTTAATGAGCTCTCTTTGTCTGACCTAGGTATTAGGTTGAAAGTACTCCTACAAATCTACCAGGTTATACTAGGACAAAATGATAGATTAGCTGACAAGAACATACAAATATCGGTGTATGGATTCAATGGAACCAACAGTTTCCAGATTTATGTGGGGGATTTGTATCAGGCATTCCTAGATTATAGAATCATAGAAAGGACACCTCGCGACACCAGGAACAGATTCAACGTTGAATCTATGAGGGAGACCATTTTAGAAAATGTTAAATTCTCGGGAGTTTATTTGCTTCCAACTCTGAATTAGCAAGTAGATATATAAATTGGTTAACTTCTAAAATAATTTTAAATGAACTTTCTAGAAAACGAAATTTCGGACGCTCAAACGTTCAACTGGGATATCCCCAGCTCTTTCACCGTGAACAAAAAAATCAAGACTTTAGACGGGTCAAAGGTTTTTTGCCACGAAAATTACGCAAACGATCTCTACAACCAAATCATCGGTAACATCAAGGATGTTTATACCACAAAGGATTTAGTCCCTGGTGAACTTTACCCATGTTCAATCTTTTCAATTACTGATCATCACGCGTTGGCACAAACCGATGCAGGTCAAACAATTTACATCGATCTTAAGAAAGAACAAAAAGACGCTGCTAGACTCGGGATCACTGGGGTTGATTTCAGTATCGGATCAGAAATTCAGGCTCTGGTTAGAAATGTTTCTGGAACTTATTACGGTTCTGTGATCGAGTGTTACATCCAAAACCTCAAGGCAGAATTTTTCGATCAGATCAAGAAAGAAAGTGCAGCCTATGAAGCTCGGGTGGAATCAATCAATAAAGGCGGTTACATTGTGGATGTTCAGGGCATCAAATGTTTCCTCCCTGGATCACTTGCTGCTGCCAATAAGATTACGGACTTTGATTCCTATATTGGCAAAAAGTTCTATGTTATGATCGATGGCTACGTTCAGGCTAAAGACATATTTGTCGTTTCATATAAGAAGTACATCCAGAAGATTATGGATCAAAAAATCCAAGAGCTAGATCTTACCAAAAAATACAAAGGTCATGTAACCGGAACTTCTGCATTTGGAGTTTTTGTAGAGTGGGAAGACATTTTCACAGGTCTTATTCACAAAACTGAATTCGAAAATCAAGTTGTTGATGGGTTCCATCCCGGAGACGAAATTGAATTCTACATTAAGGAGGTGAAAGACGATAATAGGTTGACCCTGACATTTGGTGAACCTATAGAAAAAACCAAAAAGCTTTACGAGTTAAAGAAAGCTGCAGACGACGGAACGTCAGAAATCTTCAATGCAACTATTAAGCACAAGAGAAAGAACGGTGCTTTAATCGAATTGACCTCCGATGGCTTAATGGCCATGATTCCTCAAGAAAAACTCGGAAAGGAATCAAAAAACCTTAAAACAGGAGATAGCATCTTGGTAACTGTTTACCAAGTTGACCCTGTCTTAGGAAAAATTTACGCTAGACCTATCTAATGACTTCACATTTTGATAAATCTCAAGCTCTTTCCTCCGCCATATTAGGATTTGAATTCGAATTCTTTTCTGATATGGTGAGAGGGAGGATCGTTGATTCTTTATCAAAGCTTTTGGGAAAAAAGATTATTTTGTCCTCGAAGTACCACTCAAAAATACCCGTTAACAGCTCAACATTTAAATTAGAGCCGGATTACTCTGGGGGAAGTAAAATGAACGAGTTAATCACCGGGCCTCTACCGTATAACGAAGCTATTCCTGTGTTGATCAAGGTCCTTCGTTGGATTGAGGAGAATGGATGGACGAATGACAGGTGTGCTTTTCAATTTTCTGTGAGTTTTGACAAGAACAATAGAGAATTGGAAAAAATGGAAAACCTGGACAAATTGAAATTCATCCTAGGAATAGATGAAAATGTTGTTTACTCTAATTTCGGCAACAGGACAAATAATGTTTATGCCAAGTCTATAAAAAAAATAGTTCCACAGAATAAATTTTCTATTTTAGAAAATATAAACACGATCGATCCGAAGCTTTTCAAGCTACCCGATGAGAAGTATTACGGTGCTAATTTCACAAAAATTCCCAAAGGATATATTGAAATCCGTTATCTAGGAGGGAAAGATTACCAGAAGAAAATAACTGCCATCCGCCAGGTGGTCGATTATGTTACCCTTCTTTTGCACGATATCCTTTCCGGTAAAAAGCCTTACTCGAAAGAAGATTTAGAAAAGTTAAGGGAAATGATGAGACAACACACTAAGGTTGTAAGAAGCTTTTCTGATCCTGATTCATTTTTCATGAACTTCCCTGATTTTCACGTTTTAGTTGATTTGAAGGGGTATGAGGAAAATATCAAGACGTATTGGGCCCACATCAGAGAAAAGATTTTCGACTTGATTGTTGAAGGTGGGGTAACCTCCTGTTTTTTCAATTACGATACCTCCGTTGGCAGGTTCCAAATTAAGGATGCCAAAAGTAGGGGGGCTGTTATAATTAAAGACCTTGACGTGATGGACAGTAGAATCAAAAATGGCAAATTAATTAATTGCAAACTCTACGGGTCCGAGATTAAAAACTCCGAACTGTACGATTGCCAATTAGAGCACGCCAATAAAGTCATCGATTCTAAATTCCAGAATTCTATTGCCAATTATGGCAACTTTTTGGAAAATTGCTACATAGACTGCCCACAACAAAGCGTTGACTGTGAAATAAAAGGTGGGGTAATCAGAAAGGCAGATTTGGGTAGAAACGCTATGGTTAGCCCAGAAACTGAGAAAGTCAAGGATTTTAATGAAATAAGAATGGATAGATTCATCACAGATTCCCGCTTGAAAAATCTAAACGATCCTATCGTTAAAATCCGGTTCAAAAACATAAATTACTAACATGACTTTAGAGGAACTAATACAGGAAATAAAGGACGATCTCTCTGGTAGCTGCTCCTTGCCATACAACTTGAATGACGAAGAGATCACCAGGATCATCAACAGGGGTAAAGCCTGGATGTATGATAACTACCAATATGCTGTTGAAAAAAGGTACTTCGTTTTAGGTGGAGCTTTTTTCCAAACGCCGAATTTTAGAAATACAAGACAAGTACAATTGCCAGATAAAATAGTAACTGTTTTCGACGTAAGAGAAACAAACGGAAATGGTATATCAGGAAACCCAGACCGTGATTTCGGTGATTCTAAATTGATTGGTTCTGAGCTTTTGCTTTCTCCCTTTACTGGAGATAACCTCGTTTACAGAACTGTAATGTATTCTTACTTTGATCTTGCAAATGCGTACCTTCTGCCAACATATGCTTTCAACTGGAACAAAAACACTAAGAAGTTAACCCTTTTAGGAAGAGATCCGGTTCCAGCTCCACCTAATTCTTCACCCGATAGCCAACCTGGTTATAATTTGGTTCAGAGTGTAGTGGTAAGTTGTTTTGTTGCAATAGAGGATTATGAACTTTACGATGACGAATTGTTCGTTAGGTATTGTATAGCTAAATCACGAATTTCTTTGTCTAGAGTGCTTGGAGCGTTCGACTATAATTTACCTGGAGGTATCAAAGTCAACACCTCCCAGCTTCGACAAGACGGGGAAGCAGAGCTTGCAGCTGTCATGGAGATGATTAACGGCGAGAACACTCCTTCTTATTTCTTACAGTGGAACTAACTCTGATATATATTGGGAATTTAATTCCCAATGATAGAAATCTATAACAGAGACCCAGGAGATCCTTTTTTCAAAAGTGATGTCATTGAGATAACCGATCCAATAGAGATTTGTATCGGTCAGCTCAAAATGATACTCTTAACTATTAAGGGTGAGGTTTTAGGTGATCCCTCATTCGGACTTAGTTTAGAGGAACTTGTTTTCAGTATGGATCTGTCGCAAAAAGCTTTACAGGATCAAATTGACAAGCACATAAGAAATTATGTCCCTATTTTCTATCAACTGGGAGGATATTTCGACGTGGAGTTCTATGCTGGTACCGAGAGAGACATTGTCTACCTAAATTTTTTCATACCTAATTACGGAGGAAAAAGCCCTCTTGTCTCATTGAAAGTAACTTAAAACTAAATGGCAACAAACATTTTTCAGAAAAATAACATTTTGGTCAGGGGTCTTCTGAATGACACCTACAATTTTCTTCAGAGAACCTACAATCAAACCAGGAACGTTTTCACCGTTGCTTCAGCTTGGGGTCAGATTCTTTTCGTTCTAGAAAACCTTTCCCAACTAATTCTTTACTTCATTGAAGATTCAATTACAGAATTGAACATCTATCAAGCAACGAGGGATTATTCCATCAGGAGTTTGGCGAGGATTGCAGGATATGATCCAGCAAGGGGCATGGCTGCTCAGGGAGAAGTTGCTCTTAGTTGGAATTTGAGAGAGTCCGATGTTGGCGGTGGTGCAGTTATCCTTTCGGGCAGACCTAGAATACAATGTGAACAGAATGGTCTTGTTTACACCCTGTTGCTAAATGGCCCCTCTGTAAAAATCCCTCTGAACAGAGGAGCTACTTTCAACTTCAAAATAGTTCAAGGAGCTTTTCAGTCCGCTACATTTACCGGAACTGGAGCTGCACTTCAGAGTTACAATGTTGTTTCAAAATCTGGAACTTTGATTGACCAGTTTTATGTTGATGTGTTTATCAACGATCAACCCTGGAAAAAGTACGTGTCTCTTTATGACATCCCCTTGAACGGAAAGGGCTACCTTTGCCGCTCCGGAATTTCAGAGGGTGTTGATCTTTACTTCGGTAACGGAAACTTTGGACAACCCCCTCTGAGAGGAAGTTTCATAAGAGTAGATTATTTGCAAACTTCCGGTTTTAATGGAAACATCAAAGCCAGAAAAGATGCAGCTTTGACCTACAGATTTCTAGACGTAGGAACAGACCTTTTCGGGAAGGAAGTAAATCTAAACAATTATATAACTGTAGCAGGCGTTTTAGATCCTTCTTTCGGAAGTGATCCTGAACCGATTGAATTAACCAGATTAGTTGCTCCAAAGACATCCCGTGCATATGTTTTCGCCAACACTGAAAATTATGAAATTTTTCTCCAAAGATTCAACATATTTTCACAAATAGAAGCATTTACGACTTTCGGTGATGATTTTCTGGACGACGACAACGTCATCTATCTTTTTCTGGTTCCGGATGTGAGTGTAAACATTCTGGCTGGTCAGGACTACTTTGATATCCCTGCAGAAAATTTCGTATTGACGACTTCACAAAAGCTTTCTATTTTAAATCTAATCGAAGATTCTGGACAAATGATTGCCACGACAGTTGTCAAGATTCTCGATCCCCAGATACAAAATTTCGTTGGAAACCTTGTGATAACCATTTTTGAAGGTAACGACCCAGAATTAATCAAGGACAAAGCACGAACTTCAATTTCTGAGTACTTCTTAAATCTTAAAAGGAGAGATAGGATTCCTAAGTCCGACATTATTGCTATAGTGGAATCCATTGAAGGTGTAGATTCAGTTTCTTTCTACTTCGTTGGCCAAACAAACGAACAGTACCACTCAACCGTAGATAACTTACCGAACGTGAGTGCAGCACAACTTAACAGGCAAATAGGATTTGATGATTTTGGTGACATTATAATTAATTCTGGTGAACTCGTGCTTCTAAGGGGAGGATGGACAGATCGATATGGAACTTATTATGAAGTTGGAATTGTACCGGGTAAACCTTCTGCCCTTAATATCTCAATCGCA
>Ga0222712_10007798_pt1 | contig 10268 bp, 18 predicted proteins | sample C33_657DmetaG_FD_165043 | JGI IMG/M metagenome (GOLD analysis project Ga0222712, IMG submission 165043) | Estuarine water microbial communities from San Francisco Bay, California, United States - C33_657D | ecosystem: Environmental > Aquatic > Marine > Unclassified | place: USA: California...
GTAATGCCGGTGCAACCTATATTCTAATAATCAGACAAAATGCAGCGGGTTCTCAAACTATAACATGGCCAGGAACAGTAACATGGTCTGGTGGGTCAACCCCAACGATGACCGCAACAGCAAGTAGATACGATGTTTACACTTTTGTATATGATGGTTCTAAGTACTTTGGCTCTTATGTACAAAACTTTGCATAAAATATGATAGTTTTTCCAGTTAGTTTTGTTAAGTCCAGTGCTTGGGATCCAACCACCAACTTGAAGGTGTATTTTGATATAAGCAATTCATCCTCTTACTCGGGAAGTGGTACGACCATTACTGATTTATCGGGTAATAGCAACAATGCGACGTTGAGTGGTGATTACTCCTACTCTGCAACTAATAGCGGAATTCTAGTTATGGGAGGGACCAATAGTTATGCTTCGGTTACGCAAAGTGCTTCGATAAACATAACAAATATGACACAACCGGTTTCGGTTGTCATGTGGATAAAGATAGACGCAGGTTATGGAGACTTCGATGGAATATGGAATAAAAATTTCGACTCACCCTCATATGACGGTTTTCGCTTAATTGCCCGCGCCACAAATACCGTAAAATTGGGAGTAAATGGTGGTACTTACGATTATAATTATACAGGTTCTAACAACGTGATAGCAACTGGAACCTGGATGATGCTCACCACCGTTCTACAAGCAGGTACCTCTTACGTTTATAGAGACAACAATAGCACGCCGATAGTTTCAGGAACAACTCTGTCACAAAGTTTCCCGTCAAGCACAGCAAATCTTATACTATGTGCGGGTGAATTCAATACTCTTGGTAACTATCTTCCCTGTAGTTGGGGGCAATTCAGATATTATAGGGGAACAGCACTTACCCCTTCAAATATCTCTGAGCTTTTCGATGATGACAAAGCAAAGTATGGTCTTTAATATTACTGGGAAAGTTTCTTATCTGGATATATAAAACAAACACACAATCTCAGTGGCTTATAGAATAGTATTACGTCAGGATACCGCAGGAAACTGGACGCGGAATAACCCCACTCTTCTGAGCGGTGAATTCGGGTTTGAGACAAACTCTTACAACCTAAAACTAGGAAACGGTGTTGATCCTTGGGTAAATTTACCTTACTGGAATTCAATAGTGGCCGGACCTTCCGGAGCACCGGCTACCGGGGGATCAACCGGATCTACCGGTCAGATGGCTTACAATTATTCAGGATCAACTGGATACCTTTATGTTTGTGTAGACACAAACACCTGGATGAGAACCACTCTTACCAGCTTTTAATTAACGACGACTATCGTTCGCCACCATTTCTGGAGCCGGAGTAATTCTTTGGGCAACTTTTTCAAAACTGTTGCAGTCTAGAACAACAACCCGTGTGTTTTGGGTTTCCTCACATTTAAATTTCCCTTCTTTCCAGCATTGGGCAAGAAATTTACCCATCATATCGTCATGGCAAAGAAACAAGGTGTCGTGCTTAGGAGTAACAATCGCAAACTCTGAATTCTGAATAAGATTCTTCGGGCCCGAGCCGAAAGTAGGTTGGGAAACGCTGCAAGATTGTGTACAGATAAGCACAAGTGCGAGGTAGAAAAAGTTTTTCATTGATTTCATTTTGAATTCGTTACTGAATAATATGAGGTAGCTCGAAAAAGTTTTCGTTTCTTTCGTAAGAAATGCAACTTTCTCTTTTTCTCTCTAGCCATCTCATCAACATTTTGGCAGCAATGGCTCGTCTTTGAGGTCCAAATGAATATTTGTGCCTGATTCTGGCTTCTGCAATTCTCATGAACGCATCAGCATCTTTTAGGTAAAAAGGGAGTGAAGGGTCTTGGCTTAACATGGGTTCCTAGAAATTTAGTACTAATCTAGAACTTCCCTACGAGAAAAAAAAATGAAATTGGATTTATTTTATTTTTTTAAGTCCCATTTCCAAAATCACAAGATCAGCTACTTTCTTTTGCCCTGAGGCCTTCATGTGGCAGAGAAAATCTCCACAGTCCGATTTGTTTATAATATCCCGTGAATCTATAACAACCACACCAGGCAAAGAATCCAAAAGCATTTGCTGGAGTTGTGATTTCTGGTTGCAGTATCTTTTCCAAAATGAGGATTCAGTTGAGATCACTTTGGTTGGGTCCGCACCAGTAACAATAACCGGTTCTATTCTGAGCATTTGGCAGTGATTAACCATCGCCTTAAAATTCGATAAGATCTTTGAGTTGGGAATCCCCGCTGAAATATCGTTTCCTCCCCCGTAAATAAAACAGTATGAAAAAGTGGAATCTGCGTGGGAATCCAACTTCCACGCCATCCAGGATGTTTTCTTACCTGGTGCAGCTGTGTTTACGCACTCCATCCCAGTTTGTTTGCAGACCTGATCTTGCCATCCCCATCCATAAGCTGATGTGTGAGAATCACCTACAAAAAGAGCTCGCTTACCCGAAACATCCTCTTCAGGGTTTGCAAAAATGGAAAGATCTAATACGGGACGAAAATTTGGTGCGCTAGATACGCCCGCCGAGAAGCAGAGTAGGCCGAATAGAATTAGGTGAATCGATTTCAGCCCTAATTTCACTCTTTCGTTCTTTGGATGAATAATTTAGTGGCTAATGAAGAAGCTTTGTTGCAAGAGATGAGTTGTCCTACGCCTAGCGTTAATGTGACAATTGCCCAAACCTTTGGAAAAAACATCAAACAAATTAACCACAAAATAAACCCAGGAACGAACCAGAAAAGATTCTCTTTAAAGAATTTCATTTTGCTTCCGATTCATATATTCTATAGCAGCTCTTCCCATCCATTGCATCGGATCTTCTAGTTTAGGTTCGTACATCGAATAACCAGAATTCTTTGCCGTTCGGGGCTCTTTACTGCCAGTCTCCGCCTGGTTGAGCCTCTCCAATTTGGAGATAATTGAGTTTAAATATTCTTGATTTGGCTGCATGGGTGAAGATAGGACTATATATCCTTCTCTTCACCAGTATTTCCTGTTTTCTTCTCCCATTCATCCTTCACAAGCTGAATAACTTCAGGGAGAGTTTTAGCAATTGCCATCTCTGGATCTTCATCGTCCTGAATTAGCAAAAGCATTTGCCCATCGTCGGACTTTGCAACACCAAGTGTTCCGAGACCTTCACAAATGATTGGGTAAACCTGATTTGGTTCCAGACTGTTAAAGATCTCTTCATAATCAAAGTCGTGCCAGTCAAACTGAAATGCTTCCTGGTATTGTTTGCTAAATTCTGCCATTTTTAGAGATTGAAGATTTCTTCGGTTAAAATAATAAGGGCGATGATATTCGCGACAAGGCCCAAAATGTAGTACTTACGTCTCACCCGGAAAGACTTTAGGCGGAGGCTTTCGCTCTTGAAAGAGGGGATCATACCGACAATCAGCAACAGGTATGCAATAAAAAGTGGAATATTCATTTCTTTAAAATTTTGGTTTTGGTTAATTTATAAATAGCGTAGCACAAAAGGGCAGTCATCATGAAAGTCCAGATGAATATAAGTAATCCGGCTCCCACCCCAATTGTCGAGGAGGAATTCATCATGGTGTACGCTATGGATAGAAGTTCAGTCAGATAATAGAGACATACCCCGAAAGCGGACAGACTAAAGCAAATCCAGAAAAGTGTGTTTAAAAAATGCGGTTTCAAATTGTGATGTGTTATTTCGAATTACAAATTTAGCCGGAAGATCCGAGCAAAAAAAATGAAATCCAATTTTAGTGCAAATCCCAACAAGGCACTGTTCTTAAAGTGTGTGGATTGGTATTTTCACCGAACCAAAGGAGGTGTGCACGCAGCTTTTCGATTTGTTCTGGGTCGGTCTGGATTTGATCTAAGTGATTCAGTTTTGCTATTCGAACCAGCTCATTGTAATCTTTATCTCTTAAATAACCCTTAAGAGGCATGATGGGTCCCACGCAAGAGTTCCACGTTGTTTCCATCTTTTTGCCGTTCCAGGTTACGTAATAGTAGTCCTCAGTATCATCCCCAATTGAGATCAACCTTTCTATTTTGTTGTAGCTAATAAGAACTAGTTGACCCTTGTAGTTCTCAAATTCTTCTATGATTTGCTTCAGGTTATTATCTTGTATTTCCATTTTCTTCTAGTTTTTGCTGCAAGGTTTCAACTTGCAATTTCAGGGATGATATTTCCTCTTTCTGATCTGCTATCGCCCAAAGATAGCCTTTAACTTCCTCCTGATCAAAGACTATTGGTGGATAAAGAGCTGCTCTACTTTTCTCAAAAGAGTTTGCAGCCTCTAATACCTTTTGACTGAGACTTTCGAAAACCTTTATAGTTTTCTTGGCGGTTCCATCGTCGTCCAACGAAATATGTGATCTGTCGGTAAGTGGAATTTCAATTTCTGAAGAAACTTCACCAACGCTTATTTTAACTTTCCAGCTCATTGTTTGTTTTTATAAGGTTCATAATTTCCCGGGTCAGTGATCCGGCGGTCTTTGTTCCATCGTTGTTCCATCGGATGATGATGTTTTCAATTTCATTGTAGAGATTCTTTTCACTTTGGTTTAGTGAAAAGAATTGTTCTTTGATACATTCTTGGGTACAAACTTCTCCGCAGTTGTACATGCAGCCAAAAGTTCCGTTATTCATTATTCTATCTCCTTATAAGTTCTATTTCGGCTTTCGTGACTTATTTAATATGACCAATATTCTTTTTGTATTTGTCTAATCTCTTCGATACCCTCCATAATTTTCTTGAAAGCGGGTTCCAACTCTGAATTGTCACCGTAGAAAATATGACCATATTCCTCGATCGAATACCAGAAATCTATGATTTCTTGCATCTCTTCTTTTCTAAGTTCTTTGATGTGTGGCATTGACTTATGTTAATTTACCTAGAGATTCTGTTACTTCGTCGTTCCAATCCTTATTGAGCTCGTCCAAAAGTTCAGCTATTGCTCTTAAAACGTAAGGTGCTAAAGTCCCGTGTTCTGGCAGGGGTAAAAAGTGGTAGTAACCATCTTCCAACATGAGAGCTTCCCCAATGCACTTTTTACCAAACATAATTCTGCTTGAACCTGGACTTATTTCTTCTGTATGAAGCTCAATTTGGTTTGTCACTTTTAGTTGGATAATGGTGCCTTAATTGCTGGATGTGATTGATAATCATTTAAATAAAAATCTTCAAACAATAGCTTGTCCCAATTACCCAAGCCTGGTTCTAAACCTGATGGCAATGTTACAGTTGGTAATGGATATGGCTCTCTTGTAGATTTTGGTACCCCAGCAGAATCAAAATGAAGTCCCTGAGCGTATGGCGATAATCCATCTACATGATCACAAACATCTCTGTTTGGTTTACGATTCTTGAACCACCAATCCATTCTTTCTTCAACAGTTAACTCCCTACCAATTTGTTCTTTGGCCTGCTCAACATGATTAAGATAAAGGTGGGTATCGCCTAAATTACCAATTAATTGGTCAGGGACCATGTTAACTTCTTTAGCAATGATTTCAAGTAACAAGCCATAAGAAGCAATGTTAAATGGTAAACCTAAGAATGTATCTACTGAACGTTGATTCCACATTAAAGATATTGCTCTACGAGGAATTCCGTAACCGTCCATGTGTTCGTTGAAATAGTCACTACTTTGATTCATGGGGATTCGACCTCCATTAAAAATGTCGATTCGTTCATCTAAATTTAATTCCCTTGTATAAACTTGAAATCCATAATGACAGGGGGGAAGAACCATTTGATCTAATTCACCTACATTCCAAGCTGAAACCATTAATCGTCTTGAATCGGGATTGTTTTTGAGATCTCTGATTAGGTTTTGAATTTGGTCTACATAGCCAAAAGTTATCGAAGCAGATAAACTTCCTTTAGTGGTTTGGTCTTGTCCAACCCAGCTTCTCCATTGCTTACCATAAATTGGTCCTAGCTCACCCCACTTCTTAGCAAACTCATCATCTGTTTTAATTTTGTTGATGAATTCTTCTTGCGTGAATGGTTCAGTCAATGTTCTATTTTTCTTTGAATTTTCTAATAATTTGGTTTTGCCAACATATTCACCTTTATTATATCTTTTAATATACGCTGTATAAGCATCACCGTCCCAAATATGGCAGTTATTATCAACTAAGAATTTAATATTAGTATCGCCTCTTAAGAACCAAAGTAACTCAGTAACCATCGTCTTCCAAGCCATTTTCTTGGTTGTAAGCAAAGGAAAGCCTTCGGACATCTTATGTCTTATCTGTCTACCAAAAACAGAAATCGTACCCGTTCCGGTACGATCTGATTTTTCAATTCCGTTGGTGAGGATATCTTGGAGAAGTGATTGATATTGCTTATCTAAATTATTCATATTTACTTTACTCTCTAAAATTTCTGTTCTGTGTTGGGATCTACTGGGAGGCAGTGTCCTTAGGTGGAGAAACCTGGGTTTCCGTGGATTCGCAGTGTTTCTTTTTGCACTCCTGTGTTACATATTTGGTAATATACACAGTGTCAACCCGAACTTGTGGCTCGTCCTGATCAATCACAGCGCTATCCTCGTGGAGTTCTTGTGTTTCGGAGTGAGATTTACGTAAGCTGGGAACCAGATCGGCTTCTTGAGCACGAACAAATAGGTGATAGAGAATTCCGCCAGAAAGGGAAAAAACAACACCAAAGATAATCAGGCCGAAGGCAAAAGAGTAGCGAAATGCGTAATTCTTAGAGTTTTTCTTCGATGCCATGTAGAATATTTTTGAGTGAGTGTTTGATGTTGGAAGTGATCTCTTTTTCAAATTGGAGGCGTCGCTCTTCAATTTCGTCGTTGTAAAAATCGATCAATTTGGTCCATGATTTCTCTCCGAGAGAAACACTGTAACTATAAATGTGGTTGATAACTTGCACGTGGTGCTTTTCCATGATAACATAAATGCCGACTTGCTCATTTTTGATGTAGCGCTTGTCTGTCAGCGGAGTCATCAGGAGGATACTGTCTTCCATTTTGATGAGTCTTTTGCAAATGCTAAGACATTCCATCTCGTGCTCAGACTTTGTGCTAAGGGAGTCTGGCAAAGAGAATTTTCTGTGCAAATGAATGTACATTTTTTGCAAACCTCTCTTAAAATTATGGAGAGTGTTTTGCCGGATTTCTTTGTAATTCATGGTAATAGTTGATTCCATAGGCTGATTTCTTATCCAAAAATAGCCAAAGGTTTCGACAGAAAAAAATGAAAAGATAAAATTAGGCTAACGCAGTAAGATCTTCTACATCTAGCTTCTTGGCGAAAGCCAAAGCTTTAGTGACATCTTCAGTGCCTTCGATGTTTCTACCCCATCCGGCGTTTGCGTTAGTAGCTGCTTTAACAGCAGTTGTTAAATCCTTGAAGTCGTTGGGGTTTTTGTTCCCGTACTTTTTCTCGGATTGCTTTGAAGCTAGTCCTTCCAAAAAATAGAGTGCGTTAACCTCCGCCGCAATTTCTGGTCTCTCTAGGAGTTCAGGATTTCTAACGAGGTCAACGTTTACCCCGTTCTTTCTCAAAAGATCCGTGTATCTCTTATAATTGCTTTTGAACGTCAAACCGTTTAGACCTCTTCCCAAATATTTAGCACCATCTCCGGGCTCTGTATTACCGTACCTCTGAGACATTCCAGTAGGATCGTCAGGACCGTAAACTCTGTCCCAGAATTTTGTGGTGTCTTTTTTAAGGCTGTCAAGTTCCCCATCTGAAAGCCCCTTAACTCTAGATCCGAATATTTTTCTAATGCGATCATTAGGGGTTCGATTATACGGAACCTCTGATCTTGAGATGTTAAATCCAGACTCTTTAGAAATTACACCCAAAATAGCCTGATGTACTAATGGATTGACTATTCCATATTTCTTTAGAGCATCGACAATTTTCTGTGCCATTTGCTTGTCTGAAATGGGAGACTGCTTGATGTTCAATTCCCCGCTGACTGGGGTAACTTCTGCATCTTTGGAAATTTGTTCTGCACTTCCCTTTTCTGGTGCTTGAATCGCGCTAAGACCTCTAGCTTCTCTGCGCTTGTTAACCAAAAAATTTCTGAAACCCTCGATTCTTGACTGGGTTTCGTCTTCGTTTGTATGGTCCCAATTATGGAAAGCAGAAATCTTCATAGAATTATATATCTTTACCAGTCTCTAAGTCCAGGATAATAGGTGTCGCTATCAACGAAAGGGAACAGGGAAGCATGCTCCCTGATCCTAATTGTCATATCCTTGATTGATTTTTTATGATCAGAGAGAGATGTGCTTTCCCGAGAAACCATTGGCCAAACACTGTAATTGTTAATAGGAACTTCGTCGCTTGTTATAAAATGGTCAATGTCCAATCTAACAGATTCCCTAAGATGCATGTTATATTTAATCTTAGTCAGAATGGTGTTCCTGAAAATTGTAAAATTTAGAGTAGAGGCTGCACCTACGGGTTTAGCTAAGTGGTCTGATAAAACGTTCATCTCTCCAAAAAAGTAGTGATTCCCAATTAAACAATCCCAATCTGAAGGCAGAGAATCAAAAGCTAAACGAAGCTTTTCTAAACCACCTGGAACCAAATAAGCATCGTCTTCCATTACGATGATGGTTTCTTCCGTTTGAAATCCTTTTTCAAGGCAATTAACAAAAGATTCAAAAATTGCATCAACCGGGTTTGGTAATTCCACAGCAGAAAACCTTTCCACTGTTATCTGTGTAAATAACTCTTCGTTTATGGAATTTGATTCCAACCAACGGTCCTCTCTTCTATCAAGATTGATGACGTAAATCTTTTGGGGGAATCCGCATGGATTATCTGGTGTAATTGGAGCTTGTTCTCTCAGGTCGTGGATTCGAGTTAGATCCTCCTTCCTGTTCTTAGCAGAAAAGTAACGAAAATATCCTTCGGCTGGTGATGTTGCAAGTGGATCGTTCATACGGTTTTACCACTCGGAATCCTCTTCTTCCCAGTCGTTATAATCCGGCTCGTCGTCGTAGTAATCATCAGTCTCATCGAAAATCAATTCCCATTCGAAATTGTTTTTCTGCCAGGTCTTGTGGGAAAATGGAAATTCTACAGTCCAGGAGAATTCTGAGCTATTAGCAAACCCACCCAGGACATTTTCTACTCCTTTGACTAAAACATAAAAATCTTCTGGGTCTGTGATTTTTGTATTTCCCTGTTCGACGTAAATCTCGATATAACCCTTAGAATTCAACTCTATGCAATCTAGGAAACTTTCAATAGCGTCACGGTCGTGGTTTAGTTCGTCAATTTGCCTTTTGAAATTTTCGAATACCTTTTCATCAAATTTTGATGAAGAAACGAGGTCTACATGGTAAACACTGGTTTCGCTCATAGTGGTCGTGGTGTTTTTTGTCATTATATACCTAGTTTAGGAATTGAAAAGGTTCTATAAAAATCTCGTGCAAAAAGTTTTTCTGTGCCAGTGTGTCAGCCCATGAATCTCTAAAGCTTTCATGTGATCTGAAGTTCCATATCCAAAATTTTTCTCCCACAAATACTCGGGAAATTTCTTGCTAAGGTCTGACATGAATTCATCTCTTGTTACCTTAGCAAGGATGGAAGCTGCTGCAATTGTAATCTCTTTCGAGTCCCCCTTAATTATACACTCGTGTGAAATGCCAGGATAACCATCGAATCTATCTCCATCGATTAAAAGCTTAGAGGGCTTAACATCTAGATTGTCTATTGCTAGGTGCATAGCCTTATACGTTGCTTGAAGTATGTTGATATTATCAATCTCTTCGCAAGAAACGCTGGCTATCCCATAGGAAATGGCATTTGATATGATAATTTCAAATGCTTCGTCTCTCTTTTTAGGAGATAACTTTTTAGAGTCTTTAATTAATGGGTGTCTAAAATTATCGGGGAGAATCACTGCCGCGGCGAAAACCGGACCTGCCAAACATCCCCTCCCGACCTCGTCTACTCCTGCCAGTAATTTTTCCAAAGTTTCTTTATTAAATGGTTATTCACAAACGTTAGCCATCAAAGTGACTCTGATTCCTTTCGTTGGGTGAAGAATGTAACCATGAAGTGCACGGGTTGAACCCTCGTATCCGTGATTGTGGTGCCATCTATCAGACCCGGAAAGGGAAGGCATTTGGAAAACTTTCACTCCTTTAAAATCTTTAACCATCTCGTGGTGCAAATGCCCGGTGAAGAAACTGCGGTGTTTAGTTCTTGACCACGATTCTGCAGCTTCGTTAGCCATCAGGAATGGGAGATCTTGAAGTTTAGTTCCATCACCGTGGGTAAATC